>Ga0256405_10002255_pt1 | contig 45605 bp, 37 predicted proteins | sample RumenRJG_02DNA_FD_189096 | JGI IMG/M metagenome (GOLD analysis project Ga0256405, IMG submission 189096) | Bovine rumen microbial communities from Lethbridge, Alberta, Canada - RJG_02 | ecosystem: Host-associated > Mammals > Digestive system > Stomach > Rumen | place: Canada: Alberta... | reverse complement strand
AAGAAGGTTACTGTATATGCAAACGATACTAAGGGCTGGAACAAGACTGTTTCTAAGTATCTTGTTGTAAACGGCACAGAAAAGATTGCAAGCTATACACTCTTTGAAGATGGCTTCTATACCACAGCTGGTAAGGTTGCAAACGAAGACCTTCTTACAAAGCTTGATGCAAGCGCTAAGGACCTCAGATGGGAAGGATACCTTGCATTCCCTAAGGGAACAAAGGCTGATGACTTCACAGGAAAGGGTGCATTCGTAGCATACCTTATCGACTCTACAGCTTCTACAACTACAAAGCTTGCTGCACCTGCAGAATCACTTGTAAACAAGCTTACTGTAAATGATGAAGCTGGTAAGGAGAATGAAATCGTTGTGAGAGTTCCTGTAAATGAAGTAGCTCTTACAGCTGGACATGTATATAGCGTTCAGGTTGTTTACAACGGCGCAAACGGCTCAATAAGCAAGACAAGCAAGACCTTCAAGGTTGTTAAAGATGTTAAGAAAATTGATGCAACAAAGACTGTATATGACAAAGTACCTGAGAAACCAGCTGCTAATACAAAGTACGTATTTAACAAGACTATAGGTTCACAGAACGTTCTCGTTACTGTAACAACGAACGACAAGGCTGAGCTTAAGCTTGAATCAATTGAAGGACTTGCTTCTGGTTGGACTGTAAACGATAACAACGATACTGATGTAAAAACAATGCAAGTTGTAGACGGAAATACAGACGGAAAACCGGGCTATGTTGTGACCGCTGTTGCTACAGCCGAGAAAGATGGAATAGATGTTAAAGACGCAGCTAATACTGATACACTGCACAATAAGGAAACAATCGTTCTTGGACACACTGGTGACGAAGAAAACGGTTATGAATTTAATGATAAGAAGGCTGCCATAAGTCCGATAACTGCAGATCCTGACGTTGCAACGGAAAAGACTTTAACCGTTATCGGAGCGAGCGGAAATGGGCTTGGCAAGATAGTTGCTACACTTAAGAATAAGAAGACCGGCGAAGCTACTACCGCTGGGGATTGGACAATAACAACCACAATACCTGGGGCAACAGTGAACGGTGCAGTTGTAACCTTTAAGGATGCTTCGCTTGCAACGACCGCTAAAGGTAAGAAGAACCTTACTGGTGAAGTAAAAATTACGTTTGGTGAGACGATAGGTATAGAAGCCACTACTGTTGAATAATCATGATGTAATCGTCGTGTAAATATGTGCGAAATTAGTTATTAAGCTAGACTCTGGGAACCAATTTTCTTAAATTGGTTCCTGGCTTTTTTTATGTGCAAAAAGGTTTAGTCTTACTGTATCCCATCTCTTCCATTGTTTTTTTATGAAAATAAGTTAGTCTGATGTCTGTCACAAATTCGATTTTTATGTTATAATTGTCGAAAATACCTCAATTCAATTTTGTAAACGTGTCTGGTTAAATGTACCTTTTCAATCCATTCATTATGACTTCTGTCATCCTTTCGTGCGTGTAAGAATTGTTATATCTGAACATACCAAAATTCGTGAATAATATGCTCGCCTGAATTTGTTTTTCCTGATGTGGCATTACATTATGTAGGATTATTTTGAGATGATTTTGGAACAAATTATGAGCTTGATGTCAAGCAAACAACGAAGTTGTAATCCGTGATTTTACAGGAAAGGAGCGCCTCTATGTACGAAGTACAACCGATACGGGACAGGGATAAGTTACGTTCTATAGCGATCACCCTAAAAAAACGTAATGAGAAATACTATATTATGTTTATTCTAGGATGTGAGTCTGGACTTAGAATCTCCGATATTCTTCCTTTAAGAGTTCATGATGTACGACATTTTGACGTCGATAAAATCTATGAAAGAAAAACCCACAAAAAACGTTTTGTATATCTAAGTGATGAAGTAAAAGAAATAATTTACGATTATATTGATGATAATAAGATGGTTGATCATGATTATCTCATTCCCAGCAGAAAACACCGCCCGGACGGCGCTGTGCGCCCCATAGGCAAGGTTCAGGCGTACAAGGTTATCAGAGAAGCCGGCGAGGATAACAGGGTCTGGGGGCTTGGCACACACAGCATGCGCAAAACTTTCGGCTATCATTATTACAAAATGACGGGCGATATCGTTACTCTTATGAAAATATTGAATCACTGCGATCCTGCGGTCACTTTACGCTACATAGGAATTGAAGAAGAAGAAATAAAGCAGAGTCTTAAACATTTCAACCTGTTTAAAAAAGAAGATCTTGTTGCAGAAAAGCCAGATAAGATGGCTAAAAAAATTCTTGCACATAAAAAATCACCTCAAAAAATGATCGTATAGAAGACTCAGGCAAGCGAAATCCCCGGACAAGCATCGTTGCCCGGGGATTTATGCATATTGTGCTTTCGCAAAGGCAATAAGACATTTTGGGGAACCTCTCCCATGATTATTGCCTGCGGCAATGGTCGAGGCTACATCTTATTGCCAAAGGCAATAAGACATTTTGGGGAACCTCTCCCATGATTGTTGCCTACGGCAATGGTCGAGGCTACATCTTATTGCCAAAGGCAATAAGACATTTTAGTCCATACCTTTTAGTGCCTGTTCCATTGGTATTCTGCGGATTCGTATATAATCAAAAACCGTTACGATCGCATATCCAATGAAAACAAATATTATAGACTTTACCGAGCCTAGCGATGACATATAGAATGTAAACCATCCGTCATACTTAAGCAGGAAAATCTTAAAAAGCTCATTTATAACTGCATAGCCTATCGCAAAGCCTGCAACAGTAAATAAAACAACCATCAGACTTGTTGAAATGATATATAGAGATGCTATCTCTTTATCTGAAAAGCCTAAGATCTTTGTCATTGATATAGCGTTCTCATTCTTTTCAATGATCATTTTGGTAAGCAGATATATAAGTACAGTTGCAAGTATTATGCACACATACTGAAACATTGTCATAAACTGGCCCATAGAGTGTTTAAGCTGGTCAGTTATCTTTGTGATATCAGCCTTTGTGATAACAGTTGCAATATACTTATCATCGATATCTGTTATTTCTTCTTTCGAAAAATATCCTGTAAAACTGTCTTCATCGCGTTCAAAAACTTTTTTAAAATTTTTATCCGGCATAAAGACCGCTACACCGCCGTCATATTCAAAAGTACCTGCAACCGTAAAATCATAATGTCTGTTTTCATACTTTTCATCTAAGGTAATCGTGTCACCTTTTTTCACAGCATATTTTCCTGCATAGGCACTTGACACAAGGACTTCTTTTTCTTTCAATTCAGAAGGCAGGCTGATATATTTACTATCTTCTTTCACTCCGTAAACAGTTATCGATTCATTGTGAACATCACTTTTTCTAAGAAGTCCCACCTGGCTGAATTTTTCTGCCGAAGGCTCATCTGTCCCAATCACCTTTCCCTCCTTATCCTTATTTGAAAGAAGCACATACTGGTATGGTGCAAACATCATATCCGGTGCTTTCTTTGAATAGGAATCAAGAGATTGTGGAAAGCCTATTCCAAAGCAGAGGAGCATTTCAATAAAGGCAATTCCAAAAAAGAGAATCAGGTAATTAGGTATATTTTGTAAAATAATACGCAGGCGAAATCTCCTTATAAACTTCCATGCAGGGAGCCTCATTGCCTTTGACCGCTTATGCTTCTTGAGGTCCCTTCTTAAAAACTGCAGAGGACTTAACTGCAGGCTTTTTATTATTACAAAGAGATTGATGACAAACATAAGAGCAAGCGGGATCAGGGTCGTCTGCACAAGGGCATCCAGACTCCACGTTGTCTTATATAAAGGCAGAGAATAGCTGTTGTAGTACATTTTAACAACAATATCCTTGAAAAGCGTGTAACCGCATATATTTCCGATCACTGCTCCTATAAGGGTAATGAGAAGTGGCATAGCCATGTAATGCCTTACAAGTTCTGCCTTGGTATAGCCGGAAGCCCGAAGCGTTCCTATTACTGTTGCTTCTTTTTCTATGGTCGTACTGATGGTTACCGCAAATATAAATGCTATGACCGCAATAAGGATGTATATGAGAACGCCGCCCATTGCTGCATCGCTTTTCATATCATCAGTAGAAAAATGCACCGCCTGATTAAGATATTCAGGGACATAATCTTCTATATTCACATTTGCCGCAAGTACGTGAGTAGTCAGGGCCTTTAGAAAGCTTTCCGAAAAGTCTACATTTTCAACATCTGTTTCCGGTTTCCTGTCATAGAACCATGCATAATCATAGTGCTCTCTGGTTGAAATGCTCTCATACGCCTTAGGGATTACCATGCCTACATCAAAACCGAAGGCATCGAACATAAGGTCTGTATTCTTTTTATGCAAGGTACGGTAGTTTGAAAATGAAATAAGACCGACTACTTTGAATTTTTTCCCGCCAATCTTAATCTCATCATTCAATTTGATACCAACATTGTTTGCATGCATCCTGTCGATTGCAATCTCATCTTCTTTTTCTGGTGCTCTTCCTTCATTAAAGCATGCCATATCCACCTTTGAGTCACTTTTATAAATACGGACAGTCGCTTCATTTTCACCATTATTTTCTGTTTCTTCCTTATAAAAGTGCGTGAAAACACTAACCTTGTGCACTTTGAAATCGGGGTCGTCAAGGTCGTATTCATCTTCAATCTTTTTGTATATTTCCTCCGGGAACTTTTCTTTAAGATTTGCCAATTTACCCGACTCAATGTCTTTTATAAGTTCACTGTCCGCTTTTTTATCCAGTTCAAAATGCCCGTCTTCCAGATTGTAGGCTGTTTTGCCATCAGAAGCAGTCTTAAGCATGGAACTGTTGCCCACGTATAGCCCTGAAACAGCCCCGATCATAAAAGTCATAAAAATAAGTATTACCAGATACTTATGCCAGTCACCGACAAGTTCTCTTGGCAATCTTTTTATCAATGGATTTTTCATATAAATCTCCCATTACCAATCAAGTTCTGCTGCCGGAATTTTCTTGGTATTCATATCATTATGACGAACTACTCCATCACGAAGTTTTATAACATGATCCGCCATATCCTTTATGGCTGTGTTATGCGTGACCATTATCACCGTATTTCCATATTTTTTATTAACATCCTCTATAAGCCCCAAGATCTCCTTTGATGTTTTATAATCAAGAGCGCCTGTCGGCTCATCGCACATAAGTATGTCGGGGTTCTTTACGATCGCGCGTCCTATCGAAACTCTCTGCTGCTGCCCTTCGGAGAGCTGATTTGGCAACTTATATCTATGCTCCCAAAGACCAAGAATATGAAGGATCTCATCTATATCAAGCGGTTTATCCGAAAGATACGCTCCCACTTCAATATTTTCCTTTACATTAAGGTTTGGGATAAGGTTGTACATCTGAAAAACATATCCGAGGTGCTTTCTTCTGTACATGGTTAATTTCTTCTCATCCATATCCTTAAGGCGGTCTCCATTTATCTCAATATAGCCTGAATCAGCCGTGTCAATCCCGCCGATGATATTGAGCAAAGTGGATTTTCCAGAACCGGACGGTCCTAAAAGCACACAGAATTCTCCTTTTGCAACAGAAAAATTCATTCCTTTAAGCACATCCTGCTTCATTTCACCTTTGCCGAAACTCTTGTAAATATCTACAATTTCAAGAAAACTTCTTTCATTTTCAGGCATGGTTCTGCCTCCTTATTATTTTGTTAGTTTAAGCTAACCCCTCTGTCATAATAAAACCCCGTACCACATGTACGGGGTTCATAAAATTCTTTAATTTTTACCTCAATACAACAACAGTATATCCTTATTGAGAATCATTGTCAACTAGAAATATCCCAATCAGCCACAATATGTCGTATCGCGCCTTATCGTAAAAGAAATAAATAATTTCGTTTACGATAAACGTCGCCGAGAATTATTGCTGGATAGAGCAAGCTCTATCAGTAATTTTTTCTTTGCTTACTATAAAAACTTTTATTCAGACCTGAATGCATAGCTTCTTGCAGGTCCAAGGTAGCTTTCAGGAACCTTCTTAAGGTCCTTTGCTATAACAAATCTTTCAAGTATCAAGTTAGGTGAAAGCTGACAATATGAAAGTGTATTGATACCCTTTTTAAGGGTAAGCTTACATTTTATACGCTTAACATTATTTCTTACCTCCCACGCCCACTGAGGACTGTTGTGGAATGGTCTACCTGTATCCTTTACTGTATTGACTGTCTGCATATCACCGCCATTTATAGAAACTCCAAATGCCTGCATGAGCACATCGCTTACAGGCGTGGAAGGTGCAAAGGAAAATTCAGCCTCATATTCACCGCCCTCCGGCACATATACCTTATAATCAAGAAGCGGCTTTTCGCCTAATTTCATTGCATCGCAGGTGTTTGGAAAAAGTTTCATGCCGCATCCGGTGATACCGTATGGTTTCAAGAGTTCGTAATGTGCCTCGCAAACATCCTTTTTTTCTGCAAAATATTCTGCCTCTACTGCAATATACCCTCTCGGCGGCGCAAAGACAGGTCCACTAAATGTGCCTTTGCCAAGTCCTGCCTCTTTTTTATAGTAATTAGCAGTCTGTGCATTTACAACAAGTTCTGCAGATATACCTTCTTCACCGGTAACTGTAATTGTCGCAGACTCTTTTCCCTTTAATTTTTCCCTGTCTATGCTTACAGTAATCTCGTCTGTAAGCTCTGTCTTTCCTTCTTTTTTAGAAAGATAAAGCCAGTCGCAGTCACATTTCAACCTGTAGACTGCCTCCTCTTCTCCTGCGGAAGACATTTCAAGAATAAAACTGGTAACGTCAGGGTCCATAAAATCATTAATATAAGCCTTGCGGTTTGAATATTCGCGACCGGTCATGTACCAGCTCTCGTCCTTTTTTGAAATGATAAGCCTTACGCCGTCTGCCGGATAGCAATATAACCTCAGCGGATACTGACAGTTGTTATCGTTCCAATCTCTGAAACCAAAATGCTTCGAAAGCCCCTGTCCATAAAACTTGCCATCTGCAAGAGCATGGAAATCTCTGATAATTTTTTTATCGGTCTTTATGCATTTATCGATCACATCATTCCAAAGATTTCCTATGTTTCTGTTCTGGTCAACATAAAAACGATTCAGTGCGGAAGCGCACCACGCCTTCATAAGATTGCAGGTTCCGTATGCCGGATAGTAAACAAGCTCATAAAAGCCTGTCTTTACAGACTCATCACATTTTCGAAGAAGCTCATCACATGCCGCCATCACACTGTCGCAATTTTTAATAAGATTTGCGGTTTCGTTGAAATGAACCGGATGATATACATTGTAGTTCATTATTTCATGTTTCCTACGCTCCAGCATAAGGGTGTAGGCAGAAATGATCTCAAAAATCTTATCCTTGTCAGTCGCATCAAAACGGTCTGTAAAATTCTTATCTATCCATCTGCGCACATAAGGCTCGTAGGCATTCAGGTTGTCACCCTTGAATTTGTCTATGTCGTAGGCAAGATCCATTATAAGGGAGGTTTCAAGTTCATGAGTCACGATATCCCCGACATTTACGACCCAGATTTCACGCACACCGTAGTCGTAAGTAGTAAGGAGCTGATCCTGTATCCTTGTTAAATGTGTGCCGCCTATCCATTCATCTGACATAGCTCCGCCATGCATGTCCACATGGTAATACATACCGTATCCGCCTTTATGCGAAAGCATTTTTTTAGAAGGAAGGGTTCTTGTGTAACCATGATTATTGTCACTGAACATAACAGTGATTCCATCGAGTTCAGGATCATCGATAAGTCCCGGAGTATTTTCATCGCCGTAGTAGAACTTTTCAACCTCGGTGAAAAGGACTAACTGCCTTGGAACCTGACTCAGATTGGGATTTACATATTTTCTTATAAGGTCATTCTGAGTCTTTATTATGTCCTTTAAGAGGGCAATGTTCTGCGCGAGGGTTGCTTCTGCCATTATCGCGGTATCACGCTCTCCGCGCATTCCCATAGTAATGACATTTTCAAATTTGCCATTGCGCTTGAGACCATCTTCCCAAAATCTTATTATTCCTTCTCTGTTTGAAATGAAGTCCCATGCATCACCATAAATTGAATCTTTCCCGCGAAGCCTTGAATACTCTTCTCCTGCACGCATACATGGCTCATGATGAGAGGTGCTCATTACTATTCCAAGTTCATCTGCAAGTTCCGCACTCGCAAGCCCCGGACCATCTTCTGAAAATACGGACGACCACATTGCAGGCCAAAAATAGTTTCCTTTCATCCTTAAGATGAGTTCAAAGACTTCTGCATAACAGGCGGCATTTATACCGCCAAATCTTTTAGTTGCCCAGTTGCCAAAGGCAGGCCATTCATCATTTATAAATATACCTCTGTACTTTACAGACGGTTCTTTTGACGTTATAAGTGCAGTTGACTCTATTTTTACAGTATCTCTTTTTTCCGGTTCAATGCCACTCCAGTTGACGAAAGGCGACACTCCGCAAAGCTCTGAGAGAGTAAAAAGTCCGTAGATAGTGCCTCTTTTATCTGAACCTGCGATCACAAGTGCCTCTTCTACTTCTGGAATGGGGTTCTTGACAAGAGAAAAGCTAAATACTTCACGCTTTCCTGTAAGCTTGCCTGTATCAATAAGGCTATCTATAATACCACCTTTAAAAACTGTACCAAAAATGATACATTTACGGGCAGGCTCTCTTTTAAGGTCTGATACCGATTCAAGCTTCATATCGCACGAAAACACCCTGTCAAGGTCATGCTTTACTATGCCTGCAACTTTAGTTACTCCGGAAAATTCTTCCTCCCCTCTTACAAGTACAGTTTCTTTTGTGATCTCAAAAAATTCATTTACGGACATTTTATTATTCTCCCTTTGTAGTGCTTTTTTGATAGATTTATAAAAACGCTATCTTTCAATAAATCAGTCCAGGCTTACTTTAGCCTTATAGTCTTTCTTTTCTACTCTTTCTTTCCTGCAAAAAAGTGTAAGGAGCTGCAGAACTCTCTTAAATAACAGTGTTGCAGGAATTGAACATGTAATTACTACTACTGCAAAAAGTGCGACATTTTTTATATAGTAAACAGGATGCAGTGAATCTGCAAAGGTGTAGCCGAACATTTCAACAAAAAGGCTGTGAACAAGGTAAAATTCAAGGGTTATTTTTCCGCTACGATAAATATGTACAAATATAATAATACCTCTACAAATCTACACTATGAATAACTTCACGATTATTCTTCCATACTTCAACGAGTCCGATTTTGCCGAAGCTACTTTCGTTTGATGTGACTCTCCATAGGCTTAAATTTCCCAGTAGCGTTGGGTACATAAAAGCGTTGTCTTGATAGTGACAGCTCGCTTTTTAAGCTATTTCATATTTAGCAAGATTAAGACTTGCATTGAAATCTCTATCAATCGTAATACCACATTTCTTGCATTTATAAGTCCTATCAGAAAGCTTTAAATCTTTCTTGATATTCCCACAGCAAGAACACATTTTAGAACTTGGAAAATATCTGTCAGCTTGTACAAGTTCAATTCCGTTCCATTCGCATTTATACTTCATCTGTCGTATAAACTCATAGAACTTCTCATTTGCAACAGCTTTCGATAAGTGCTTATTTTTCATCATTCCACTTACATTCAAATTTTCAACAACTATACGGCTCGGCTTGGTTTTCACTATCGCTGCAGTTGTCTGATGAATGTGATTCTGACGAATATCAGCTAGTCTTTTTTGGATAAGTGCTATTTTCTTGCTCTGTCTATTATGGTTCGCACATTCTCTTAAAGGGCGTTTCCAGACGGGATGATCATAACCTTTTGCATCTTTTATGTAATGGTCTGTGTTTTCAAGTTCCATTCTTGAAAGACTTCTCTGTTTACGTTTGAGTTTCTTCTCCAAACGTCTGACTTCTTTAGTCTTATTGATGTTCTTGAACTTTGAGCCATCAGATACAATAGCAAGGTCTTTAATACCTAGGTCAATTCCAATCGGTTTGGGGATCATAATTCTTTGATCTTTTCAGTTCTTTTTGCTTATCATACCATTTGTTATAAGCATCATTACAATCCTTAACGGCTTGTTTCATTACATTAGAACCGACATCACTTAACCACAAGTGAGTAGTGGGTTTTAATACATTATTGATATATTTTCTTACAGCACTCTCACTTATGGTCTTTTTACCCTTATTGCCGTTATCTTTCCATTCCTGATAAACTCTTTCTCTTTCAAAAATGTAGAAGTTATAAGCCCAACGTGCAGTTCCGACACTTTTCCAAAATAAAACTTCCTGTTCTTTAGTTGGTATCAGTCTTATTTTTACTGCTTTTAGCATTTCCTTTAACCTCGTCAATAAGATGTTTCGTCTTTTTGCTTCTCTGACCGTATAATCTATTAGCAAAGACAGTGATAATTTGAATTAAATCATCTGTTAATTCTTGTTCTTTGCTTATCATTGAATTATCAATGACTTCGATCTTTACATCATTCTGCTCACAAAGATACTCTATCAGTTCATATCCAAAGCGAACCAATCTGTCTTTATACAAAACAACTATTGTTGAGATTTCGTGATTTGTTATTTTATCTATTAACTTTCTAAGACCGGGCTTTTTGTAGTTTATTCCACTTCCAATATCAGTGATGATTTCAAACTGATATCCTTTTGAGTACATATAAGTACGAACATTTTCAATCTGAGTTTCTAAATCATCTTTTTCACTTGGTGTGCTAACTCTGCAATAGCCAACAACTAATTTACAAGCACTTCTCCTTTTTCCAAAGTATTCTAATTGTTCAACAGAGTAGTAGCGTGTGCCACCATCTGATGTGTGGTAAGGTATTAACTCACCGCTTTTATGCATCCGTCTAAGCGTTGCGACATTTACACCGACTAACTTAGCGAATTTGCCTATGCTCATTAATTCCATCGGATTCCTCCATTTCAGAACTTTTGTTCTGGTTAAAAGTATACCTCCGATGTTAAAATAAGTCAAATATAAAATATAGATTTGTTTATATTTGTATATATTTATCTTGTTCACGTTAAGACGCAACTCCTAACGCAGTCTTGTCGTTACCGACAGACCTCTGACACTTTCATGCCAGCGCAGACTATATCTTCACCTACGCTCTATATGCGTAGGGCAGTATTTTTCTTCCACCATTAGCTTGTGGCTTTACTCTCCCTCAAGGAGATAGTCGTTGGAGGTCTACCATGCCGTTTACACGGTTTAGGTCTTTCCCTGCTAAACACCCATTGTAAAAGCACTTAGGATACACGTTTTCGGGCAGTCACTATTTTTATTACCCGACACTGATGTATTTTTATTTCACCTTATGCCATCCTTACTGTTTTTTCTGCTTTCGCACTTATGCAGCTTATCCTTTCGGATTACCGTTTAAGTCGTAAGGCTCTTAGGGATTAAAAGCATTTAACACTGAGTTCGCACCGTTCACACGATACGAAGGGTATTCTGTTCGATATGTTAAGTTACATTTTTATAGATTTATGCAACTTTATATACATTTGTCGTAACAGTTATGTTACCCATGAATGCAAGCACCTTGTTTCCGACCTGTACCTTCATGCTGATAAGCAGTACAACGACAAGGAACAGGGTTGAGTATAAGATCTGTGCGGCTAATACGCCCCATTTTTTGTAAAGTTTTACGAGTAACGGTGTGGCATAAGGTCCCTTTGGTCCCCAGCTTGTCTCGCAGTAATATGAGAAGCCAAAAGCTCCGTTCTGAACAAAAACGCAAAGCTTCCATGATGCATAGAAAAGAACGATTGCAAGGATAAGGTAAATAAAGTAATGCTTCTTTATGCCTTCTGTGATTGGCTTTTTAAATTTTGCAAAGACAAGCCCCATCCAGAATGTATGCACTGAATTGTACCACCATTCTCCACGCATCCACCAGTCGTTATGGTTAATGCATGTTCCGATAAAGGTCCATGCGAAGACTGCAAGGAATGTTGCAAATATCGCAAGATTTTCATTCTTTATATATTTGAAGCTGAAATAGAAAGCAAAGTAAAATGCGACAATTGCTATAGGAAACCATGTATTGATATTGCAAAGCTGTGCGCCTGTAAGATAGTAAAGTAACTGGCGGGTACTTATCTTTTCACCGAGAAGATACCTTGCCGGAAGAAAGATCAGCTGTGCCATGTAAAAGGCTATGATAATAGGTATTATCCTGTGCTTTACAAAGCCATGAAGGTAATCTGGTTTGTTTTTAAAGCTCACAAACAAGCCATATCCTGAATAAAAGAAAAAGATGGCTACAAATAAATAGCCGATACCAACAAACATATCCAGACCATGCACGATATATTTTGGATCATGCCAAGATGCACATGTCTTCTGCCCCATGTGGTGAAGCATGACGCAGATTGCAAAGAAGCCCTGAATATATTTTGTGTTCTTAAGGCTCATAAATTCAGGATTGTAGCTGCCTCGCCCTGCAAATTTCGCCCCCGCAAGCAGAGCAAGCAACAGCAATGGATAAGTTAGATAAATGATGTCGTCCATAATATAGACACCCCCAAAATAAGTTTTTTGCAAGCATCCCCATAATGCTTTGCTAATATCAATATACGGTTACCCACGGGAAATTTCATTTAATTTTTAGTATTCTTTTGTTCAAATATTGCGAAGATTAGAAGAAAGGAAAGAAAATAAAAAACACCCGGGTCAAAGACCCGAGTGCCGATATTCTGTATAAAGAATAATTACTTAAGAGTAACCTTAGCGCCAGCTTCTTCAAGCTTCTTCTTAAGTTCTTCAGCTTCATCCTTAGAAGCAGCTTCCTTAAGAACCTTTGGAGCAGCCTCAACAGCTTCCTTAGCTTCCTTAAGACCAAGACCAAGTGCTTCACGAACAACCTTGATTACGTTGATCTTCTTAGCGCCTACTTCTGTAAGCTCTACGTCGAATTCAGTCTTTTCTTCTGCAGCAGCACCACCTGCAGCACCTGCAGCTACTACTACACCAGCTGAAGCGGATACACCGAACTCCTCTTCACAAGCCTTAACAAGATCATTAAGTTCAAGAACGCTCATACCCTTGATGGCATCGATAAATTCCTGTGTTGTCATTTTAAAATTCCTCCATTTAAGATTTAAAAGATTATTTTTTGCTTTAATGGCTTATGCTATAACATAAGCTTTACTGATATACGACCAGTAATAATTATTCAGCTGCAGGAGCATCAGGCTGCTTCTCTGCGATCTGCTTGAGTACACGAGCAAAGTTTGCAACAGGAGACTGCATACTTCCAAGGAGTCTTGAAAGAAGTTCTTCTCTTGATGGGATAGAAGCGATAAGCTCCATGCCCTTTGCATCGTAAAGTGTGCCGCCAACTACACCACACTTGATCTCAAGTTTCTTAGCGTCCTTAGAAATCTTGTGGATAAGTCTTGCAGCAGCAGTAGCATCTTCATAAGAAAATGCAACAGCGGTTGGGCCTTCAAGTGATGCATCAACCTGGGCGAAGTCTGTTCCCTCGAATGCTCTCTTTAAAAGAGTATTCTTGTAAACCTTATAAACTACTCCAGCTTCTCTGAGTTCCTTACGGAGCTTTGTATCCTCCTCAACGGTAAGACCACAGTAATCTACAACGACTACTGAACTTGCCTTCTCAGCATTTTTCTTGATCTCATCAATGATAGGCTGCTTAATTTCAACCTTAGGCATATCTTTTCCTCCATTCCGAAGCGATTTATGCGGGATGACGGGGCAACGCTTCTAATCCCCTTTGGAGATAACTCCTCCCTAACTGCGAAGAAAATCCCGTAGTCAAAGACTACGGGATAATAAATTTAGTGTTATATAAATTCAATCCTCGGCAGGCGCAATGCTTACATACCAATAGGTATACCTGCTGTCTTCGGCAGTTGTTCTTATTTAATTGTAAATACTAAAAGCGAATGCTTTTAAGCTGGCACCGGGAGTCGGACCCGGGACCTCCGCACTACCAATGCGACGCTCTACCACCTGAGCCATGCCAGCAGCACGTTGATGAGCTTTGCTCAAACAACCTTGTTAAGTATACACTTTAGCATTTCTTTTGTCAAGAACTTTTTTTCATATAATTTGTGATATCGGAGGCAAAAAATTGCCCCCGACTAAATAATACGCAGTACGCACATCTCACTTCGTCAAATCATTATAAAACATGTACTGTTGGAGAACAGCGGCGTACTTTCCATATTTATCAAACGGAAAGCCGTCCTTATAATGCTCTGAAAGTATCTTTTTGACATGTGTATCTATAGGAAAGGCATTTAACATGTGGAGTCCGAAAACGCAGATACAATCCGCAACCTTATTTCCAATCCCGGTCTGTTTCATCAGCTCTTTTTTTGCATTTTCATAAGACATGGAACGTAGCCTTCCCGGCATGAAAGTCCCTTCCATTACATTTACTGCAATCTTGTGCAGGTACTCGTCTCTGTAGCCAAGCCCAAAGGAATGCAGGACATTAACAGGAATCTGCGACAAAAACTCAGGGTCCGGAATGGTATCATTTCCTGTAAGAGAGCAGAGCTTTTCTATGCTAGCTCTTATTCTCGGGATGTTATTGTTCTGAGAAATAACAAAGGACACTATGACTTCCCAGAGATCCTGCTTTAATATCCTTATCCCCCAGCCTTTTTTTATTGACGCAAGGAGGTAAGTATCGGCGGGATCGCATAACTTTTTAATCTCGCTATAGTCGGTATCAAGGTCAAAATAATCTCTCCATACAAGTTCAAATTCACTCTCACTTGTCATAAAAGCAAATTCATGCCCGTTCTGGCATATTTCAACCTGATGGTAGCCCGTCACAGCCCTAAAGCAAGGGGAGTCTTCGGGAAAGGAGATCTTAGTTGAAATCTCCCTCGCCCGCTCCTCTTCTACCGGAAGCATCCTGAAAACCTGCCCGCTGTACGCGGTCTGGGCAAGGTCAAGATCAGGGATTGTCTTTTTTATCATCTGAGCCCCTTATTTCCAAAACACTCTTTGTACTTCTTCACATAATTATGCTGGTTTATAAGGAAATATATTCTTCTCTTCAAGCCTGCATCGTCCTTTGAGAACATAGATTCTACAAATCGTCCTTCTTTTATAAGCTCTCTTGCTTCACTAAGAAGTTTTGTATCGGAAACATATTTGAATATTACTTTTTTAGGTATCATGGACCAGAGCACTCTGTCATTTGCCACTGTAAGCCCATTATCCTTATTAAGAAGAACGTCCTCAACAAGGTACTTTGCAAGGTTGTGTCCGCCGGCTGTAACAAAATAACTGCTGCGCCCCTGACGAGGATTCATTTCAAAGAGCTTGTATTTGCCGTCTCTTTCATCAAACTTCATGTCGAAATTGGCAAAGCCCTTGTAGCCGACTCCTTCAAGGAAGTTTTTCATCATTTCAGAAAGTTCTTTGTCATAGCCGTTTATTATTGCGGCATAACTTCCTATTCCTTCTGGCGTCTGCTCTTCAAGAAGAACTCTTCCGAGTGATATGAGCTTTACTTTTCCATCCTTGCCAGAATAGCAGTTCATAACTCTCATGTGGCTGTCATCACCTGGGATATACTCCTGAAGGATAAGTGTATCCTTATAAGAAGAACCGTAAATCGCATCAAGGATCTTATGATATTCCTCCTCATTTTCAGCCACAAAAACCTTCTTTTTGTATGGAAAATGGCAATTCCAATATGCAACTGAATTAGACGGCTTTATTATCATAGGGAAGCCGAATTCCGGAATATATGTCTTATAATTTTCGTATGTGCAGGCATCAGTTTTCGGATAAAGAAAGCCATGCTCTTCACAGACTTTATAAAAGCTTTCCTTGATAGAAAGTTTCTCTAAAAGGTCTGCATCAGCACAGTTAAATTTATACAGATCACGAAGCTTATCCTGATTTCTTGCAAGAAGCTTTATGTAATTATCACCGCATGGCACTAAAAGAAGAGTCTTTTCCGTATGCTCTGCTGCAAAATCTCTTAATGTTTTTACAAAAACTTCATCATCTTCGAGGTCCGGTTCTATTTTAACAACCTTTACAAGCTTGCTGTTTGCTGTAGCAACAAGGGCACCTTTGCCTATTGCAAGGCTTGTTTTTTTATATTCCTCGTAAAATGACCTTGCCATACCATAAGCATTGGCATCCGTTCCAAGGAGAACCGGAATAAAATCTAATTCAGAACTCATTTAAACCACACCATCTTTTCTTTAGTTTAATTTCCATTTTTAGCCAAACGCTGTCTTACTATCTCATAAGAAAGAACTCCTGCAGCAACCGATGCGTTAAGAGAATCGATCTGTCCAAACATAGGTATCTTTACTATGAAATCACACTTTTCTCTCACGAGGCGGCTTACGCCATCACCTTCAGAGCCTATCACAAGCCCCATCGGTCCTGTAAGGTCCACCTTGTACATGGTCTCGCCGTCCATATCTGCACAGGCAAACCACATGCCCTTTTTCTTAAGATCATCTATGGTCTGACCTATATTGGTAACTTTTGCCACCGGCGTATAGTTCAGAGCACCCGCAGAAGTCTTTGCCACTACATCTGTAAGTCCGACTGCATGCCTTTTAGGGATTATGACCCCATGCGCTCCCGCCTGATTGGCTGTTCTTATGATTGCTCCAAGGTTATGAGGGTCTGTTATATCATCAAGTAAAATGATGAAAGGAGGCTCACCCTTTTCCTCGGCAGCCTTTAAAATATCATCTACCTCGGCATAATCATACGCCGCCATTCTGGCAACAACGCCCTGATGTCTGTCGGTTCCTGCAATCTCTGTGAGTCTATCCTTTGAAACAAAGGTAATGACTGCGTCTGTTTTCTTTGCAGTGCGGAGTATAGTCTGGATCACGCCCTCCGCAGGACCTTCCTGTACAAAAAGTTTGTCTATGGTCTTACCTGATCTGAAAGCTTCAAGTACAGCATTGCGCCCTTCAATAAGGCCTGTTGTCTCCATGCTCTCTTCTGCCTCATTCTTAGCGTAATGCTTATCATCTGAATTTCGTCTGTTTCTCACGTTTCCAATCCCTTCTTTATAAGCTCAAACATTCTTTTACTCTTTCCTGTAAGATAGAGGTATCCTATCAGGGCTTCAAAACCTGTGGCTATACGGTAATCTGCCACAGAAGCATTTTTTGCCTTGGTATAGGATTTGGCATTTCTGCCTCTTTTATAGACAGCAAGCTCCTCTTCGGTAAGAAGGGGCTCTATCATCTCCATTGATTTTTTTTGAGCCGTAGCACGAACTATCGCGGTCGCTCTTTTGTGAAGCTTATTTACCGGAGCATTTCCTTTTTCAACAACAATAGTCCTTATTACCAAGTCATAGACATCATCACCTATAAAGGCAAGCGTCAGAGGTGAAAATGACCGTATGTCCTGAGGTTTTATATTAAAAAAATCCTCTATTTGTCCGGCGGTTGAAATGTTTTCCATCAAGCCTTTCTCCACTTCACACCTTCTCTTGTATCTTCAAGTACAATGCCCTTTGCAAGAAGTTCATCCCTTATCTGGTCTGCCCTTGCAAAGTCTTTTGCTTTTCTTGCATTTTGGCGCTCCTTAATAAGAGCCTCAACTTCTGTCGCAAGGTCATCCTTTTTAACACTGACTTCAAGACCAAGTACCCCTGAAAGTTCCACTATAAGGTCCTTTACAGCCTTTATAAGCTTCTTTGCACTGTCAGATGAAAGTGATGTATTTGCCATCTTTACTGTATTAAATACTGCTGTTATCGCATCTGTAGTATTAAGATCATCTTCCATGGCAGATTCAAATTCTTTACGATAGGAGTCAAGGTCATTATAGAGCTTTTCCTCTGCCTCATTTAATTCCCTGTCTTTAGCCTTATCCATGATAAAGTCAAGGTTTTCTACCGCTGTTGTTATTCTTGCAAGTCCGGTTTTGGCAGCAAGAAGAGCCTCGTCGTTGAAATTGATAGGTCCTCTGTAGTGAGCACCGAGCATAAAGAAGCGAAGTACCTGATATGGATATTTCTCGCTTATCTGTCTTATTGTAATAAAATTGCCGAGAGATTTGCTCATCTTCTCATTATTTATCCTGAGATACCCATTGTGCATCCAGTATCTTGCAAATGGCTTTCCATTGGCACATTCGCTCTGTGCAATCTCATTTTCATGATGAGGGAAGATAAGATCCTCTCCGCCAGCATGGATATCTATTGTCTCTCCAAGATATTTTTTGCTCATAACCGAGCATTCAATATGCCAGCCAGGTCTTCCTTCTCCCCAAGGTGACACCCAGAAAGGCTCTCCTTCTTTCTTAGGCTTCCAGAGGACAAAATCAAGCGGATCTTCTTTTTCTGTATTAACTTCTACTCTTGCTCCGCTTTCAAGGTCATCTATATTTTTATTTGAAAGCTTGCCATAATTCTTATCACTTCTTGTACGGAAATACACGCTTCCATTTTTAGCATAAGCATGTCCTTTTTCTATAAGGGTGCTTATCATTTCTATCATTCCGCCTATCTCTTCTGTAGCACGAGGGTTCTTGTATGCCTTTTCAAGGTTGAGCCCCTCCATATCGGTGCGGGCTTCTTTTATATATCTTTCTGCGATAACTTCTGAAGAAACGCCTTCTTGGATCGCCTTATTTATTATCTTGTCATCAACATCTGTAAAATTTGATACATATTTTACATTATAACCTTTATATTCAAGATATCTTCTGAGTGTATCAAATATTATCATAGGTCTTGCATTACCTATATGCATAAAATCGTACACAGTAGGACCGCATACATACATGGACACTTCGCCATCCTTAACCGGTACAAATTCTTCTTTTTTATTGGTAAGTGTGTTATAGATCTTCATTTCCTTCTCCCTTTGGATTTATATACTTTCTCACTGTCCGCAACCACGACACCCGGGACACCTTGCATTTCCCGAAAGAAAACTGTCATCATTTATAACTTCATTTATCAAGGCAACTGCCTGCGCACTCATGCCTTCACCGCTTCCGGTAAATCCCAGATGTTCTTCTGTGGTAGCCTTTACATTTACCCTGTCAGGGTCAAGTCCTAAAACTTTCGCTATATTTTCCTTCATCTGTGGAATATACCCTGCAAGCTTTGGCTTTTGGGCAATTATAGTTGCATCGATATTTTCTACAACATACAACTTTTCAGCCAGTCTGTCTCTTACAACAGCCAAAAGCTTCATGCTGTCCGCATCAAGAAAGGCATCATCCGTATCCGGAAAAAGCTTTCCTATATCTCCAAGAGCTGCCGCTCCAAGCAGAGCATCCATTATCGCGTGTACGAGCACATCCGCATCGGAATGTCCAAGAAGACCCTTCTCGTATGGAATTTCAACCCCTCCGAGAATAAGCTTTCTTCCTTCTGTAAGTCTGTGTACGTCATATCCGGTTCCTATACGCATACTGTCTAATATCCTCTCTCTCCGGTCAATGAATCGTCATTTTCTATCCAGTCACCAACATCGATCATGCGGAAATTGTCCTTGTCATCTCTAATATATACCTTTTCAATGCCCGCATTGATTATAACTCTTTTACACATAGCACAACTGCTGCCGTTTTTTACGTATTCTCCGCTTATTGCCTCAATCCCGCAAAGATACAGGGATGCCCCTATCATTTCTTCTCTTGACGCTGAAATGATAGCGTTCTGTTCCGCATGAACAGAACGACAGAGCTCATAGCGCTCTCCTCTCGGTATTTTAAGCTTCTCTCTCATACAATATCCAAGATCAGAACAGTTCTTTCTTCCTCTCGGCGCACCGGTATAGCCTGTTGCTATAACTTCATCGTTCTTTACTATAACAGCTCCATAATACCTGCGCATACAGGTACTTCTCTGACTCACCACCTCTGCCAGATCAAGATAATAATTTACCTTGTCTCTTCTTGCCATAAAGCCTCCTTTATTGTATTGCCGGACAAGGTCCGGTAATACACTCTGCCGACCATCGCGAGAGCGATTATACATGGTCGGCTAGTCCCTTATTGTATTGCCGGACAAGGTCCGGTAATACACTCTGCCAACCATCGCGAGAGCGATTATACATGGTCGGCTAGTCCTTTATCGTATTGCCGGATGAAGTCCGGTAATACACTCTGCCAACCATCGCGAGAGCGATTATACATGGTCGGCTAGTCCCTATTGGCTCAACCAACTCATTATGAACACACTACGGATAATAAGTATAAAGAAAAAGCCCCGCAGGTCAACCCGCGGGGCTAAAGTAATAGCGAAGGGGGGATTTGAACCCTCGACACCACGGGTATGAACCGTGTGCTCTAGCCAACTGAGCTACTTCGCCATATCTCCGCAAGGCTCTGCCTCACAGCGACAAGACATATTATATCACCCTTGCGAAGATTTGTCAATAAAAATTTTGCGATGTCAGTGAGGAAATCTTCACCCCACATATCATCATTTCACTTCTTTTCAATTCTGCCAAGCTTGCACAAAAGTTCAGCGATAAGAACAGCTCCGCCAGCTGCTCCACGAAGAGTATTATGCGCAAGACCTATGAACTTCCACTGGAACATGGTATCTTCTCTGAGTCTTCCTACCGATACTCCCATGCCATGTTCATAATCTGCATCAAGCTTAACCTGAGGGCGGTCGTCCTCATCGCAGTACTGGATAAAATGCTCAGGTGCACTTGGAAGTTTAAGTTCCTGGGGAAGTCCACTGAAACTGCGGAGCTTTTCTATCATCTCTTCCTTTGTAGGTTTCTCTTTAAAATCAACAAAGACTGCCGCAGTATGCCCGTCAAGTACGGGAACTCTTACGCATTGTGTTGTGATAAGAGGAGACTTTGCCGGAACAATAACACCGTTTTCAATATGACCCCAGATCCTAAGAGGCTCCTTCTCGCTCTTTTCCTCTTCACCGGAAATAAAAGGAATAACATTACCTACCATTTCAGGCCATTCCTTGAAGGTCTTGCCGGCACCTGATACAGCCTGATAGGTTGTTGCAAGGATCTTTGTAGGCTTATATTCCTTAAGAGCATTGATCGCAGGGGTATATGCCTGTATGGAACAGTTTGGCTTTACAGCAATAAAGCCCCTCTTTGTACCGAGTCTCTTTTTCTGAAAATCTATGACTTCAAGGTGCTCCGGATTGATCTCAGGCACTACCATCGGCACATCCGGTGTCCAGCGGTGAGCGCTGTTATTGGATACAACAGGTGTCTCAGCCTTTGCATACTTCTCTTCGATTTCTCTTATCTGATCCTTTGGCATATTTACAGCGCAGAAAACGAAATCAACCTGTGAAGCGATATTGTCTACGTCATTAAGGTCAAGAACGTTCATTTTCTTTACCTTTTCAGGCATCGGCACTTGCATTTTCCATCTACCGTTCACTGCTTCCTCATAAGTCTGACCTGCACTCCTTGGACTTGCGGCAAGAAGTGTAATCTCAAACCATGGGTGATCATTTAAAAGCGTTATGAAACGCTGACCAACCATTCCTGTTGCTCCAAGAATACCGACTTTGAATTTCTCGCTCATAAAAGCTCCTCTCTTTCCTCTTTCACTTTGTTATTTTTTTATCTTTAAAAAGGATCATTTCAACGAATCAGCCGCCCCCGTATTGCTTATCTGCTGAATTTTTCAGCCTGGCTGTGGATGAGCTCCATATCATCAAAATAATTTATCCTCATGGCATCCTTTACCTCATGAAGAGTAGCAGCCGCAACCTTCTCAGCTTCTTCACTTCCCTTCTTTAAAATTTCATATACATGAGGGATATCCTTTTCAAATTCGTGACGACATTCTCTTATAGGTGCAAGTTCCTCTTCAAGTATCTTTATAAGGAATTTCTTAACTTTTACATCTCCAAGACCGCCTCTCTTATAATGATCCTTAAGTGCATCAAGGTTCTCATACTCAGGCAGATATTTTTCAAAGCTGTCAGCCTTTACAAAAGCGTCAAGGTATGTAAATACTGCATTTCCTTCAACTTTTCCAGGATCTGAAACCTGTATGTGATCAGGATCAGTATACATGCTCATTACTTTCTTCTTAACTTCCTCAGGCGTATCAGAAAGGTAGATCGCATTTCCAAGAGATTTGCTCATCTTTTCCTTGCCGTCTGTGCCAGGAAGTCTTCTGCAGGTTACATTTTCAGGAATACTGATCTCCGGTTCAACAAGTACAGGTGAATATGTTGAATTAAATTTCCTTACGATCTCTCTTGCCTGCTCGATCATAGGCTCCTGATCTTCTCCTGCAGGTACTACATTAGCCTTGAAAGCTGTAATATCAGCTGTCTGGCTTATAGGATAGGTAAGAAATCCAACCGGAATCGAGGTATTGAACCCACGCATTTTAACTTCACTCTTAACTGTAGGGTTTCTCTCAAGTCTTGAAAGTGTAACAAGATCTGCATAATAGAACGCCAGTTCTGTAAGTTCCGGTATCTGGCTCTGTATAAGGATAGTACACTTATCAGGGTCTATTCCCACAGAAAGATAATCCAAAGCCACCTCGATTATGCTCTGACGGATCTTCTCAGGATTGTCCCAGTTATCTGTAAGCGCCTGTGCATCCGCGATCATTATGTAAATCTTGTCGTATTCTCCGGAATTCTGAAGCTCTACTCTTCGTTTAAGTGACCCTACATAGTGTCCAAGGTGAAGCCTGCCTGTTGGTCTGTCACCAGTAAGAATTATCTTTCCCATCTTTTTAAATCTCCAAATAAATCATCTTGCCATGAGCTGAAGTATACTTCCACAGACTATATAATGGAAATCATCTTTGTCATGTCCGTTTGTATAGAATTTTTCAAGTATCTCTTTATCAGCGAAATCTTCCGCTTTCATCTCTGTCACACTGATCTTCTTTAATATCGCAACCAGTTCACCTTCATCAATATAAGGCGTACCTTTGAAATAATCTACTTCCATGTGACTTGTTTTAAGTTTATCTTCATCCCTGCCGGATGCAGTTCCAAAGTATTTAAGCATAAGGTCATTGGTCTTGGTCTTTCTGAAGAAAGTAACTGAAAAAGAATCATATTTATCAAGCAGCTCTTTGGAATAACGCGATCCCCTGACAAATATCACTCCTGCATCTGTATTCCAGATACGCCCGGCTGTACCCCAGCCAATCGTCATGGCATTACATTTCTCTCCCTCATGACCTGTAACAAGAAGTGCAGGTCTTGTAACTCCGACAGTAAAAGGATCAATAGCAAGTACATTGTGGTCAAATGGCTGAAATACATGTTTTCCCATACATTGTCCTCCGAGTATTGTTAATGAGTATACCACTACTGTTCTTTTCTCTTCAAGCTCAAAATCTGTATGTTATATCTGATATCACTTAAAACCATATCACAGGCCGGTAACAACTATCTCCGCCCTGTTTCCATCAAGTTCTTTTACTTCAAGTACCAGACCAGTCTTTTCTTTCTCTTTGCCTTTCTTATTATACCATGCAAAACCGGGTATTTCATCATTTATAACTGAATTCAGGTTAAAATATCCCTCTCCGTCGTTCACAAGCCTTATGATGCGCTTTCCTTTATGATTTTTGTCGTAATGAGGGCTGAAACCATTGTATGTAAAGGATTGCCCGCCATACTCATCATTATAAACAGAGGCCTCTATATGAAATATCCTTATTCCGCCGTCCTTTGGGATGCCATCCACATCCTTCATAAGCCCGTCCGGTATATCATACTGAATAAGAAAATATTCATCTGTAACCATATCAGAAAGGTCTGCCTTTAACTTTCGCGGAATGATGATACAATTGCCTTTGTCATTTGACGGCTTTATCACAAATTTCTGGATGCCTTTTCCTGCAGGATCGCATATTAACACATTGCTTTCTTTAAGCCAGCCAAGAATAAGCTTCGAAAACTGGGAATAATCTCCTGTCATTTCATCCATAAGCTCGGTTCCGGCAGAGCCTTTCATCGCTTCATAGTCATCCACATCATATTTATAAAGATCCGGAAGTCCCATACAATGTCCGAATTCATGTGCCATTTCCTGCACATAGTAGGTCATGTTCCATTCCAAAGGTGCCGCATCATTTAGAATATACACTGAAGGCTTTTCTCCGTCAACACAAAAATCCGGATTGCTCCACCATGTAGCCTGACACCCGTACCAGTAATCGTCACTGCCGGCAATATTCAATGTAAAGGCATCGATCATTCCATCCTTATCTGCATCATATTTTGTGTAGTCGATTTCCTTGTCAAAAGCGCTAAGCACTTCCATTGCAAGGTCTTCGAAATTTTTTTCATCATTCTTATACCATGTCTCAGGATGTTTTGTCGTATATCCATATACTTTTCCGCTTAAACTAAGCCTACCGTAGGACGATCTTTCTTCGAAATATGCAAAGCTCTTTGAATCTTCTTTATCAAAGAGCTTTTTTTCAACCTCTTCTTTTGTAAGATGATCCGGATCAAATTTAAGATCAGGGAACTCAACCATAAAAACAGGCATATTTACCTTGCCATGCGACTGACAATAATAGGAACCAAGTTTCGGTGCTATGTCCTCTGTATATCCACCTTCTTTTATTGCCTGTCCAAGTAGCCCGATAATGCATGTAACTATGATGATAAGCCAGACAATTCCTCTTATGCTGATTCTTTTTTCTTTTGTCATGACATTCCTAAACCTGTCACTTATTTTGTGTCTTACTGCAGGCATGATACTCACCGGTGTCGTGCCTGCGGCGGCAACGATGAAAAAGATCCTGTTTCAGGCTTTTCTTTTACCAAAATGCCTGTCAATTACTTTTGCTGCAGCATACACTATATAGCCTATTATAACACCTGATGAGTTTAAAATCACGTCATCAATATCACAGCAGCCAACTTTTGCGACAAGCTGTGTAAGTTCTATAAGGCAGGTTGTAAGAAAGCCGCCCATAAAGATAAAAGGAAAGCTTTTCTTTTTTCCTTTTACAAGCATGGGCAGGAAAAAGCCAAAAGGCACAAATGCCAGAACATTTCCCGCAAGATTTAAAAAAACTATGTAGAAAGGCAACGTATGTCTTGCCTTCCAGAATATTTTTATCTCCTTAAAGGGAACAAAATTATAGCGGTAGATCTCTGACCATTGCCCTCTTCCAAAGATCTCTGCAAAAAACAGGACGTAAGCAAGTAAAATAACATAAGCCACAAAAAATATCGCAACAAGAATCTTATGCTTTTTTATTTTCATGGATGCTTAACTTCTCAAAACAGCACCGATCTTCTCAAGTGCCTTAAGTATCTTGTTCATTGCTGCTGTTACTTCAGCATCTTCAAGAGTCTTTTCCTTGTTTCTGAAAGTTATAGTATAAGCCATTGACTTTTTATTGTCTCCAAGCTGAGCGCCCTCATACATATCAAACAGCCTGTATTCTTCAAGATTAGCACCACCGTAATCGCGAATAGCCTCTTCGATCTTGCCTGCTGTAAGGTCTTTGTCCATGATAAGGGATATATCACGGGAAACTGCAGGGAAGTTGGCTATTCCCTCATATTTTACTGTAAAATCAGCCTTTCTGTATACCCATGGAAGGTCGATATTTGCTACATAAGCCCTTGTTCCGATGCCGTATGTATCAAGCACAAGCGGATGAATCTCACCTATATAGCCTATCTTTTCTCCATTGTATACGATATCAGCCTGACGTCCTGGATGAAGGAAATTCTTATCAGGTGTTCCATCATATTCAACAGGGTCCTTCATGCCAACCTTGTAAAGGAACTCTTCAACGATTCCCTTAAGTTCAAAGAAGTCACCTGAATCATACATACCAAGCATGAACTGAGGTCTTTCATCTGGATAATCATGTTCAAGCGGAACCGTGTCAGCTATATAAATGTTTGATATCTCAAAAAGTCTGACAGCCTTGTTCTTTCTCTTGAAGTTTGTTGCAAGGCTTGTAAGCATACCATTAAGGATACTTGTACGCATTATCGAGAAATCTTCACCTAGAGGGTTTAATATCTTAATGCACTTGCGGCAAGGGTCATCTTCTGAAAGTCTTAACTTGTCAAATACCTTTGGAGACTCAAAGCTGTAGGTCATTGCCTCGCAGAAACCAAACTGTGTTGCATGTTCTCTTGCAAGGTCTCCGATCTCCATTTCATAGTTCTCACCGCCGGCAGTTGAACCTGTCTTAGGAAGAGTTACAGGGATATTGGCATAACCGAAAAATCTTGCAAGTTCCTCTGCAACATCGGCATTGCAACGCACATCCTGTCTCCATGTAGGCACGATGAGCTTCTTCTTGTCAGCGGAAAGTTTAAGGTCAAGACGGTTGAAATAGTCCTCCGCCATATCCATAGTAATCTCTGTGCCGAGTAGTGAATTACAACGGTCAAGATCCCAGCTTACCTCTACAGGTTCATTTTTAACCGGATATACATCTACACATCCGCCAACAACCTCACCTGCGCCAAGCTCCTCTATAAGTGAGCATGCCCTATCCATAGCTTCTTTTGCAGTATTAGGATCAAGGCCCTTTTCAAACTTTCCTGCTGCCTCAGTACGCATGCCAAGCTTCTTGCCCGTATGTCTGATATTGGTTCCGTCAAAGCTGGCTGCCTCAAGAAGAAGAGTCGTAGCATCGTCAGAAACCATTGTATTTTCTCCACCCATGACTCCGGCTATACCTATAGATCTTTCGCCGTCCTTTATCATAAGCATTGAGCTGTCAAGAACATGCTCTTCGCCATCAAGAGTTGTGAATTTCTCACCGTCTGCGGCTCTGTCTACAATAATCTGTCCGCCCTTTATGGTATCAAGGCTATAAGCATGCATAGGGTTTGAATATTCTTCCATAACATAATTTGTTATGTCGACGATATTATTGATAGGACGGATTCCCATAACAGCAAGTCTTGTCTGCATCCATGCAGGGCTTGGTCCTATCTTTACATTCTTTACAACTCTGCACATATATCTGCGGCAAAGTTCCGGTGCCTTTACAGATACCTTTATAAGATCGGCTGCATTCTCACTGTTTCCAGTCTCCTTTACTTCCGGAAGCACAAGCTTCTGGTTGAAAGTTGCAGCTGCCTCTCTTGCAATGCCTATAATTCCGAAGCAGTCCACACGATTACTTGTTACTTCATATTCTACGCAGGAATCGTGAAGTCCAAGTGCTTCTACAGCGTCGCCCCCTATTTCAACATCCTTGCGGCAAGGATCGTTGTTGAAAATGTAAAGTCCTTCTTCGGGTGCTGCCGGATAAAATTCACGGCTGCTGCCAAGTTCTTCGATGGAGCACATCATACCAAAGCTTTCAACTCCGCGAAGCTTGCCTTTTTTAATCTTTACACCGTCAAGAGGCTTAGAGCCGTCGTGTCCGCCTGCAACTTTTCCTCCAACGAGGACTACAGGAACAATAGCGCCTTCAAAAACATTTGGTGCACCGGTCACTATCTGAATCTCATTACCTTCTTTATCTATCTGGACCTGGCATATAACAAGATGGTCTGCATCCGGGTGCTTTTCAACCTTATTGACGCGACCTACAATTATCTTTTCAAGATTTTTATCGAGATCATTTATTGTTTCTACTTTTGTTCCGGAAAGGGTCATGGCATCTCCGTACTCCTTGCTGGAGATATCCTTTATCCCTGGAACAAGAGCTTTTATCCATGAAAGTGGTGTGTTCATATTTATTCCTTTCTTTTTTTACTATTGTCATCATGCTCCGCCTGATGACAAGTTCTGTATCAGTGCAAGCACTGATACTGGGCCGTCATGCTTTGCATGACGACAAGTTCTGTATCAGTGCAAGCACTGATACTGGGCCGTCATGCTTTGCATGACGACAAGAATTAAAATTGCTTCAAGAAACGTGTATCATTTTCGTAAAGGAGACGCATGTCGTCTACTTCATACTTGAGAAGAGCTATTCGTTCAAGGCCGATACCAAATGCAAATCCCTGATACTTCTCCGGATCGATTCCTCTCATTTCAAGAACGTGAGGATGTACCATACCGCATCCAAGAATCTCTATCCAGCCTTCTCCCTTACAGAAACGACATCCCTTGCCGCCGCACTTGAAACAACTTACGTCCATTTCAGCTGATGGTTCTGTAAATGGGAAATGATGCGGTCTGAATTTTACTCTTGTATCCTCACCAAATATCTTCTTTGCAAACTCTGCAAGGGTTCCCTTGAGATCTGCAAAAGTAACATCCTTATCAATGACCAGACCTTCTACCTGATGGAAGGAAGGTGAATGTGTCGCATCAACTTCATCTGCTCTGAAGACTCTTCCCGGAGCTATGATCTTGATAGGCGGCTTCTGCTCATCCATAACGTGTGCCTGAACAGAAGAGGTCTGAGTCCTTAAAAGCATATCGTCATTTATATAAAATGTATCCTGTTCATCCTTTGCTGGGTGGTCAGCAGGAATATTGAGTGCCTCGAAATTGTAGTAGTCATGTTCTATTTCAGGTCCATCTACAACCTGATATCCCATGCCGATGAAGAACTTCTTTACTTCATTAAGTGCAACTGTATTAGGATGAAGATGTCCTATAGCCGGCTTCTTTCCCGGAAGAGTAACATCGATCTTTTCTGAAGAAAGCTTTGCCTGAAGAAGCACTGCCTGAAACTCTTCTTTTTTCTTGGCAAGTGAGTTCTCGATAACGGCTCTTGCTTCATTTACCATCTGACCAATCTTAGGTCTGTCTTCAGGAGCCACATCTCTCATTCCCTTTAATACCTGTGTAAGCTCACCCTTTTTTCCGAGAAATCCAACTCTTGCTGCATCAAGCTTTTCCATGTTATCTGCGCTTGAAATCTGTTCCATGGCAGCATCGAGAATTTCTTTCAACTTATCATTCATGCAAATTCTCCTTTATATTTTATTCTGCATAGTTTCCCAGTTCACACTCTTGCGGAGGTTTTTAAGGACTAGCTGTCCATGATAAACGCTTACGCGTTGGCCAGCAGAGTGTATCATCCGGCTTTACCAGATGGTACAAGAAAAGCCCCTGCAGTATAAACTGCAGGGGCGAATAAATCTTATTATTATTCGTGGTACCACCCTGATTCCGGATATCCTCCGGCACTCTTATGAGACTAACGCGCCCTGACGGCAAGCCTACGCACTCTGTCTGACAGACTAGAGCTTCAACCCGCGGCTCCGGTGTGAATGTCAGATAAACAGGTTGCATAAAGAAGCTCTCAGCGCCTCACTTCTTCTCTCTTGATGACTCTGCTTTTCCTGTCCGCTTAAGCGGTGCACCTTCATCGCCATATACTCGATAATTCTAAACAAGAATTTTATTTTTGTCAAGACTTGATATTAAGCAGTTCTTCAAAAGAAGCTATGGAGTCATAGCAGCTTTCAGGATTTCCAAAACCGTATGAGGCATAGATAAACCTCACGCCTGCCTCCTTGCTTGCCACCCTGTCGCCTTCCGTATCACCTACATAGACAGGGTTCTTCCAGCCATTTCGCTTGGCTGTAAGCTTTATATTATAAGCCTTTCCTTCTCCGGTATCACCGAAACATTCTTTATCCTTTACATAAGGAGCAAGGCCTGTCTTTTCAAGGAAAAGCTCTATATATCCGGACTGGCAATTGCTTACTATGGCAACAGGAACTCTTCTGCTCAACTCTTTTATGGTTTCCACAACAAGCGGATAAGTTATGTGACATGGATCTTTTATTAAAGCTTCATGTTCCTTCTTAGTACAGGCATCCATAAAGTCAGTTCTCTTCCTAAGGGACTCGTTGGGAAGAAGAGCTTCCGCTATCTTATCCATGGTTCTGCCGAACAGCCCTTTCAAGGTGTCCGGCAGAATCTCTATATCTATATCATTTTCTATTGCCGCCTGCTGCCATGCCCTTGCCACTATAGGGGTAGAATCCCAAAGAGTTCCATCCACATCAAGGATAACAGCATCCGCATTGATCTCTTTTTTCATAATGATCAGTTTCTTCTGTTTGCTCTCTTACGCATAAGAGGATCAAGGATCTTCTTTCTGATCCTTAAAGTCTTAGGAGTGATCTCAAGGTACTCATCTGTCTCAATGAAATCAATAGCCTGTTCAAGTGAAAGAAGCCTTGGCGGAACAAGCTTAAGTGCCTCATCAGAAGATGATGTACGAGTATTTGTAAGGTGCTTTGTCTTGCAGACATTTACCTCTACATCTTCACTCTTACCGCTCTGTCCGATAACCATACCGCTGTAAACCTTCTCACCAGGTCCGATGAAAAGAGTCCCACGTTCCTGAGCATTGAAAAGACCATAAGTTACCGCTACGCCTGTCTCAAATGCAATAAGTGAGCCCTGTGAACGGTAAGCGATATCTCCCTTATATGGTGCATATCCATCAAATATTGTATTGATAGTACCTGTACCCTTGGTATCTGTAAGAAATTCCCCTCTATAACCGATAAGTCCTCTTGAAGGGATGGAGAATTCAAGTCTTGTATTGCCGCCCTTTGTGGAGGACATATTGCGAAGTTCTCCCTTGCGGGCAGAAAGCTTGCTTATTACGGCACCTGAAAATTCTTCTGGAACATCTACCTGAGCGATTTCCATAGGTTCAAGTGTATGACCATTGTCATCTTCTTTATAAAGAACTTCCGGCTTACTTACAGCGAATTCATAGCCTTCACGACGCATGTTCTCTATAAGAACTGAAAGATGAAGCTCGCCTCTTCCTGATACCTTTAATGTATCGGAATTTGGAGTATCCTCAACACGAAGGCTGACATCTGTATTAAGCTCCTTGTAAAGCCTGTCACGAATATGACGTGAGGTAACAAACTTACCCTCGGTACCTGCAAATGGACTGTCGTTTACAAGGAAATTCATTGCAAGTGTAGGCTCTGATATCTTCTGGAAAGGAATCGCATCAGGATGGTCTATTGCGCAGAGTGTATCGCCGATATGAATTCCTGTGATACCTGAAACCGCAACGATAGCTCCTACTGTCGCAGACTCAACCTCTACTTTGTTAAGTCCGTCGAATTCATAGAGCTTTGTAACTCTGACACGAAGATTTTTTTCTGTATCATGATGATTTACTATAAGTACATCTTCATTTACATGGATCGAACCGTTGCTTACCTTACCAATACCGATACGACCTACATATTCATTGTAATCTATGGTTGAAATGAGCGCCTGCAAAGGAGCTTCAGGGTCTCCTTCCGGTGCAGGGATATGATCTATTATAGCGTTGAAAAGCGGCTTCATATCTGTTCCCGGAACATCCGGATCATCTGTAGCATAGCCTTCTCTTGCAGAAGCAAATACAAATGGAGAATCGAGCTGATCATCATTTGCATCAAGATCCATGAAAAGTTCAAGAACATCATCTACAACATCTGCAGGTCTTGCACCTGGACGGTCTATTTTATTTATACAGCAGACTACTGGAAGGTTTAATGCAAGTGCCTTGCTGAGAACGAATCTTGTCTGAGGCATAGGACCTTCGAATGCATCTACTACAAGTACAACACCATCTACCATCTTAAGTACACGCTCTACCTCGCCGCCGAAGTCTGCATGTCCCGGGGTATCGATGATATTTATCTTTACTCCGTCATAAGAAATAGCTGTATTCTTGGAAAGGATAGTGATACCACGTTCCTTTTCAATATCATTACTGTCCATTACACGATCTTCTACTTCCTGGTTAGCACGGAACACACCGCTCTGACGAAGAAGAGCATCGACAAGTGTAGTCTTGCCGTGATCTACATGGGCTATAATGGCTACGTTACGAACATCTTCTCTTTTAATGACTGCCATGATCCACCTCTTATTGAAAATCACCTGTCAGACACAGTATAACTGTTCTGGCTATTGCTGCATCCAGGCTTTATTTTTACACAGTAACTCTTTAATAATACCACATCATTTTTATTAGTCAATGGTAATTTTTTAACTTGATGATAAATAGTCCATAAAAAAAGCCTTCTGTTTCTTTTACAGAAGGCTTTTAATCAACTCACACTTTACTGATTATTTCTTACTATCTTATCTACAAGAGGATCGATCTGCTCAACAACATTTGTCATGTCTTCAAGAGTAGTATCCTTGTTGGAAATCTTTGCTCTGATATCTTCGATGTTATCTGCAACAGCCTCAAACATCTGAGTTGAGCCCTGAAGATTGCTGTTTACTTCATCTACTTTGTTGTAGCAGTTATTGATAACATCATCCATTCTGTGGCTATGTGTCTCAACTTCATCTGCAACAGCCTTTATTGAGCCTATAACTTCCTGTGTAGATGCGATATTATCATGGGATTCATCTATAGCTTTTCTTGTCTGACTGATAGAATCAACAAGGCTCTGATTGTTCTGATTGAGTTCAGTCATGCTCTCGCCGATACTTCCTACCAGTTTCTTTATTTCCTGAGAAAGCTCATTTACTTCGGTTGCAACAACTGCAAATCCACGACCTGCCTCACCGGCTCTGGCTGCCTCTATAGAAGCATTAAGGGCAAGGAGATTTGTCTGACCTGCAATACCATTTATCTGGTTTACTTTTTCCTGAATATCTTCAAAGCTCTTCTGGAACTTATCGAACACTTCCTGAACTGCATCGATCGTATTCTTTACAGAATCCGAACTTGCATCAACCTTTTCCATGCCTTCATGAGAATTATCTGCAGTTGTTATAAGCTTTTCAATGATAGTGTCAAAGGAATCGTTGATATCCTTTACATTGTCAAACTCACCCTTTAAGCCTTCTACAGAATCAAGAACTGATTTATACTTGTCCTGTACAACATCAAAAGATCTGCTTATCTGGCTGACACCATCTACAGTTTCCTTCTCGGCACTTATAAGCTTGTTCTTCTGGCTATGTACTGCACGACTTATTTCCTTAAGAGGTTCAAGTTCTCTTCTAAGATCAACTTTTTTTACTTCTTCCTGTTCGGTCTGTACATCAGTCTTTCTGCTAAAAAATCCCATAATACAATCCTCCATATAGCTTTAAAAGTTTTTACTCAAATACAGCTGCAACCATAGTCTGATTTACATGCTGAGACTTGTATTGCTCGCCACCGCCTGTATAGCCTAAATAAGGTCCTAAAGCATTTAAGTCCTGAAGGTAGGTATGCGTATATCCTTCGTTGTTAAAAAGCCCAAGTCTGTATATACAATTAACCGTAAAGATGAAGCTTATTTTTTTATTTTCACGCCTCATCCTTTCATTCGTATCTTTCCTTATCTGCTTATAGTCATCTAACTCAAGGATGCCAACCGTATCATTCATGTTGACCTGCTTATAGCATACAAGTGAATTATTTCTGCCAATATCGTACTGTGAAGCAATATAAACATCATCACCGACAATCCTGCCTAATGGATTCTTAAGTACATTGCCCGTTATCTGTCCGACAGGTATGTTAAGGTCTTCACTGTACTGTGTTGCTGCAGGAACCCCATCCATTTCAACCAACTCTTTTGTTGCGCGGTTTACCTTTGTAGCAACGTGCTTCCTGCCGCCATCAACAAGCTTATAAATGTTTTCTGTGTATGTTCTGATCTTTCCTGTATTGTTCTTGATAAGAGCATAGGCACAGGCATTGGCATAAAGTTTGCCGTTCACTGCCACCTTTGTATCGCCCTTTGCCTTTGCATCAAACACCGAACCGCCGACAATAGGCACTTTGCCACCGAGAGACACATTCATGGTTGAAACCATTTTCTCTTCACTATTGGTAACAAACTCAAGACAAACAGTATCATCCTTGCCCGGATGAAGAGAATTAGCCTTATCTCTCAGACTCACTTCGTCATAAATAGGACATGTTTCTGCATCTTTGATGACCCCATTCAAAACAGTTATCCCGTCACACAGTGCCGCAACCACCAGAACATCATCTGCGGTCTGATTGCCAAATAGCGCTGTACCGGTCGTGCCTATAGATGGAACATGAGGAAAGACCTTCTGTATCTCCTCTGCCACTTCGGCAAGCCTTCCTGTAGGAGCGTTGTAAATAAAGAGCTTCGGCTCCTTAACATTTCCAATGGTTTCTTCTACTGCAGCTCTGATATCACTTTTACTGCTTGAACGGACGCACGCATTCATAGACTGCCTCCTGTCACTATATCATTTTCAAGTTCATCAAAAGATATTTTAAGTCTTTTTATGCAATTTGGCAAGCTGTTTTTTACGATAGTGAAGTTTTTTTAATGTTTTTTTGTTTTTATAAAGCATACATCATAAGTGCTGCCGCTATGCCTGCATTTAAACTTTCGACTTTTCCATGCATCGGTATCTTTACTAAAGTATCACAGATACCCGCAAGTTCATCCGATACACCTCTTGCCTCGTTTCCTATCACCACCGCAGACCTATCGAAATATGTGATCTCGTTGAAATATTTCTCGCCCTTAAGATGAGTGACATACAGCTTCACCGATAACTTCTTCAGACTTTCTGACGTTTCAACAATATTCTCCACATATTCAAATGGCACCCTGAAAATAGAACCCATTGTACTTCTTACAGTCTTCGGATTATAGATGTCAACGCAGCCCTTACTCATGACAACTCCGGTCATACCTGCTGCCTCTGCAGTTCTCATCATGGTTCCAAGGTTGCCGGGATCTGCAACATCATCAAGTATAAGAAGTTTTATTCGTCCATTCTTATCGTAGGCATCCTGCAGAAAAGCTTTATCAAAAACCCTGTTTTCAGCCATTTTAACAAGCGCCATAACTCCCTGCGGGTGTACTGTATCTGAAAGTGAATTAAATACCCCGTCTGAAAAGACGAGTGCCTTTCCGCACTTTGCCGCATCGCTTATGTGCTGCCCCTTTTCGCTTATAAGGCGGGCTTCAGGACCGTCTGAAGTTTTCCCCGAAAGGCATTTATCGTAAAAGGATTCTGATAATATCAAGGTTTCGGCTTTTCCAAGCATAAGCGCCTCGTCGCACATTTTAACCCCTTCTGCAACGAAGAGCCCCTGCTTTTTTCTTGCCGATGCCTTTTCAAGGAGCTTTTTTGTATTTTTAACAGATTGATTGTCACGACTTGTTATTATATCCATTTTATGTCTTACCACAGGCATGGTATCCCACCGGTGCCGTACCTGCCGCAGCACCGGTGTAAGTTTTATCTTTCAGAAATTATCTTTCATCTGATGAATAGTAATTTCTTGTCATAGGACGTTTTATGTTGCCTTCGCTGTCAATATTATCCATTATATACTTTATCGTTGCCTGATTATTGTCAGTCATCTTGAATATCTTGACAATATTTGAAAGCTGTTCATCCCCATTTTTACCTGAAAGCGCTCTCTTGATAACTGCATTGGCTGACGCCTCTTCCTTATCAAAGAGAAGATCATCTCTTCTTGTACCACTCTTTGCAAGGTCGATAGCAGGGTAAATTCTCTTCTGAGCCATTTCTCTGTCAAGTACAAGTTCCATGTTGCCTGTACCCTTGAATTCCTCAAATACCATATCGTCAAGTCTGCTTCCTGTGTCTACAAGAGCAGTTGCAAGAATGGTAAGACTTCCGCCTTCACGCATATTTCTTGCAGCACCGAAGAACTTCTTAGGCATAAGAAGAGCTGCAGGATCGAGACCACCTGAAAGAGTACGACCACTTGGCTGAACAGTAAGGTTGTAGGCTCTTGCAAGTCTTGTTATGGAATCAAGAAGAATCATTACGTCCATCTTATGCTCGACAAGTCTTCTCGCACGCTCGATAACCATTTCAGAAACCCTCTTATGGTTCTCAGGTGATTCATCGAATGTGGAATAAATTATTTCAACATTGTCTCCTGTGATCGAATCCTTCATATCTGTAACTTCTTCCGGCCTTTCATCGATAAGAAGGATAATGATATGCATTTCAGGATTGTTCTGCTGAACTGCCCTTGCAATCTGCTTTAAGAGTGTTGTCTTACCTGCCTTAGGCTGAGAAACGATCATACCACGCTGACCTTTTCCTATAGGTGAAAGAAGGTCTACCATTCTGGTTGAAACGATATGCTTGTCAGTTTCAAGTCTTATCCTGTGGTTAGGGAATATCGGTGTAAGTGTTTCAAAACGCTTTCTTCTCTGAGTTGAACTGAGTGGAAATCCATTTACAGTATCAATGTAGAGAAGAGCTGAGAATTTTTCTGTTCCTGTCTTCTGTCTTGTGTTTCCCCTTATCATATCGCCGGATCTTAGCTGATATCTTCTTATCTGAACAGGAGAAACATATACATCTTCTTCGCCAGGCAGGAAATTATCGCATCTTATAAAACCAAAACCTTCCGGCATGATCTCAAGAATACCCTGCTTTGATTCTCCCGAATCAAGAACCTTTACTATTTCTCTGTCAACTGTACCGTCTACAGACTGGACACTTGACTGCATCTGCATTATCTCTGACTGGCTGAGTGACTCTATATCTGTAACTTCCTCATCATTTCTGTATGATGTATTATAAGTTCTGCTCTCAGGCTGATTATAAGAAGTAACCTCTTCTTTAACATCTTGGCTCTGGTAAGTTGTTGTTCTTCTTGGCTGATAGGTTCTGTGTACTGCCTGCTGTGACTGATATCTCGACTGTCTGTATGGATTTCTTGGAGCAGCCTGTGAAGTATTATTTTCTAAAACAGTTCTTGCAGCTGTTCTTTCATTTGTTCTTGCCGGCTGTGCGCCTTCTGCACTCTTATCGGCTTCGTGGATCTTTTCAATAAGGTCTGATTTCTTGTAAGTTGTTACGCTCTTTATTCCAAGGCTCTTAGCTATTTCTCTGAGTTCAATTATTGACTTTTCTGAATATTCCATATTTTTTCCTTTCGTTTACGATATATGTATGTTTACTTGACTTTTTTTACTCTAAACGTAATAATTATAGTAAACGACAAATAAATTTACCGTTTACTATAATGCCGCCGGCGGATGCGACCGGCTGAATATGGAAATCAGCCGCTTTGCGACATTCAGCCGGCGCAAAGTGAATGACCTTAGGCAAAGCCTGATGTCGTTCACCATAAAAAAGTTTCAAAGGAGGCAATCAATGAGCAGCGAAGCATTAACCTTATATAAAATGATGGTTCTTTATATGTTAAGTCTGGTGGAACATCCGCTCACAAATGCCCAGATATCCGACTTTATGCTTAGCAAAGACTACACTGATTATTTTACCCTGCAGACTGTCTTTTCAGAATTGACTGATACAGACCTTATAAAATGCGATAAGATCCGCAATGCTTCCTACTATCGCATAACCGATATGGGAGTCAAAACATTGAAGCTGTTTAACGACAACCTTTCATCCACTATAAAGGAAGATATATCAAGTTACCTTAAGGAGCATGCTCACGAATTAAAAAAACAGGTATCTGTACTTTCAGATTACAGTATAAACAACAAGGGAGATCATTCTGTAAATCTTAAGCTTATCGATTTTGACGGAAGCATCCTCCTTGACCTTTCTCTTGCTGTTCCATCAGAGGAACGTGCAATTGAGATCTGCAATGAGTGGAACAAAAAAAGCGATTCCATTTATTCCTACCTGATGAACAATATTATCCTTAAGCCTCGTAAGAAGTGATTTTATCCCATAATTCATTTACACCTGCCTTTGTCTCCGACGAGAACGGTATAAGCAGTTCGTCGTCTATGTCAAAGGCAGTTTTTATCATGTTCATCTGCTTTGCCATCTGACTTCTTTTCAACTTATCTATCTTTGTCGCAATGATAACAGGCTCAAAGCCATTATTCTTTATCCATGAATGCATCATCTTGTCATCATCACTTGGCTCATGTCTGCAATCAGCTAAAAGAAATACCTGCTTCAAGGTTTTTGAACTGTGAAGGTATCTTTCAACCATCTTTCCCCATTCAGCTTTTACCTCAACAGCGGCTCTTGTATAGCCGTAACCGGGAAGATCGACAAGGTATAATTCCTTATTTACGTTGTAATAATTTATCGTCTGGGTTTTACCGGGCTTGCCGGATACTCTTGCCAGTTTCTTCCTGTTTAACATTGCATTTATAAGTGAAGATTTTCCTACATTACTTCTTCCGGCAAAGGCGAATTCAGGAAGAGTATTGACAGGCACCTTGCTTGTAACTCCAATAACGGTTTCTAAATCTGCGTTTTTTATTATCATTTATCCACCTGCTTTATACGTTCATCAACAACTGCTCAAGCTCTCCATAGGACTCTATAAAGCTTGCCTTATTTCTTAATTTTGCCGAATTCGGCATGCCTGTTGTGTACCAAGCCACATGCTTTCTCATTTCTCTTATGCCGGTATATTCTCCCTTGTAATCGACCATCATCCTTGCATGGCGAAGGACCATGTCAAAAATTTCTTTCACAGACGGTCTTGCTATTTTTTCGCCGCTTTCAAGATATGTCGTAAGTTCCTTAAAGATCCAAGGGTTTCCTTCAGCCGCCCTGCCGATCATTACAGCATCAACTCCGGTTTCAGAAATGATCCTGTCAAGCTTTTCGGGACTGTTTACATCACCGTTTCCTATAACCGGAATTGATAAGTTTTTCTTCACTTCTGCTATCTTTGAATAATCTGCCACACCATGATAATAATCTTCTCTTGTCCTGCCATGTACTGCCACAGCGGCGGCTCCGCCTGCTTCAGCTGCCTTTGCGCACTCAACAACGTTTATGTGGTCTTTATCAAAGCCGATTCTCATTTTTACTGTGACCGGTTTTGTGGCAGTATTCGTCATAGCATTTACTACCCTGTAGATAAGGTCGGGGTCTTTCATCATAGCAGAACCCTCACCGTTATTTACAACCTTCGGCACAGGGCATCCCATATTTACATCAATAATATCTATATCCATCTTTGAAAGTTCCGCTGCCCCTGCTGCCATTATTTCAGGATCGGCACCAAAAAGCTGTGCGGATACAGGATGCTCATTTTCACCTGTTGTAAGAAGCTCACCGGTATTTTTATTATTGTATTTAAGTCCCTTTGCACTGACCATTTCGGTATAGGTAAGGTCCGCACCCATTTCCTTACAGATAAGTCTGAATGGGAGGTCTGTCACCCCTGCCATAGGCGCCAGCACAAGAATGCCGGGTATTTCAACATTTCCGATCTTAAAACTCATCAGTTTTTTCCTTTTACAGCTTTCCTGTAGTATTCCTCCACAGGCTCAAGCAGGTCCTTGTTTTCTTCCTGAAACTGTTTAACCTTAAGTCCTGCACTTATTTCATCGTATGCAGCATCATTTTCTGCTGCTGCCGTATGTATGAAAAGATTTTTGCCATCATCAAAAGAAAGTGAAAATATCCCGCCTACCTCAGCCGTGAAAATAACACAGGCAGCCTGAAGATCATCCTTCACAGGCTTGGGCATTCCATTGAATCGGGGATTCAAATAGTATTTTTTCTGATACGCATTCGCCACGCACAGCACATCATTTTCCTGCATTTAAGAAGCCTCCTTGTATCATGGTGTCAGGTTTATCTTATCAAGAAAAGGTGTCGGATCCTTTTCCCTGCCATATAATTTTTTTGGTATTGTAACTGTAAGATAACGTTTTGCTCTCGTTGCAGCCACATAAAACAATCTTCTTTCTTCTTCTATGTCTGCATCCTTGACAGCTTTTTTGTAAGGAATCATTCCATCGACACTCTCAGGAATATAAACTCTGTCAAATTCCAGCCCTTTGCTGCCATGCATTGTAAGAATTGAAACTGCATCAGCATCGGCATTCTCTTTCCTATCCATCTTATATTTTTCCTTAAGTTTCAAAGTTACCTCACTGATATGTAGTTTCCATTCTTCAAGAGTGTTGTAAGGCTTTGCAGAGTCCGAAAGTTCCTCTAAGATCTCAAAAAGTTCTTCGCTTTCTATTCCATGATCTTTTGCATAATCTTTTAAAAATTCATCATATCCGACAACTGTTCTTATATAGTGTATTGCGGCAAAAGGAGATAATTTTGCAATATGTCTAAGGTTTCCTGCAAATTCCTCTATCCTTGTTGCCATCCACGATTTACCCTTGTAAAAATCTTTCCACCTTATAAAACTGACTGTATTTTTCTTATCTGGAAGATCGATACATGCATCTGTAAGGCTTTCTCTTGAAAGATACCTTACTGGTCTGTTCATAATGGACACAACCTTTTCGCGACTTCGGGCACCTTCTGCAACTTCCAGATAAGTAATAAGATCCTTTGCGATCCAATGATCGTAAATGTTTGGTGCCGACTCTCTCATAACAAAGGGGATATTGTATTCCATAAGGCGTTCCGCAAAAGGTCTTGCTGTAAGATTTGTTCTGTATATTACCGCCATATCCTTAAATGCCATTCCTTTATTATGTGCATCAAGTATGTCTTTCACAAGGAATGTATCCTCTGCTTTCCTGTCTGTAAACTTTTTTATAAGAGGGACACTTCCATTTTCGCCTTCCGAACATATATCTTTTTTATACCTTCGGCTATTTCGGCATATTATTTTTCCTGTAAATTCAACGATCTTTTTTGTCGATCTGAAATTTTTAGAAAGAAGAACTGTTTTACATTCAGGAAAATCTTTTGGGAAGCCCAGCATGATACCGGGATCAGAACCTCTGAAACGATAAATGCTCTGATCATCATCTCCAACAACAAAAAGATTATCCTGCGGTTTAGCTATTTTTCTGATAAGACTGTATTGAAGTCTGTCTGCATCCTGAAATTCATCAATAAGAATATATTTGTATTTTTCCTGCCATGCTTCCAATACATCCGGCCTCTCTTCGAACAATCTGACACACATAAGCATCATATCATCAAAATCTATCAGCTTATTCTGTCTCATAAAATTCCTATACGTGGTAAATATTTCCCGAAACGCCTCTGCCGGACAATGTATGGAATAATAATTATCAATGTTGATATTTAGCGACTTTATCAGACTGATCTCTCCAAGCATGTTCTTTGAAAAATCTCTGTCATCCGCCTCTGCAAGCTGCATAGAAGCGGCTTTATCATGGATAAACTTCCTTGAAAGTTCTTCCGAAATGATCTGGTCCGGTGTAATACCGTATGACAGTCTGATAATTGTAAAGAAAACCGAATGAAATGTTGAAAATCTGACCCCGAGACTCCCGTTCATCATTTTCACAAATCTCGACCTCATTTCAAGTGCCGAAGCCTTGGTAAAGGTGATGACCAAAATATTGCCGGGATCGATTCCTGCTTCTTCTATAAGATATCTGGTCCTTCCGGTAATGACCGCAGTCTTACCGGAACCAGGACCAGCCAAAACAAGCATAGGCCCATCTACATGTCTGATGGCTTCCTGCTGTTCACTACTGTAATTCATGACTCTGAAACAGCCTTGGTAAGCATATCAATGCCTACTCTTATTCTCTTAAGAGACTCTTCCTTGCCAAGGATCTCCATTATCTCATAAGCTCCGCCAGGAGTCATCTGCTTTCCTGACACAGCTGTACGTACAGGCCAGAGTCCCTGTCCGTTTTTTATTCCTTTTTCATGGATATAATCCATAAGGACTTTTTCAACGCCGTCACGACTGTAGTCATCATTTGCCTCAAGGCGTGGAAGAAGATCCTTTAAAACTTCAAGAGAATTCTCTGAATTTGTCTTCATTTTCTTGTGAGTATACATTGCAACATCATAAGAAGGAAGTTCATCAAAGAAATCAATAAGCGGCTCTATGTCAGGGAATACCTCTATACGGGTCTGTACAAGAGCAGCGATCTTCTTTGTATCAAGGTCTTTCCTTACTACATTTTTGATGTATGGAAGGGCTCTCTTGTAATAATCGTCGAAATTCATCTTCTTTATATATTCGCCATTCATCCACTTTGCCTTCTTCATATCGAAGACTGCAGGGGACTTATTTATACGCTTATAATCGAAGGCTTCTGCAAGTTCATCAAGAGTGAATATCTCGCGGCCGTCCTCCGAGCTCCAACCTAAAAGAGCAACGAAATTGACTACGGCTTCCGAAACAAACCCCTGTTCAATAAGATCCTCATAAGAGCTGTGTCCACTTCTCTTGCTGAGCTTCTGATGCTCCTCATTAGTAATAAGTGGGCAATGGATGTACTTAGGTATCTTCCAACCGAACGCATCGTAAAGTCTGTCGTACTTAGGAGTACTTGAAAGATACTCATTTCCTCTTATTACATGGGTTATTCCCATAAGATGATCGTCAATTACATTTGCAAAATTATAAGTAGGATATCCATCTGACTTGATAAGTATCTGATCATCAAGCTCGGAATTATCTACTGTTATATCTCCATATATTTCATCATGGAAGGTTGTTGTGCCTTCGCGCGGAATATTCTGACGGATGACATAAGGCTTGCCTGCAGCAAGATTGGCTTCTATCTCTTCTTTGGAAAGATGAAGACAATGCTTGTCATATATCATAACTTCCTTGCCGTCTATGGTCCGCTTTAAGCTTTCGAGTCTTTCTTTAGTACAGAAGCAATAATATGCTTCGCCCTTTTCAATAAGCTGCTTTGCATAATCGAGGTAAAGACCGCTCTTTACACGTTCACTCTGAACATAAGGGCCATAATCACCGCCAATATCAGGACCTTCATCATGCTTAAGTCCTGTCTCTTTCATTGTTCTATATATAATATCAAGTGCTTCAGGAACAAATCTTGCCTGGTCGGTATCCTCTATTCTTAATATAAAGTCACCTTTTTCATGCTTTGCAACAAGATATTCGTAAAGTGCTGTACGAAGGTTTCCTACGTGCATTCTTCCAGTAGGGCTTGGTGCAAATCTTGTTCTAACTCTTTCTTCCATAACAAAAAGACTCCTATATCATTACTTTAATCAAATATCGTATCTAATTCAGAATTTTCAACCATTCTCGTAAATTCTTCACTGACAACTGCAAATTCTTCGTCTTCAACAATACCTTCAACATTAAACTCTTCTTTCCCAACTGGAACAAAACGATAAATCCAGATATTATCACCTGTTTCTTTCGGCGGAAGAAGGGCTATATATTGTTTATCTTTTACTGGGAAAATTGTGAGAACCTCACACATGACTTCCTGTCCATTGTCCATCGTCACCGGAATAGACATCTCAGGAAGATTAGGCTTTTCTTCTCTTTCAGCCATAACGACCGTCCTTTCTACCGATTGCATTTTACTGCAAACAAAGTCCAGTTATTTTAGTATATACTGTTTGCATGCTTTTTTCAAGTCCCCTTTGTTTTTTTCCAAAATGCATCCAGCTCTTTGCTGATCTCCTCTATTTCAACCTTCCTGTATGGTATCCATTCCCTTGGGAAAAGTTCATTATACTGCCTTGTTAAAAATCTGTCGTCAAGAAGAAGTATGACTCCTGTATCGGAAACTGTCCTTATAACCCTTCCCGCTGACTGCATGACTTTGTTCATTCCCTGATAAAGATAGGCATATAAAAAACCCGTTCCTCTTTTCCTGTCCTCAAAAAATTCTCTTATAAGTTCTCTTTCCTTCGAAACCTGCGGAAGACCTGCTCCTGCTATCACAGCCCCTATAAGGCGTTTTCCTGTAAGGTCTATCCCCTCTGAAAAAACGCCGCCCATAACGCAAAGTCCTATCAGAGTTTTTTCATTATTTTTTGAAAATGTATCAAGAAACTTTTCTCTTTCTTCCTCAGTCATACTTCTGTCCTGCGGCAAAAGTGTCATTTCCTTGCAATATTCAAAAAGATATGGTTCTACAGCCTCCATATAGCCATACGAAGGAAAAAAAGCCATATAATTTCCCTTCTTTGCGCCAGCGGTCTCTGCAATATATCTGGCAACCCTTCTGTAAGAATTTTCGTTCCTTTCTTTGTATCTGGTTGAAATATCTGCGGCAACCCCTATGAAGCGCTTGGCTGGGTCAAAGGGGGATGGAGCGTAAACTGCGTAATCGTCTTCATTTCCACCTAACTGCTCTTCATAATACTTTACAGGAAGGAGCGTCGCCGAGAAAAATATGACACTTCTGATATTTTCATACCTTGCAGAAAGGTTCCTTGACGGGTCGATACAGGAAAGCTTTATGCTCCTGCCGCCCTCTTCGCTCCTCTTCCCTATTGTAATGTAATGATCATCATAAACATCGGCAGCATTTGCAAAATCTCTCAATGAAAAATAAAGGTTCAGCGCCTCTTCATGAAAGGATGACTGATTGAAATCTCTTGTTGCCTCGGAAAAAATCTTCTCATAGACAGTCATTGCGCTTTCACAGGAAAAAATAAGGCTGTCGGGAAGTGTTTCCAACCTTTCAATATCCTTCACTTCTTCAAGGGCTTTTTCTATTTCAACAGAAAGCCTCTTAAGTTTCCCTGATAGTTTTGCCCTGAGCCCGTTAAAATGAAGTTTTTCAACCTTCCGTTCCTCTTTTTTAACAGAAACAAGCTTTTTCACCGCAATGATATTTTCTTTTGAAATAGAGGCAGAATACATTTCTCTTGCCCTTTCAACCAGATTATGTGCCTCATCTATAAGAAAAATGTAATCATGTTTTGTTTCATCAAAAAAGCGTCTCAGATACACATTCGGATCGAAGGCATAATTGTAATCGCAGATCACACTGTCCGCCCACACGCTTGCATCAAGTCCAAACTCAAAAGGACACACCTCATATTTTTCTGCATATTTTTCAATACAGGCTCTATCGATCTTCTTCTCATGCCTTATCATATCAAATAAAGCCTCGTTGATCCGGTCGAAATGTCCCTTTGCCCTCTTGCAGACGGCGGGATTGCAGTCCGCATGTTCAAATATACATATCTTATCCCTTGCTGTGATCGTGAGCGAAATGATGTCTGTTCCATTTTTCGCAAAAATCCCCATAGTATCTTCTGCGACAGTCCTTGTTATGGTTTTTGCAGTAAGATAAAATATCTTTTCCGAAAGTCCTTCGCCAAGCGCTTTTACTGCCGGAAACAAGGTTGAAATGGTCTTGCCTGTGCCGGTCGGAGCCATAAGAAAGAGCTTCTTTTCTCTTAAGATCGTCCTGTAGCAGTCCGCCACAAGCTTCTTCTGCCCCTGTCTGTATTCAAAAGGAAATTCGAGTATTTTGATCGACTCGTTTCTCTTTTCCCTGTGATGCGCTAAAAAAAGCATCCATTTACAATACTCGGAAACCACACCCACAAACCAATCAAAAAGTTCTTCTGTCTTGTAGGTATATTCGAAAGTCTTCATCTGTTCTGTGTCAATGGAAATATATATCATGCGGACTGTTACATTTTCCATTTCATTTTCCCTGCCATGTATGGCGGCATAACATTTTGCCTGTGCAAGGTGAAGAAGTTCCGGCTCTGCAAGCCTTTTTACGTCGCTTAGCATACACTTTATCTCTTCTATCTCGCCCAATTCGGTCACTCCGTCAGCCCTTCCCAAAACCTTGATCTTTATGACAGGCTCAAAGGTATCATCCGTCAGATGAACAGGTCTGTAAAAATCTTCGCCGACATCCATATATTCAGAAAAAGGGAGCGTACAAGTGTACGGAACCTCCGACATGTACGCTCCCTTCTGACTCTTCTGATATTTTTGATGAAGTCGTATGCCCTCTTTCATAGCATCAGGGTCTCTTGCCCTGCCCCGTCCGGAATCAATATCCCCATGACGCAGTACAAAGCCTGTAAGATCTC
>Ga0256405_10002254_pt1 | contig 45617 bp, 55 predicted proteins | sample RumenRJG_02DNA_FD_189096 | JGI IMG/M metagenome (GOLD analysis project Ga0256405, IMG submission 189096) | Bovine rumen microbial communities from Lethbridge, Alberta, Canada - RJG_02 | ecosystem: Host-associated > Mammals > Digestive system > Stomach > Rumen | place: Canada: Alberta... | reverse complement strand
TAAAAAATAAGCCAGTACAGAATAAAAACGCAATAACAATGCAAAAAATTTTTTCTGATTTCGTTGTTCCATAATTAACAAGAGCAAAAGAAGCAAAAAATAAAATTACGCCTAAAATGAAAGTGAAACAGATAGCCACGTTTTCAACAAAATTATAAAAATCATAAATAGTGTGTGTGTCCATTTTTTATTTCCTTCACATTGACTATGTGCTTTAAAAACGTTACAATATATTTGCTCTTTATATACAGACAAAACCTTGCAGAATATGAACCTATGTATAATGCAAGGTTTTATTTTTTTATCTATACTTCTCTTCTCTAACTCTGTCTATCTGATCAAAGTAGTTGTTTGCTGCTTTGTCATAGTCAAAGTTATCGTCATAGTCAGGCTCATCATCAAATCCATCATAGTCAGGCTCACATTTACCTTGATTAACATAGTTGTCTAGGTCGTCATAGTAATCGTCAGCGCTGTCATAGTCGTAAGGGTTTGGGTTTAGTTTTCTCATTTCTTATTCCTCAAACACACACAAAAATAAAAGGTAAACAACAAATCAGGGCAAAACACAAAGCCAGCAAATAAAAGGTAGCTAGTGCAATTCTGATTAAGATAGTCAATGCTTTCATTAGCAGTCACCTTTATCAGTAATTTTGTTTTCTTCTGATGAACCAATAGTGATAAATAAACTTACGGTCAATTCGTTAATATCTTTTTTTATAGCTATTGCGCCCTCAATATTAACCACTCGTGCATCGGATAATTCCTCAACGGCAGCAAAAGAGTAAGGTGTTAAATCATCTTCTGAATGTATATCTTTGCCTTTTTCAACAATGAATGTTAAAGGTGCCTTGACATCAAACAGACAGGAAAATTCTTTAAGTGTTACTTTGTTTTCTTTTAAAAGATTTTTTAAAGATTCAAGTGGGTTCTTATGTGACTTCATCATTTATTTTCCTCTCTTCTGAACAGTCTGTGTTAAAGCTCTTTCTAAACTCCACCCTCTTTTTAGCCTCATTCTTAATGTGTGGTCGTTTATCTCATAAGCCTTAGCCATATCTGTGATTGATACATACTCTTTACCTAAGTGATCAACGCTTTCTTTCATAGTTAAGATTTTGTTGTTTACCACTAAATCTAAAGGCTTGTTAGTAATGTATCTTCTGTATGCTGTAGCTCTTTTAATTGTTGTGTTTTCTCTACAAAATTCAGAGAATGATTTAAAGATTTGACCATTAAAATTTACGCTTTTTGACATTTTTTCTCCTTTCCAAAAATACATTCGTAAGGTGTATATCCCCTAGATAGTCTGTAAAAGAATGTGCTCCTTTTAATTCCGTAATAATTAGTCAATGCTGTAACACTTTCAAACCTTCTGCCTTCGTGATCAATAGTTGGTGTAGCCGTGTATCTCGGAACAGCAAGGGCCTGCTCTAATGTCATCTTGTATCTGCTTATACGTGATTCCAATGTGCACACCTTGACGTTAAATGCTTCAGCTAGTTCTTTATGGTTTTTATAAGTTTTTCCTTGAAAGTTAATTTTCATTTAATAACCTCTAATCCGTTTTTCTCCAAAATCTCGTTGATATCATCAGTCAAGTAATAACTCCTGTGGTAATAAGCTCCATACTTCCGAAGGTGTCCTAATAACAAATTCCTCTGGTATTCAGTCCAGCCTGTAACTTTTGTAATGACGTTTGTTGATACAAGACATTTGCAGTTACAGAGCTTTTGCCACTCTCTAAAAAAGTCATTACGTACAAAGTATTTCCTGCCGTTGATTGTTTTAGGCTCAACATTAAACCACTTCTGATCTCTATCAAAAATACGGTAATTTCCAAACATCAAGAAAGATGCAATACCTACAGGAATTAGCCTATGTGGGTGTTCATAACTCATTTTCCTGTACTCCCAAAACCACCATTACCACGTTCTGTTTCAGCAATAAAATCAACTTCAACTAAACCAAACTTTGCGATAGGTACAATCACTAACTGTGCGATACGCTCTCCACTGTAAACATAAGCCTTTTCCTTTTGGTTTATGTTCTGCATACAAATCTGAATTACACCTGTATAGCCACTATCAATAACACCAATAAAAGTGACAAGACCTCTTCTGCTCATTGATGATCTAGGCATAACTAAACCTACATATCCTTTTGGAATCTCAACTCTAAGCTGTGTTGAAATGGTTACAGGTGCATTGCAGTCAATCTCAATCTGTCCATCAGGTAAGCCAGCAGGTACATATAAATCAAAACCTGCGTCATCTTTGTGAGCTTTTGAAGGCATACAAGCACCATTCAGCAACACTACATTGATTTTTCTTTTTAAGAAATTGAACATTAAAAATTCTCCACAAAATCTAAAATAACGAAAGCTAAATAGAGCGCAACCGATGTAGCAATGGTTATTAACAAGCCTTGTACAAAATCGCTTTTTAAAAGTTTACGCATATAGTCTTTGATACTGCTCATCTGTAATTACCCCTCTTTTGTTTAGATATTTAATTGCATTATCAACTCCCTTTTGTTTGCTTATTGCCCTGTAAAACTGCTCCAAGTTTAAGTTGTATTTCTCACAGAAATATTTACGTGACGGATACGTTGTAGAGCCTACTTGCAATGCTTTATACTTTTTATGTTTTTTTCCTGTTTTGCCTGCCGAAAAACGTAATTGACTATTCCAAAAATGGCTCTCTTCTAATTTAAACTTCATCATCTAACGCCCTTAAAACTAGAGAAACATTGTCATCTTTAAAATTAAAATCAGCTTCTTCTAAAGAAACAAATTCAGTTTCTAAATCCTCAATGTCAACAATGAGTTCTTTATCTTCACAGTGCTTCTTCATCGCTAACTGATACAGCTCTTTGATTGTCATTTTCGTCATCTCCGTAAACTTGACTAATTTTTTTTGCTAAATATTCAGGAGCCATTTCAAACTCCAATGTGTTTAAATCTTTCTTTGGCACTACAAAAGCTACACACATTTCTTTGCCTTTCATAATTACCTTTGTCACCGTAAAATTAGTAATTAACCTGTCATCATCAATCACACACTTAGATAGCGTAAATGAATCAAACAGAGCTTTTACAGGGTTGTCTGCATCTGATTTGTTACTATCAAACACAAAGGTAATAAAGCACATTACAGGTTCGTCTAATGCAGGTAACTTACCTTTCATCAGTAAAGCCCTTGCTGCATTGATCCACTGGTTATACTTAGTGCTATTCTTTAACAAGCCTTTTTTGACCTTCTTTGAGTTAGAATACATAGAACCAATGCACCAGCTTTTAATTGCCTGAAAGTTAGGCTCAACCTTCTCATTTACACTTACAGGAAGAGGTAAGACAATTTCACGACCTTTAATCTTTTGACCGTTGATTGTTACGTTACACTCCCATTGTCCAAACTGCTGTAACACTTAAACTCCTCTATAACGTGGCGTTAATGCCTTTTGTAATTCATTAAGAACATCATCAAGGTTAAACTCTTCACTTGTCTGGAATTGAGCTTCAACCTTGCTTTCAATCTGCTTTGGTGCTGCCTGACGTTTATGGGGTAATTGAGGGTTCATACCTCTGTAAATGCCTACACAAAGCTGTTTACAAGTATCTTCATTACCAATGAATCTGACTGTAGGAAAGCCACCATTGTGATAAATTCCTTTGATCAAGTTTCGTTCAGGGTCATTCTCATACCATTCAGGGCGTGCATTTTTATAAAGCTCTACAAAGGCCTTGCGATCAAAAGCGTCTGCACTAATAGGGTGTGCACCAAATTCCTTTAAAGATCCGAAAGCACGCTTGAAAGCAAATACGGCACGAGGATCATCACAGACAATATCGTTAGCTACTGACACATTACTGTTTAGCTTGTTGTACACGTCATTAGCTTTCTGCTCTAAGGTGTGTTCATCAGTACCATTCATTACGCTTACTGCCTGTCTTACATCTGCTACAGTTGGTGCAAACTTTGAGTTACGGACAACATAACCTAAAGCAGCACTTACTACCTCTAAAGACAGATCAGCAAGAGCGTTAAAAGCTAAGTTAAATGCTCCATCAGAAAGCTGGCGATTAAACAGCTCATAGGTCTGTCCCCACATTTGACAGAAGGCAGGAAAATCTTTATCAGTCATTCTGATCTCCAACAAAGGCAGGTAAACGCTTTACAGTTGAATAGTCATAGCTAGGCATACGCTGAACAGTACGAGGAGCAAATGACTTGTTACGTGAGCACCAATTCTGCAACCAAGTAGATACACGGCCACTAATTGATTTCACTTTCTTTTTGGAGTTGTCTATCCACTCTCTCTCTAAAGCCCAGTAGTTATAAAACTGCTCTGCCTCAAATGGGATATTGAGATTAGCTAACTGTGGAAAGTCATTTAAGTGTTTAGTAACAAAAGCCTCAAAGTATGGCTCACACTCAAATGAGCAGGTAGGGTAAGTTATGCGTTTTGCTGTAGTTTTAACGCTTTTAGAAACTTTTTCTTTTTCTTTATTTATTTCTTTTTCTTTTTTATATTTATTATTATTTATATTATTTAATAATATATTATATATATAATATATATATACCCCACTTTTTTCATCAAAACAGCTAAGTAATTGATTTACTTCATTTTCAGTAGTGCATTTTTTGCACTGTGAGTGCAGATTTTGCACTGCCTTATCATAACTATTTGATTTATCTAAATTTGTATCAGTGCAATTTTTGCACTCATTAGTGCATTTTTTGCACTCATCAATAGCCTTATCAGTTAGTGAGATACTGATACAGTTATTCTTTTCAGTACGAATTAGATCATAAAGAGAAAGATTAGCGATAGCGTTAAAGTATGTCCTTCTTGACAGACCCAGCTCACTGTTAGCTAATGAAGGTGTGTAGATAGTTGGGTGCTTTCCGTTACAAGTGAGCACTACTAATCTGCCTAGTAGTACCTGCTCACTTAGGGTTAAGCCTGCGTAGTTTGTCGTTGCTAATAAAATCATCAAAAGACGCTCCGTTTTTGTGTTTTTGTTACAACCATTATAAAATAGAAATGTTTTACATTCAACACAAAATAAAAATAAAAGTGTGGTGTATTAGTCATTTCTATACCTTTTATATGTTTTAAAAAAGAATCTATAATTAAAATAAGTAAAGTGTGAGGGAGGTAACAAAAATATGACTGCATTTGAGCGTTTTAAAAAACTTATGGAAGATCATAAGATTTCTGTATTAGGACTTTCCAGGGCAACAGGTGTAAGCAGAAATACTATTAACGGCTGGTATGCAAGAGAAACTTTGTCTGTAGCTCACAAAGAGAATGTGGAGCGTGTAGCCAAGTTCTTTGACGTTAGTGCTAGTTGGCTGATTGGTGGAAATGACAGTATTGTAGATGAGTATGTCTTTATTCCAGAGTATAACTTTTCTTTTGGCTGTGGCCTTGCTGCCGAACCTACCTTTGAAGAGCTGGCAGATGTTAAGCCTTTTCCTTTCCTTAAAAGCTATTTTAGAGATTTAGCCGTTAAGCCTGCTGACTGTAAGTTAGTAAAGGCAAGTGGCGATAGTATGATCCCTTATATAATGGAAGATGATAGAGTGCTGATTGAGTGTAAAGACGTTGACCGAATTAAGAACGGTAGCGTATATGCTATTGTTTCAACTAATGGCCTTGCAATTAAACAGCTATTTGTTGACGATCTATCAGGCGATATAACTGTTCATTCTTACAATAAGCTATATGCTGATAAGATTATCAAAGCTAAAGAAATTGAGGAGATTATATTACATATCTACAGAGTGTTAAGGATTGAAAGGTCGCTAGTGTAACACTCAAACAAATAACATAAAATTGCGTTAAGCCTGTCACAAAAATGATAGGCTTTTTTATTTTTTTTAAAAAATTTTTTAAATTTATTGTTTTTGACTTACAAACTTACTACAATAGAAATGTGTTGAAAATGACACACTAAATTGAAAACTAAATAAAATCGGAGTTATCCCTAAATGAAAACCAAAATTGATTCATTAAAGCGTACTTATCGTAAGTGGAAAGCTGAACAGGAGCCAAAGGCAAGAGAATTTTATGCTGACCCATTTACTAATGAGCTTACAGAGGAAAACATCATTCCTTACAAGCATAAATTTCTGATTGGTGGCTCTACAGATGCTGCAATCTTAGGCAGATCAAAGTGGGCAACAAAGCAGAGCGTATATGAGGATATGCTAAAGTTTGAGCTTAACGCAGACAAGTTTGTGTTTGATCGTGGCCACGCTTTAGAGGAGTTTGTGGCACAACAGTTCAGCAAACAGACACATATTCCACACACAGACGGTGGCGTTGCAACTAGCGAAGAGTTTGAGTGGAGCTATTGTCAGATTGATAAATTCTGCAATGACAAACATCACACACCTTTAGAGATTAAGACAGCTGGCTTTACCAAAAGTAGTGACGGCGAGAGTGAGTGGGGCAGAGGTTGCGAGTTTAACGATAAGGGCGACTGCCTATTTGAAGATAGTAAAATTCCTGATGAGTACTATATTCAGTGCCAAAAGCAGATGTGGCTGACAGACACTAAGTATATGTACCTTTGTGCTTGGATTCTAACCGATGTCCGTGTACGCACTTACATTATCCACAGAAATGATGAAGTGATTGAACAGATTAAAGAAGCAGAGATTGACTTCCTCTTTAATCACGTTATCCCACAAGTGCCTTATGAGAATGAAGTTGTAGAAGAGCTTGAAAGTGTAGATGAAGCTCCTGACGTGGCTTATGGCGATGACTCTTTCCTTGACCTTTGCAAGCAGTATAAGTTGTATTCAAAGCAGAAGTTAGATGCAGAGAAGCAGCAGAAGGCTTTAGATGAACAGATTAGAGCCATTATGGGTGAACATCATCAAGTCATTAAGAGTGACGGCTCTGTAGTTGCAAAGCTGACTGAACAGGAACGTCTTACTTTAGATTCAAAAGGATTGAGTAATAAATATCCTGAACAGTACAAAGAGTTCTATCGCTCTGTACCTATCAAGTCAAAGCTCACTATTAGCAAGGAAATTTAAAATGGCGAATGAGTTAGTAATTAGCGACAACGATTTACAAGTTGTTAAACAGTGCCAAAGCCTAATGCAAACGGCTTATGATGACCGTGTGTTAGTTAATCAGATTGTTAATCAGATTGCTTTACCAGAAGCAGATAATGTGACCGTAAACATTTCTGACGTATTACAGATAGCAAGGCTTGCAAGCTCAATGCACTTAGATGTAATGCTTGGTGGTATTTGGGGATATAAGGATAAGAATAATAAACTTGTTTGTGGCGTGACGAAGAAAGGCTGGCAGCAAGCCTTACATTCACAGCCTGACTATGCTGGAATTTCATTTGAGAATATCGGTGAGCTTTCAGTTTTAGATAAGAAACTTACAACAAAGAAAGGCACAGAGATTGTACACGTATCTTACTATCCTGCTGTTAAGTGCATTATCAGTAAGCAACGCCCTGACGGTACTATCGCAAAGTTTGAGGGTACAGCTTACTTTGATGAAGAGTTTGACATTACAAAGCCTACCTGGAAGACAAGAGCCAAAAGAATGTTAGAAGGTAGAGCCTTAACTATTGCAGCAAGTAACGCTTATGGTTGGGGCGCTTATGATGTTGAAGAGGCAGAGGCCGTATTGGAAGGTGCTGCCGTCAAAGCACAAAAGCAGGAAGTATCATCTGTAGCTAAAGACGAGCTGATCGCAGATATGAAGAGAGCTGTATCAAGACAAGAGCTTGTACGTATTTTTAAAAATGCGCCTGATGATTTACAGAAAGATCCTGACATCATTCAGCTTGGAAAAGAATTAACAAATAACTTTATCAACAAGGAATAATAAAATGCACTATCAGAAAGATTGGAAACGCCCTGAAAGAGTAACCGATGCTGCCGAGGTATCAAACTATTACGAGCGGTATCAGGAGTACGAAGGCGAGTACAAAGGTCAGTTCCATAACGTAACTGTTATCTATGCTTACTCTACTTACAAACGTTTTGCAGATAAGAATAACGCTGATTCAATGATTGAGTCAGAAACCATTAACTTAATCTGTTTACGAGATGAAGATCAGACCTATATCCCTGTAACTCTTTGGGGTGCAAGACGCCAGTGTATTGCAGGTGTATGGAGTGAGTGGGGCAATAATCCTGTAGCTATTCAAGACTTCCTTTACATCGCAGGTCAGCAGAAAGGCGTTGAAGAGATTGAGAAGTGTTACTCATACGCTACATCTTGGGAGCAGAGAGAGGTCTATCCTCACATCTGTGGCACTAAATTAAAAATTTGTGTTGCAAAGATAGGTGAAAGAGCTGGCAAGAATAACGCTTTTTACCCTGTTCTAAAGTACGCTATCTTTAATGAAGACGGCAGATCAGCCCTTGAAATGCAGATGAACGATGAATCTATGTTTAATGCACGTGAAACTTATAAGGAGTTCACGAAGCTGTACAAGGAGTTTGTCGGTGAAGAGGTGGCAGAAGCAGAAGTTGTTGAAGATAAACCAAAGCCTGCTCCTAAGAAAAAAGTCACAAAGGAAGTAGAGCCTATTGCAACTACAGGTATTTCAGCTGATGAAGAGGATTTACCTTTCTAGTAATTAAGTGAAGAGCGATCTATGAAAAGAATAATTAAAGACAACAAAACAATTCTAGCAAAGTTAGAAAGCATAGATGAACACGTGTCAATGATAATTCGTTCTTTAGAAGGTTGCTCTTACAATATTTCAAGATTTTGCAATGTGCTGGGAATAAGTCGTTATCAGCTTAAAAAATTATGGTCGGAGTATAACCTGCCAATACCAGAACCAAAGAGAAGTAACGGCAAAGATCCAACATACACTGTTCACGATCTTGAAGTTGTAAGAGAGATTATCAACCATTGAAAGATGAGTACATTTCAAGCGTGATGGCTTATTTTAAGGCAATGGAGTTTTGCTTTCAAAATCTTAAAAGTCAATTAACTGAAAAGGTTGAAATGACAAAAGATGAAAGCAAGCTCCGTTTTTATCACAAAAAGATACAAGGTGTTGACTGTGCCCTTGAAGAATTAAAGTATTTTATAGAACAAGAGCTATCTAAATAAAATGATTATAAGATTTATCCAAAGCATTTTTGTTGTGACTGTATTCTTTATAATTTTAGGGTATTATCAATGAGTGATGATCAAATATCAGTAAGTGAAGCAAGTAAGCTGTTTAAGATAAGCTATTCAGCTATGTTTTTACGCTCTAAAAATAAGAGATTTAACTATCCGTCACTACAATATACACCTGATCATCACCCTTATTTTAATGCAAAAGAAATTTATAAAAGAGCAGAGCAGGAGTGTAAATTCCTATCTGAACACGTACACCTTCAATATGTAAGTAAAGTTTGCTTTGGAAAAACATATTACTTATCTAAACTGTACAAACAAGGCAAGCTTAACTTTCTTGATGTTCATATTCAGAACTCACAACCTTACATTGCACAAAAACAATTTAAAGATTTCTTTACTCGTGTATGTGAAGGAAGACAGCTCATTCCTTTGGTTCAAATCAAAAATCATTTATGCCTGCCTATTCATAAGCTGTTAGATTATTTCTCAATGACTGATTTTGATAAAGTACCATTTATTAAGTTTTCAGAAAACGGCAGAAAGTTTTATAGGCAAAGCGACCTTAATAAATACTTTAAAGCTAATAACATTCCTCTTTTGAGAGCTTAATATAAAAAGACAACCAAACAACAACCAAAGCTAAATGTTTTGCTGTAAAACATAGTCAGAAAGGGATTGTTAGTTTCTCGGTATCAGCACCATTATCCCCTGTTTTATCGTGCACGCATTGTTACTCCTTAACTTTTTTCAAAACTTTTTCAACTATTAAAAAACTTTTTTAAATAAAATACAACCAAAACTACAACCATTTGCTATAATTAAAATATAAAAGAGAAACAAACCAAAAAATCTTTAAACCGAACCAAAGAGAGGGTTTACTATATGAGAACTAACTATACTGATAAGATGTTAAATTCCTTATATACAACTGCATTAGATAAGGATATGCAGACCACAGACATAACAGGTATGACCGTTATGATTAGAACTAGAGCTAAAGGCTTTAACGATATATCTTTTAGATGTATGAAGGTAATTAACGGTAAGCGTCACGATTGGGTTTTAGGTAGGTATCCTAAGACGAAATTGATTGAGGCTAGAAAGATGTATCTTGAGTACATCGGTAATATTGCAGAAGGAATTGATCCAACAAATAAGGATATGGGTAAGGAAAAGAGCGTTACTTTTGGTGAACTATGGAGAGAATATAGGGCATTAAAAGATGTAGAACTTAAAGCACATACAATTGAGAAATACGCTAGTGCTTGGAACGCACACCTTTATTCATTAGATAACGTTGATATAAAACTTATCAATCCTGAATCAGTAATGAACTTACTTAATCCTTTAATAAAAGAGAAGGGCTATGCTACTGCTCAAAAGCTGGCACAGATGATTAGAGCTATTGTTGATTACGCTGTGTTCAAAGAGCTTTTACAATACAATTCAGTTGCGAAGATTACTAAGTATTTACCAACACCAAAGTATGAGCATATCAAAACTTTTTCTGATACTACAATGAAAGAAGATTTAATAGGCTTGTTTAATGATATGGCAGGAGAAGATAAGACATATCAAATGTTAGTGTATATGTATTTCTTTACTTTGCTTAGAAGTGTGGAGTTAAGAAAGTTAAGAATAGACGTAATAGATTTACATAACAATTTGTTTACTGTAAAGACAAAGACAAAAGACAAGTTTACTGTGCCTCTGACAAAGCAGGCAAGAATGATTGTTGATTATATGTCTGAACATCACATTGAGAAACATAATCCTTATCTATTCACAGGAACGGCAGAAGACGGAATTGTTAGTGAGAATACTATCAACAAGATGTTTAAGCGTATTGGTTATGCTGATAAGTTAAGAGTGCACGGCATTAGAAGTTGTGGCCGTCAATGGTTACAGGTGCAGCCTGAAATCAAAGAAAGTATTATTGAAATGTGCTTAGGTCACGTTGTCGGCTCACAAGTTGTACAGGCATATCACAGAGGAGAATATATTGAAGATCGCCTTTACGCTTTGCAGGTATGGTCTGATTTTATTTGTGAGTGTGCAGGAGATAATTTCAGTAATTTATTTAAAAGTTAAAACAAAATAGCTATACTATAAGTGTTACCTGTATTTAGGGGTAACGTCTTTATTTAGTTAGTTAATTTAGTTGCCCATTTTAGATCTGTAAAAGGATCTGACTTGGGCTTTTTTTTATTTGTGCGATATGAAATTTCCAACACCTGAAACCAGCTATTTTATTGCAGGAATTGGAGCTACCATTCTTAGCTCGCTTGCACGTTCATTTAAGAGCAACAGTTTATTTACAATGCAGGGCTTCTTTAAGGCTTTAACAGATGCTATTACCTGTACTTGTTTGACATCAGGCATTGCGTTGGGAATACACGAATACTATCACTGCTCTTTAGTTTATACGATTGCCATAGGCACCTTTGTAGGTTCACTAGGTACAAGTTACATCATTGAATTAGGGTTAGCCTTATTCAAGAAAATCACAGGTTTGGAAGGTAAAAAAGACGATGCAACTAAGTAAAGCAGGAATTGCATTTATAAAGCAGAACGAAGGTACAGAGCCTAACTCTCACAAGTATGGGGTTTGGCACGCTTATCAAGATTGTGTCGGAGTGTGGACTATCTATTATGGCTTAACTTACATCAAGCTAAATGATGTTGTTTCAAAGGTAAACGAGAGCACAACTTTAACAGATATTGAGGCTGAATGTGCATTTAAAGAAAGTTTATCTGATTTTGAAGAGTGCGTTAATGACTTATGCCAAAGAGATAATGTTCAACTTAAACAGTGTGAGTTTGACGCATTGGTTGATTTTGCTTTTAATCTTGGCTGCCGAGCTTTACGTAATAGTTGCCTTTGGAATTACGGTGTTAAGTGTCATAACAGAGAACGCACCATAAAAGAATTTGGTCGTTGGGTTATTGCAGGTGGCAAACGTAATGCAGGCTTAGTGGCCAGAAGGGCAAGGGAAGTAAGTTTATTCTGTGGAGTGTAGCTTATGGCCGTAGAGGGTGAAGTTGTTGTACGAAAGGGCAAGGGCAAGCGTTATGCTCATCACGTAGATTTATCGGAAGATGAAGAGGTAAAGGCTCTTGCAACAAAATACGAAGGCACAAAAGGGACTAGCCTTCAAAAGATTGATGAAGCAGATCTTGAACGTATTTTAAGAAGGTACGAAAAAGATCAGACAATGGATCTCTATACAATAGCTGATGCCTTTGATGTTTCTAGTCACGCTCTTTATGAGGCTCTTAAATCTGATAAATATGCAGAGCGTTATCAGGCAGCTAAAAGAAGACGTGGCGAAATGCTTGTACAGAAAGCTATTGATATTGCGAGTGCGCCGTGGAATATGATTCAAGAAGGCAAGCAGTTATCAATGGTTGATGTAAATGCAGCTAAACTCTATGCTACTACAACTCTGTACGCTGGCAAATGTCTTAACCCTGATTATCAGCCACAAAAGCAAGATGTTGCAGAAGGTGGCATTAACATAGTAGTTCAGACAGGAATAAAGCTCAATGTCTAACATTTCCATTAACTATGATTTCAAGCCTAGAAAATGGCAGGTAGAGTGCATTAAAAAACAAAAACGCTTTACCGTATTAGCTGTTCATAGACGTGCAGGAAAGACAACCTTGTCAATTGGTGAAGTGGTTTTAGCTGCTTTGCAAAAGACAGGCTTATACGCTTATATCGCACCTGAATTAAAGCAAGCTAAACTGATTGCTTGGAAAGCTCTTAAAGACGCTTGTGAACAGTTTAGAGTACAGACAGTTCAAGGCAAGAAAATTCAAGTTGTTGAATATAGAGAAAGTGAGCTGATTGTTAAGTTTTTGCATAACGGCTCTGAAATTCGTTTATTTGGTGCTGACAACCCTGATAGTTTGCGTGGTTCAAAATTAGCAGGTGCGATCATTGATGAGGTCGCACAAATGCCAAAAGAGTTATGGCTTGAAATTGTTTATCCTGCACTAATGGATAGTCAAGGTTGGGCACTTTTTATCGGTACTCCTAAAGGTATCAATCTATTTTCAGAATTGTTTGATCGTGGTTTACAGCCAGCCTTTGAGAAAACTTGGGTATCACTAAGATTTACTTGTTATGAGACAGACGCTCTAAATGCAGATGACATTGAAGAGTATCGCTGTTCAGTTCCAGAGGAAGTGTTTAAGCGTGAGATGTTATGCGACTTTAACGCTAATGCTGCTAATCAGTTAATCTCACTTTTTGATGCACAGGAAGCTGGAAAGAGAAAGGTTGATCCTGAATTGATTTCACGTAACAAACTGATTATGGGTGTAGATGTTGCACGCTTTGGAGCTGATGACAGTGTTATCTGTTTTAGACGTGGTTTGCTTTGTGAAGAGCCTATTGTGCTTAAAGGCTATGATGTTGTGTCACTAGCTAATGTTATCAGACAAAAGGTTGTAGAAAGGAAGCCTGCAAGCATTTATATTGACGGCACAGGTGTAGGTGGTGGTGTGGTTGATGTGCTTTCTAATTGGGGTATATGGGCGAATGATATTAACTTTGGCCACAAATCTTTAGACGGACAATATACAAATAAACGCACAGAGATGTGGTGCAAAATGGCTGATTGGATAGGAAAGGGTGGTTGTATTCCTGATAATCCTAACTTGATTTCAGAGTTGGCAATGCCTACTTTTGATTACAACGATAAAAATCAAAAAGTGTTAGAGAGCAAGAGGCAGATTAGAGATCGCTTAGGTAAATCACCTGATCTTGCAGATGCCTTATGTCTTACATTTGCTGATGATGTCATTGAAGATATGAATACAGACAACGGCTTTAATCAGTTTGATAGCTTTGAGCTGGTAAGAAAGAGTACACCTTGGGAGCGATTTGAAAATGACATACGTAGCAGAAGTTACTATAGATGAATTTTTTAATTTTCCAAACATTGATAACATCATACTTGAATACGCTAACACAGGAAACAATCCTCTTGTAAAAGATGTAGCTCAATCTTTTATCCCACGAGTAAAGCAAGCATTTTACACTAAAGCAAAAACACAAAATCTAAAATTTTATTTACTTATTGATGATGATAAGTGTCAAGGTGTTTGTGTTTATGAGTTGTATGTGAATGGCAATTGCCCTGATTTAATCGCTGATATTGCAAGTATCTATGTAACTCCGAGTTTAAGAAACAAAGGCTGGGGTAAAAAGATACTTGATACAGTTTTTAGTAGGGCAAAAAGCTATGGTGCTAAAGGCATTTACTTGTCAGCTCCTTATGGATCACGTTTAGATAACGCCTTAAAACATCAATCAACTTTTAGACCTGTTTATATAAATTATTTTAGGGAGCTTTAAGAAATGGGAAGTGGAGCAAAAGAGCCTAGTTACAACATTGAACAAGATGAGAACCTAGCAATGATAGCTCAAACTTGGGAAGTATTAGGCAATTCATCTATGGCTGATCAGGTGTTAGCACAAATCGGACACCCTACTGTTTACGCAAATGTTAGTAGCAATCTGAACACTTTACGTACTCAAAAAATTCAGCAGCAAATGCAAGAGCAGCAAGCCAACTTTGAAAAGCAAATGACTGAAATGCAGAATCAATATGCTGAACGTCAGGCACGGGCTGAAACTGAAAGAAAGCAACAGATTGAAGATTATAACAAGGCACAACAAGAGCAACAGGCACAACAAGTCGCAGCACAACAAGTAACAAATCAACAACAAAAGGCTGATGTAAGTGCTGATTCTTATTTACGTGCAGATGTTAAACGTAATACAGGAAATCTCACAGCTGGACATTCAAGTGGCGCTTTAACTGCAAAGAAAACTTTACAAGGCTTTGGTGGAAATGATGAAGATTTACAAGCCAAAGAGCAATGGTACTAGGAGTTAAAAAAAATGGGTTCAGGTTCAACATTAAAGAATATCTTAACTTTTGGTGCTTATGGACAGCGTGAAGCTCAATCAGAGGCGACAGCAGTACAACAAAGAGCACAGCAGCAGGCATATCAATATCAACAACAAGCTATGCTTATGCAAATGCAACAGATGTCACAAATGCAGAATTACTATAATCAACAAGCTCTAATGCAAGAGCGTGAAGTTCAGCAACAAGAGCAGCAGCAAGAGATAGTAAATAACAAGGCCGATAAATTAAAAGTAGAAGATGTGCATAGACAGAGTGTAGATCGCAATACTGCCGACTTAACCAAAGGTAACGCAAATACGGCTCCTGTAATTCAAGCCGAGCTAAAAGGCGAGAGTGATCCTGATGAAATGGTTGAAAGGTGGTACTAATGGGCGATATTAAGAATTGGAGCAAGGCTACCGACAGAGAGAAGGCAGATGCGCTTTTAAGTCGTTGGAGTGAATTATCAAGAAAGCGTGAGCCATATCTTAATCAATGGAAAGACGTATCACGTTTGATTGAACCTAATGCAGGTGTGTTTGATATTCATAAGCATAACGATGTACGTGATTTATCTTACATCTTATCTTTTGAGGCTACCTTTGATCTAAACATTCTTGCAAGTGGTTTAATGAGTGGAGCTAGTTCTCCTGCACGTGCTTGGTTTAAGTTACAGCCAACAAACCCTGAATATGCTGACAATTACGAAGTCATACAGTATTGTGACGAAGTACAGAAGATTTTGTTGCGTGTATTCTCAATGAGTAACACTTACAACACCTTGCATTCAATGTACAGAGATTTAGCTCTCTTTGGTATTTCTGCTGATGTTGTTTATGATAATTACGAAACAGCAATTAAACATCACTTACTAAGTGCAGGTGAATACTGTGTAGAAACAAATCATCACGGCGACATTGATACTCTTTATCGTAACTTTGAGCTGACAACTGCTCAAGCCGTAAAAACTTTTGGCTATGAAAATCTACCTAAAGAAATTCAGAATTTCTATGACAAAGGTCAGTTAGATCAGTATTGGGAGTTTATCCACGCTATTGAACCTCGCATTGACCGTGACTTTAGATCTGCTACAAACTCAAACTTTGAGTGGGCAAGTTATTACATTTGTGTTGGTGCAGGCAATCCGTCTTTAATCCGTGAGAGTGGCTTTAACTATTTCCCTGTAGTTTGTCCTCGTTGGGACACTTTAGGCTTAAATGCTTATGGCACATCTCCTGCAATCAGTTGTTTACCTGATGTAAGACAGTTACAACAAGAGGTGTTACGTAAGTCAGAGCTTATAGAGAATTATGTTAAACCACCTTTACAAGCTCCTTCTAACGCAAGACAACAGCCTATATCGCTTGCAAGTGGTGCTATTAACTTCACACAAAATACTTCTAATGAAAGTCAAATCAGGCCTATTATTCAGTCAATGGGCGATCTCAATGCTTTACGTCAAGACATTGCAGAGATTAAGGCTGATTTACGCCGTGCCTTCTTTGTTGATTTATTCCAAATGGTACAGCAGACGGCAGGTGACAGAAGGACAACTGTAGAAATTTACGCATTACAACAAGAGCAGATGTTATCACTAGGCCCAGTAGTAGAGCGTGTGCAGAATGAGTGCTTAGGCAGATTAGTTAATATTGCTTATCAACGTTTGCTTGATGCTAATGCTTTGCCACCTGTTCCTCAAGTATTGCAAGGTCAAGCTGTAAATGTAGAGTTTACCTCTGTTTTAGCTCAATCTCAAAAGTCAGTTGACATCAATTCAGTTGATAGGCTTTTCTCTGCTATGGCAAGTGCTGGACAGATTGTGCCTGAAATCTATGATCGCATTGATCCAGACGGCTATGTTGATGAATACAGAGATCGTCTTGGTGTAGCTCCTAAGATTTTAAGATCTAAAGAAGAGGCAGACAAGATTAGACAGGCAAGGGCACAGGCACAACAGCAGGCTCAAGAGCAGCAACAAGCACTTATGCAAGCTCAACAGACACAAAGTTTAATGCAGGCTCAAAAGACAGGTGCAGAAGCTAGCTTGGCAATGCAGAGTTTAGATGAAGTAGGTGGAGGCCCTGTTCTTTAATGCTTGATTATCAGAAAGAGATTGAAAGGAAAGCACAGCCTAATGATGACACAATGCAGTCAAGGCTCAATGTAGCCTTTAGCAACATACTAAAAACATCAGACGGCAGAAAGGTGCTTAAAACAATTCTTACAATGTACCCACTTGTTAATGACACATTCTCAACCGATGCTCTTCAAATGGCTTTTAATTGTGGAAGGAAAAGCATTGTATTAGAACTTACTGATTTTATAAAAGTAAATTTTGGAAATGATATTTTCACAAGCATTGACAAAGAGGAAATTTAAACTATGTCAGAAATAACTAACGAAAATAATAATCCAGCTCCTGCTCCTGTAGAAACACAGACACAGACAGAGCAAAAAACTGAAACTCCTAGTGCTGAAATTCAACAGGACAATGCACCAAAGACAGAGCCAAAAGTTGAAGAGCCAAAACAGGAAGGACAGACAGAGCCAAAGAGTGCTTTTGATGAACTGTATTCTGACGAGCCTAAACAAGAGCAAAGCACAGAAGAGCAACAAGTTGAAGCTCCTGTAGAGTACAGCTTAACAACTGCTGACGGAAACGCTTTTGAGGGTGAAGGTGCAGAGGGCTTTAAGGCACTTTTTAAAGATGCAAATCTCAATCAAAAACAAGCACAGGCTATGTTTAGTGCATACGAAAAAGAAATAAAAGAAATGCACGAAAACCAAAAGTCACAGTTTGAAAAACTTAAAGCATCTTGGGTTGAAGAGGTTAAGGCTGATCGTGAGTTAGGCGGACAAAACTTTGATACTACTAAGCTGAACATTGGCAGAGTAATGGAGAAGTACGGCAATGCAGAGCTTAAAGATTATCTTAACAAGACAGGCATAGGTTTACACCCTAGCTTTGTAAGATTCATTAACAAGGTTGGTGCTGCTATTGGTAACGACACTAATTTTGTCAATGGTAAAGGCGGTGCTCCTGCTCAACGTTCTGATGAAGAGAAGTTAAGAGCTATGTATCCTAACTCACCTGATTTATTCAGACAGAGATAACGCACATTTTTTTAATTTAACTACAACTTAGAGGAAATAAAATGGGTATTGTTAATCCTAGCGTAGCACCTGCCGATATGCTTACTTTGGCAGACTACTATCAACGCATTGATCAAGGTGGCAACATTCTTGACATTGCAGAGGCTCTTAATGAATCAAATGAGGTTATGCAAGATCTCGTATTCAAAGAGGGTAACTTAACTAACGGTGATCAGCAGTCAATCCGTACAGGCTTACCACAGGTTTATTGGAAGCAGTTTAACCGTGGTGTTCCTAGCTCAAAGTCAAGCGTTGCAACTGTTCAAGAGCAATGCGGTCAGATGGAAGCACGTGCTGATGTTGACGTTGATCTTATTGAGATGAACGGTACTGCTAATGCTGCTGCTGTACGCCGTCAAGAGGATAAGGCCTTCTTAGAGTCAATGGGTCAAATGGCAACTCATACCATTTTCAAGGGTGACTACAAGAAGAAGTCAGAAGGCTTTAGTGGTTTTGAAACTCGTTACTCTGATATGTCTGCTGTTAATGGTAAAAACATCATTGACGCAGGCGGCACAGGTAATAACTTAACTTCTATTTGGCTTGTTGGCTGGGGTGACAATGTTTATTGTCCATATCCAAAGGGTTCAAAGTTAGGCTTACGCACTGAAGATAAGGGCAAGGTATTTGTACCTGATGATCAAGGCAATGAGTATGAAGTTTATCGTACTATGTACAAGATGAACTTAGGCTTAATGGTTAAAGATTGGCGTTATGTAGTGCGTATCGCTAACATTGATACTAACGCATTAAAGTCAAATCAGGGCATTGGTAATCCTGACTTAAAGACACAGGGTTATAACTTAATCACAATGATGTTAGATGCACTCACTAAGTTACCAACTGACGCAAAGGCTAACTTTAAGTTCTATATGAACCGAGATGTATTTGCAGGCTTAAACGCTTTATCTTTACGTTCAGATGTAAATGTAATTGAGTGGTCAAAGGCAACTGACGCTTTTGGTAAGGGTGGTTCTTGGGCTAACTTCCAGGGTGTACCTATGAGAAGAGTTGATCAGCTCACTTGCACCGAAAAGAAAGTATCTTAAGGAGAAAGATAAAATGGCTTTAATTGATTCAAGAAATATTTTTTGTGACAAGCAGGTTATTGCAGATACCACTTTATCACAACGTTCTTTAGATTTAACAGGCTTATCAGATCACGCTGTTGGTATCAATCTGTATGTGCATTGTTTAACACAAGGCGACTTCTCTAATGATCTTAGAGTTCAGATTTTAGGTGCAGAAGACAATACCTTTGCTAATCCTATTGTGATTGGTGATTCAGGTGTTATCAAGCAGGCTAACTTAGTTAATGGTTCTGACTTCTTTGTGCAGATGTTACCTGTTGGAGAGAAGTATCGCTTTGTATGCTTACGCATTATTCCAACTGTTAACGGTGTAGGCTCTGAAACTGTAAGTGGTAGTGACACTCCTAATGTATCAGCAATTGCTGTTGTTACTCCTGTAGGTTCAGAAGACACTCCTATTGCTAATGCTTTAAGAGCACAGATTGAAACTGTCGCAGCACTTGGCAAGCCTGTATATAGCTATGCTAATGCGGATAAAGCAACTGCTTAATTTAGTCAAATTTTAAATTAAAAAGGGTACAGTCTTTTTTAGATTGTGCTCTTTTTTTATGGGTAAATAAAAATGATTAGTAAGCTAGAAATTTGCAACAATGCCTTAGATCTTGCAGGTCAAGGTATTCATATTAGAGATTTAGATGAGAAAAGCCGTGAGTGTGATCTTTGCAAGTCGCTTTATGATTCAACCATTGAGAGAGCACTTGTTAAATATAATTTCTCTTTCTCACGTAAAGATGAAGTGATCACAAAAGAAATGCAAGTAGATCATATCTCATTACCGTGGAGATACAGTTATTCTATTCCTTCTGATTGTTTAAAGATTTTATATCTTGCACCTTTAGAGCAGTTAGGTGGAGAGGATAGCATACATAACAGAACTCTTGATTTTAATTTTAGACAGACAGAGGGTCAAACTGTAATCTGTACTAATGTCCCAGCTCCTTTTGTCGTGCACTATCAAGCTAAGGTTACTGATGAAAGCCTATTTAGTGCAGGCTTTACAGAGGCCGTAGAGTATTTACTTGCTGCTAGAATTGCACCTGCTTTAATACACGGAACTACAGGCATACAAGTAGGTCAATCTTTAATGCAGTTTGGTTTTCAGCTGTTAGATTTGGCAGCAGGACAAGATTCAAGTCAAGGTGCAAGTAGCATTACTGATAAGGCTGTACCTTCTTTTGTAAGAGCAAGAGGGGGTTTTAACCGTGACTAAGTATGTGTTACAAAAAGGCTTTGGTAGTGGAGAAGTTACAGCTTCTCTGTTTGCTCGTTCAGATCTTGAACAGTATAAAATGGGTGCAACTAAAATTCAGAATTATGTTGTACTCCCACAAGGCGCTCTTAGAACAAGAACAGGCTTTAGATATGTAGGTACTGCCGTCAATTCTAATTATCCTGTTCGTTTAATCCCTTTTAGATATTCTAGCGATCAAACTTACATTTTAGAGTTTGGTAATTACACTCTTAACATCATTGTAGATGGTGCTTATTTAATACAAGGAAATAGTATTTATCAAGTTGAAACTCCGTTTTCTGCTGATGATTTAAAAAATATTGATTACTCACAAAACGCTGACATTCTGACTTTAACAAATCCTGATTATCCACCTTACGAGCTTAGAAGATATAACACTCTTGATTGGCGTTTTGAAAGAGTAAGGGTTACTCCTGCTATCAATCCACCAACAAGCATTAGCACTCAACCTATTTACGCTAGTGTTATGACTGATGCAGAACAGAAAGTTAAAGACAAGCTGACTGTTAAATACTGCGTGACTGCCGTAAACTCTGACGGACAGGAAAGCGTGGCAAGTATTATTTGTGCAGGTACAGGCAACTATTACATCACAGGTGCAAAGATCCGTGTATCTTGGAGTGGTGTTGCTAATGCAGAATATTACCGACTGTACAGAGAGGTTGCAGGAATCTTTGGCTTTGTGGGTGAAACTCAAGGGACATACATTGATGATGAAGGCAATAATCCAGATACTACGGCAACTCCACCTAAGACTAAAGAAATTTTTGAACGTGTTAATGACGGTCGTATTAGCTCAATTTCTATTTCTAATGCAGGCAGTGGTTATTGGTATGGCTTATATAATTCTGTTTATTATTTGCCTCGTGTCGTTAGTCTATCGTGTATTCCACCGTTAATGAGCATTGAATATACAGACCCTAATGACTACCATTTAGAGAGTTGGAGTCCTAGTGTTAAGCTAGATGTTATCAATTCAACTAATGGCGAGATATATAACAACCCTTTTAAAAGCTCAATAGATTTAGAATTTGCAACTAAGTCATACGAGCGTGACGGAGTAACTTACTACAGACGTATTGCCTACATTTCAGCACGTAAAGATATAACTCTTACTAATTCAAGTTTAGGTATTGCAGGTGCCTTACTTAAATTCACAATCAATAAAGACGGTGGAGAGATTAGCTTTGATTATGACTTCTCCGAATTTGCTACAGTTATGCGTTACAAGAATGTAGATAAATTTCACGATCTATATGCTAATGGTGTATTTATCAACTTCTTTAGAGCGTTGTTTGAACAGGCTAATTCAACCGTTGAAATTCCATTGTCTTTTAGTGGTAATGGTTCAGGTGCTTCTGCGACTGTTGTCTGCTATGACGGCAAGTTAAATTACATTGTAATTAACTCAATGGGTAGTGGGTATTCAAGCGTAAATATAACTGTTAATTCAACTGTTGGAAGCGGTGGTGCTATGAGTGCTAACTACTCCAAAGGTGCTAACCCTGATTATCCTTCAAGTGTTGCACAGTACGATCAAAGACGTGTGTTTGCAGGAAGCTACAATAACCCTTTAAAAGTTTGGTTTACAAATGCAGGTTATCAAGATTTAATGACTTATCACCAACCTGTACTTGCAGATGATCGTATTGAGATTGTGGCTGTGGCTAATGATGCAGACAGAATTAGACATATCGTTGCTCTTGATTCTTTACTTCTAATGACAGGTTCAAGCGAGCTACGTGTTTTCACTCAAAACTCTGATGCCTTAACTCCTATGTCTATTGCCGTTAGAGCACAGTCATTCTGCGGTTGCAATAACGTTCAGCCTTTGATTGTTAATAACACTATTGCTTATGCAAGTCAAAGAGGTGGCCACGTTAGAGCTTTAGGCTATGATTACCAGCAGCAGGGTTACAGCTCTACAGATATTTCCGTGCGTGCTCCTCATCTTTTTGATAACAAGAGCATTGTTTCTATGTCATTGCAGAAAGCGCCTAATCAGATTATCTGGTGTGTTTCTAGTGACGGCAAACTGTTAGGCTGTTCATTCCTACCAGAGCAGTCACAGATCGCTTGGCATAGACATACTACACAAGGCGGAAGATTTGAAGATGTGTGCGTAATTAACGAGGGTATGGAAGATCATATTTACGTTGTCGTAAATCGTAACGGCGTTCGCACTATTGAGCGTTCATCAGATTTTGTCGTATCTTCAAAGCCTTATTACAGATGTATGGATTCATATCTTGACGGCGTATTTTCAACGGCTCAATCTTACGTATCAGGATTAGATCATCTTAACGGACAAACTGTATCTGTATGGGCAGACGGAGAAAGATTAGATGATCAGATTGTAAGTCAAGGCTTAGTACGTTTACGACTTAACAACATACCAACAAGTGCAAAAAATATCTGCGTGGGATTGCCTATCATTTGTGATTTTATTTCCGTTCCTTTGGTTGTTGACGCAGGTAATGTTGACAGTCAGTTACAAGGCAGAACAAAAAATATTTCTGACTTATACTTGCGTGTTTCTTACAACGATAATCTGTATTCATCTAACTATCCTAACAGTAAGAATGAGTATCTATGCAAGCGTATTGATGATTACGCAGAGTACACTTATGAGGACAGTTATTTAGTCCGTGTAATAATTGAGGGCGATTGGAATGAACAGACAATGTTTAGAGTTAGACATACAGATCCAACCCCTGTAGAACTGCAAGCAATAATTATCAACTTATCTTATGAGGGTGGCAAATAATGGCTGATACAACGATTTATAATAATTCAAGGCAGGGCGCACAAAATTTATCGCAAGCTGCAAATTCAATTCCTGACTATAACATTTGGACAAAGTTAGCAAAGGCAAGTATCAAGGGTGTAGCAGAGTTTTACAATTCATCATCACAACGCAGACAGTTAGAGGCAGAGAGTTCAAGCTATGAGGCACAGGCAAAGACAGCAAGGCTTAATGCTAATGTCCTTAATTATGCTTTTGGCGTTAATGATGCAGCAGCAAGATTAGCTGAATATGACGTGCGACTTGCACAGCTTGATGTGTTTAACACTTATCTTGAAGGTGAGTATCAAGCTATGGAGCAGGGCTTGCAAGATGCACAAATCATAGCTAATCAAAGAGCACAGTCATCTCATTCAGGTGTACGTATGGACAGTGCAAGCAAGCAGGAAGTTGATAAGAGTAACCTGTTAGGAGCAAGCATTAACCAAAGTATCATACAACAGAACACTTGGAGTAATGCTCGTATGGCTAAGGCTAAAGTGACTGAAGCTCAAAACAATGTGATGAATATTCAATCTCAAAAGTATGACATACAAATGCAACAGGCAAACTATCTAGCACAGGCAGTAGTCGCTGAAGGAGATGCAGAAGCAAGCAATATTATGGCTAAGTCAATCAAGCCTTTATTAAATTCAGTTGTTGCTTTTGGTGTGTCAATGGGAGCTTCATATCTTGGTGGAGCATTAGGTTCAATGGCTGGATCTAGTGGCAGTAGTATGGCTAGCTCTATTCAGGCAGGAGCATCAAAATTTTCTTACGGCAGTAGCGTATCTAAGGCAGCAAGTATTGTGTCATCAGCAAGGGGTATTTAATGGCAACTCAAATTTTATTACCAACTGAAAATCTACAGTTACGTGAGAGCACATCTAATTCACGCAACTTAAATAATGGCGTTCCACAGGTTATGGCAAAGCATTATCAGGGCAATGCTAACATACCCTTTAAGGTAAAGCCTGATAACACTTTAATAAAAAATGCAGGATCAATCGTTGAAATTATTGATGATTACTACACAAAGAAATATAAAGATGAACAAGATGTCCTTTTTGCTAAGAGCCTTAATGAATTTAGAGAACGTGACAGAGAGGATTTAAAGGCTTACTCACAGCTTAAAGGTCAAGATGCCATTGACGGCTGGGAAGATTACCTTAAACAACGTGAGCTTAGACGAAAAGAATACGAGAATGTATGGAGTGCACACCCTCATAGACAGGCTGAATGGGTGCAGTACATTGAAGAGATCCAAGGCAGAAATAAACTTAACGCTTTAGATTATAAGATCAATCAGACTGATAAGATACACGAAGATCAGTTGCAGGCAGGTCTATCTAATTCACTTGTAGAGTTAGAGGCTAATCTTAATTCACCACGTTATCAGTATTATCTTGCCGACTTTGACAAGGCTTATGATGAAATGTGCGAATACGCAGGAATCAGACCTCAATTAGAAGACGGCTCTGTTAATCCTGTTTACGATCTAAAGAAACGTCAGATGTTTGATCAGACAATGTTACACAGCGTTGATTACTTCACAGACCTAGATCAATACAGTGTTGCTAATAGAGTCCTTGATCAAAACAAAGACAGAATGACGCAGGTAGCTTATCAGAAAGCAAAAGCCGAAGTTGCTAAAAAGGCTAAACGATATGCTGAACACGAAATGATAAAACGCAGTGCAGGTCAGAGAGCTGATGTGTCCAAGAGTTCAAGTGCAGGTGCAGGTCAAAAGTACAACGCAGAAGAAGCAGCAGTATTTATTGATTCATACGCTAATAGAGAGTTGGCTAACTGGGCTGTGGCTAATGGCTTTGCGACTGTAAAGAAAGTAAAGAATGAAAACGGTCAGGAAGTTGAAGCTGTCGTTGAGATTGATAATCTTACTCAAGAAGATAAACTTAAACTTGCAAATAAGCGTGATGAATTAAGAGCTGACGCTGAAGCATTAGTTATAGATCATAACAACCTTGTTGATAGCTTTAGAAGTGGGCAGGCAATGGCACTTGATCTAGCCGTAAAAAGAATCAATCAAAGGGAGTTACAGTCAGGAAAGAAATTAAGCATTGAAGAAAGAGAAGATCCTTTATCTACTTTATCTTATGAAGATAGAGGAAGAGTGCTTACGGCTTTTGACAATGATTATAATAAAGCAAATGCTGCTTTCAGAAAGTTCATTGACCTAAAGAGTAAAGATAGAATTAGCTATAAGAATAATGATCTGCATAAGTGGCTTACTGAAAAACAAATATATACATACTTCAAAGACCCCGCTGGCATTGCTCAATTTGAAACTATGTATGGTGGTATTCCTGCTGATGAATTAGCTGTATTAAGAGATATGGCAACGAAAGCTGAACAGAAAGTATCGCAAGGAAAGAACCTTGATGAAAACTCACAATACAATTTAATTTTTAAAGAGGTGTTATCAAAGGTTGGAATTACCAAGACAGACATAACAAAGCTAGATGAAGATCAAATGATAATGTTTGCTTTGGCTAAAGATTTAACTAATGAATTTTTTGATAGCTTTGTCCCTGTGTTACCTAAAGACAATAGCAGTAAAGGATATACAGGAAACGCAAGAAATGATCTATCAATGCCTATACAAAGCAATGCTATAACCTTCACACAGTTATCTTATACAAAGAGGTATCAAGACCTTGTAGCTTTTTATGATGAGTTAAAGACAACAGTTAAAGATGTATATTCAGACATTGAGGATTCAATAAAAGGCGAAGAGTATGAAGATGAAGTTAAAGCTGACATTCGTTTATTAGCTATAAAATATTTTGATAAGGAAAAGAAAGTACCTTCTCAACAAATACTGAAAGAGATTTTTATCAAAAATGAAAATGCTAAAGTAAAAACTGACAGAAGAATTGTTAATGAAAGTGATTATCTTTTAGATTCCTATGATAATCAAACACAGCTTGTAACAAGTTCAAAAGACAATCGCAGACTTAACGCAATCTTAGGCACATCAGATTTAACACCTTTTGAAATTCAAAGTTTAAAAGATAACGAGAAGATATATAAAGAACAGCTTAAATTTGAAGAGCAAAGCAGAAACAAATAATGAGGTCGTACAATGTCAGATCAAATTCAATCTAATGACAACGTAATGCAGACAAGCACAATGACTGATAAGCAGGCACAGGCTATTGCAAATAAAATGCTGTTTGACCAAATAGCTAAAAACAATTTGTCACGCAATGTTGGTTTAGACATTGGCAGAGAATATATTGATAGCGTTACTCAAAATCAACATAACTACTTTGCCGATTTATCTTTAGTCATTCCAGAGTTGTCAGATGATGCAACTGAACAGGAGCGTCAACACAATGAAGAGCTGATTAACAGAAAGGCTTTAGCAAACTCTATCTTAGGTGCCGTGCAATACAACCTCGGAACTAAAGATATTAAAGATGACATTCAGGAGTTTGCAAAGTTTTATGGTGAAAAGGCTCCTTGGCTAACCAAAGAACAGATAGAGTTAATGTACTCTCAAAAGGCAGAGCAGAATTGGTTTAAGGTATTTGATAAGTACGGATTGATTAAAGAAGATTTACTTACTGACTGTGCTTTTGCAAGCTCTATTTCTCCACAAACTTATGAGAAGCTGGCTATCGCAAAGAATATGACAGAGGGTACTTGGTCATTAACACGTGGTTATCAGCAGTACAAATATGCTCGCCCTCTTAACCTAGCTTTACAAGACGGAAAGATAAGCTATGAAGAGTACAAGCAGAAAATGCAAATGGTTGATTCAATGTTCAAGGGTCAAGATGATTCTGAATCTTGGTTTAAAGTTGGTGGCATTGTATCAGGAATGGTACAACCTATTGTAGATAACCCTGTACAATCAACTGTTGGTGCTATAGCAGGCATTGGTGTTACTGCATTTACAAGAAGCCCATCACTTGGCTTTGCTACTTTCTCTGCAATTGCTTTAGGACAAGATACATTTCAGCAACAGCAGGCGCAATCAATGCTTGCCGTTTACGAGAAAGATCCTGACAACTATAAAAAGTATTCACGTGAACGAATTTTGGCAGAAGGCTTTACTCGTAACATCGCAGGCACAGCATTAGATATATTTGATGACGCTTTAACTATTGCTTTTGTTGGAGCAGGAAAGTTATTAACATCTCCTATTAAAGCCTTATGGAAAAACAGAGTTACACAAGGTATTGAGAAAGCAGCTGCCGACATAGAAGCAATGGAAACTCAAGCAGTGGCTGGAAAGAAAGTACGTGACATTGTAGGTAATGAATTACAGCCTATGAAGTACAAGCGTGTTGCTGCTGCCGTGTTAGGTGCTGGTGCTGTAGATTATGGCAAGCAGGTTGTAACAGAGGGTATTCAAGACGCTTTAGCACAAGACGTAGCAGAAAGTTTAGCAGGCACTCCATTAAAAGAAAGATTAGCCAACGATTGGGACACAGCATATCAGACAATTAAAGATAGCTTAGGGCCTATGGGTATTCTGTCTTTAGGTATGCACTCACCTAAATTAGCAGGCTCTCTTATTAACGCTCATAAGGCTAACGCTCAATTAGAAAAATTCCTAGATATGGAATTAGGTATTGAAACTGTGGCTGATGATCCAACATTAACGCCTGATACCATTGATACTGTATTGCAGCAAAGAGTGTACATCAACAAAGCTAGAGTTGATAAGCTATTGCAAGACAACAATATGACAATAGACGATCTCGGCCCAGAGTTCAAGTCAGCTTATGACAGAGCACAGAACGGTGACGCAATCAGATTAAGTTCAGGTAACTTTTCTAAGCTCTCACAAGATCAAAGAGTAATGCTTGCAAGTATTGCTACAGATAGGGAGGGTGCATTATATCCTGAATGGGTTAGAGAATACTTAGGTGATCAAGAGATTGACCGTATCAGACAACTGTATCATCAGCAGGAGCAGGCAAAGGCATTAGCACGTCAAGAAAGAGAAGTCATTGAAACTGACATCTACAATCAGCTAATCAATGCAAACTTAAACTCTAAGAAATTCAAGGGTGATGATTATACAAAGGCAAGTCAAACCATTGCTAAGATGTATTCAGCTTTCTATCAGGCTTTGTCTAAGGCAACAGGAAAGAGCATTACAGATCTGTATAAACAACATCAGGTAACTATTCATAAGTTTGACGGCGATGCAACCAAGGCCCCTAAGTCATTGCAGGACAATAAGAATTATGGTGCTTATGACTACATCAACCGTGCCATTTATCTGAAAGATCAATCTGACTTTGCAAGTATTTTCCACGAAAGCACCCATTTCTTTTTTGATACTTTATTAAGAGAAGCCGATACAAGTATCAATGCAGAACTTGTTATTGATGAATTAGCCGTGCCTTATGGTGAATCAATCTCATCTATTAAGAATGATCCAAAGGCTTATGAAAAAGTACAAGAGGCTTTTGCTCACGGCTTTATTCAGTATTTAATCAACGGCGGTCAAAGTTATCAGTACAATAGAACCACAGGTAAGAAGGAATTAAACCCTAATGCTTACAAGATGTTTGCCACATTCAAATCTTTCTTATCAAGTTTAAAAAATTCATCTCTATTTAATGGCAATGCTTACAATGAAAGCCGTCAGGTTACAGGAGAAAGTAAAGGTGAATTTATAAATAAAGGCTTTAAGAATCTGTACGGATTTGACCTTAACACAAACGGAAATACATTCTTTGAAGATGCCGTAAGCTCAATGTTTGAGAGCGAATTAACAGATAACATTCTCAACATTGAATATCCTTATGATGAAATTCTGCATACCATTGATTCCTCTGATACCTTTGATGATGTCACTAAGCAGACACTTAAAGATGAACTGCATACATTGATTGAATCATTACAAGCTGGACAAACGGAAGCTATCAATGCTCTGTATGTTAATGACTTAATTCTCAAGTTACAGCACGCAGAAGATATACAGAATTTCTTAATCAATGCGATTGAAAATTCAACTCCTGAAATAAATCAAACTGTTGGTGCTAAGAGAATTGCTAAGGCTAAGGCTTTACTTGAGGATTACACACAGTTAGAACGAGAGCTTAAAGAAAAGTACACAAAGAATAAGTTACAACACATTAAGTTTATTGACTTCTTAGCAGGCATAGGGCCTAACTTAACTGACATAAATAGGACACAAATCTTAGCTGATAATAGTCTTAGTCAACAAGACATTAAGCGTTTAAAAAACAAAGGCTTTGTTGTATCAAAAAGAGTTAAGGCAGATACAGCTCAATTCTCTTTTGATGAAATAGCTGGTCAAGCCCTATACAGATTCAGTCAGTTATCAGATACAGAGAAAGCACAAATTGAAAGTGTATTTCCAAGAGGCAATAGACCTGATATTGAGTGGGCAAAAGATTTTCTAATCAACGCTCCTACTACAGAAGAGTACGCAACCTTACAAGCTAAACAACAAATGCAGGCAAGAGTACAGCGTTTAAAGTTAGAAGATCGCAGTGCACTTAAAGTTAAACTTGCAAAGCTCCACAATCAATTAGCTAAAGCATTTATGGCTAAGTTGCAGGAGATGACTAAAGGCAGCAAAGCCACTAAGGCTTATGTAGATTCAATCAATGAGAAGATAGAAAAGGCTGCTGAACTTGATGCGTTATCTACTGTATATTCAGAAGCTAACTCACAAAAGTATTATGGCAATGCACGTCTTGCAAACAAGCATACTCAACAAGCTATTGCCAGAGGACAGCTTGAAGATGAAGGCTTGATACAAGGTGCTATATCCTCTACTCGTGATGAGATGTATCAAACCCATAAGGCTGAATTTATTGAAAGCCAAAAGATGCGTATCACTAAACACATTGATAAGCTAAAGAAATTTGTAAGCACATCTGATAAGCGACTGAAAGACAGATACGACACTGATATTGTAGATGTAATGCGACTTGTGTTAGGAAGAGTGGGCATTGGCAAATACAATCAGATTGAAATTTCTAACATCAATTTTGATGATTTAAGAAATACTTATCCATTAGCACAACCATTGCTTGATTCCATTGAGAGAGTAGCAAAGGCTGGATTAGAAGGACAAGGTAACATCAATCAAACTTTACAAACTAACACTAAGTTTAACAACCATTTCAGCCAAATGACTTTAGGTGATTTGTCAGAGCTGTTAGACTTAATGGAAGATCTAAAGTATGTTGCACGTTCACAAATGGTAATGCACCTTAACGGCAAAACTGTATCTTTAAATCAGAAAGTACAGCAGGGTTTACAGGTTTTATCTAAAGAGAAAGACAGAAATCTGACAACTATTGAGGGTGATTATCAAGGCAGTAAGAGTAATAAATCTATATGGCATAAGACACTTGAGATTGTTAAAGATTATATGTCTCTTAATGATACTCCTGAAACTCGTATGCAAATCTTAGATGGTACTGTACAGGTTACACTTGCTAATGGTAAGACAGTTATAGTGCCTGATACTGACGGCGTATTCCATCAGATATACCAGAGAGTGCGTGACGGTAATACTAACTATCAGTTGCAGTTAAATGATCTAGGTAATCGTTTATCAAAAGCATTTAACAGTTTGCCAAATGGAAGCATTAAAAAGAAACCTGTATATTCTGAATTACGTATTAGAGGTAAAGACGGACAGGTTAGAAAGTGGGCCTTTGGTTTAGGAGAGTTTAAGAATAAGACAACCTTAGAGCTTATGGGTTTGCTTATGAATATGGGCACCAATTACGACAAGTTAGTTGACGGCTATTTAGACACAGAGTATTACACTCAAATGGCACGTCAGGAATATGGAGTTAAAGAGCCTACTTATGAGCAGATTTTGAATACCAAAAAGAAAGAGTATCATAACTTCATTCAGCAATGTATTGATAACGGAGATCTAACGGAAGATATTTTCAGAGTTGTGGAAGAAATGCACGCTATTAACAAGTCATTAGAACCACAATTACAAGCAGCTGCAAAAGAAACAAGAGGCTATGGCTTTAAGAGAATTGAAGAACGTAAGGACACATTCTCTTTTAAAGGCAAAGACAAGTCATTTACTTTTGGCTATATGCCTTTAGTTAAGAATGATGAATTAACAGATTCACAGTTTAATGACCGAGTAGCTTTAGCTGAAAACATCAATAAGACAATGGCTATCGCTGGCCTTAAAGAACCTAGTGCATTACAGGAGCGTTCAAAGGTAACTTATCCTCTATGCTTAGACCCTGTAGGCTTAATCGGAAAGACAAAAGATGTAGTTAGATATATCAATATTCTGCCTGCAATTTCAGAAGCAGATAAATTCTTTAATCATACAGAAATAGCTAATATGCTTGATCGTAAATTTCCTAATTTAAGAGATCAGGTTATTAACCCTTGGCTGATTTCAGTTGCAACTATGAAAACAAGTACACCTTCTACTAACAAGTTCCTTAATTCAACAGGAAACTTCTTGAATAGAATTGTTAGATCAACGGCTGGCACTTTAATGGTTGGCAATATTAACAACGTGTTACAGCAGGTATCTAACTTACCAACTGTATGTACAAAAGTTAATCCTAACATTCTGATGCAGTGGGTTGGACATACTGTATGGGGTTTTGCCGAATTGCGTGACGATGTAATAGCTCAATCTCCTTTTATGCGTTTACGTATGGCACAAAAACATAACTCTCAAGAAATTGTTATGCAAGATCTTGCAGCTGATTATAGAATGTTTGATGACAATGTAGAGAAGGTAAAAGCAGCAGCAAAAGCTGTAGCAAACTTTCAGGAGCGTAACGCTTATTTTGCACAGAAGTATCTGCAAGATAGACTTGATACTGTAGTGTGGTGTGCTGCCAAAGAGCAAGCATTAAGAGATCAAAAGAATAGAGGACAACCTATTGACGATCAGAAAGCTATACGCTTTGCCGATATGGTGGTGCGTACAACTTTAGGCTCTTTTGATATTTCTGATACAGCTAAGATTGCTAAATCAAACCCTTGGGCAAAAGCATTTTCAATGTTTGGTTCATACTTCTACACGATGTACAGACTAAATGAGTTGCAGTTACGCCTTGTTACTAAACAATATGGTGCTAATGACCCTAGAAGATACCTGCATTATGTATATCAAACAATGCTTTGTACTATTGCTCCTGCTATGATTGCTGAAATTATCAATCAGGCTATTGGCAGTGGCGATTTATGGAGCGATGATGATGATACATTTGACAATGCTATGACAGCTGTTTATTGGTCACCTGTTAAAATGGCAGCAAGTGCTTTCCCTGTTATTGGTAAAGTTGTAAATGATACTATTGACGAGATTAACGGAAAGAATTTCTACGCATCTGCTATGCTTTCACAGCCTTGGCTTACATCTATTCAATCAACTATAACTGTACTCAAAAAAGGTTGGAGAGATGATACTGAATTAACCTCAAGAGATTATAAAGTGATTGCAAATATGGCAACAATTCTTAGTGGTCAAACTTTTCTTGGTATGTTTGCACGACCTATGACTTATGCTCAAGGTTTATTAGTTAAAGATGAGTTTGATTATTCTAAGTATGACAACGACCTTACTAAATCTATTGAGATTGTAAGAGGTCTGATTACAGGTAAGGCAAGTTCTGATACTAAAAAATAGTTAAAGTCAAAAATGAAAAATCTAAAATACTTCTAGTAGTAATCTATTAGGAGTATTTTTTTATGACTGTTTTAACAGGTGAAGATCTTGCAAACTTAACAGGGACAACTCCGTCACCACAAACAGGCAGCATTGTCATTGAAGCTGATGAGTTTGTAGGCAGATTAATCGGTGAAGCTGTAACGGCAAAAAAGTTATCAAATGCTATAACTCTTTCGTTGACAGGAGATGCAGAAGGTTCAGTTTTAATTGACGGATCAGCAAACAAAACATTAATTGTTGTTGTGCATAATGCAGAACACGCAACCACAGCAGACTATGCAGGACAAGTACAGGTGGCAGAGCGTGCATCACTTGCTGACTTAGCTAACCTTGCAACTTTTGCCCTTAAAGCTGGCTCATTAACTACCTTCAAGATCAAATTCACAGGAGATTTAATTTCTGGTGAAGGAGAACTTAATGAAGATGGTCAAAGTGTAGATGTTACTGTTGACTTTTTAAACATCTCAAAGGGTTCAATCGTGTTTATGCTCAATGCAGGGCAGATTTTACCTTCACTTGATACTTCAAAGATGTATGTTGATTTACTTAACAACGAGTTATGGATATACAACTTTGCTAATGAGGAGTGGAAGAACCTATTTGAAGTATTTAAAGAGCATTTTAATTCTTTAGATGCAAGCGTTGTTCAGATAAACGATCATTTAATATCTATTGACGATCAAATAGTTGGAATCAATAACACTCTTAACGACTTACAAGGACAGATTAACTCTAACGATGATGATATTACATCAATCAATGACAGATTAGGCGTGTTATCTTCTAACTTTGAGATTAACTTTAACGGCAATACATACAAGGTGTGATATGGCAGACAACAAAAAGAATCTATTACAAGATATGTGCTCCAAGATTGATGAGCATACATATAAGATCAACAATCTTGAGAGTACAACTGACTTTGGTCAGTTTAATGCACGTGTAGAAAAACTTGAAACTGATAGTGCAAATCTGACTCAAACTGTAGCTGATAACAAAGCTGAAATTGAAAATACTGTAGCTCAAAATAAAGCAGAACAGACAGCTAAGAATGTTGAGAATGACAACAAGAATACAGAACAAGATGGTAGATTAGATGCTCTTGATACTGATAATACATCAAATAAAGAGCGTTTAACTGCGATTGAAAACACCTATGTAACTAAAAATACAGAACAGAGTATTGGTGGCAAGAAAATATTTGTTGAAAATTCATTACATTCTGACACATTGCAAGGCAGATTAGACACTACATCTGTAAAGGTTCAGGGTGGTTTAAATGGTGGAGCATCTATTGAACTGAAAGGCAAATCAAATGTAGGTTCAGCCGTGCTTATCGCAACAAACGGCACAGATACATCAACACTTACTCTGCTTCCTGATGGTGCTTTAAAGTTAGGTGACTTTGATATTTCAAAACTTAATACTAACACCATCGCTTGGCATAACACCTTTGTGCGTGAAAAATATTTAGGTTCATCAATTACAACTGCACAGAATACAGCTATTGCTAATCGCACCTATGATGACATATTTATCGGTGATTATTGGGAGATAGACGGAGTTAAATATCGTGTTGCAGAAGTTGATACTTACTATCGTGTAGGCGATACTGAATTTACAAAAGGAAACATTGTAGTTGTACCTGACACCTGTCTGTATAATGCACAGATGAACACAAGCAACACAACAAGTGGTGCATATACTAATTCAGCTATGCGTACATCAAACTTAGCTCAGGCTTACACTACTGTTCGTGCTGCTTTTGGTTCACACTTGGCAAATCACAGAATACTTATTGCTAATGCTACAGATAATGATGGGCCTAGTGGCTGGGCTTGGATAGATTCAGGTGGCATTGAGCTAATGAATGAAACGCAGGTGTACGGTACAAGAACTTGGTCATCAAGATTAAAGGCGTGGGATAATGGTACACAACATCATCAGTTGGCTTTATTTGGTCGTGACCCTCAAAGAATAAATACTCGTCAGACATATTGGTTGCAGGATATTTCTTCCGGTTGGGTTTCTGGCTATTTCGCTGGTGTGGACGGCGATGGTTGTGCGAACGACGCCTACGCTTCCTATTCGTTAGGCGTTCGCCCTGCTATCACCTTAACTTCAATCTAATATCAGCGCACCTTGTGTGCGCTATAAGGCAAGTATGTCAGTATTAAAATCTAAAAGAAAAGAAAGCAAGTTTGAGGTATTTCATAACTTTTATAAATTAAGAAAAGAACTTACAGAACTTGTTTATCGTAGATTTGGATATAAAGGTGAAGATACATATAAGCTATGGTTTATTAACAATGAAGCTCAATCAGTATTAAAAGATTTAGCTGACGCTCAAAGATATATAACCATAGCAAACTCTATCTATCCTAACTGCCTTATGGAATGTGATGAAAGAAGAAAACATCAGGATTTGGCTATAGGTTTGCTTTACGATTTGTTGCAGGAGTTACAATTCGTATTGGAAATGTTACCTTGTCTTGATAAAAATAAATACGTTAGACATTCAGATATTATTAACAAAGAGATAGCTTTATTAAAAGGTTGGCGACAATCTGATAACGCAACTCGCACAAAGATACTGGGTAATCTCTAATCTTCCGATTGGGTTTCTAGCAATTTCGCTAATGTGAACAACAATGGTAATGCGAACAACAACAACGCTTCAAATTCGTTAGGCGTTCGCCCTGATTTAACTTAACATCTAATAGAACTTTGATTTCACAGATGTTTAAAGGTAAAGGAGAGATTATCCTTGCTTAACAGGCTAAATACTAAACACGACACCAAAGGTTACGACCTACGGTTATCAGCGTGACATACCCCTTATGACTTTTATTTACGACCTTAATAATTTATATAAAGCCTATCTTTTATCAAAGAAAAATAGTGCTTGGAAAACAGAAACTCAAAGATATGAGATGAACTGGCTAACAGAACTTTCACATCTTCAAAATGAGCTGTTAAATAAATCTTATCAGACTACTAAAGGCGTTGATTTTATTCTCAATGAAAGAGGAAAGATAAGACGTATTGTAGGTAACAGAATCAAAGACAGAATAGTAAGACACACACTTTGCGACAACATACTTTCACCTGCCGTTGATAAATATCTTATTTATGATAATGGTGCATCAAGAAAAGGTAGAGGTATAACTTTTACTAGAAAACGTTTACTTAAACACCTTAGAAATTATTACCACCACAACGGCAGCAATGGCTACATCTTGCTAATGGATTTTAGTAAGTATTATGACAATATCCAGCACTCTATTGTAAAAGAAATGTTTAAGAATAAGATTGACAGTAATACTCAATGGCTGCTCAACTTAATTCTTAAAGATTTTGAAGTTGATGTATCTTATATGTCTGATACGGAATACTCTAACTGTATGCACACCTGCTACAACTCCATTGAATCACCTATCTGCAATCAAGGCAAAAGATATATGCCTAAGTCTGTAAACATTGGCGATCAAACCTCTCAAATCATAGGTATTTATTACCCTCACAGAATAGATAACTACATAAAAATAGTTAGAGGTATCAAGTATTACGGTCGCTATATGGACGATAGCTACATCATTTCTAACGATAAGAAATTACTAAATGATATTTTAAAAAATGTAATATCTATAGCAGATGAATTAGGTATTTTTATCAACAAAAAGAAAACTCAAATCTATAAACTATCAAAAGGATTTCGTTTTCTACAGAATTACTATGCACTTACTGAAACAGGCAGGGTAATTATTAAAATAAAACCTAAACGATTAACATCAATGCGCAGAAAGATGAAAAGGATTGCTGTAAAAATTATTAATGGACAGCTAACAGCAGATGTATTAACCGAACTGTTTAAATCTTGGTACAACAATTACTACAGTATTATGTCAGGAAAGCAAAGGGATAATATCTGCAAACTTTACAATACACTAACGGAGAAAATCAAAGATGCAGCTCATTCTAAAAGATAAAACTAAAATTACTTGTACCTTAAACGGCAATAATTACATCACAAAACAAGATGTATCAACCGTTGATTTTTCAGATGATAATTTTTCTGAAATTTCTGTAGATGGTATGACATTATTAAATCAGTTATGCTCTAATGTTTTTAAGCAGGGAGATAACACTCACATTATATTCAGACCTAAGACGGAGCAGGACAGAAACAAAGACAGATTAGGTATCACAGAAGAAGTTGCTATTGAACAGGCAGGAATTGACGAGGAACACGATCAAATCTTGATTGAACTTATGGCAACTATTGAAGATTTACAAAATCAGATTAATGAATTAAAGGGAGAATAGAAATGAAAGTATCAGCAAGTGCAAAATTACAAGCTACTTTTGTTAAGGCAGGCAAACAGAACTTCAATGATGTACCTACACGCTATCAGGAGCAGGTAAGATATATCTTAGAAAGTGAGGGTTACATCATCAATGAAGACGGCACAGTAACTAAAATCAAAACTGAATAGCTTAAATAAGGGTAGGACTAAACATCTTACCCTTTTATTTTTTGGGGACAAAATGTTAAAACCACCTGCATTTCCGTATATAATTTATGTCATAGATGATGATAATTCAGAATCAGAGTAATTTATATGCTTGATAAAACCATACCAGCTAACGTTATACCCTTCATATATCCTATACTTGTCAGATAGTAAGAGTTCATAGACATACAGAGTTAGATCACGCTTGTAAAGTCGCATTGGCAACCATACATTATACATACAAAGATACACACGATAATCATTTTGTAAGCGAAGATGAAATCATAGAGGTTTTGGATTCAGCAATCAAAATGAAAAGCACTTGTAAATTTACAGTATAGTGTCTGATTTTGGAAATGAGAAAGCGTATAGGCAGAAATGTTTATGCGCTTTTTATTTGTCGTGCCTACCCATAAAAGTCATCGTGCCTACCCATTGCAGTTGTAATATTTTCTCCTTATTTTAATCCAACCTCTGATGTGACCCTCAACTTTTTGCGATGCTGCCGCCTAAATTGGCACGGCTTTTGAATAGCTTAACAGATTGAAAATAGTTATATTTTTATTTTGGCATAAGGTTTGCAACGCGCGATCATTTATACAAAATACGCAAAAAAAATTTTTAAAAAAATATAAAAAAATTCTTGACTCTATAAAACACAGGTCTATAATTAAAACAAAAGAAACGAACGAAATAAAAAAAACGTTCAAATTACTAACTAACCTAAATAAAGAGGATCTACAAAATGACTAATGGTAAATTTTTATTATCTATCCTGGCATCTGGTTTAATTTCAGGCGTTGTAGCTGCTGCTGCTGTAAATAATGCTAACAGTTATAAAGATGAGCAAATTTCATTACTTAATGATCAAATTGATGAGCTTACCTACATCATTGAGCATAATGGCCATTCTATTGATTGCTGTTGTCCTGAATGCCTTGAAACTATTGAACAGGCTAATACAGGTTTTAATAAATAATATTAACTAACTAAATAAGAGGGTTTAAAAATGATAAATGTTCAAATTGACGAAAGTGACGCACTTGATATGCTTTTGGAGCGTGTAGAGTTTTGGACTGAAGATCGTGACGTTATAGACTTGTATAATCAAATGTATTCTTTTTATCTTGATTGTGGAGTTTTTGACGGCGGTGAATTTAATATTATGAACATTGTTGATAATGATTATATAAATAATTGTACTGTAATTGATGATTCAGATCCTAATTTTGAAAAAATTATGGAGTTAGCTCTTGAAGGTGAGCGCGATATAAGTTGTGAAGATCTGGGCTATTCATTTATAGAGGCTTTTAATGAAGAAAAGGGCTTGATCTTGGTTAGATATTAAAGCCTTTAACTAACTAAAACTAACTAACTAAAAAAAAGGACTAAAAAAAAATGAAATTACAGGAATTTAAAAAAGTTGATCCAAAAAACTATGATTATTTTGATTTATGTTATCAGGTATATAAATTTTTGAAGAGCCCAGAACTTTATCAAGTGATTGAAAAATTTGACGGTAAAGCATATACAAAACGTTTTGAAACTGCTCTGAAAAATTGTGCTAAAGATTTAGCAGAAAAGGGCTATATAAACGCTTTAAATTTAACGGTTGCATCTGACTCTTTTAGTGGCCCTTGTTGGCTAGCAACCTTTAAAGCTGAAGTACATATTTGGCTGCGTGATCATTACTCTGAAAAAATTTATTTTACTTTGCTCTGGAATGATAGAAAACTTGACGCAGGAAATACAATTTTCTCAGAAAACGCCATATCAAATATAAACGATTATAAAAAGGCATTACAAAAAAATATTTTAAGTTTTATTAAAACAATTAAAAACTATGAGGAAATAAAAAAAGAAATTGACCAGAAGCAAAAAGAATTTAAAACCTGGTTTGATCTTATAACTGATCAATATCATTGTTATGTTTTGGAAAAAATGGGATTAAAGGCATTAAGATATTAAAGTTTTTAACCGTATGCCATTCTATATAAAAAGAGTGGCATATATTAAGAGCTTTAACTTAACTAACTAACTAAATAAAGGAGGCCTGTTATGGCATCAATAAATAAGAATTGTTTACACAATGATCATTTATATCACGTTAAAAAACAGGAAGCAGCAAAAAAAGCAGCTGCTACAAGAAAAGCTAAAAAAGTACAGGCTGAAAAAATAGAGCGTGTTTGCTCTTTGCCTGCAGCTGATTCAAATACACCTTACAACCCTTTTACACATAAAGTTTACGCTGGCGCTGTTGCTCAAACTTTAACATCTATCTTTGAAAAAAATAATTATAGTTGTAATTTTTGGGTTACAGGTTCACAGGCAAAAACATTGCAATTTGATTTTAAAGACACTAAGGGAAAATGGATCAAACTTAATAATTCAACTGGTAAAGGCTTTTATTTTGTGATCAATGTTTGTGAGCTTAAAGATATTGACGGTATTAAGCTGGATTATAAATGCTTTTCAGAGAAAGATCGCACTATTAAAAATGCAGATGTTTATTATTATGGTCATAGATTATCAAAAACAGAAAGAGAGCAGATGAAGACAGAAAACGCCGCACATACTTCTGACGATGTTAAAAGAATCAAAGAAAACTATAACATTATTGAAGTAAGCGATCAGAATTATGATTTTAATGCAGACCAGTGGAAAAATAACGCTGTTTATTCTCTATAACTTTAAAAATTAAAAAAAATGATAGTTGTTTATAGGTTATTATTTGTCTTTGTTATGCTTTTGATCTGCTATATCCCTTTTTTCATTATGGTTAATATCAGATCACAGGAGCAGAGAGAGGAGAAAGCAGCAAGCATTTATATAATTAGTTGTTTGATTTCTCTGGGATTAAGTTTAATAGTTTTCAGTTTTTGGATTCAGAGGTAAAAAAAAATGAATAAAGATAAATATTATTTAACAGATACAGACGGTAATATTATTGTAAGCTATATCAATAAAAACGATATGATCGAACAATTGAAAGATTACCAGAGTGACGATCCATTTTTTATATATGATTTAAGGTTTAATAATGAGCTTATAATCACAGGCGCAGCCAAAGAATTGATCAATTATCTTGAAAGTTAAATACTTGAATACAATACATAAAAAGGGCGGTCAATATAGATCGCCTTTTTTTATTTTTAATAATGTATTGATATTAGATAGTTATAAGTACTTAAATTTGACAAGCATTTTTAAAGATGTTAAATTTTAGGTGTCTTATGTGCTAGCGTGTGTTTATAAATATGTAAATAAATCTTAAATATTCCATTCATTATCCCAGCCTTAAATAAACAAAACAAACTAAATCACTTCTATAAATAAACAAACTGATAAACACCTGAATAAGAAAGCTAACAGATAAATAAACAAACTCATATATACGGCTGTAAACAAATCAGTAAATAAGAAAGGCAACAAACAAATAGATAAGTAAACAAATATATTCATACATACAGATGTTAAAAAGCTAACAGACAAACAAAAACAACGATAAGCAAAAAACATAGAAATTCATAACAGTAAATAAATCAGTAAATAAGTGAATAAGTAAATAAAGAAGCTAATACAAACACCTTAATTCTTGCACTTTCAAACGCTCCTGCATCTTCAAATCAAAAACAAACATCAAATTATTTTATCTGTATTGTGTTTTCAAGTTGTTAAATGTTCAAATCAAGAAACAAACAACAAAGTTATAACGTCATTACAAATACTTTATATATATTACGTTGTCTTTTTGGTTGTCTGTTTGTGTGAAAATCTTATATAGTTTTGGCGGCAGCTGTTGAAAATTTTTAATCACTTTTAATTTTTCTTGATTGCTTGTTTGCTACCCCCTTGACCCCCAAGCGTTCAACCGAAACCCCACATTACCCCACACAAATTTTTTCCAAATTTTGAAAACTTCAAACTTAGATGTATGTAGAGTATGTACAGATGTTGTTCTCCTTCTGCTCTGTAAATATAGTTTTTCTCAAATCTGCTTACGTGAAGGAAATATCAACTGTGTAACTATATTTTCTGTATAACTTCTGTACGTGAGAGGAAATGAGAGTTAAATATATTTTCTTTCTAGTTTGCTTACGTGAGAGGTAAATCAGTTTGAGTTCTTATTTAACACGTCACGCAATACTCTGCTTATCTTTCTGATTTAATATCGGTGCTTTTGGTGAGAGAAGTAAGATAGTGTTTATCAGTTCACACTTTTATTCTAAATAATGTTTGAATATGGCACACAGATATTTTATAATTAAAACAACTTAGATAGTTAAGGTTATGGGCAACGCTTAATTATCTTATGTTCAGACTGTCAGCAACTCCGATTTTGTGTACTGTTGTTAATGAGTGTTGGCAGTTTGATAGATGCTTTTGATTCTTTTTTATCTCCACACACACGCTAAATAGCATAAGAATTGAGAGTATCTATCAAAAGGGATTTGTGCAGTTTTCCATAATTTTCCTGTATGAGTTCCTTTTAAAGAGTGCCCTTCTGCGCTTCTTACTTGCGAGAGTATAGCGGACCAGTGAAGGGCCTTTTTGATAGCTTTTAGATTTTTGTTTTTTTATTTGTGGCGCACCGTTAAATCTGAAAGCTATCAAAAAGCACATTAAAATTATTAGAGCCTTTGGAAATGTTGGATCTTTAAGAATTTAGTGTGCTTAAAAAATTTGTGGGATAGGATTTTCTTGTTTGTTCCTTTATAAGAAATTAAGTTTAGCTTTACAGTCTGTCCCACAAATGCCTAAGTTGTTTATTAAGTGACTAGAGTTTTATAAATTTTTTATCGATATTTATGTAATTTTGCTTTGGTTCTGGTCACTTAATAAACTTCTTTTTGTTTGTAGGGATTAGACGGTTCATCTCCTTAAAAAACTTTAACAGATTTGCAGACATCAAGAAGTTTTATAGGGCGATAGCATAAAAGGTTAGTGCACGTGACTTTGACTCACGCTAAGGAAGTTCAATTCTTTCTCGCCCTGCCATTTTAAAAGCTCCTTTAGTTTAATAGGGTTAAAACACGTTCCTTCCAATTAGTGGTTAGGCTTTGCATTGACGTAAGTAAGTTCAAATCTTACAAGGAGATCCAATGTTTACTTCACAGACTTTCAAGATAGTTGTCTTAGCTGTTTCTTGTTTAGCTTGTTTTTATGGCGGTTATCGCTACAGGAGTACAAGCTGCAATCTTCAACTAGCTCAAATTCACATCGGTGCTTTAGAAGAGCAGACAAAGGCAACTATCTTAAAGCAGGATAAAGAAAATGCTTACAATTTATCACTCTCAAACACTCAAAGCACGCTTGCAAGTGATGTGTCATTGGTTGTTTCAGACTATAACAATCTTGTTTCTAACAGCGTGTTTAGTTCTACTTTTGATAACACTCACGGCTTGCAGCAGTCAGACATACATTCCAACAGCAACTCAAACTTGCCCAACCCTTCCACCTCTCCCTCAACAGTTCAAACCTGCGACTGCATCAGCTCTCAAAGATACAGAGCAAAACTTCAAAGAGTTTATGACAGACAACTAGAAATATCACGTGATTGTGACATTGATAGAGCTTATTACAACAGATTAAGAGAGTTTTATTTAGAGGTGTCAGCTCAATGATTGACTTGTATCAGGGCGACTGTTTGGAAGTAATGAAGGGTGTACCTGACAAGAGCATTGATATGGTTCTTTGTGATTTGCCTTATGGTACTACTCGCAATAAGTGGGATTGTCACATTTGCCTTACTTCATTGTGGAGCGAATACAAAAGAATAATCAAAAATAATGGCGCTATTGTCTTATTCTCTCAACAGCCTTTTACATCTCTTCTTGTAAATTCTAATCTTGAAATGTTTAAATACGAATGGATATATCAAAAAGACAATGGTACAGGCTTTCTAAATGCTCACTACGCCCCTTTGAAGATACACGAAAATATTTTAGTCTTTAGTAAATCTAGTGCTTGCTATGTTAAAAACATTGAAAATGCAATGACATACAACCCACAAATGAGAAGGGGATTTAAACCTTACTGTATAAAACAAGGTTCTGTTCCCTCAAGCTATGATTATAAGAATATACCATTAGGGCATATATCAAAATCTAATGGCGAACGTTATCCCATTGATGTTATTGCATTTAAACGGGATAAAGAGAAGATTCACCCTGCCCAAAAACCTATTGCACTTTTAGAGTATTTAATTAAAACATATACAAATGAAAATGATTTAGTTTTAGACAACTGTATGGGGAGTGGAAGTACAGGTGTTGCTTGTAAGAATACAAATCGTAATTTTATCGGAATTGAATTAGATATGAATTATTTTGAAATTGCAAAGAACAGGATAGGTGTTTAATGAGCAGTCACGATGTATTGGTTACTTTAGGAGCTAACAACAAAGATAGATCAAAGAATGACCTGTATGTTACTTCTGATGTTGCTATTGATGGCTTGCTGGATAGAGAGCAGTTTAACAAAGATGTGTGGGAGTGTGCCTGTGGCTTAGGTAATATCTCTGAAAAATTAAAGACAAAAAAACTACAATGTTCTATCCACCGATCTTTGCGATTATGGCTACAAGTATCAGGATAAGGTGCAGGACTTTCTGACTTGTGACAGAGAATTTGCAGGAGATATTATCACTAATCCACCTTACAAGTTAGCCTTACCATTTGTTAAGCACGCTCTTGATTGTGTTAAAGACGGCAGCAAGGTAGCTATGTTCCTGCGTATTCAGTTCTTAGAAGGAATTGAAAGACAGAGGTTCTTTGCTGATAATCCACCTCATACAGTTTACGTATTCTCTAAGCGTGTTAGTTGTTGTCGCCCTGAATTAGATATTGATAAAGTCGTATCTGCTATGTGCTTCTGTTGGTTTGTCTGGGTTAAAGGTTTTAAAGGTGCACCACAGATTAAATGGATCTAGTGTGTCTTTAGTACATTTGTGTGCTATAATTAAAACAGTTGCTAGTAGTTGATGCAACGTTAAATAAAATCACTACAATATTTGTATTCATAATGAACCTCCTTTTTGAGTGTTGTTCGTAAAAGCTCTCTATCAAAATACATAGAGGGCTTTTTTATTCCCTAGAAATTCCTAATTTCTTTTTTAAACCTTTTCAATTCTTCTGCCGTTATTTCTGCATTTTCAAACTTTTCTTTTAATGCCAGCAAAATTTCTCTTTTCGTTCTAAAAATAGAAAGGTTGCGTACATCTCTAACGAAAAATAATCTATATAATTATAATTCTGTCGGCAGAGCATTGTAATGATTTAATAATGCCTTTTTGTTTGGCAGAAAATCTTTTAAATCAGAAGCGTAATCAACCTCTTTATTTTTTAAGCTGAAAGAATAAAAACGTGACATCTGTTTTTATTCCTCAATTTTTGTTACAAACTTTTTTAAGTTCTCCAAAAATCTTTTTCTAATTTTCTTGTATTCTGTTTTGGTTACGTAGCCACTCACATACAATCTATCAATATTAAGTGACATCTCTTCAAACCAAGACACATTTACATCGGCTATAAATTTATAGCCTTGTTCTTTTAGTTGATGATGCAAACTATCACCTAGACAAATATCAAGCATTTTTATTCCTCTTTCTTTAAAAGACTTTCCCTTAATTCGTCTACTAATCTATCCATATCTTTATTGAATTTTACTTTTATCTTCTGCAACTCGTATATTAGTTTATCAATCTCTTTGACGTATTTTATATCCCTTGATTTATCTGATAGAGCATAACTTGCTCTTATACATAAAAGATTGTTAATCAGCATATCAATAAGACTTCTTCCCATTTTTAATATTCCTTTATGTTATAATTACATTGACCTTACCCTGTATGACTATGAGCTTGAATAAGCCTATTTACTACATACAGGGGTACTTAGTAAGTTTCATTCTTTAACCTTTCTGGCCTTTACCTGATTTGTAAATAATTCAGAAAAATAATAAAAAATAAGCCAGTACAGAATAAAAACGCAATAACAATGCAAAAAATTTTTTCTGATTTCGTTGTTCCATAATTAACAAGAGCAAAAGAAGCAAAAAATAAAATTACGCCTAAA
>Ga0256405_10002253_pt1 | contig 45624 bp, 33 predicted proteins | sample RumenRJG_02DNA_FD_189096 | JGI IMG/M metagenome (GOLD analysis project Ga0256405, IMG submission 189096) | Bovine rumen microbial communities from Lethbridge, Alberta, Canada - RJG_02 | ecosystem: Host-associated > Mammals > Digestive system > Stomach > Rumen | place: Canada: Alberta... | reverse complement strand
TATCCTTACAGTCCTGCCGGATCGGTTCGCGAAAGATCCGAATGCAGATATCGAGGATCTGCTTCCTTGGAATGATCAGATCAAACAGATCTGCAAACTTGGGGTGTAGATTATTTACCGCTTACACTATAAACCTTATCCGGCTGGCACTGATCAATCTACTCAGCCGATAAAGCCACAACATACCCGCTTGACCGGAAATATGAATAACCGCTAAGAAAGCGCTATGCCCTTGTTTTTCAAAGGCCAGCGCTTTTTCGTATGGTGTTGATATTCATGTTTTCGGCAAAATTTCTAAAGTACTCCCCATGTCAAGGACAATCGAATTTAACACCCTGGAAAACAGCTACCAATCATGGTAGACTTCAGATGCCAGCAATCGGAGGATAGGGCAACGCAGGGATGCGACCTGAGCGCCAGCTGGCTTCCGAGGGGGCGGTGCCATACGGTATCGCTCTTTTCTGTTGCATGCGGACAGAAGAGATACCGGTGGCGAGCCCCCGAGGAACATGCGATAAATCCCGGGGTCAAGGGGCAGAGCCCCTTGGAACTCCTCCCACGGGTGGATTGCCGGGAAGCGGGTACTCCCCGGTAGTCACATAACGGTAGAACTGACTCGGCGACAGCTTGGCCAACTGCCATTGATACCGATCATTGTTGTAGTAATCAAACCAGTCATCGATATCGCGCTTCACGTCTTCAAAGGTGTCCCAGTGTTCCATCTTATCCGCCAGTTCATCTTTCATGTGACCGTAGAAGCTTTCCTGCGGAGCGTTATCCCAGCAGTTTCCGCGGCGAGACATGCTCTGTCGCAGTCCAAGGTCACTAACGATCTGAATGAACTGCACGCTGGTGTAGTGTGGACCTTGGTCAGAATGAATCATGGTCTCCGCTTTAAGCGAAACACCGTAATCATGCTGCATGTTCTTTACGGTCTCCAGCACGAAATCAATCTCCATACTGTTGCTGAGCACATGGGCCAAGGCTTCTTTCGTGTAGGCATCCAGGATCGTTGACAGATACAGGAAGCCATCCTGAAAACCAATGTAAGTGATATCTGTCAGCAATACCATTCTGGGTCCATGCGATTCGAATTCCCGGTTCAGCAGATTGTCTGCCACATTGTTTGTCCGGAGTGCCTTTGCCATTCTCCGGTACGGATTGGCCTTCCGGATCGGGCAAAAAAGATTGAACTTGTGCATGAGTCGCCGGATCTTCTTGGGATTCATGACGATTCCCATGTGGAGAAGCCTCATATTAATACTGAGGACACCCTTCTTGTATCCGCGGAAGTTATATGCTTCCAGGATCAGTTCAAAATCTTCCCGGTCCTTTGCTTCCTTCTTGTCCCGGTTGGCTTGGGAATTGACCCAGTTGTAATATCCGGACGTCGATACGCCGGCTATCTCGCACAGTGCTACAACTGTCAGGGATCTGGACTTATCCTTAAGCGATTCGTGGATGATCTCAAAAACTGCTGACTGAACGCCCACGGCTATTTGCCTCGCTTTCCAGATATCACCTGCTGAGAGATTTTTTTTAGAAATTCAACTTCTTTCCGCAGGTAGATAACCTCGTTTTTGAGCTTGGCATATGAAGCAGGATTGCAATCGAGCTGTTCGATCTCCTCTTCATTCATCCGTGTCCCGGCAGTCCTCATATAGCCTTCATGAAGGCCCAGCTTTGTTTCTGCTTCCCGGCGAACATTGCGCACCATATTCTTCATGCGCTGCTCACCCAGCATTTTGGGATCATATCCCAGTTCTTCGACGATACGCCTGGATGTCCAACCAGCCTGATGAAGCTCAAGAATCGCCTTTTTCGCGTCCAATGTGACGGATAGACGGCTCTTTGTCACACTTGCTGTGTTTGGATTCTCTTTCAGAATCCGGATTTCTTCCTGATTGAAGCTTGAGTACTTTCTTCCCACAGTCAACAGTCCTTTCGTTGTGCTAGTATATCACCTCCATTCCTTGTGCTACAAGGATTCTGTCGTCTTTGCCATGATGGCGTGCCTTTTTCGTTGTCCAGGTCTGTGGATTTCGGATCAATTCCCTTGTCCAGATTGTGGAATTTGGGCTCTTTCTTCTGTCCACATTACGGGATCATGGCTATTTTGAATGTCCACATACCGGGATCGGGTTAAATTCAAGTGTCCATTCTACGGGGAGTATTTTAACCGGGATCGGGTTAAATTCAAGTGTCCATTCTACGGGGAGTATTTTAAAACGCTCCGGCGTTCAGATTTCTGTTCATACTAGCTGCGTGACATCTTCATCCTTGCCAAATTGAGGCAAAACGCGCCAAAATGCGTCAAATCGAGGCAATGAAAAGTAGTCAAAAAGTAGTAATTTCGCGGATGTTTTACTACTCCGTATAATATTACGTTTGAGATATATTAGTTACGACTCTTTGCATTTCGATATCCATTGTTTCTCGTATATATTCTACGGGATTGGCTGAAGCCAATCCACTATTCTCGCTTCGAATTTCTACAGTTTCTTTTGTTTGACTATTGATCAAAGTTTCCCGATATGGAATATATGAATGAATGATTCCAATTAATACACTTTTTCCCAACGCTTTTGTATCACCAACTGAAACAAGCTCTGGTTTACTGATCACTGGACTTCCAGAGTTTCCCGGGAAATTCTGTATGTCCAGTAAGAAGTTCTTTGTTCTTTCAATTTCACTTTGAGTTATTCGTGCTACACAACCAGATCGACAAATGGGCATATTAGAATCAACTTCCACAAGTCCCATTGGGAATCCAAGCATATAAACACCAGAACCTTCGCTGCCGCCCTCGTTAACATATTGTGAGGAATCCAACGCAGCATTATCAATCTCAAAAGCTGCAAGTAATAGATTGTTTTGATCAAAATAGCTCCCTACAAGAGTCATAACTGCAATATCAACTTTATCGTCTGGATGAACAGAATATAACTTCTCACCATTTTTAGCAACAGGAACATCAATTGTAACCAATTGATCCGAATCTTTCTTTTGTAAACGAATTACAACCGATTGTTTTCCAAACAATACATGTTTGTTCGTAACTAAAAACGGACGGTACTGCTTTTCACCAACTTTTTTTATAATCATAAAACCCGTCCCAAACCAACCAATGGTCCCATCTTGCTTTCTTATACCAATAGACAAAACAGCTTTCAAATAATGATCAGGTATCAATGCCAAATCCATCACATCCTTTCATTCTTGGCAATATAATAAAACACTCATCATGCCACCGTCGCATTTGCATTCACCTGTTCAATTGCCTTACGGATCCCTGCCCATACAGAGAGATCCGTAAACACTTCCACAATGCTTCCCTGATCCGTAAATGGTGAATCCTGCAACACGGAAAAATCCTTCATCATCCCATTATGAACAATATATTCTACAATCTGGTTCACAAAGTAGATCTGTCGGCTGTCCAGTTGCGTACTGTCCAGGTATTCCGCAAACGCCGCCTTTGCCGCTGCCATATCCAGGCCAATCACGCTCCGGACAAACTCCCCCAACGGAACCGAACCGATTTCCCGTTCATAATCCTGCTTTGTCCCAACCTCGCTCCACAGAATATGCTCCAGTTCCGTTACATCTTCTTCTGTCAGCGGAATATTGCTCTTCAGTTTCGCGATCGCTCTATTCTCCTGATGCTGGCGAACAAAGTATTCTGCTTTTGCCTTGTAATCCGCCAGGTAATCATTCTCCAGTTCTGATTCATGGAACGTCATGGAAAGGATTTCATCATCGAAATTGGTGGTATAAATAATCTTGGTAACAGGAATATATTTGATCAGGTCCCGGATGTTTTCACGGATAATCTCAAACTCATTGATCCCGGCATTCTCCAGATAATCTGTCTTCAGAATCTTCTGGATCAGTTCCTGCTGGGCCATGATCTCCGGAATATTAGCAACTCCTGCTACAGCCTGAACTTTGGTGATCAGGTCATGCCGGGCCTTGGCATATTTATTTCCGGCCAGGTATGCCAATTCAATTCCGTACAGCAAGGCATCGAACCGTAGTGCCTTCGCGTCATCCGGATCCGGCTGAATCAGAGGTGCTAGTTCGTTCGTCATCTCCAGCGTATTCTCATAGGTCAACGCCTTGTAGCTTTCCGGATCACTGTACAATTCCACATATTTCAGATGCTGTTTGACCGCGAAGTTGTCCCGGTCCAGTGCCTGCACCTTCTCCAGCATTTCCTGTACCAGGGATTTCCGGAAAGCAATCAGTTCGTCCGTCTGATATGCCATGTCCTGCAGCTTATAAACAATCTGCGCTTTCAGGCTGAACAGCATGGCGGACAAAGCCAGGGTATTGTTGTTTGCTTTCCCTTTGTTCATCCGGAAGAATTCAAAGTTCCCGCAGAAATCAAAGATATAGAATTTGCTCTTGTCTTCCCCGTCAATCAGCCCGGGGCACAGCCGGGTTCCGCGGCCGATCATCTGCCAGAACTTGGCTTTGCTCATCACCTTTTTGAAGAACACCAGGTTCAGTACTTCCGGCACGTCGATACCGGTATCCAGCATGTCCACAGAAATGGCAATCTGCGGCAACTTATCCGGTTCAGAAAATTCATCAATAGCACTCTGGGCATAGGTCATGTAGTTGTCGATGACTTTCGCCCATCCGGGCAGGTGCGGAAACTCCTTCCCGAAGTTCTTAAGGATCTCTTCAGCGTGCTTATGATTCTTCGCAAAGATAATGGATTTTCCGATCTTGTTCCCGTAATCAATCTTCAGTCCTTCCTTCATCAGGATCCGCAGGACTTCCCGAATCGTATCCTCATTGAAGATCCACTCATTCAGGGCTGAGGAGGCGATGCTTTCCGGCAGTTCACCGTTCTCGTCCTCAAAAGTGTTTTCATATTCTTCCCGATCCTCTTCGGACAGTTCATCATATACGATGCCTTCCTGGATGAATTTCAGTGTTGTTTCCACGCTGATGAAATCCACCAGGTACCCGTCCTTCACCGCCTGGGCCAGTTCATATCCGTAAGTGGGAATCCCGTTTTGCAGTTCAAAGATCTCATAGGTATTCTTGTCGATCTCATCCTTGGGTGTGGCGGTCAGGCCTACCAGCGGTGCGTCGAAGTAGTTGAAGATATCCCGGTATTTATTGTAGATGGACCTGTGTGCTTCATCACAGATCACCAGGTCAAAATGCCCGGGAGTAAACAGCCGCTGTTCATCTTCATCCTGTACAGTATCGATGCAGTTGTACATCGTCTGATAGGTGGAGAAAACGCAGTGGGCGGTATAGTTTGTCTTATCCTCGCACAGGTTCACCACGGACAGGTCCGGAAGCAGATTGACAAAGTTCCGCTTCGCCTGGGTCACCAGGGAGTTCCGGTCCGCCAGGAACAGAATATCCCGCACCCAGCCTTTTTCCATCAGCACCTTGCACAGGGCGATCACCGTCCGGGTTTTTCCGCTGCCGGTCGCCATCACCAGCAGGGCTTTCCGCCGATTCTTTTTGTCGAAGCTCTCACAGACGGCCTTGATCGCTTCCTCCTGGTAATACCGCCCGGCGATGTTTTTATCCACATGGATCAGGCTCATCGGCTGCCGCATCCGGCGCAGGTTGAACATCTTTTCCAGGTCCCGTTTGCTGAAAACAGCTGCGACCCGGCGTTCCGGATATTTTCCATCGTCAATCCGGGTATCAAAACCGTTCGTCAGGAAGATCACCGGGCGGCGGTTGTACTGCTTTTCCAGCAAATCCGCATACAGTTTTGCCTGCTGTCGTCCTTTCGCCACGTCCACGCAGGTTCGCTTTGCTTCGATGACCGCCAGTGCTTTTCCGTCATCCCCATACAGCACATAGTCCGCATAACCCACTTCGCTCTGGTTGGGCATGCCGGGCAGTTCCACCTCGTCCAGCCAGTCCTTGCCTTTGGTCCAGCCGGCATCCTCCAGCATGACATCAATATACAGCTTCCGGGTTTTATACTCTGAAATCTCCAGGGGCTTGGGCGTATAGGCCTGCTGCTGTTCCTCGCGCCGGACCGTCAGTTCTTCCTTCAGTGCAGCGTTTTCTTCGATCAGCTTAGCCAGCTGGATTTCTGTTTCCGGCGGGACCACATACACTGGCGCGGCGGACTGTTCCGGCAAAGCGGGATCGAAGGTACCAGACTGATAATCCCTGCTGTAGCAGCAGGCCACAAAATCCATGAATACCCACAGGTTCTGCAGGCACAGCATAGCCTGTTCCTTCGTGATCTTCTTCCCGTCGTGAGCAGCAAAATTGCCGATCTTGCGGATATACTCCAGCCGGCGCATCAGGTTCGCGTCCACGATGTCCCGAAATTCCTCCGTGCTCAGCAAGCTGACCAATTTATCATCCCAAGGCATGGAAAGTGCGCTGTCCACGGAATACATCCATTTGACAGCAAACTCCATCGCCCGGCGGCAGTTCAGCACACAAGCCGCCGGATCAATGGTATAGATCTTTTCCGCCGCCACTGCGACTTCGCCAAAGGGGACAAAGTCCGGCACGGAAAGGAGGAAATCAAAGTTGGTCATGGGATCACCTCAATCGTTTTTAGAAACACTTATGCTATCTTATACTTTTCATGTAAGAAGTTCGGTATATCTTCAATTGATACTGTTGTATATTGTTCAAAAATATTGGGCATTTCCACAAAACCCAAATTGGGCATTCCATAATTTTCTCGGCAAAGCTTTTTTAAATTATCATTATGTAACAATTCTTCTTTGATCTCAATTGAAGCAAAATAGTTTTCTGAGTATTGAAATAATATATAGTTAATATACTTAAGTTGTTCTTCTATATTCAACCGTTCAAACTGTTTATCAAAATGAACATAGTTTCTATCGTCTTTATGGTGAAACAAAGCAATGCGTGTTGAATTCTGCAGCGGAAAAATGCAGCAATGTAAAGACTGCATTCTTATATTTGGTGACATATCAAATATATCATTCACTATATTCCCTTGCAAATCGTGTACTAGCGTTATACCTGTTTGTGCTGCTATTGGAACCACATATGGCAACAGCGTCGAGAATAACAGAATATATCCGCTCTTTAGTCCTTTATCTATTATTTTCTTTGATCTTCTATAATCAAACAAATAATCTCTTATATCCAAGCCTTGAATAGTGTCCAAGGTTTCTTTCCCTTCTATCCGTTTTGTTTCTTCCTGTAACAACGCATATAGTTCTATTTCTACATTCCGTTTTGAAATCTGTTGTAATGAATTCTTCATGGCAATTTCAGCCATTATTATGTTGTTTGGTGTTTGCAAAAGGGCGTTTTCATCTTCATAATGAGAAAAAACACGATTATCACATTCTCTGCAAATCAATGAAAATGTACCACTTCGTTTGATTCCGTCCTCTTGATTCACAATGTTAAGATCTAATGCCAGTGCTGCATTAATCACTTTGCCATCTTTAGTTAGATTTCTAAGAACAAATTGAGGAATCGAATGTGAATTGCATAGAGCGGTAATACTTTTACCACATATTATACATTTTGAAGGTTTTGATCTTTGATGGCTTTCATTAATATATCTGCACAATCTTTTTCGAATTTCAATCTTATCCATTTTGAACAAACCCTTTACCCAAAGCTTTTTTGCATCAAACTATCAAACAACAATTGAGCTTTATTCAATGCTGATTGCACAACATTTTTTGATTTGTCGACCTGGGAGACGAAGGCGGCGAATTGTTTTTGCTGGGCTAAAGGTGGAAGCGGAATCTTGATTTTTGAGATAACCTGCTGGTTAATCTTATATGTTCCGTTTGTTGTTCGAGCACCAGTCTCAATCTGATCACGTACGTCTGGTTGCATCCAAGCGAAAAACAGATATGGTAGGCATACTCTCGCCATATCGACTCGCGCTGCAATTACTGTGTCAGGAAATACTAAATCTCTTCTATCCTCTGATGAATAAACGCCAGCTCCGACAAGGCTTTTGTTACCGTTACCTCGGCACATATAGAAATCATCGGCGCTGATACGTTTCTCAGTAGGAGGTTCAGTATCGAATACCCCGTCTTTCCACATGTTAGGGTCAAACCTTCCTTGTGTGATCGCGGAGAGTGTTAGCACTCTTTCATGATGCTGACCACTTGTTGATGGGGATATTCCATTCCTCATCTCGCTCATAATTGTTCCAGCTGGAACCAGTTCTTCACATTCCCCAAACATCTCGACAAATCGGGCTTTGATGAGGATATCGAGAGTACTGCGTTCCTTCTTTCTTGCCTCGATAATGCTGCTGATGCGATCCAATTCGACAACAATTCTTTGCCTTATTTCGTCATCAAGCATTTCGATCGTAAGATTACCTATATCCACCAGACTAATAGATGGGTATGAATCGTCCTTTATCAGTTGATTTGGCTTGTGATAACGGAAATAATACTGTAAAAACGAAGACATATCCCTATCAATCGGTATAATGCAAGCCAGATGGCTGACAACGTAAGCATCACAAGGAAGAACATAAACATAGCCTTTTGTGCACGACATCCCACTTTTGGCAAACAGGACAGTACCCTTTGGGAACAACCTCAGTCGATGTTCTTTTGCTACAGTGTCCGATACTTTTTGAATGCAATCTATTGGCAGACCTCCTATGAGATCAGATAGATTACCCGCCTTTACAAATGGTGTCCCGTCATCGCAATAATTCGCATCTCCTTGCGGAGCACCTTGTCCAGCGGCAATTTCGGCAATGTCTCTCAGTAATCGCCTCATTTTACTTTCCCCCACAAATCCGAATTTATAGCCCCAGTAGTTTTTCCAGCTCGTCCATCTCTTCGCCGATCTTCATTTCCAGTTCCCGTAGTTCTGCCATGATCTCTTCTGTTGGCGGATATTCCACGGGTTTGTATTCCGTCTGCTTGTATTTGTTGATGGACAGATCGTAATCGTTCTGTACAATCTCTTCTTTCGGCACCAGGAAGGACTGTTCTGTGCGCTTCCGTTCTTCTTCCCCTTCCCGATTTCTGAATCTTGCGATAATATCCGGAATATCGTTTTCCTTGGTTTCGCTGCGCTTATCGTCCAGGCTGAAACCGTCCGCCTTCATGTCATAGAACCAGACCTTGTCCGTTCCGCCGTGGTTCGTCTTCGTGAAGATCAGCACGGCCGTGCTGACGCCGGCATAGGGTTTGAACACCCCGGAAGGCATCGAGATGACCGCTTCCAGCCGGTTGTGGTCGATGATCTCCCGGCGGATAGCTTTATGCGCAGTAGAGGAACCGAACAGCACGCCGTCCGGAACGATGCAGGCACATCTTCCGCCGATCCTCAGCATCTTGAGGAACAGGGCAAGGAACAGCAGTTCTGTCTTCTTGGTTTTGCAGACCTTCAGCAGGTCCGTGCTGACAATCTCCGCGTCCAGACTGCCCTTGAACGGCGGATTGGCCAGGATCAGGGAATACTTCTCCCGGTCCGGATTCTGGTCGCTGAGGCTGTCCCGGTATTCGATGAAAGGATTCTCCACGCCGTGGGTCATCATGTTCATCGCGCCGATGCGGAGCATGGTGCGATCCATATCAAAGCCAGTGAACATATCGTTCATATAGTGTTCCCGGTTTTCTTTGTTGAAGAAGACTTCGGATTTTTTGTTTTCCTTCAGGTAGTCGCTGGCGGCCACCAGGAAGCCGGAGGTGCCGCAGGCAGGGTCACAAATCAGATCGTCCGGCTTGGGCTGCATCAGCTCCACCATCATACGGATGATGTGTCTGGGCGTGCGGAACTGGCCGTTCACACCAGCGGTGGACAGCTTCGACAGCAGGTATTCATAGACGTCGCCGCGGGCGTCCGTATCACTGAGCTTCGCCATCTGCTCATACATATCGTCCATAGCGGTGACGATCTTGTCCAGCATCAGGGGCGTAGGCACTTTGAAGATGGCGTCGCCCATATACTTGGAATAGGCACTTTCCTTGTTCCCGTGCAGGTTCTTGATGAACGGGAAGACCCATTCCTGCATAACGCTGTACATCTTTGCCGCCGGGAAATCGTGGAACACGCTCCACTTCAGTTGCGTGCCGTCCACCGTCTGGTTTCCGATCTGCACTTCCTCCGCAAAGATGCTTTCAAAGGGAAGACCCAGCATGGCGCTTTCCTTTGCCCGCAAGGTGTCGGCAGAATCCAGGTCATGGATGAACATCAGATAGGTCATCTGCTCAATGACGTCCAGCGGATTGGTCAGGCCGCCCGTCCAGAAGATTCCCCAGATGCTGTCGATTCTGTTTTTCAGTTCGCCGGTAATCATATTCAGTCACCTCTGTTCCAGATATAGGATGTATAGCGGCCCCCGCCGATTTTGATGATCTCTCCGCTTTCCTGCAGGCTTGCCAAAGCCCGCTCCACAGTTCTCTCACCGATATCAGGACACTGTGCCATGATTTCTGCTTTAGTCAGTTTCCTGATCCTGTTGCGGATAATCTCCCTTACACGTTCCGGTTTGGAAAGGCCTTTTGTAATCAGTATTTCTACCCTGTCAGAGAAATCCTTGTAGGCAGCAATGATCACTCCAAGCATATACCGTGCAAAAGGCAGATAATCATTCTCTTCCTCATGCCATCCGGCATCACTGTCCTGCAGGGCATCATAATAGCTTTCTTTGTTGTCAGCGATCAGTTTCTCCAGGCTGACATACTTCCCGACAATATATCCGGATCGGTAAAGAATCAGCAGCGTCAGGAGACGACTCATTCTTCCGTTTCCGTCATTGAACGGATGAATGCAAAGGAAGTCCAGAATAAAAATCGGCATCAAAAGCAGCGGATCCATATCCGGATCGTTTATGGCATCGTTGAATGTGTTGCAAAGCGTTTCGATTGCTTCCGGAGTTTCCCATGCCGGTACCGGCTGAAAACGAACCAGTTTTGTTCCATCCGACTGCTCCTCTGCAATGATGTTGTCGCTGTTCTTATAGTTCCCGCCAAATCCAGGGTTATTGAATTTGTACAGATCCCGGTGCAGCTGAAGAATCATGTTGGGACGTACTGGGATAAAGTCGTAATTCTCATGAATCGTCGCCAGTACATCGCGGTATCCGGCAATTTCCCTTTCGTTGCGGTTCCGCGGAGCCGTCTTGTTGCGAACAATCTTCTTCAGCCGGTCATCGGTGGTAATGATTCCTTCAATCCGGTTTGATGCTTCTGTACTTTGGATCTTTGCAATTTCCAGCAATTCAGTCAATGCATCTTTATGGGCCTCGATAAACAGATTCTGCTGTCCTTTTTGCTCGTGAATCTGCGCCAGATAAGAAACAATCTCCGGCGTCAGCAGTTTCCGATAGGTTTCTTTGTAGTTCAGCATCCTCATTTACTTGCTCCATTTCGATTTCAACATCGCCATTTATCCATGATTTGGCTGAATTGTATCATAAAAACCGCCAAAAATCAATTCAATACCGCCATTTTATCTGATAATGGCGGTATTAACTGAAAGGATGGCGGAATTAATCTATGATTTATGTTCAGAACTGGCCGGGATTCATTTTCTCCCCTTAATTTCACCAAAAGTAGTAAAACGGTAGTCATTTACTTTTTGCCTGCCGCGTTTTGCAGCGATAAGTGCGTGTCCGGGCATGTCCTGCCAACCCCTTAGTCACTGTTGCCGTGGCAGATAAATAAGATTTTGATCACCGGTACAAGATGCCCCCTTATGCCGCAGGATGCCGCGTTTTGCGCAGTTTCCTGTGGACGAAAATTTCCGGGTGTTTTCCAATTCCTGCATCTGCCCCGCTTGATCCTGCAGGTTCCCTCCTGGGAGGGCCTTTCCGTTACCGGTACCAGGACAGCAGCTTCGTTACATGCTCATCGGAATACTGCCGCCGCTCGGCGAAGAAATTCAGGATGTCCTGCACCTGGGACATCAGGACGTTCGCCCCGTCCGGTCCGCCCGGCCAGTTGGGCCAGAAGCGGTCATAAGTCGCAAGAATGACATCCAGGTTCCGGCCGTACAGCTCCAACACGGCATCCTGGACCAGGTTATCCGCGAATTCCGCAGTGGTCAGGTCGTCATAGGTATTTGCGAATTTTTCCCGGAATTCCGGGTTTTCCATCGCGCCGAAAAAAAGGTCGCTGATGAAGCAGTCCTTTTCCCGGAGCCGCTCGATGGCGTTTTCATCGGGTTTCACCGTCCCATAAAGGCCGGTGCTGTATTCGGTGTCGTAGAGGATAAACCGCCATTTCCCGTCCGCCCAGTCGTTGTTTGGATCCGTTTCCCTGGCCCGCCAGCAAGCGAAGTTGTTGTGGCCGAAGTCCCAGTTGCAGATATAGAACTCAACGGTGAGATATTCCGCAAGGCCGTCCAGGTCCACCTGTTCTTCCAGCTGCCGGTAGGCTTCCTCATCGGAGAAATCCGTTTCCCGGATCCAGTCGCGGAACGCTGCGAACTCCTGCCCGTCCTCCTCGGTGCCTTCCTCGACCTCTTCGTTCTTCATCAGGACCACGTTCTTCTTCTGGATGCCGAAGTGATCGTGGATAAAGTCATCGGTCAGCTTTTCCGTGATTTCGTAATGTCCCCAGAATTCCCCGTCTATGAACACCAGGCAGGGCGTCATCGCCTGGGTGATAAAGTTTCTGCCCCATACCAGGCCCTGGATCAGGTGGTCCCGAATCCGGGAAAACTTGTTGTCATTCCCGCAGTTCCGGAGGATGAAGCTGTCGTATTCGGTAATGATTTCATCCTCCGCCTCGCTGATGTTTTCCCCGTCATACAGGTCATAGTTGATGACCTTCGTCCCGTATTCCTTCCGGGTGTAGATGTTGAAGCTCTTCTGTTCGCTGTCCCGGTTGGCGCCTCCGTGGATACGGATGCCGACCTCGCCGGAAAACACCTCGGTTCCACCGTCGAAGATCTGCATCCGTGCCTGCCGCTCCCATTCCCGTCCCCGGTTCAGGTAGTTCCCGGGAATCAGCCACTCGTCCAGCGACGGGTCGTATGCATCACTGTGCAACCACTCGTCAAAAGCATTCCCCTGGATATAGATGCCGCGTTCCGGATCAAACAGGTCGTCCGGATCCACAGTCAGGGAGATCACCTTGTAGTTCCGGTAGAATTCCGCCTTGTCCTGGTAGCCGATAAAGTAAACCGCGGTCGATACGGCGCTGCGGTTGCCCTGCCCGTCCACCGCTACAGCCCGGATCACGTCGGCCTTGTCCACCTTCATCAGGGGGACTACGGCGTCTCCCCATTGGTTCGGGGCAATAATGTCCGTCCGGTCGCTCAGGACGTTCTTCTCATGTGTCCGGTCGTTCACTTCCAGCGGCCCGGTATACAGCGTATCCGTCTCATCCGGAATACTCCCGTCCCGGGTGTAATACACTGAAAGTCCTTCCTCCGAAAGGATCGTCAATTCAAAGGGGTCGTCATAGAACCCGGAAGCCTGGGAAAACTCCGGGGCAGGAATCTCAGGCCCCGCCTGCTCGGCCAGGGCTGGCCCGCCCGCCGGAACCGCTGCGGCGCAAAGAACCAGCAGGAGCAGGATACCTGTCCTCGCAGCCGGCTTCACTGCCTCTGCCTTCAGCCGGAGGATTGCCGTCAGGAACACCGTGATCAGGATCAGGTACATCATTGAAAAGGCCTCCTTTATCAGGAAGTTACTCTGTTTTTTACCATAAATGCTTCGATCTCATCCGGATCTTTGATGATGTTTTTCGACAGGACCTCGCACCCATCCTCAGTGATCAGGAGATCATCCTCGATGCGGATGCCAATCGCTTCTTCATCGATGTACAATCCCGGTTCATTGCTGATGACCCAGCCGGGCGCAAGCACATCGCCTGCCAGGGAAATGTCGTGTACGTCGATCCCGATGGGGTGGCTCACACTGTGCATGTAGTACTTTTTTACCTCAGAGATATCCTGGATCATACCCATTGCGATCAGGCCTTCCCCGAGAACCTGACAGGCGACGTCGTTCAGGTCTTTTGTGGTGATACCCGGCTTTGCGGCCGCAGCAACCGCTTCATTCGCCTTAAGGACCAGCTCATAAATCTCACGCTGTCTCGGGCTGAACTTTCCGTTAGCCGGATAGGTTCTCGTAATATCGCTGCAGTAGTTTTCAACCTTTGCGCCAAGGTCAAGGAGGATCAGTGAACCATCCTGTACCTCACAGTGGTTTGTCTCATAGTGCATCATGCATCCGTTAATGCCGGAACCGGCGATCGTGGGGAATGCCTGGCGCCTCGCTCCCAGCCGTCTGCATGTATACTCAAAGTCCGCCTGTACCTGATATTCCATCATGCCCGGTTTCAGGTTCTTCATTACAAATTCCAATCCCTGGCGGGTAATATCCAGTGCTTTGCGGATGCTTTCCACCTCCTGCCCATCCTTCTGCTCCCTGAGCGGTACGCAGGCCGTATGCAGGTCCTTCAGGATTACATGCGGATAGGCCTGCCTGAACCGTTCTGCCATCACCGGATTGTAATCTGGGAGATCGTTCATCTGGCAGCGGTACAGGTCGAAGTACGCCTGTTCCACACGAAATCTCCCCATAAAGCTGCTGATCGCACCTTCCAGGTTATCCGTATAGCGTACGTCCTCAATTCCGGAGATCGTCCGGACTTCCTCCACGGTGGGCATTTTTCCGGTCCACCGTTCAGAAAGCGGATCCGGTTCTTCAATGAACAGGATTTCCCGTGTCTTTTCCGCTGTCTTATATGCCAGGAACGCTGTGTTTTCCCGTTCCAGTCCTGTTAAGTAGAAATACTGGCTGTTGACCACGAAATCATGATAACCATCCTCGCTGGTATGAATCGGGATACCTGCATAGACAATCACCAGGGTGTTTTCCGCAATAGACTGATACAATTTTTCCCTATGTTCTGCAAATGACATAATATCTCATCCTTTCTTTGATGCTGCGAAGTATCGCCAGGCAGTTATTCTCTGCCCGGTCATACAGACACAGGCCTGCCCGTCTGTGACGAATTACAATCCTGACTGAGTCGCAGCGGGATCATACCATACGCCCCTGTTCAGGCCGGAGTTCCCACCTCAATCAGATTTCCGTCTGGATCATAAAAACGAACAACCTGCTGTCCCCAGCTGTGAGTCATCAGCGGATTGACAAACACCGTATCCGGATACAGCTTCTGAAGTTTCCCGATGAATGCTTCCAGTTCATGTTCTTCAAAATACAGTTCTGTACTGTTGTTCCGGAAAGCCACACTCTTTCCCGTGAAGCTTTCCCAGTATTTCTGTTCCTGCAGGTACAGTCCTCCGGACAGTTCCATGTTGCCGTCATTGTCCCGGATCAGTTCAAACCCGAACAGATCCTGATAGAACCGGAGCGCCCTCCGGCAGTCCTTCACCACGACCAGCGTACCTTTGTATTTCATATGAGTGCTCTGCTTCCTTAATTTTGCAATGTATATATCGGTCCTCCGTTTTTGTTTCATCCGGAGGGAATCCTAAAAAGACACGGCAAGACCGTCCCAGGCGATTTCATATTCGTATGCCTGGGCGAAAGCTGTCAGTTTCTCATGCGGCGGCATTCCCTCATGGGAAATGTGCGTTGCGTAAGCGTGCCCTTCCGGCTTCAGGATGCCTTCATGGCGCAGGCGGCTGATTTCCTCTGCTGCCTGGTCGGCATTCAGGTGTCCGCCTCCGTTGATTCCAGGACCGTAAGTATGGTCGATTGCCACCGCGTCCAGGCGGAATTTCTTCAGAAGATCCATGGCCTTGTCCGTAAAACGCAGGGTATCGGTGGCGTACAGGAATGCTTTTTCACCCTCTTCGATCACATACAGCAGCGGCCGTCCTGCGGATCGTGCATGCTCTCCACCGCGGTGATGCGCCGGTTCCCGAACCGGACCGTTTCCCCGTGGCAGACAGAATGTACCCGGATCTTCAGCCGCTCCAGCCATTCCGTTTTTTCCAGGGAAGCTCCCGGTTCCTCCAGGGAAAGCCGTTCCGACATATGCCGGATTGTTTCCCGGGATGCTGCCAGATCCAGGGGCATGATTCCTTCGGACGCGTACTCTGACCATCTGGTGATCAGGTGGCCTGCGTCGAAGTGATCGGAATGCGCGTGGGTTTGCAGCCAGTACCGGATATTCCGGATGTCCGTGCCGAAATCAAAAGCAGCTGTCATCACGTCCGGGCCCAGGTCAATAATCAGATCCTCACCGATCAGCGCACTGGCGCGCCGCCTGAAATCCTTCCCTTTTTGCTTCCATCCAGCCGCGCACATCGGGCAGTTGCAGAATACCAGCGGGCAGGCCGTAGCTGCAGCCGTACCCAGAAATGTTATCTTCATGAAAACCTCATTTTATATACAGTCAAGGATCATTTTTACATGCGGTATTCCGTCTTCCAGGAATACATCAGAACTGACCCGAAACCCTTCGCGCTCATAAAAACCCGTTGCGTAAGTCTGTGCCTCAATATAAATCCGTCCGGGATTCATCTGCTCCCGGATTTCACGGACGCCTCTTTTCAGCAGTTCGCTGCCAAGGCCCGTACGGTGTTTCAGGGTGAGCACACGGCCCATTTGCACCGTTTCCGCATCCTTCCGGAAGGCTCTCAGGCATGCTGTCACCCGCCCGTCCTCTTCGCAGAAAACATGAAGGGCTTCCTGATCCATACCGTCCATGTCCTGATAGACGCATTGCTGCTCCACAACGAAGATTTCAGACCGGGATCGGAGAATCTCGTAGAGTTCTCCCGTAGTCAGCTCCCCGAACCATTTTGCCTTCCATGTTTTCATTTTCCTGCTTTTTCTCCCTGGACCAGAACCACGTTCATCGGTTCCACTTCAATTTTCTCCCAGACGCCTTCCGTCACATACGGTTCTGCGGCAAGATAGGCGTCCAGCGCGGCCCGGTTTTCAAATTCCATCACCAGTGCGGATCCCTTCATCCGGCCCTCTTCATCCAGCAGTCCCCCGGCACAGATGATCTGTTTTCCGAGAGCCTTCATGCCCTCCAGGTGCCGCGGCCTGACTTCCATCCTTTTCTCCAGCATATCTTTTCCGTCATAGGCTTTGACAATAAACTGCATGATTCCGTCCTCCTTATATTCAGGCATCCCCTTCCCATTTCAGGTGTATGCCTTCCTTTTAATTATCATCCGTTTCTGTTTTGACTTCCTGCTCAAGAATACCATATCCGGCACTCCCGGGCAATAAAAACTCCGGCTGCTTTTGCAGCCGGAACAGGTTTCATTATGCTTTTTTCAGGGGAACCCAGATATATACCTTCATATCCGGCGAGCCTTCTTCCGGCGGAAGGTAGACCTCAATGTCATAATCCCCCGCCAGCGTATATCCCTTCAGCGCCGGCAGCCATTCCGACCAGATCTTCGTGTTGGTGTCCTGAAGCGTTCTGATGGTACAGGGAAACTGTGCCCATAAGCTTCCGGGAATCACCCTGGTTTCACATCCTTCCGGAACATCCTCCCAAGGGAAATAGAGGTCTGCGATCCAGTAATCAAAGTCCTTCCCTTTCATATCGGTGCAGATACCAAATGTACCCATAACAGGCCGCTTTTCTCCCTGTGCCAGCCATTCATCCCAGAATTTCGGAATCTCCTGGTAGCTGGTGTCAGAGTTGAACGGTCTCTTTACTCCGAAAATCGTAAACGGAGCCTTTTCCACAATACGGTAATCCAGCATATTTCCACCCTCCAGCGTTATTTTGATATGCAGCGGAGCGAGGGACCGGAGGGATGCGCCGGGCTCTTTCGCCTGGGAAGGCGTTATGCCGTGGAAGCGCTGGAACGCTTTTGCGAAGCTGTCCGGGGAATCATATCCGTACCTGACTGCGACGTCTATCACTTTCACATCGGACCGTGCCAGTTCCTGGGCTGCCAGCGTCATCCTGCGCGCACGGATATATTCGCCGACAGTCAGGTTGCACAGGGCTCCGAAGATGCGCTGGTAATAGAACGGTGACAGCGCCGCCTTCCCGGCAATTTCTTCAATATCCAGTTCATCTGTCAGGTGTTCTTCCATGAAGTCAATGGATTCCTGAAACCCTTCAATCCAGTTCTGCATCCCTGTACCTCCTCGTTTACTGCGTGTTCAGTATATCAGGGCCGACCGGCAGCTTCCCGACTTTTTCTGCCCGCTTTGTCGGGGTATGGGAACCGCGAATCAGCAATTTGATTTCAGTTTGGAATCGGAACCTGTGTTTCAGTCAGCAGCTTAATAGTTGTCCAGGAAACTGTGTTCTTCGCCGCCCTGCTTGTATCCCAGGATCTTGTCCAGGTTTACGCTGCGGGCGGTGTTGTACAGGTTTGCCTCCACATCCGGATTGGTCTCATGCAGTTTCCGGATCAGCATCTTGGTCTCCATGCGTTTGGATACGGGCGCCCCGTCATCCCGGCAGGAAGAACAGGTGTCTGTAAAGTGGCATGCGCACTGGATAAAATGCAGTCCGTGATAATCACGCCAGGCCTTGATATCCTCTTCCCGGATCAGGGACATGGGCCGGATCAGCTCCATCCCTTCAAAATTCTGGCTATGCACTTTGGGCATCATCGTCTGGAACTGCCCGCTCCACAGCATTCCCATCAGGATTGTCTCAATCACGTCGTCATAATGGTGGCCCAGGGCAATTTTGTTGCAGCCGAGTTCCTTCGCCTGGCGATACAGATGGCCCCGCCGCATGCGGGCGCAAAGATAGCAGGGAGAGTTCGGGATCCCGTCCACAATATCAAAGATATTGGTTTCAAAAATGGTGATCGGAATTCCCAGCGCCGCGGCGTTTGTCTCTATCATCAGCCGGTTCAGCTCATTATATCCCGGATCCATCACCAGGAATTTCAGTTCAAACGGGAACTTCCGGTGGCGCTGCAGTTCCTGGAAAAGCTTGGCCATCAGCATGGAATCCTTCCCGCCGGAAATACACACCGCAACCCGGTCTCCCGGCTGCAGCAGCTGGTATTCCCGGATTGCTTTGGTAAAAGGCGTCATCAGTTTTTCATGAAAACGCCTTACCCGGCGGATCGCGTTTTCAATTTCCGCCGAGCGGTCCGCAGGCGTCAGGTTCTTGCGCAGCCAGGCACCGTAGCCGTTTTTCAGGCTGAAGGCCTGGTATCCCAAGTCCTGCAGGTTCTCTGCCAGGGCAAGGCTCTGGGTGCCGTGCATGCAAAAGAGGATCAGGCTCCGGTCCTTCGGCAGGGTGCCGCGTTCCGCCTGTTCCAGCAGATCCGGAATATGCTTTGCGCCGGGAATCGTTCCGTAGGACATGGAGATTTCATCCCGGGTATCAATCAGGAGGCGCGTGCCTTCCGGCAGATCTGCCAGCTCCTCCAGGGTAATTTCTGTTCTTTCGGTCATTTCTGGCTCCTGTTACAGTTCTTTTCGGTCCATGGCTTCTTCGGCTTTTCAAAGCACAAGCCCGCCGGCAGCCTCACGGATCCGTTCTGCAAACAGATCTGCCAGGATTTCGCATCCTTCATCGGTCGGATGCAGTCCGTCGTATGTCATCCACGCTGCTTCCGGCGGATAGGGATAGGGATCCTCCCCGGGGGCAAACGGGATCCCGGTATAGTCGGGATAAGGCAGATCCTCCACCCGTTCTCCGCGCCTGACGCGTTTGAACCGTACCGCGTTTTCCGGGGTAAAGCCTGAAAGGTCATGGCAGTTGACCGTTGTAATTCCCTCCAGCCCGCAGCATTTCAGAATGGCAGCCGAAATGCAGGACAGTGTCTGTCCCTGCTCCGGTGCGTAGCTTCCCTGCGCGTTATTTTCCGGATCCCACAGATATACAAAATCCGTGCGTTCCACCGGATTGCCCACAACAATACAGGCTTCCGGCGCCGCTTTCCGGATATGATCCAGCAGGATTCCAAGGTTCCCCAGGATCGTCCCGGCCGTTCTGCCGCTGAAGTCTGCTTCAGATCCCATAGGAATTCCCTGATGCCAGTCGTTGGTTCCCAACAGGACTGTATAGAGATCCGCTTCCGGAATCGGCTGGTCAATCCAGTCCCGGAATGTGGATCCGTTGATCCCGATATTGTTCAGCTTCAGTTCCGGAATCTTCTCCCCGATCCTGGAAAGATAGCCTTTAGTCACCCTGTATCCTGTTTCATCCAGGTGGTCATTCAGGTATGTGAAGGAGTCCCCGATGGCGCACCAGCGAATTTCTTTCATATCTGCCTCCGTGCGGTATCATATAGCCCGCAGCCAGCGGGCAGCCATTTCAATCCACTCCCGGCATTCAGGCCGGATGCTCTCCGCCCCTGCCGGATAAACCTGGTCGCTGGACAGGGATAAACCGTGTTCTCCGTGCTGCCAGATGTGCAGTTCAAAATCAACGCCCTTCCTGCAGAGCGCTTCTGCCAGCAGAAGACTGTTCTCCACAGGAACGCAGCCATCCTCCCGGGTATGCCACAGGAACACCGGCGGCGTATCCTCCCGCACATACTTTTCCAGCGATACTTCCTCCTTCAGGTTCTCATACTGATCCCCCAGAAGGTTTTCGATGGATTCCCGGTGGGCATATTCCCCGGAGGTAATGACCGGATAGGAAAGAATCATAGCGTCCGGCCTGCAGTTTTTTCCCTGCGGCATCTGATGCCATTTCAGGCCGATATGCGCCGCCGCGTGTCCGCCTGCGGAAAATCCCATCACCGCGATCCTGTGCGGATCACAGAGCCATTCCTCCGCATGGGCCCGGGCATAAGCCACAGACTCTGCCGCTTCCTCCAGCGCTTTCGGATAGTACACCGGCGCCACGGAATAGCGGACCACCGCCGCCTGGATCCCCAGGGACAGCAGGTGCAGTGCCACCGGTTCCGCTTCCCGGTCGCTGCGCCAGGCATAGGCGCCGCCGGGAAAAATCAGTGCCAGCGGCCTTCTTCTTTCCGGTTCAACCGCCCGGTTGTCAGTCAGATAAATCTCCAGTTCCACTCCCGTTTCCGGAAGTCTGATCACTTCATGCCGCATATTGCTTCTCGCCTCCGCCTGAAAACTTTCATCTGTGTTTATTCCGTCCCGGCTCAGTGTTCGGGAAAGCTGTATAAAACTGTACAGCCGGATTGCTTTATAGCATAGCACACAGCGCTGCCGCGGGCAATAAAAAGCCGGTCATAAAACAGTATGGGGTTCCGCATCAGCGGAACCCCATACGCTTTGGTGGTTATGAAGAAGATCCTGTCAGATCATTTGACAGCCTTGGAAAGGGCGTCGTTGACAGCTTCCTTGTAGCCGTTCATGGAAACGGTCACGCCGGAAACCACATCGATGTCCAGGCTCTGCTTTTCAACGGTCTGCGCCGCGTACTGAGGCAGTGCCACACCGCCGAGGCCTTCAGTTTCAGCATGCTCAAGGATCTCAACGTTGTCGATCTTGCCGTCCTTGATGATCACCTTGACCTTGATCTTGCCGTTGATGCCGTTGCCTTCGCCTTCATACTCGCCGTCCGCGAAGGTGCCGGTCACATCCTGGGACGCAGCGGCAATCGCACTGGCGGGACGGGTAGTGCCGGGCGCGTAGATCTCACCGACGAAGGTGGTCACAGGCGTTTCTTCGCTCTTGAACTCGCCCTTGGCGCGCTTGGCGGCGTTGGTACCGGAGATCCGGCCGAAAACCATGGTCTCACCCAGGTTGCCGGAGCCGTTGTACATGTCGCAGAAGATGGAGCCCATCTCACCGGCTTCGAACAGACCTTCGATCGGCAGTCCGTCCGTATTGATAACCTGGCCGAACTTGTTCTTGCGGGGACCGCCCTGGGTATTGAAGTAGGTCGGTCCGATCTTGGTGGCGTAGAAGGGGCCCTTCTTCACGGGCACCATGGTGCTGAAGGGACGGCCGTAGTCGGCGTCCTCGCCGGCATCATACCGCTTGTTGTAGGCGTTCACTGCCGCAACAAAGCGTTCGGTGCTGAAGTCAGGAGCGTCCTTGCCGCCTTCGGACTGGCGGATCGCTTCAGCCAGGTCTTCCAGCGTTTCGCCCATCAGGACTTCACCGGTGGCCAGCTCATCCACATAGCCGTCGGAGAAAGCGCTTACCAGCTTCTTGCCGGCTGCCAGCTGGTCGGAATCCTGCACCAGGTAGGCGGGCAGGGGCATGGGCGTGGAGATCCAGCGTCCGCCGATGTAGATACGGCCGTGACGGGTTGCTCCGGATTCATCCATGAACCGGTCGCCGCCCAGACCAACGTAGATACCGCTGCCGGCATTGGGGCCGCTGAACAGGCTCACCGCGTCCAGGTGAGGCCGCTTATGGGTCCAGGTGAAACCGGCGGAGTTGGACATGTGCCAAAGGTCGGCACCGGCGCCCAGCGCCATCTTGATGCCGTCACCGTCGTTGTACAGACCGCCCTGCTGATGGACGTAAGGCATCTGCAGATAGCTGGAAACCATTTCCTGGTTGTGCTCGAAACCGCCGCAGGCCAGAACCACACCGCCGTTGACCTTGATCTTCACGTCAGTGCCGTCCTTGTTGATGATCACACCGATCACGGCGCCTTCATTGTCGGTAATCAGCTTTTTGCCGGGAGCGGAGAACCACACGTCGATGGGACGGGCTTTCACGGCAGCCTGGCACAGGTTGTAGTAGCCGCGGTCGAAGCGGGAACCGGTAGCAGTCAGGCACAGGCAGTGCTTGCTGGCCGGGATTTCCGGGAATTCAGCCCAGTTGTAATACCAGTAGTCGGTCCGGCCCAGTTTGTAGGGGTCGGTCAGGTTACCGTCGCTGCCGTCGGCATATTTCCAGTCCTTGTTCATGGCTTCCATGCCGGCAGAGGGATGTTCGGTGGGAGAAATGATCGCGGCGTCGCCGCCCATGGGGCCGGTCATCCAGGCGTAGTTCTCCACGCAGCCTTCGCAGTAAGCGCGTACGGCGTCCGGATCCCAGTTCTGGAATTTGCCCATCAGAGTGGTCAGGTATTCATACAGGCCTTCTGCGTCGTCGGTCGCCATAACGAACTGACCGGAAACCGCGGTGTTTCCGCCTTCAGCGCCTTCAGGGGCCTTTTCAGCCAGCAGCACCTTGGCGCCCTGCTCAAACGCAGCCACAGCAGCGTTCGCGCCGGCTCCGCCGTAACCCAGAACCACAACGTCATATTCCGCGTCCCACGCGATTTCTTCGTCCGCCTTTGCGTCACGCAGGTTCAGTCCGGCGCTTGCAACAGTCAGTCCTGCGGCACCGATAGCGGCGCCCTTCAGGAATGAACGGCGGGAAATGTTTTTTTCCACAGCAAAAATCTCCTTCCTATTCAGCCACGCATCTGGCTTTTTCTTGTACTGAAATTATAGTATTTCCCCTCTTGCATTTGAAGAAGATTTCTTGTATAAAAGTGAAAAGGGAAACCTTTTCACTCAGCATTTTCCAGAGGCGCATTATGAACACAAAAAACCTGGATACCTTCATCACTCTCTCCAAGTACAACAGCATCAACGCAGCTGCGGACGCCCTTTTTATTTCCTCACCTGCGCTGCAGCAGCAGATCAACCGGCTTGAATCGGAAATCGGCTTCAGGCTCTTTGAAAGAAGCGCGTCCGGCATCCGTCTGACGCCGGCAGGGGAAACCTTTCTGGACGGGCTCACCAAACTCAGGTCCGAAATGGAGTCCCTGCTGGCTCGTTGCCGGGAAACCGACTCTCTCAACAAATCCCTGCGGGTAGGCGCCATTCTTGGTCTTCAGCCGGATCTGTTTCCCCGGGTCAGCGGTCCGTTTTTCCAGAAATATCCCCACATTGTCCAGAAGCCGGTCATGGAAAGCGAAGAACAGCTTTTCAGCGATCTGGACCGCGGAGCGCTGGATATCATTGAATACTTTGACTGCCCCCGCGCCCACGCGGCCGGACGCAACTTTGCCCCCCTGTTCTGGGAAGGCCGGGATGTGCTCATGTCTCCCAATCATCCCCTTGTTTCCCGGGAGCAGCTGACCCTGGATGATCTGGCCGGGCAGCATATTATCGTTTATCGTTTTGACCGTCTGCCCGGTTTGCGGGAATATGTGGAAAAATACCACCCGAACATCCGCATCAGCGAAGATCCGCGGGTCATGGATTTATATACCATGGTTCGCTCCTTTGAGGACGGACATGTCGGTCTGGTGCCCCCGCATGTGGGAAGCCAGTTCCATCCGCTCCGCACCGTTCCGCTGAAGATGGATATGCGCTGGCCTGTCGGTCTGGTTTACCGGGAACCGCGTTCCGCTGTCGTGGATCAGTTTATCGAAGTAGCCCGACAGGTTTTTCAGCACTATGAAAAATAACAAAACGACCGTCTGCATTTCCCACGCAGGCGGCCGTTTTCAGTTACAGTTTTATTCTCTCTCCCTGGGTTTTGTCAGGCGGCAGGCCTGGATGCCGATCTCATACAGCAGGATCATCGGCAAACCCAGTGCCAGCTGGGACACCACATCCGGAGGGGTCAGGATGGCAGCAAACACAAAGATGCCCAGGATCACAAACTTTCGTTTGGCTGCCAGCATCCGGTAGTTTGTCCAGCCGACCCGTGTGGTCAGGTACAGGGCCACCGGCAGCTGGAACGCCACACCGAAGGGAATAATGAATCCGAAGAGGAAGCTGACATACTTGTCGATGGACAGCATCGGCGTAGCCAGGTTATCCCCTGCCACCAGGAAAAAGTCCACTGCCAGCATGTATACCGCCAGATAGCAGAACACAACGCCCAGCAGGAACAGGAACAGGGCAACCAGGAACAGAACGCGGAACGCTTTTTTCTCTTTCGGGAAAAGCGCCGGTTTGATAAAGCTCCAGATCTGCCAGATAATCACCGGCGACGCCAGGATAATGGCGGCAACTAGCGCAACCTTGAATTTGGTTACCAGTGCCTCCGACATGGCGGTGTAGATAATCTGGATCCCGCGTTCCGCGATGGGACCGATAATCCAGGCCATCAGGTTTTCAATCGCCAGATAGAACACCAGGAAGAACGCGATCGCCAGCGCTGCCGCGGACACAATTAACACGCGCCGCAAAGCTTGCAGATGGGCCAGCAGCGGTGCTCCTCCGTCCGTCACAGCCTGCTGCTCCGTTTCTTCCGGCGCGGCCTGTTCCTCTTCAGTCCGGAGTGCTTTTCGATTCTTTATGCTCATATCGTTGCGGCAGCCTTATTACTTCTTTGCTTTGGTGGTTTTGGCTTCCTCGTCCTCTTCGGACTTGTTGTCGTCGTCTTCCTTCACTTCATGCTTGAAGTCCTTGATGCTCTTTCCCAGGGCTTTGCCGACGCCGGCCAGTTTTCCGCCGCCGAACAGTACCAGGGCAAGTACCACAATAAGAATGATTTCCGTAGTTCCCAGACGCATAGATATATCCTCCTTATGCCTGTCGCTGCAGGCTTATTTTTTCATCGTCTCGTGCTGAATCTCCGCTGTTTCTTCCCGGATTTCCTTTCCCGTCTGCTGAAGTTCGTCCTTTACGCTGTTCAGGCTCCTGTTCAGGTCTTTGGAAGCGTCCTTCAGTTCAGCGGTAATATCCAGGTCCTTCTTCAGGTCCGTAACCGATGCCTTGGTATCCTTCAGTTCCTTCTCCAGGTCATCCCATCCGGTTTCCTGTTTTACCTCACGGATCAGCTGTTTCAGTTTTTTCACCATGCGGCCCAGCCAACGAGCCACCTTCGGAAGGTCCTTCGGTCCGACAACCAGGAAGGCAATCAGCAGGACAACAATCAGTTCAGAAAAACCGATATTGAACATGCTGCCTCACCCCTTCCGCGAACTGTTTTTTGATTATATGCTGTTTGTTTGGTTTTTTCAAGACTTCTCCGGACGTCCTTTTTTCCGGGTCCCGAAAAACCCGTTCAGCCTTTTATTTCCTTGCATACGGCGGCATATGCCTTCTCCAGGAAGTCCTCCATGCTCTTCCGGGAACGGAATAATTTTTGAATCCGGTCCATCATGCTTTCCCCGGATTCATCGGGTTCATAGAACAGAGGATAAGCCTTGTTTTCGTACTGGGTGTGTTTTCTTACGCTCTCTTCGTTCAGTGTCGGATCCACAATAATTTCCTCCAGGTACCACAGGGGATCCGGCCATGCCGGCTCCCGGATGCTGCCGCCATGCATTTCTTGCCATTTTTCAAAGAAAATCATGTGATTGATCTCATGAACCGCTCCGGAGAATACCCTCTCCTCGTCCTGGTAGGAAACATAAAAGCACTTATCCCTGGCGCTTCTCGGATAAAATGGCAGGTATCCGGTATAACAGGTAATCACCGGTTCCTCCGCTTTCCACTCGTAGTTGAAAAGCCGGCAGCTGGCTTCGATAAACCCGTCCATGAACGTATCGAACCGTTCAGAAAAGTAATCCATCCTCTTCCGGATTTCTTCCCTGTTTTCCTCCAGCCGCTTTGTGACTGCCCGGCGGATCATATCTTCCCTTTCGGCTTCATCCGCGGCCCGGTCAATATCGCGCAGCTCCGGGTACAGGGTGATAGTCTTTTCATAGAAAGGTCTAGTGGTATTTTCCTTTTTTTCTTTCCCGAGAAAGTTCCGGATAAACCGGATATTATCCTCCGGATCGATCATTTCCACTTTCACCTTCGGTAAAAGCATTCCTGTGTCCCCCGTTCATTCCGCGTTCTTTTTTCAGCATACCATCTGTCGCAAGTTTCCGGCAACAGGAAAATACCGGCTGATGCCAGCCGGTATTCCTGCTTATTCCTTTTTGCGCGGCTTCATCAGCAGGACGATTCCGATCAGTCCTGCCAGGATCAGTCCTGCCCACAGCAGCGGGCTGGCGCTGTCCCCAGTTCGCGGGACTTCCTGTGGTTTCGGTGTGATCGTCGGAGCAGCCGTCGGCGTGCTCGTCGGGGTTGTTGTCGGAGTCGCTGCCGGTGTTACCGTCGATGTGGCTGTCGGAGTGACCGTCGGCGTAGCTGTCGGTGCAGTTGCCGGTGTCGCCGTCGGAGTAGCTGTCGGTGTCACTGTCGGTGTTGCCGTCGGGGTGACCGTCGGTGCGTCCGTCGTCTTGGGAGATTCAGACGGATCAGGTTCTTCTTCACCCTCATAGTTGTTCTGCAGCGTTGCCTTGCTTTGCTCGCCGCCCCTGATCGTGCCCGTGGCGCCTTCCGCGCTGCCCTGGCTGAAGCCCCTGGGCATGCTGTCCGCCGGCTGGGAAACCTCATAGGTGGCTCCGTCCGGAAGGCCGGTAATCACCGCGGTACTTCCGCCTTCAATCAGGAGGGTTCCGTGGCCGTCGCTGTCCGTCAGGTTTTGGGCTGGACTTTCCGCTCTGACCCGGACATCCGACACTGTTTTTATATTTCCCGTATTTTCCGCTTTTGCGGATAGCCTTGCTTTTTCCTTTGTTTCCGGAAGCGGATGACCTGCCAGCGGTTTTCCTTCACAGTCCTTCAGGAGTACATTCACCTTGAACTTTGGCGGCTCCCAATACGTTGCCCACCACGGCCTCGTATATCCGCTGGTTTTAACTTCAATGGCAAGCGATCCGGCTTTCCGGGTGTTCCGGAAGATGCCGTCGCCGGACATGCGTTTCTGCTCCACGGTATGAATCCCGTCCGGTGAACTGATAATGGTCACCTTATACAGGTCTTCGCCGGTATCATATTCCACTGCCGGATTGGTTCCTGCCGCTTCCCGGATCACATAGTAACGATCGCTGGCAGGGACCGGATCCACATATACATTCTCAAACAGGATCTTGCCGTCTGTGCCGTTCTTTGTCCGGGCGATTTCCTTTTCTGTGCTTCTGGCCTCATCCGTCTCCAGCAGCACAAACTCAAAGGGCTCCGCCGCGGGCTGTCCGTCCATCAGCTTTTCTGCCGTAAACCGGATCCCGGTCTTCAGGTGGTTCACCAGGGCCACAGGCTCCGCTTCGCCGTCGACGTACAGCTCGCCGTCCATCTTGCCGGTTCCTCCGCAGACGGAACAGGTGTCTCCGGCGTTGCCTTTCAGGTAGATCAGGGCGGCGTTTTCCATCATGGAATAGAGCTGTGACATGTTTCCGTTCGCAGCCGTCCATTGCTCTTCCGTAAACACATATCCGAGTATCACCCAGTATGACGTCTTCGGGAACATGGAGGCGTCCAGACTCGTATTGGCAAGGATCTCCTCCAGCGAGAACTGGTTTGAAATCTGCCAGATCACCTGACCGTTTTCCAGATGGAGCGCATTGAGTCCGTTATCCTCCCGGAAGGACACAGCTAAGCCTCCGCAGGTACTGCACGGAGTGCCCGGGCTTTCCGGATCATACCCGGTGCCGCCGCATTTCGTGCAGAGGTCCATGTACTGATTGTTGAAATAAGAGTTCATCGGAAGCGTTCCAGTGATCTCAAGGCTTTTGTCGAGCATGGTTGCGGTCAGTCCGCCGTCCTCGCCTGTTCCGCCGCATGCGGAACAGTCCGCTTCCTGGTGCTTCAGCGTCTGGCCGGGCAGCGCCGTGAGGATTTCGCCGTTCGTCTTCTGGCCGATCTGCACAACCGCTTCAGCCGGCGTAGTCAAATAGGCCACCGTCGGGTCCGTTCCCTGCACCTCACTGATGAGGAACTTCACTTCCCCGATGCCTGTCGTCGGGGAAATAGCAGCCAGGTCCCGTTCCGTCAGGGAAATTTCCGGCGTGAAGGTGATGTTTCCGTCCGCGTCGTTCTTTCCGCGGGCGATGGGGGCCGAGCCGGCCGCGGCGCCGTTCCGCCGGACCTCAAAAGAGAATTCCTCCAGCTGCAGCGTCCGTCCTACCAGCTCCTTTTGCGCTGTCAGGGCAATACCCATCTGCATGTGATAAGTGTTCGTGAACACCAGCGGGGTCGACGTGATCTTCACGGTGCCGTCCATGTTGTCCGTGATCGTCACCGTCACGTCCTTCCGTTCCGTGTCGTAGGTGACGTTTTTCCAGGTTACGCTCCCGTCCGCATTGACCTGCGCGCCGGTAGGCAGGGCCTCTTCCGCCTTGTAGTGCAGGACCTTCGTCCCGCCGTATTCGCGCATCGTATACGTGCTGTTGCCATCATACGTCGCCCGGAACGTGAACATTGCGAGCCCTGTCTTCGTGCCGTCATCCTCAGTCACCGTGCCCCGGCTCACGCCGGTCTTCACCGTGGCGATGACCTGCCCGTAGCCGCTGTTTTCATAGCCGGTATCGTCAAATTTGTTGTAGTCGCTCAGGTTGAAGGCGAATTCCTTTGCCTTCTGCTCCCGTCCCCGCAGGCGCTTCGTCCCGGTGATCGTGAGGGTCGTCCTGGCGGCATAATAGTTCCAGAAGCCAACGCTCGACGTCCGGCCCTGTTCGATTGTCATCCTTGAGGTGTCGTCCGCGTAGTCCCGGTCCGACGTCCAGCCCGCGCCCATGCCTTCCTTGACCGTGCATTCTGTGCCGCTGGGAATGCCGATGATCTCCACGGTCTGCTCCGGCTGCACCGTCACGGTATCGCCGCTGCGGATCGTTCCGCTGCCAATCTGTGCAGTGCCTTCCGGCAGGGCGGTGCTCCACGAGCTCTGCGGAGCCTTGTCGTACAGGACGTATTCGTATTCCCCGCCCACGGTCGCGCCGTCCTTTTTCATGTCCACCGTGAAGGTGAACGACGGCACCGCCGTGTTCCCGTCCTTCGCCTTGGACCGGTTATCCACTTTGCAGTAGATCATGGCATAGCCAAAGTCCGGCTTTCTGAAGTTCCGGAAGGTCGTGAGGTCCTCCGGATCGTACTCCGCCGTCACCGTGACCCCCGCCGGGACCGCTTCCGTCTGCGCGAACCAGCCTTCCGGCACGCTGTGCTCCTCCAGGACATACTGGTATTCAAATCCGCCCGGCTCATAGCGATCCAGGTCTTTGAACGCGTAGATCCACCGGCCCGTGCTGTCCGGTGTGACCTGGATCTGGCGCGTACCGTTTTCCGGCCCGGTGCTGGTGATCCGCCGGTACGCGATCCAGATGTTGCTGACCGTCGGTTCCGCCGGCGTTCCGTCCGGGTTCAGCCACAGCTTTTCACCCGTGAGGGTGAAGGTTTCCTTTTTGTGCGTGTTGACGATCTCCCAGGAACGTCCGGCCTCCCTGTACACCCCCGTGGTGTACCCGGGCACCGGGTCCTCCGTCACCGTATAGGTGTACGCGTTCCCGTTGCTGTCTGTGTCCGGTACGTTCAGGAACACGCCCTTCCAGCCGCCCTCCGCGGTCAGGGTGAGATCCCGGTCGATCTTCGGGGAATCCGGGTCGGAGGTCCGCCCCTTCAGGTGCACCGTCACGCTGTCCGGGCGCAGCCCGTCGCGGTTCTCCATATATTGGCCGTTGACACTTTCCCCGTCGTTCCAGGTCTTCCGCACCGAAACCACGCTGGGCACGATGCCCACCCGGGAATACGCGCTCTCCAGCCGTGCCCTGGGCTGGGCCTGTTCGCTGTTCCCGGACTTGACGAAGGGGATATACACGGTTGTCGCCGCGTTGTAGGCATACATGTTGTTGGCGGGGTCCGCCGCGCCGGTCCAGTCGATATCGTCCGTGGACGCGGCGTTGTCCTTCTTGTGGTCGTAGGCACCCTTCGCGTTCCATGTGCCGTCATTGCCGTTGTCCGTCGGCGCAGCCATATTCAGGTAGACGGAGAGCTTCTCCCCCGGGTCCAGGGCATAGGATGCTGCGATGTCCGCCTGATTATATCGCTCGGCGTTCACCGCAATGGCGGTCACTTTTCCCTTCAGTGCGTCCGGCACAGTCCAGACACCGTTTTCCAGGCTGCCGGTCACTTCGGTCCAGATATCCGTGTCGGTCAGCCTGTAGGCGCTGCCCCAGGCGCCGCTGTCAAAGTTGACCCATCCCCGCACGTTTGTGTCGATGTTGTTGTCAAACACCAGTCCGGACGTTGTGCTGTAGTACAGTCTTCCCATGCACCTGTCCCCGTACAGTTCGGACAGGTCCACGGACTCCAGCGTTCCCTTCCACTGGCCCTTGCCGTTCCAGGCGCCGCTCCAGGCCTTTTTCCCGTTCACGTCGTCCTGGTCGTACCCTTCGTGCGGCACGTATTCCTCGAGGGCGTCATAGATCAGGATGCCCGTGGTCTTGGCATCCTGCTTCGAGGCGACGGTCAGCCGGTAGGTGTATTTGCCGCCCTCGGTTACGGTGACCTGGTTCTCATCCCGGGTGCCCCTGCCCCAGGAGTCGCCCTGGTCCGCCCGGGCGTCCTTCCGGAATTCCACCTGCTCCGAGAGGTCAGCGTCACGTATGCTCTCCGAGACGCGCAGGTACACGAACCGTTCCTCATCGCTGTCCGGGTCCAGGTCACTCATCCATCCGCGGATCTGCGAGTCGGAAATGCTGTAGAGGTAGGTGTTTGGGGTACCCGGCCATACGTCCGGATATCCGACGGTCTGGTAATAATTCTGATCCGTCAGGTTCCCCAGCCGGCCCGGGTTGCCCGATTCAAATGCCGCGTGGTAGACCGCGTACCCGTTCCGGACTTTGTTGTAGTCCGACCACGGCACATACATATCCATGGAGATCTGGATTTTGTCCCCCCAGCAGTTGTTGGCCTGCGAATTATAGCTGGACAATTTTTTGGGATCCGGCGTCAGCGTCGCCTTCACCGTCACCAGGGTCCGCCCGCTGTTTCGGAAGTTTTCCGTCACCTTCACGTCGGTGACCCGGTCGCCGCTCCGCATCTGGATCGTCGACGTGTTCGGCACGAAGTGTTCCGGAAGCAGCAGGTACCAGGTCCCGGAGGTTTCCGGAGTGATGGCGCCCATCGCCACCGCTTCGTTGTATTTTGTCCCGTCCGTCACGTTGGCCTGTTCGTACACCGCCGCAAAGAGCGTCACCACGACGCGGCGGTTCGCCGGATCATTCGAGGTTCTGGTGTACGTGTAATCCCCGGTCGAGGGCATGGATCCGTAGACCTTGTAGCCGGCCTCCGTCAGCGTGGACAGGCTGCTGTCGCTGCTCTCGGTTGTGTAGTCGTCGTTGGCCTCCAGCCACGCGGTCTGCTCCGGCAGTACCTCGTCCTGCCGCTCCGCGCTCTGGTAGAAGGTCGTCACCTGCCGTGCTTCGTTCTTCAGGACGACGTTCGTGTAGCCCTGAAGGCGCTCTTCCGCCAGCTCCATCACATGCGCGGACGGTAGGATCGTCACCTTCGGCCACACCGCCAGCTTGCAGGCGGCCTGGTTGGTCGCGACCACTGTCCGGTAGCCGGTTACGTTCGCGTCCGCCGGGAAGGTGATCTTCTTCGTCCCGCTGCGTGCTGCCACCGTCTGGTACAGCTCCCAGCTCCCGCTCTTGTTCTTCTCGATCCAGACCTCCACGTCCGGTTTCGGCAGGCGGTTGTCGGGCCTGTAGCCGAATTCAGAGCCAGGGATCTGGTACGTATCCGACGTCTGGCGCCCGTAGGAGAACATCTCCGGCGCCGCGATGGTGATACTGTCGAAGTAGTAGTCCCCTGCCCCGAGGTTCCCGCCGTTGCTGATGTTCGCCACGGAAATCGTATCGTCCGTGGTCTCCATCCGGTAGGTCCAGTTCAGGTAATGGGAGGGGTCCTCTTCCCAGCCTTCCGGCAGGTCCGGCACCTCGCTCGTCGGGCCCGCGGTGTACGAATAGCCGTACCCCACGGTAAGCACCTCGAAGTCCAGCGTCACGCTCTTTCCGTTGCGCAGCGCGCCGACGGCCATCTCGTAGGTCTTGTCCTTTTTGTGGCTCTGGGAGCTGGTGCTCCCGTCCGGCCGGTCCTTCACCGGGGTGTTGTGCGTATGGCTGGGCTGCGAGCCCGAATACTTATACACGCCAAACGTTCCCGCAGGATACTCCCATCCCGCGTGCAGATAGTTCGCCGACGCTGTCGCCCCGGCCCGGGAGACTTCCCTCGGGTCGCCGGCCTGCTCCGGGTCGGCTTCCGTCAGCGTCCACTGCGACGCCGCGCGGATCGTATAGGTTTTGTTATTCTGCATCTGGTCCGTGGGATACGCCGCCCAGATTTCCCGGGCCCGGTAGTCGTTCCATCCCCGGCCGTCATAGTTGTACCGGACCGTCTGCCGGCTGTAGTGCTCCCCGGCCTGCTCGCCGGAGGTCTCCGTGCCGACCGTCCCGCCGCTGACGTTGACCTCACCCAGGATGATGCCCGGGATCGAGACCCCGTTTCCTTCCGCCGCCCCGGCCCACACGTCCATGTCCAGGCTGAAGTACTGCGTGCCTTCATACAGCGGCCAGGTTTTCCAGCGCACAAACACATACTTATTCGCCGTTTCCGGGCCGCCGGGCAGGTTCTCCTTCGCGCCCGCCGGAACGCTTTCCGGCGTCGAGTACACCTGGGCGGACATGCCCGCGCCGGGATCACTCAGGCATTCCCTCGTGTCGATGACCGCCGTCAGTTCCTGGGTGCTCATGGTGTCCTTCACGCCGCTGCGGGTCGTGACCTCCACCGTAGCCTTCAGGGGATCGCTGGGCCGCATATCCACGATCTTCGAAACCAAGATCCCGGTGATCGTACACTCGAAATTAATATCCGCCGCGGCATCGATAGCCGCGTCGTTGACGATGGCGTACTGCCCGTTCTCCGCTTCCTCCCAGTGCCACAGGGAATTCTCGCTCGGTGCGTCCGGAACGGAGAAGGTCATTCCGCCGTATCCCGCCGACATAACCGCACCGTCGGCGTAGTATGTGCTCCGCTCATGCCAGATCTGCCGCGGGAACAGGATCCGGACAGAACCCGGCTCATGCGGTTCCTGTCCTGTCAGGACGACGTTGATCTGGAACTGCATGCTGGTTTCCGAATCGTCGCTGTGCTTCCGGATAAACAGCCGGTTCGTCTGCCCGTCCGACAGGCTGTCCGGCGTTATCCACTCGATCTTCGCGCTTCGGATCTGGCTGCTTTCCGCGTAGCCGGCAGATAACGGCAGCACGCTGTTTATGCCGATAATCAGCGCAAGGATGGCGAGCAAAAGGAATATCCGTCGTCTGAAGCTTCTGATCATGATGCGTTCACTCCGTCATCTGAGAGTTGGGCTTTTGCGGAAAGGATCTTTTTTACAATCGTCCCGGAAATTGTCTGTACCTTTGTGAATCAATTGATTAATAATATCATAATGTTTATACGCCGTACAATGCATAACGGCAGATGAATATTACATTTTTTCAGTTTTTTCATTGCATTTTTACAATTTTGACTGTTCTTTTCCTGTCCTTCACCCCTTTCGCGGTTTCCCGGCAAAAAAAAGAGGCATCCCGCCGTTTTCCGGCCGGATGCCTCCGTGTGTGTGATTGCTGTTACTCGATTCCTTCAAAAGCAAAGTCCTTGGCTTCCACAGCCGCCTTCACCGCCGCTTCATCCAGGTCTCCGGACAGGGTGATGACTGCGGTGCCCGCCTCATGGCTGACCGCTGCTTCCGTGATAAAGGGAAGCGCCTCCAGCGCCTTCTTCACAGAGGCCTCGCAGTGTCCGCACATCATACCTTTGATTTTTACCGTCTTTGTCATGGTTCCGTTCCTCTCTTTCTTCTGTTCCTCTTTGATTGATTCTGTTATGGTAAGGGGTATATTCGCCGCTTTCAGCGGTTTATCCTTTGCCGGATCCTTCAGCCTGAACAAGTTCAGCCGCAGGGCATTCATGCAGACCGTAAAGCTGGAAAGGCTCATGGCTGCCGCGCCGATCATCGGGCTCATCTTCCATCCAAAGAGCCCTGCCGCCAGCGGAATGCAGATCAGGTTATAGAAAAATGCCCAGAACAGGTTTTCATGGATGTTCCGCAAGGTTGCCCGGCTCAGCCGGATCGCTGCCGCCACATCTGTCAGGGCGGAATTCATCAGCACAATATCCGCGCTGTCAATCGCCACGTCGGTTCCCGCGCCGATGGCAATACCGGTGTCCGCCCGCGTCAGTGCCGGCGCGTCGTTGATTCCGTCGCCAACCATGGCCACACGGCCGTATTCCTGCAGTTTCCGGATCACCTCTTCCTTGCCTTCCGGCAGGACTCCGGCCACCCATTCATCCACCCCGGCCTGTGCAGCAATGGCTTGTGCCGTTCTTTCATTGTCACCCGTCAGCATCACAACCCGCAGTCCCTGGTTCTTCAGCTGTCGGATGCCTTCCCGGGAATCTTCCCGGATTCGATCCGCCACGGCAATCACGCCCAGCGTCTTTCCGTCTTCCGCAAAGAACATCGGAGTCTTGCCCTGTTCCGCCAGTGCTTCAGCCTGCCGTATCAGTTCCTCAGGCACATTCACCAGGCTGCTGATATAGCTGCCGCTGCCGCCGTGAAGCTGCTTCCCTCCGACAGTGCCTTCCAGTCCGTTTCCGGGCAGAGTCCGGAAATCTGAAATGGCATCCGGTTTCATCTGCCGTTCTTCCGCCGCCCGCAGAATAGCCTTGGCCAGTGGATGTTCGCTGCCCTGCTCCAGGGCTGCCGCTTTCAGAAGCAGTTCCGTTTCTGTTTTTCCTTCCGCGGGAATCAGATCCGTCATGCCCGGTTCTCCGGAGGTAATTGTACCTGTTTTGTCCAGTGCCACTATCTGCACTTTCCCTGCCGTTTCCAGCGCTTCTCCGGTCTTGAACAGGATACCGTTCTTTGCGCCCAGGCCGTTGCCGACCATGATGGCCACCGGTGTAGCCAGGCCCAGCGCGCAGGGGCAGGAGATTACCAGCACGGAAATGCCTCTGGCAACCGCGTCCCCGGCGGATGCGCCGGCAATCAGCCAGCCCGTTGTTACAATCAGGGCAATCCCGATCACAGCCGGTACAAAGATACCGGATACCCTGTCTGCAATCCGGGCAATCGGCGCTTTGGTGGCCGCCGCGTCCGAAACCATACGGATGATCTGGCTCAGGGTGGTATCTTCTCCCACCCGGGTCGCACGGCAGGTCAGGAAACCGGACTGGTTGATCGTGGCTGCGCTGACCTTGTCTCCCTCCGTTTTATCCACCGGGATGCTCTCGCCTGTCAGGGCGGATTCATTCACAGCGCCCGTTCCGGAAACCACGATGCCATCCACAGGGATGCTTTCTCCCGGACGCACTGCAAACAGATCCCCTGTCCGGACCTCCGCAACCTGCACTTCGGTTTCTGTGCCGTCCCGGAGCAGCACCGCTGTCTGCGGCGCCAGCTTCATCAGGCTCTTCAGGGCGTTCGTCGTCTTTCCCTTGGACCGGGCTTCCAGCATCTTCCCTACGGTAATCAGGGCCGGAATCATCGCTGCGGATTCAAAGTACAGCTGTCCGTGATACAGGTCCATCAACTCCATGTTTCCCGCGCCGCCGGTGATCATCCCGCACATACGGTAGAACACAAACAGGCTCCATCCGAAGGAAACCGATGATCCCAACGCCACCAGCGTATCCATGTTCGGCGCGCCGTGCGCCAGGGACCGGAATCCGCTGGTAAAGAACTTCCCGTTGATGATCATCACAATCAGCGCCAGCAGCATCTGCGTCAGTGTCAGCGCCAGGTGATTGTGCGTCAGGAAAGCCGGCAGCGGCCACCCCGCCATGTGATGGCCCATTGTGATGTACATCAGCACCGCCAGGAAGCCCACCGACAGCAGCAGCCTGCGTTTCAGTTTCGGGGTTTCCCGGTCTTGCAGGGCTTCCTCCTGTGCCGCCAGGCTGTCAGATACCTGCTGCCCGGCAGGTGCCCCTTTCACACTGGCCCCGTAGCCTGCCGCTTCCACCGCCCGGATGATCTCCGCGCTGGAAGCATTTCCTTCCACGCCCATGGAATTGGTCAGCAGGCTCACGGAAACGGAATCCACACCAGGCACCTTTGCCACAGCCTTTTCCACCCTGGCCTGGCATGCCGCGCAGCTCATGCCGGTCACAATATATTGTTCCATGATTCTCCTTATCTCACTTCATGAGTTTCTGCATCACTTTGACGAACTCATCAATCGCTTCTTCCTTGCCGTTCCGGATATCTTCCGATACGCAGCTGCGGATATGGCAGGCCAGCAGTTCCTTGTTGAAGCTGTTCAGCGCTGCGCTTACCGCGGATACCTGGATCAGGATATCCGGACAATAGGCGTCTTCTTCCACCATCTTCTGGATGCCCCGGATCTGTCCCTCCGCCAGTTTCAGCCTTCTCAGCAGGGCGTTCTGTTCCTCTGCCGTACGCTTCTTTTTCCTTTTGCTGCAATGCGGGCAGGCTTTTATTTCACTCATCTGCTGTTTCCTCATTTCCTGCAGTTTGTATACCCCCACGGGGTATTATCATCATATACCCTCCGGGGGTATTTGTCAACACTGTTCTTTTCCTGCCCTTTTCTTGACCGCCCCGGTCCTTCGTGCTACGATTGGAAACTGATACGAGGAAAGGAGCATCTGACTGATGAAAGACCGTAATATCTTTTGCCTGAACAATATTGCAAAGGTTGGTACAAACTGTTTCCGTTCCGGTTATACACTGACTGATTCCATCGACGAGGCCGCCGGCGTGCTGGTTCGCTCCGCCGATATGAAGGAAATGTCTTTCCCTGCCGGTCTCCGGGCCATTGCCCGTGCGGGCGCCGGCGTCAACAATATCCCGCTGGACCGCTGTGCGGAAGAAGGCATCGTGGTCTTCAACACCCCCGGTGCCAACGCGAACTCCGTCAAGGAGCTGGTCCTCTGCGGCATGCTCCTGGCTTCCCGCGATATCGCCGGCGGTATCTCCTGGGTTCGGGAAAACGCGGAAGATGAAAACATCGCCAAAACGACCGAGAAGGCCAAGAAAGCCTTCGCCGGCACGGAGCTCAAGGGAAAAACCCTGGGTGTGATCGGTCTGGGCGCCATCGGCGTCCTGGTCGCCAATGCGGCGGTTTCCCTGGGCATGAAGGTCTACGGTTTTGACCCCTATCTGTCCGTCAATTCCGCCTGGAACCTGTCTCCCCTGGTCATCCATGCGGAAAAGGTTGAGGAAATCTACGCGGTCAGTGATTTCATCACCATCCATGTTCCTGCCACTCCCGCCACAAAGGGAATGATCGGTGCCGACGCTATCGCCCAGATGAAAAACGGCGTTGTGATCCTGAACTTTGCCCGGGATACCCTGGTGGATGAAAAAGCCCTGGCCGGCGCGCTGGAATCCGGTATCGTGCGCCGCTATGTATCCGATTTCCCTACGCCTGCCAGCGCCCATATGAAGAACGCCATTGTCATCCCGCACCTGGGTGCCTCCACTGAAGAGGCGGAAGACAACTGCGCCATCATGGCGGTCAAGCAGCTGCAGGATTACCTGGACAACGGCAACATCCACAACTCCGTCAATTATCCGGAAATGAACCTCGGCGTCTGCGAAACGGAAGCCCGGGTGGGTATCCTGCACCGGAACATCCCGAATATGCTCAGCCAGATCACCAACTTCTTCGGCAATCAGGGTCTGAACATTGAAAACCTGGCCAACAAGAGCCGCGGCGATTATGCCTATACGCTCCTGGACCTGAGTCATCCCATGCCCCATGATACGGTGGAACGTCTGAAGGAAATCGACGGCGTCATCCGCGTCCGCAGGATTGTGGAAAACAAATAATCACCGCAGAATAAAGCCCGCGTCCGTCTGTCCGGACGCGGGCTTTTCATATTGCGTTCCTTATTTTTTCTTTTTCTCAGAGTAAACGGTCATTACTTCGCCCGGAGAGGTTTCCAGATGAATCCGGTTAATCTCCTCCAGGACAGCCTTTCGCGGCGTAGGCATGCAGTAGGGACAGGCGGTCAGTTTGTTGTAAGGTGCCTCATCCAGCTCGCTGTAGGGGAACTCGGTCAGCGGCAGGTACCGTTTCTTGATATTCACGCAGTTATCCTGGGCGTGATACTTGCTGCCGCCCTTGGGATTGTAATACAGCGGGGTATCGTCATCCGGAATCTTTACCTGCCGTCCCTGGTAATCCTCCCAGATCACCAGCTTGACGCAGTTTTTGTCCTGCCGTTTCTTGATCAGGTTGGACAGAACGGCCATGTTGTACCCAGCCCGGTTCTGCTTTGACTGAACCCGGATGCAGCCGTGGCTGGCCCGGCTGCCGAGGATTTCCTCGAATCCGCGGTAGTTTTTGGATCCGTCGTTGTTCTTCCGGTGAGGAACTTCGTGAATATAGTCCGCGGCATTGAACTTCAGGGCATAGTTGCAGAACATGCCCGATTCATCGTCGATCAGTGCTCCCGTCTTGGTATAGATGATCAGGTACTCTCCGGACCGGGTTTCGTTGTAGGGCTGCTGCTTTTTCGCGCTCGGGTTGTATTTTCCCGTGGACACCGCCAGGGAAGTTTCCAGATGGCCGTCCTTGTAAAGATACAGCCGCTGCGTCAGTTTATCGATGATAATGCCGTAGTTCTGGTTCACTTCCACCGTCTTCAGTTTCTTTGTCGGAACATATCCAGTCACAAAAGCGTTGAAATTCTTGACCTTGCTGTCATGGAAACTGGTGGAATAGGTTTCGATCTTCGTCCAGCCGTTGTCCAGCGTCTCCAGCACGTGGACGCCCTGGCTCTGGCCGGTCAGCATACCGATTCCTTCACTGTTTTCATCCGGTTCCGCGTTGATCACCATCTGCTTGTTCATGTCGATGTCCGCCACGGTGATGGGCATCGTCAGCATCTTCCAGATAGCCTCTTCGTCCTCCAGGTTCATGGGTGTATCCCAGTAGCTGTCATCGGGTTCTCCCGCCCTGGGGGCGTCGGACCGCCAGGAAGGCGTTAAATCGGAGGGTTCCGGCACAACGCCCAGCAAAAAATCCTCCGCCGGTGCGCTGACCGCGGAGAACAGCAGGATCATAAACAAAAGAACTGCTGCCTTTCTGCGCATGCTATTCCTCCGTCCTTTGTATATCAAGCCGCATGAATCATACCATATATAGCGTAAAGTGTCAAAACCAGATTTGTCAGTCTGCCCGGATCAACCGTATGAATTTTCCGCCCCCTCTTGCATTTCATCTCATCTGGCGTTATACTGCCTGTATCCTTTTCAGATGAAGGGAAACACGCGTTCAGGATACCGGTTCACAGAGAGCGGGGGAAGGTGCAAGCCCGCAGCAAGGCCCTGATTCGATACCATTCCCGGATGAGAAGCGGCTGCCGACCGATAAAGCGGCTCAATGAGTGGTTTTACAACAAGCAGGGTGGAACCGCGAATGCTTTTCCAGCATCCGTCCCGGCACAAGAATGCAGGGCGGATGCTTTTTTGTACACAGACGCCCGGAATCAAAAGGAGGGTATCCCATGAAGATCATCTACAACGACGGTCATGTTGCGGAATGTCCTGAAGAGATGGAGCTGGAAGTGCTCCGCCACTCCGCGGCCCACATCATGGCCCAGGCGGTCAAACGCCTGTACCCCGACGCCCACTTTGCCTACGGTCCCGCCACTGAAAAGGGATTCCATTATGACATTGACCTGGGCGACGTCAAACTCACAGATGAGGATCTGCCCGCCATCCAGGCGGAAATGCAGAAGATCGTGAAGGAGAATCTTCCCTTCAAGGTCTATCCCCTGCCCCGGGATGAGGCGGTTCAGCTGATGAAGGACCGCGGTGAAATCTACAAGGTCGAGCATATCGCCGACCTGGCGGATGACGCGGTCATCACCTTCTATCAGCAGGGCGACTACATCGACATGTGCGTCGGCCCGCACCTGACCTATACCAAAGCGCTGAAGGCTTTCAAGCTGACAGCCCTGTCCGGTGCCTACTGGAAGAACAACCAGAACAACAAAATGCTCACCCGCCTCAACGGCGTCGCCTTCCGCAATCAGGAAGAGCTGGCCGCCTATGAGAAGCAGGTGGAGGAAGCCAAGGCGCGGGATCACCGCCGCATCGGCCGTGAAATGGGTCTGTTCATGACGGACGATCTGGTCGGCAAGGGACTGCCCATGTTCCTGCCCAAGGGCTATACCGTTTGGCGTGAACTGGAAAACTATATCCGGGACAAGGAAATCCGCCTGGGCTACCAGCATGTTATGACACCCTGCGTCGGCACCGTGGATCTGTACCGCACCAGCGGACACTGGGATCACTATAAGGAAAACATGTTCCCCGCCATGGAAGTGGAAGGCGAAAGCTTCGTGCTGCGGCCCATGAACTGCCCGCACCACATGATGATCTACGCCAACCGGCTCCACAGCTACCGCGATCTGCCGATCCGTATCGGCGAAATTGCCCATGACTTCCGTTTTGAGCCCAGCGGCACCCTGAAGGGAATCGAACGCGGCCGTCATTTCTGCCAGAACGACGCTCACCTCTTCGTGACGCCCGAGCAGATCAAGGATGAGGTGTCCAGCGTGGTCAACCTGATCCGGGACGTCTACCGTGATTTCAACATCACCGATTATCGCTGCGTGCTGAGCCTGCGGGATCCGGAGGACAAGGTCAAGTATCATCAGGATGATGAGATGTGGAACCGTGCGGAATCCGCCCTGCGCGAAGTGCTGAAGGAGCTGGGGATTGAGTTCACGGAAGAAATCGGTGAAGCCGCCTTCTACGGCCCGAAACTGGACGTAAACGTCAAGCCCGCCATCGGCGCTGAGTACACGCTGAGCACCTGCCAGCTGGACTTCTGCCTGCCGGCGAAGTTCAACCTGAAGTATGTGGATCAGGATGGATCTGAAAAGACCCCTGTTGTGCTTCACCGCGCGATCCTGGGCTCCATCGACCGCTTCATGGCTTACCTGATCGAGGAAACCAAGGGCGCCTTCCCGCTGTGGGTCGCTCCCGTCCAGGTCAAGGTGCTTCCAGTCAGCGACAAGAGCATGGACTACGCGGCGAAGATCACCGAAGCCCTGCTGGATGACGGCATCCGGGCCGAACTGGACGAACGCAACGAGAAAATCGGCTATAAGATCCGTTACGCCCGCCAGGAGGACAAGGTGCCCTACATGCTGATCATCGGCGAAAAGGAAATCAACGAGAACACCGTGTCCGTCCGTGACCGCGCCACGGATCAGACGGTTACCATGACCCTGGAAGAGCTGATCAAAAAGCTCGAAAAGGAAATCAACGAGAGGCTCTGATTCCACTTTCAAAAGATTATCCCTGTACCATAACGGTACAGGGATTTTTCTGTTTGTTTTTTCTTCCGGGACAGCAACATCGCCGCCTTGAACTGTCATTTCGACTGAAGCCGAAGGCGGAATGGGGAGCCGAGGGAAGCGGTAGCCCAGTGGGCTATCCTGCGAAGCAGGAAGCGACCCGAACGAGTCAACCGAAACAAGCAATGCGACCGCTCCAAGGGAGCAGTGCGACAATTGAGGTTGCGGAGAAATTTCCTCCCGCAGTCACTGACCGTTCTACGGCAGGAACTTCATCCGATCCAACAAGCTGAAATTCTGCATCCTTAATTCTTAATCCGAAATGATCTCTGTCACAATCGCGGGAAAAGCTGTTTTCCTGATTCGTACAGCAGGAGCCATAAGGGTATCATCCCGAGCGAAGTCGATGGATCCCTTAATAGATTATCTGATTGGTTCCTTCTGCTGTCTTTTCCCCTTGAAGCATATGAGAAGCGTGTGCGGATTCCCGCACACGCTAAAGTTTTAATTCTGAATTCTGAATTCTTAATTCTGAATTATCTTGATGGTGTTCGCGCAGAAACTTGGAAGTCTCTCCGGCAGTTTCACCAGAAGGATGCCGTATTTCTTCTCAAATTCCACCGGTCCGTATCCGAGCAGCTCCACGCTCTTCACCTCATCCTCCGCGAAGCTCCGCAGCGCCAGTGTCTCTCCGCCTTTTGCTCCGAGCAGGAATGCGTATACCGCTCCTTCCTTCTGTACAAAACGCACGTCGCTCAGGTTCCAGTCTGTCTTTTCTTCGGTAAACCCGTCAATCTTTACCCTTGTCTCGCCCTCCCCGAATACCCGCCAGGGCCGGGTACCGTACACGGCCTCGCTGTTGATGGCAAACCACTGTGCCAGCCGGTCCAGGATAAACTCCGCGTCCTCGTCGATGGTGCCGTCCGGCCGCTGCAGGATATTCAGCAGCATTACGCCGTTCTTGGAAATGATATCCACCAGCATCTCGATAATCTGTTCCGGACTCTTGTAGGGATGATGCACATCGTAGAACCAGTTGCCGATGCAGGTATCCGTATGCCAGGGTTCCGGCATGATCCCGGGCAGCTGGCTCTTTTCAATATCCAGCACACCCACGCTGAAGATCTCCTTCCGCCGGTCCTTCTGCAGGTACACAGCCCGGTTCTCCCCGTGTTTTTCGATGGATGTGTTGTAAAGCCTGGCCACCGCCTGCAGTCCGCGGTCATAGACTGAAAGGTCCTTCAGTTCACCCTGCTGTGCCAGCCAGTGTTCCCCGAAGGGCAGTACGCCGTCGGAATACAGCAGATCCGGCTGGAACCGGTCGATCATCTCGTTCACACAGCGCAGCCAGTAGTCCCGGAACTGTTCGTTTCCGGTATACCACGGATCCAGGTCTTCACCTGTACCGTGTTCCTGGTTCGCGTGATAGAAGTCCTGATATGCCGGATCGTTGCCGTCATAGGGCACTCCGGCGTAGGGTCCTGTCTTATCGCATCCTTTGTTCACCCGCCACCAGGAGAAGGAAGCACCCAGATGCTCGCTCAGTCCGAAATACATACCGTATTTGTCCGCCGCGGCCTTCCACAGGGCCAGGATATCCTTGTGGGGGCCCACGTTCACGCTGTTCATCCGGTTGATTTTGGAATCATAGTTGAAAAAGTGGTCATGGTGGACCGCCTGGGTCATCAGGTACCGGGCGCCGGCCTTATGATACTTTGCAATTAATGCGTCCGGATCGAACTTTTCCGCCTTCCAGAGGGCGCAGATGTCCTTGTAGCCGAATTTGGACGGGTGGCCGTAGTGTCTCAGGTGGTATTCATACTGCGGCTGCCCCTGGATATACATGTTCCGGGCATACCAGTCCCCGAACATCGGCACGCTCTGGGGGCCCCAGTGGCTCCAGATTCCGAATTTGGCGTCCCGGAACCATTCCGGGGCAGTATAGGTATGGAGGGATTCAAAGGTAGCCTCAAATCTCATGCTGAAACCTTCTCCTTTTATGTTTCATTAATTTTTCTCATTATACATGAAACGTTTCTGCTTTTCTACTCTGAATCCGGATATTCTTTGCAAAAAAACGAGGCTGAGCAAATCGTCTCAGCCTCTTATATTCTCTCATTATGAATTGTGAATCTGAATTGCCTTCACCGCTTTCCGGACCGGTACTGTCAGCAGGGTCGCGGCGATAATCTTGATCGCGTCTCCGATCAGGAAAGGAATCACGCACAGGGAAAGGGACGCAATCAGTCCGTTGCCCGTGTGCAGCATGAAAACAATCGTTCCGACCAGGTACAGCAAAACCGTTCCGGCGACCATCATCAGCGGATGGAACCACCAACCGGCCTTTTCCCGCTTTTCCGCGCCGACGCCGGACAGATAAGCGCAGGGAAGATAACCGATCAGGTATCCGCCCGTTACTCCTGCCAGCTTCTGGAAACCGCCGCTGAAGCCGCTGAACACCGGTACGCCGATCACGCCGATCACCAGGTAAAGCGCCACGGCGATGGTTCCCTTTTTCCTGCCCAGCACGGATCCGGCCAGGTACACCGCAAAGGTGGCCAGGGAAAGCGGAATCGGTCCGACCGGAATCGACAGCGGTCCCGCCACACAGATCAGCGCAGCCATTACGGCAATCAGGGTCATATCTTTTGTTTTCATTGCTTTCATTGGTCTTCGTCTCTCTTCTCGTTTAATTTCAGGCTGACCTCACCGTAGTTCAGCCGGGTCTGTCCTTCCGCGGTTTCGATCACCAGCCGTCCCTGGTCGTCAATATCCACCGCTTTGGCCGGGTATCTTTTTTCACCCTCGATAATCGTCACCGTCCGGCCGATCACATTGGACCTTCTCCGGCTTTCCTCCAGGAATCGTCCTGTCCCCAGGTCGCCCAGCAGGGCTTCCGTCTCGTTCAGGATCTCGGCAATCAGCCGGTTTCGGTCCGGCGATTCGCCGCATTCATTGCCAATGGAGGTAGCGATCTCCTGCAGTTCCGGCGGAAACTGCATCCTGGCTGTATTTACGCCGATGCCGGCCACCGCATATTCCAGCTTGCCGGCTTCCATACCCAGTCCTGCTTCGCACAGGATGCCGCAGATCTTCCTGCCGCTGATATACAGGTCGTTCACCCATTTGATGTCTGCCTTCACATTCGCAGTCTTTTCCACAGCCCGTGCCGTAGCCACGGCTGCCAGGGATGTCAGCAGTCCCGCCTGGTCCGGTGCGCAGTCCGGTCTGAGGATCATCGTCAGGTATACGCCGCTGTGATCCGGAGAGTAGAAACTGCGTCCCTGCCGTCCCCGTCCGCCGCTCTGGCTGTCCGCAATCACCACCAGTCCGTGCTTCGCCCCGGCGGCCGCCAGCGCCTTTGCCCGGTTGTTCGTGGAATCAAGCCGGTCATGGATCTCGAGCTCCCTGCCCAGCTCCCTGGTTTTCAGCCATCGGCGGATTCCGGCCTCTGTCAGCACGTCAGGCACAGAAATCAGCCGGTAACCCCGGTTTGTCACTGCCTCAATTCCGTAGCCGTCTTCCCGCAGGCGTTTCATCACCTTCCACACCGCGTTCCGGCTCACACCCAGCTCCTGCGCAAGCTTCTCCCCGGAGATCGTCTCTCCGGTTTCAAGCAGAGCCAGCGCCTTTTCCCTGATATACATCCAGGCTTTCCCTCCGTTTCATACCGGGAGATCATATCATTCCACCTGTTCAATCGTCAACCTTAATCGATGATAATGGGTGACAATTCATTTCATGGACATTTTCTTTGCCTCTGTGATAGAATAAATTGTT
>Ga0256405_10002252_pt1 | contig 45661 bp, 45 predicted proteins | sample RumenRJG_02DNA_FD_189096 | JGI IMG/M metagenome (GOLD analysis project Ga0256405, IMG submission 189096) | Bovine rumen microbial communities from Lethbridge, Alberta, Canada - RJG_02 | ecosystem: Host-associated > Mammals > Digestive system > Stomach > Rumen | place: Canada: Alberta... | reverse complement strand
ATACGAAGCAATCCTTTTCTCAGCCCGGCAAGCCGCATGATAACGCGGTCGCAGAATCATTCTTCGCATCGTTGAAAAAAGAAGAACTCTACCGGAAAGATCATCCTTCCGATAGAGCATTTCAAGCCAGTGTAGCTTCCTATATTGAGTTTTACAATACCAAACGACCTCATCGCACATTGAAAAATCTGACGCCATGCCAAATGGAAGAGAGCTGCTGTGCAACTGTTAAATGAGACATCCGTGTTCGAATCGCCTAATTTGCTCGTTTTCTACTACGTTTTGAGACGGTTTGTATTTTCGTGTCTTATATTTGCTTCAGCGCGCCACTCGCTGAAATCCCTGTCATACCAAGACTTTCAGGACATAAAATGACCCTACCTAATCCTTAAGTCTCATCGACTTGTTCGAATTGGGTAGGGTCATTCATCTTGGAGCGGGCTACGAGGCTCGAACTCGCTACCTCCACCTTGGCAAGGTGGCGCTCTACCAGATGAGCTAAGCCCGCAAATGGTGCCCAGAGCCGGAATCGAACCAGCGACACGAGGATTTTCAGTCCTCTGCTCTACCAACTGAGCTATCTGGGCAAAAATGGCGACCCGGAACGGGCTCGAACCGTCGACCTCTAGCGTGACAGGCTAGCGTTCTAACCAACTGAACTACCGGGCCATTTTTGTGGTGGGAACAACTGGACTCGAACCAGTGACCCCCTGCTTGTAAGGCAGGTGCTCTAACCAGCTGAGCTATGCTCCCAGGTTTCCGTCATCCGTCATCGTCAGACGGCAAAAGCTATTATATGTGAAAGCAGGCCAAATGTCAACCCAATTTTTCAAATTTTTTATTTTTATTTTTTCAGACCTTCTGTCCCCTGCTGCACAAGGGGCAGAAGGTCTGTTTGGTCAGGCTTCGGAGGCCTTTTCCAGCAGCTCCCGGATCTCCTCCGGGGTGAACCGCTGACGGCTGTCACAGAACTGACAGGTCAGCTCGATGCCGTTGGGGTCCTCCGCCAGCTCCGTAAGCTGCTTGCGGCCCAGACTCACCAGCGCCGCGGCCATTCGCCCCCGGCTGCAATAGCAGCGGTACTCCACGGGGACCGTTTCCAGGATCTCCAGCTCAAAATCCTTCATGACTCGCCGCAGCAGGCTCTCCGGGTCATCGTTCTCCATCAGCAGATTGGTGACGGGTCCCGCCGCCATGATTCCCTTTTCCAGACGGTCGATCACGCCATCCGGCGCACCGGGCAAAAGCTGGATGAGATAGCCGCCGGCGCGGAGCACGCTCCGGTCCCGGTCCACCAGCACGCCCAGGCCGCAGGCCGTGGGGATCTGCTCGGACTCCACGAAGTAGCTTGCCAGATCCTCCGCGATCTCGCCGCCCAGCAGTTCCACGCTGCCCACATAGGGCTCCTTCAGATTCAGATCCTTGATGACCGTCAGCGTCCCGCCGTGGCCCACAGCGCCGCCCACATCCAGCTTGCCGTCCTCCCGGATGGGCAGGTCGATCTGGGGATTCTGAACGCTGCCCCGGACGTTGCCCTCGTTGTCCGCCACCACCAGCAGCGTCCCCAGAGGGCCATCGCCCTTGATGCGGAGGGTCACGCTGGAACCGTCTCCCTTTAGCTCATTGCCCATCATGGAACCAGCCGCCAGCAGGCGGCCCAAGGCCGCCGTTGCCACCGGAGAGGTCTGGTGGATCTGCCGGGCACGCTCCGTCAGTGCCCGGGTGGACACCGCCGCCGCTTTTACAAAACCATCCTTTGAGATGGCACGAACCAGTTGATCGCTCATTGTTTCCATTACTCCTTTGTCAGTTCAGGGGCCGGCGGCAGCGGACGATCCACCGGTCCTCCGTATCCTTAGGCGCCCGGGCCGTCAGGTCGCCGGTGATCTTGACGGCCTCAAAGCCCGCGTCCGTCAAAAACGCCGTCAGTTCCGCCGCGCTCCACGCCCGCTCCCTGTGCTCCTCGTAGTCCCGGTCCCATGTACCGTCTGTCCGCAGCTGGAACAGATCCACCTGATAGGTGCAGATATTTGTCTTTTCCGAGAAAAACGTCCGCCAGACGCAGTAGCTTTCCTCGGTCTCGTCCGTATAGAGCTGTCCGTCCATCCGCCGCAGCTTGTATGGTGTGTTGACATCAAAGAAAAAGCTGCCGCCGGGCTTCAGCGCGTGGAACACCCGCCGGAAGGTCTCCCGGATATCCTTTTCCCGGGTCAGATAGTTCAGGGAATCCAGCGTGGACACCACGGCATCCACCGGCTCCGGCAGACGAAGCCGGGGCATGGACTGCTGCACAAACAGCGGCGGCTGTTCCAAAGCCGCCGCCTTGCTCATAGCCTGAGTCAGCATTTCCTCCGACAGGTCCGTAGCCGTGACCGCATAGCCCTTGGCCGCCAGCAGACAGGCGATGGTTCCGGTGCCGCAGGCCAAGTCCAAAACGGTATGCACCGGGATCCTACTTTTCTGAAACAGCTTTTCCAGATAGTCCGCACGGCGGCGGTACACACCATCCGCCATCAGGCCGTCATAGCTGGCGGCCAGTGCGTCATAGCTGCTCATTTCGCCTCTTCCTCGGCCTTTTCCGCCTTCAGACGGGCAAAGACCCGCTCATACGCGCCGGTACCGTAGCTCAAAGACCGGTTCACCCGGCTGATGGTAGCGGAGGACGCGCCGGTCTGCTCCAGAATGTCGCTGTAGATCATACCGTCATTCAGCAGAGAGGCCACTTCAAACCGCTGCTCCATGGAGCGCAGCTCGGAAACCGTACAGAGGTCCTGAAAAAAATCATAGCACTCCTGGGGATCCTTCAACTGCAAAATCGCCTGATACAGCTTATCACTTTTTTCCTTTTTTCCAATTCTGATCATAAAGGAGGCACCTTTCTTCCATAATTTCATATTTTCCGCACAAATTGCAGGATTCACTTTCAGCATTTACATTTTAACACAGTAGTTTGAGAAAAGGAAGCCCTCCAAATGTTAAATTTTAATTTCAGCTGCCGAACCCTTCCCAGCCGGGCCGCATAGGATGCGACAGTGTCAGGAAAGGAGGCAGCGCTGTGGAAGCAGTCACATCAGGACTGAACACCGAGATTTTTTCCGCTGAGCGGGAATGGACTGTGGAGGGACTTCCGGTGCTTACCGCGCAGGTGTCCCTCCCTGAGCCTGTGGGCTCGGAGAACCGGACCACCCGGCGGATCCGGCGGTACTACCGCGCCCAGTGCCGGGCCTTTCTCCGGTACTGTGACCGCTGGCTGTTTCCCATGGCAGCGCGAGCCTGCCGGGAGGCGCTGGCAGACAGCCGCCCCCTTCCCCAGCTCCAAGCGGAGCTGTCCTTTCGGGTCACCTACAACGAGGGCGGCTTCTGGAGTCTGTATACCCAAATCCGGGAGCCAGCCGCCGATGGACACATTCTGCTGCGGCGCTGGGGCGATACCTGGGACCTGCGGCGGGGCTATCCGGTTTCGCTTCCGAGCTTTTTTCCGCACCGGCGGGGCTGGAAGCGGCGCCTGCTGACTTTGGCCGCTCAGGAGATCCAGCGTCAGGAGACTGCCAGGTACGCCCGGTATCTGGACGGCTGGCGAAGGCGGCTGCGGCAGCAGTTCAACCCCATACGGTTTTACCTCACCCCGGAAGGCCTTGCCTTCTTCTACCCCATGTACGCCATCGCCCCGGCGGCGGAGGGTATCCCTGTCTTTACCGTCCCCTACGAAGCGGTGGGGCCCTACGTGCCCGTTTCAGAAGCAGAGCCGTCCTCGTCTGCTCCGCAGACATAACAAACAGCGTCCCCGCTTCCGCAGGGACGCTGTTTATTATCTTATTGTTCGCTTAATCTTATTGTTCGCTTATTCGCCGAAGTTGTCCTTCACCAGGTCCACCAGTGCGCCGACAGCTTCCTTCTCGTCTGCGCCGTCCGCGATCAGGGTAATGGTAGTACCCTTCACGATGCCCAGGGACAGAACGCCCAGCAGGCTCTTGGCGTTAACGCGCCGATCATCCTTTTCCACCCAGATACCGCTCTTAAACTCATTGGCCTTCTGAATAAAGAAGGTTGCGGGTCTGGCGTGCAGACCTACCTCGTTATTAACGGTGATTTCCTGTGTATACATGATACAGCTCTCCTTTTCTATACCAAGTAATTCCTCATCTTAAATCAAAGAGGTGTGCTCCACCAGTTTTCTGATTGTTATTTTACCTGTTTTTTCACGTTCCGTCAACGGCGTTTTTCACAAACATTTGAATTGAAATGTGGAACGCCCCCCAACAATACAGGCAGGATTCCCAAAAGCGATCCTCCGTCCGAAAAAGCGTGGTATGCTCTTTTCATCATATTCCGCCAGAGCGGAAAGCGTGACCAGAGTGCACAAAGCGCCGGGTCTGCAGAGCATCTTCCATACATTCGGACGCCGCCAAGGCGCTTTTCCAGAAAAAACAAACGGAATTTTGCGTGAAAACCAGACCTTTGCGGCATACTACGCCATGGGTATCGCAAACTCCCAGCAAAGGAGGAACGCACATGAAATCTCGCGCTTCCCTGTTTTTGACGGTCTTGCTGCTGGCACTGTCCCTCACCGCCTGCGGCAAGGAGCCGGCCAAGAACGATCGAAATGACGCCGGGTCCGGTCAGAACAGCGCCTACGACGCCGTTTCGGACCCAAACCGGGACAATGTTCCCAACAATGACGCCATCATTGGGCGGGATGACCACACCGTCACCGCCCCGGACACCAATCCCGCCCCCAACCCCACCAACGAGCCTGCCGGAGACCTTCCCGGCGCGTCTATGGACCGGATGCTCCGCAACGGCCGTGTCCATGACCGGGACGGCGACCTGCTGGACGGCGAAAATTCCGTCACCCCCGGCGCAGACCGCTGGTAAAGCCGTTATTCCACTTCCGCCCTGACATGCGGCGTACCGCCCGAACCGCCGGTACGCCGCTTTCCATCATTTTGTCCATCAGGCGGCACGGGGCTTTTCACCAGGACAGACTTCTGCTATAATAAGATAAAAGTTCCGCTCCGTCCTGACTGGGGGAGTGATCACAGGAGGTCCCGCCATGTCCCAGAAATTTTCCATGACGCCCATTGCCCATATCCACAGTGATTTCGCCGAAAAATTCGGCGTGCCCCGGCAGAGCGGGCTGGTGGAGGAGCTGGAGGCTGACATTGTTTTCGAACCGGCCTATCAGAACCCGGACGCCCTCCGGGGCTTGGAGGACTTCTCCCACATCTGGCTCATCTGGGTCTTTGACCGGGCCATCCGGGATATCTGGTCCCCCACGGTCCGCCCGCCCCGGCTGGGGGGCAACACCCGGATGGGTGTCTTTGCCACCCGCTCCCCCTTCCGGCCAAACCCCATCGCTCTGTCCTGCGTGAAGCTGGCGGGCATCCGGCAGACAGCGGAAGGCCCCGTGCTCCGGGTCCGGGGGGCGGATCTGGTAAACGGCACTCCCATTCTGGACATCAAGCCTTACATCCCCTACGCCGACAGCCATCCCGACGCACTGGGAGGCTTCGCCGCCGTACCGGCAGGGGAAACCCTGTCTGTTTCCATCCCCCCAGCCCTGTTAGCGCAGGTGCCCGCAGAGCGGCAGGAGGCTTTGCGGGGCGTTCTGGCTCAGGACCCCCGGCCCCACTACCAGAAGGACCCGGAGCGGGTCTACGGCTTCTCCTTTGCTGGTTTTGAAGTCCGTTTCACCGTGGACGGGAACCAGCTCACCGTCCGGGATATCCGTCCGGCTGAATAAAATATCTGCTGAAACTCCGGCGGTCCGCATTGCTGCGGACCGCTGCTTTTTTGGAGGTCCGTTTCCCTATGCGCGCAAAACAAAACGGGACTGCGCAAAGGTTCAACGAGTTGTTTTTTATTTTTCGTGTAAAAACCCATTGACAAAGTAGGTTTGTTGGTATATGGTTTAAACACACTAAGTTTGTAGGTGATTACATGACTGCGTTCACTCACACTCCTGATATCCGATGTTGATGGTCCCCTTCCCCGCCGACCCATCAAACAAAATCATGTTCAAGGAGTGCTTTTTATGATCTATCCTGCCATATCCGGTATTGCCTCCTCTTCGCCGTCATCTGCGAAACAGGAGGTACCGGCCCATGATTAACTACGCCCATCTGAAATCCCAGATGATCCAGCTTTTGGATCTTCTGCGGTCCATTCTCTACCCCAATGTGTTCGACGCCATGGAGGAAGCCCACTCCAAAGAAGAACTGGAAGCGGCCGCCCGGCGTCAGCTTCGGGAGATCCTGGAGCGGATCTATCGGGAACCCCCTCAATATGACGATGTGATCGACACTCTGTTTTCCAAACTCCCCGCCATCCGGGACACGCTGGACACCGACGTGCAGGCTGCCTACGAGGGCGATCCCGCCGCCACCTGCCGGGAGGAAGTCATGCTGGCCTACCCAGCCTTTGAAGCCATCAGCATTTTCCGCATCGCCCATGAGCTGTATCTCATGAAGGTCCCCATGCTGCCCCGGATGATGACGGAATATGCCCATTCCCTCACCGGTATTGACATTCACCCCGGCGCCACCGTGGGGCCCTATTTCTTCATTGACCACGGCACCGGCGTGGTCATCGGCGAGACCACCGTCATCGGCGAGCACGTCAAGCTGTACCAAGGCGTGACCCTGGGTGCCAAGAGCTTCGCCGTCAAGGCGGACGGCACCCTGGTGAAGGGCAACAAGCGTCATCCCAACATCGGCAGCAACGTGGTCATCTACGCCGGGGCCACGATCTTAGGCGGCGACACCTATATTGGTGATAACTGCGTCATCGGCGGCAATGTGTGGCTGACCCACTCCGTGGAACCCGGCAAACGGGTCCTTACCGCCCGGGAGCAGACGGAATTTGTGACTACAGATATCTGATAATTTTTACATATTATACACAGCACCACAAAGGAGGAACCCGCTATGGTATACGCAGATAATGCTGCAACAACAAAAATGAGCCGCACGGCCATCGACGCCATGCTGCCCTATATGGAGACCCACTACGGCAACCCCTCCAGCCTGTACCGGCTGGGGCAGGAGGCCGCCGAAGCCTTACAGAGCGCCCGGGAGACCGTGGCCGCCTGTCTGGGCTGCACACCCCGGGAGATCACCTTTACCTCCGGCGGCAGCGAGGCCGACAATCAGGCTTTGATCTCCGCCGCCCGCATCGGTGAGCGTAAGGGCAAGAAGCACATCATCTCCACCGCCTTTGAGCACCACGCCATTCTCCACACCCTGAAAAAGCTGGAAAAGGAAGGCTTTGAGGTCGAGCTGCTGCCGGTGGGCCCCATCGGCACCGTCACCGCCCAGCAGGTAGCGGACGCCATCCGCCCCGACACCTGCCTGGTCACCACCATGTACGCCAACAACGAGATCGGCTCCATCCTGCCCATTGCGGAGATCGGCGCGGTCTGCCGGGAAAAAGGTGTCCTGTTCCATACAGACGCCGTGCAGGCCGCCGGACATCTCCACATCAATGTCAATGAGCAGAATATCGACATGCTGTCCCTCTCCGGCCATAAGTTCCACGGTCCCAAGGGTACCGGCGTGCTGTATGCCCGGCAGGGCATCCCCCTGACCAACATCATCGAGGGCGGCGCCCAGGAGCGGGGCAAGCGGGCCGGTACGGAAAACGTCCCCGGCATTATGGGTCTGGCCGCCGCGCTGAAGGAGGCCTGCGATCACATCGGCGAAAACGCCGCCAAGGTCTCCGCGCTGCGGGACCAGCTCATCGCCGGTCTCTCTCAGATTCCCCACAGCGCCCTGAATGGCGATCCCGTCCACCGGCTCCCCGGCAACGTGAACTTCTGCTTTGAGGGCATCGAGGGCGAAAGCCTGCTGTTGCTGTTGGATCAGGCCGGGATCTGTGCGTCCTCCGGCAGCGCCTGCACCTCCGGTTCTCTGGACCCCAGCCATGTGCTGCTGGCCATCGGCCGCCCCCACGAGGTCGCCCACGGCTCCCTGCGGCTGAGCCTGTGCGAATGGAACACTCAGGAGGATGTGGATCACATTCTCAAGGAGGTCCCCCGGATCGTGGCGTACCTGCGGAGCATTTCTCCCGTGTGGAAGGATCTTGCCAGCGGCAAGAAGCAGTTCATGCTGTAATGTTTCCGTTCTTCTCAACAACGCGAATATTTACTTTTTATAACCCAAGGAGGCTTTCAATATGGCACTTTATACAGAAACCGTCATGGACCATTTCACCCATCCCCGGAATGTGGGCGAGATCCCCGACGCCGACGGCGTAGGCGAGGTAGGCAACGCCAAGTGCGGCGATATTATGAAAATGTACCTGAAGATCAAGGATGACCGTATCGAGGATGTAAAGTTCGAGACCTTCGGCTGCGGTAGCGCCATCGCGTCCTCCTCCATGGCCACGGAGCTCATCAAGGGTAAGACCATTGAGGAAGCGCTGGCCGTCACCAACAAGCAGGTGGTGGATGCGCTGGGCGGTCTGCCCGCTTATAAGCTGCACTGCTCCGTACTGGCGGAGGAATCCATCAAGGCGGCTGTCAAAAACTATTACGACCGCAACAACATCCCTTATGACCACAGTAAGTTCCCCGACTGCGAGCACTGCGAGGGCGGCTGTCCCATGGTTTGATGGGTAAGGTACTGATCGCAATGAGCGGCGGCGTTGATTCCAGCGTCGCCGCTTACCTTTTGAAGCACAGCGGCTGGGACTGCGTTGGCGCTACCATGACCCTTTACCGCAACGAGGACATCGGCATTTCCCATAGCCGCACCTGCTGCTCTTTGGAGGATGTGGAGGATGCCCGCAGCGTGGCGTTTCGTCTGCGGATTCCCTACTACGTTTTTAACTTCTCCGAGGAGTTTCGCCGTCAGGTGATGGACCGCTTTGCGGATGCCTACGGGCAGGGGCGGACGCCCAATCCCTGTATCGACTGCAACCGCTACCTGAAATTCCGGCATCTCTATGACCGGGCAGCCCTCCTGGGCTGTGACACCATCGCCACTGGCCATTATGCCCGGATTGAGCGGGAAAACGGTCGGTATCTGCTGAAAAAGGCGCTTGACGCAAGCAAGGACCAAAGCTATGTACTCTATATGCTGACCCAGGAGCAGTTGGCCCACACCCAATTTCCATTGGGCGCCCTCCGTAAGGCGGAGACCCGGCAGCTGGCGGACAGTCTGGGCTTTTTTAACGCCAGAAAACCGGACAGTCAGGATATCTGTTTCGTCCCGGATGGCGACTATGCCGCTTTCATCCGTCGGCACACCGGAAAAGCGGACACCCCCGGTAATTTCGTAGACGAATCCGGCCGGACATTGGGACGTCACAAGGGCATCGCCCACTATACCATCGGCCAGCGGAAAGGATTGGGTATCCCTTCCAATCGACCGCTGTACGTAAAAGCCATTGATCCAAAGAGCAATCAGGTGGTCCTCAGCGGAAATGACGCTCTATTCTCCCAGCAGCTCACCGGTGAGAATTTCAACTGGATCGCCTGGGAAGCGCCGCCCCGCCAGTTCCGGTGCAGTGCCAAGATCCGCTACCGCCAGACGGAGCAGCCCTGTGAGGTGACGGTGGAGGAGAACGGCTCCGTGCAGATGCTGTTCGACCGTCCCCAGCGGGCCATCACTCCGGGACAGGCGGTGGTACTCTATGACGGAGACACCGTTCTGGGCGGTGGCACGATTTTATAGCCCATGGCCGCAGCGTAAAAAACCAGCGGAAAGGTTGAGCCTTTCCGCTGGTTTTTCGGTTTCTATCAGGTTTCCGCTGTTTCATCGGCGGAGGCCATACGCTTCCAGGCATGGTCACAGATGGCCTTGAAGGTCTGGTCGCTGATGTCATGCTCCATTTTGCAGGCATCCTCCTCCGCGGTCTCCGGGTCCACGCCCAAGCTCACCAGAAAACGAGTCAAAGTCTGATGGCGCTGGAGCATTTTGGATGCGATCTGCATACCGGCGTCCGTCAATGTGATGAGGCCGTCCTTATCCATCTCAATATATCCGTTTTCCCGCAGACGCTTGGTGGCGTAAGTCACGCTGGGCTTCGTCACCCCCAAGTGCTCCGCTACGTCCACAGAGCGCACATATCCATGCTTGGTCTGCATCATCAGCATGGTTTCCAGATAATCCTCAGATGCTTTCAGGATCTGCACGGTCATCACCGGTCCTTTCTTCCTATCATGATCCAGGGCATCGCCGTCCACCCAAAAGCCTTGGCGAAAGCGACAGCCCTCATGAAGCTGTTTTGGGCATTTTACCATATTTTCTTCACAAATGCAAGGTGTCTTCTCCCCTGAGATTTTGACAATATTTTTAAAAATCCCGGTTGACAGAAGAGATTAGAGATGTTAAACTAAGCTGTGGTTAGAGAAGGCTAACGCCTTACAAAGCGTGACGGCTGCACTCCGACTATTCTTTTTCCATAATAGTTAGTTCAATTTAACTAACAGATTCGGAGGGATCGTTATGATGCCGCTTGCACTGGCAAATATCGGTGAAGAATACATGATCCGCAGGGTCAGCGGAAATCCCGAGGTAAAAAAGCACCTGGAGGACCTGGGGTTCACCGCCGGCGGGTCCATCACGGTGGTGTCCGCTCTGGGAGGCAACATCATCGTCAAGGTGAAGGAGTCCCGGGTGGCCATCAGTGAGGAGATGGCCCGCAAGATCATGATCTGATCCATTTGAATTTGAAATCTGATAGAAACAGTAGGAGGAAACAAGTATGAAAACGCTGCGTGACGTCAAAATCGGTGAGACCGTAAAGGTCGTCAAGCTCCACGGAGAGGGACCCATCAAGCGCCGCATTATGGACATGGGCATCACCAAGGGCGTGGAGATCTATGTCCGTAAGGTCGCCCCTCTGGGCGATCCCATGGAGGTCACCGTCCGGGGCTATGAGCTGAGCCTGCGGAAGGCCGACACCGAAATGATCGAGGTCGAGTAAACACAAAAATTTTTCAAATACGGTTTGAGCACTCAAACCAAAAGGAGCATGTATGGAAAAGCAGATCAAAATTGCCCTGGCGGGCAACCCGAACTGCGGCAAGACGACCCTGTTCAACGCCCTGACCGGTTCCAACCAGTTCGTGGGCAACTGGCCCGGCGTCACCGTGGAGAAAAAGGAAGGCAAGCTGAAGAAGCATGACAATGTAGTCATCATGGACCTTCCCGGCATCTATTCCCTGTCCCCCTACACTCTGGAAGAGGTAGTGGCCCGTAACTATCTGGTGGGAGAACGGCCCGACGCCATTCTGAACATCATTGACGGCACGAACCTGGAGCGCAACCTCTACCTCACCACCCAGCTTACCGAGTTGGGCATCCCTGTGGTCATCGCCATCAACATGATGGACGTAGTCCGCAAGAACGGCGACCAGATCAATGTAGCAGAGCTGTCCCGGGAACTAGGTGTGCGGATCATTGAGATCTCCGCTCTGAAGGGGGACGGCGTTATGGAAGCCGCTGAAGCCGCCGTGAAGGCCGCCGAGGGCACAAAAACCGTTCCCATGCACACCTTCTCCGGCCCTGTGGAGCACGCCATCGCCCATATCGAGGAGGCCGCGGTGCACAACCTGCCGGAGGAGCAGCAGCGCTGGTACGCCATCAAGATCTTCGAGCGGGATGACAAGGTGCTGGAAAAACTCAGCATCCCCGTCGATGTCATGTCCCATATTGAGACCGATATTCAGGCCGCTGAAAAGGAGCTGGACGATGATGCCGAGAGCATCATCACCAATGAGCGGTACGTCTACATTGCAGAGCTCATCAAGAGCTGCTACAAGAAACACAATCAGGGGCAGCTTTCCGCCTCCGATAAGATCGACCGGATCGTCACCAACCGCTGGCTGGGCCTGCCTATTTTCGCCGTGGTCATGTATCTGGTGTACTACATCGCCATGGTGACTGTGGGCTCCGCCGCTACCGACTGGGCCAATGACGGCCTGTTCGGTGACGGCTGGCATCTGTTCGGCATCGGCACCAGCGAATATACCGAGGTCGCCGACAATTATACCGCCGCCTCCGAGGCCATCAGCGCCTACTATGATCTGGATACCGAGGCCGATGACTTCGATCCCGACACCACTCTGGCCGATATGAAGGCGGTTCAGCCCGCCTCCGCGTCCTCCACCATCGAAGTGGAGGACGAAGAGACCCTGGCCATGAATGACATGACCGTTTACTATGACGCCATCCCCGCTGACGCTGACGAGGAAACCACCGTCGGCATGAGCTATCTGGACGCTGTCACCTACTTTGAGGAGAACGGCTTTGACGAGCCCGATCCCGCCGGCTACGGCGTGTGGGTCCCCGGCGTGCCTGTGCTGATCGGCAATGCTCTGGAGGCCGCCGGTGCTGCCGAGTGGCTCAATGGCTTGATCCTGGACGGTATCGTGGCCGGCGTCGGTGCGGTGCTTGGCTTCGTGCCCCAGATGCTGGTGCTGTTCCTGATGCTGGCGTTTCTGGAGGCCTGCGGTTACATGGCCCGTATCGCCTTCGTTCTGGACCGTATCTTCCGCAAGTTCGGCCTGTCCGGTAAGTCCTTTATCCCCATGCTCATCGGCACCGGCTGCGGCATCCCCGGCATCATGGCCTCCCGTACCATTGAAAATGAGCGTGACCGCCGTATGACGATCATGACCACCACCTTCATCCCCTGCGGTGCTAAGGTGCCCTTTATCGCCATGGTGGCAGGCGCTATCTTCGGCGGCGCTGCTTGGGTGGCTACCTCCGCCTACTTCGTGGGCATGGCTGCCATCATCATCTCCGGCATCATGCTGAAGAAAACCAAGATGTTTGCCGGCGATCCCGCTCCCTTTGTCATGGAGCTGCCCGCCTACCACTGGCCCACCGTGGGCAACGTGCTGCGCAGCATGTGGGAGCGGGGCTGGTCCTTCATCAAGAAAGCAGGCACCATCATTCTGTTGTCCACCATCGCTGTGTGGTTCACCACCTACTTTGGCTGGACTGAGGACGGCTTCCGGATGCTCTCCGAGGAAGAGATCGACTGCTCCATCCTCGCCCACATCGGCAGCCTGATCGCCTGGATCTTCGCGCCTCTCGGCTGGGGCAACTGGAAGGCCGCCGTGGCCTCCATCACCGGTCTGGTGGCCAAGGAAAACATCGTTGGTACGCTGGGTATTCTCTACGGCGGCGGTGATGAGACTGTCTATCAGGCTCTGGGAACTGTCTTTACCCAGATCAGCGGCTACTCCTTCCTGGTGTTCAACCTGCTGTGCGCCCCCTGCTTCGCCGCTATCGGCGCCATCAAGCGGGAGATGAACAACGCCAAGTGGACCTGGTTCGCCATTGGCTATCAGTGCGGCTTCGCTTATCTGTGTGCCCTGATGGTCAACCAGTTCGGCAAGGCCTTCACCGGTGACCTGAGCGTCCTCGGCCTCGTTGCCGCCCTGGCTGCTCTGGCCTTCATCCTCTACATGCTGGTCCGTCCTTACAAGGAAGCTACCAAGCTCTCCGCTAAGGTCTGATTTTCCCCTTACTCTCCATTCTATATCTTCCATCTTCCATTTCTTTCAAAGGAGTGATTTTCCATGCTGACCTGGTTGAGTGCCAATCTCTCTACCCTCCTCATTTCTCTTGTCTTATTTGCCGTTGTCATTTCCATTGTCCGGTATCTCATCCGGCAGAAAAAGCAGGGCAAGCACACCTGCGGATGCAGCGGCGGCTGCGCCGGTTGTTCCGGCGGCTGCCACTGCGGACGGTAAACACTCCCAAAAAGAACAGGCGCACGGGACATCCCGTGCGCCTGTTCCTATCATCGTTGACTGGTTTGCAGGTTGGAGCTCTGCTCCACAAAAGGATCAGATTTTGACGATCTTCCCGGTTTTCCACGCCTCCGTGGTGGCGTAGCCCACCCGTGTGGCATAGATGCCGTCCGCCACGCCGGTATCCGGCTTCCGCCCTTCCCGGACGCAGCGGACAAATTCCTCCATTTCCGTGAGGTATGCTTCCGCAAACCGCTCCGGGAAAGACTCCACGCACTCAGTTCGGGCGCCGTTCACATCGTAGACCATAGCCCGGTTCTTCTCCGGTACGGCAGAAATACGGATCGTGCCCTCCGTGCCTACGATCTCCGTTTCAATATGGTAGCCGTAGGGGGCGGTGCGGCCCACATGGACCATGCCCATAGCGCCGTTTTTAAATTTGTAGACAGCGACGCCGGTCTCATCGTCCCCGGCAGCCTTGAAGTCCGGATGCTTAAAGGTACAGCCCATAGCGTAGACCTCCGCAGCCTCGCTATTCAGAAACCAACGCATCAGATCTATGTCGTGAATGGCAGAATCCAGAAAGATCCCGCCGGAGGTCCCGCTGTACCGGATGGCCCCCTCCACCACGGCTTCCGGGTCGATCCCGGTGGATTTCACCAGATACGGCGTACCGATGGCCCCCGCAGTGATTTTTTCCTTGGCATAGGCGTAGGACTTGTCATAGCGCCGCATAAAGCCCAGCATACACACCAATTCCGGGTGCCGGGCCACGGCAGCCTCCGCCTGAAGGCACTGTTCCATCGTAACGCCCAGAGGCTTTTCGGAAAACACGTGCTTCCCCGCGTCCAGCGCCGCCTCGATCTGCCAACAGTGCTCCCCGGAGGGGGACACGATGGCCACCGCGTCCAGTTCCGGATCAGCGACCATCTCCCTGAAATCGCCGTACACCTTTTCAAGTCCCAATTCCTGACGGGCATACGCCTGACTGTCCGCGCCGGGCACGCAGGCCGCCGTCAGGATCGCGCCGGGAATCTTGTGGGCAAGGTTGGCAGCATGGACCCGGCCCAGCCGTCCCAGACCGGCAATGCCAACACGCAGTTCCTTCATAAGCAGTCTCCTTCCATTCAACTTGATCGGTTCAAAATAAAATTACGCCGCCGCTTTCGCGGCGGCGTAATTCAACTCAACAGTGCGTCCAGGGGACGGTTTACTGTGCAGCCATCTTACGGGCCTTGGCCTCCATCTTATTACGGAAGACGTCGATGGTAACGGCCAGGATGATAACAGAGCCGATGACGATGTACTGGACATCGTTCTTAGCACCGGCCAGGTTCAGGCCGTTGCGGATAACAGCCATCAGCAGAGCGCCGATCAGGGTGCCCCAGATGGTGCCCTTGCCGCCGGTAAAGGAAGCGCCGCCCACGATGCAGGCTGCGATGGCGTCATTATCATAGGTGGAACCGGCGTTGCCGTTAGCGGAAGCCAGACGGCCAACAGACACGATACCAGCCATACCGGCCATGAAGCCGGACAGGGTGTAAACGAAGGTCAGCACGTTTTTGGAGGGGATACCGGACAGACGGGCTGCCTCGGGGTTGCCGCCCACGCAGTAGATCTGGCGGCCCAGAGCGGTCTTGCGCAGGAAGATATCAAAGATGATGAACACAATGATAACCAGAATGAAGCTGAAGGGGATACCGGGGAACTTCACCTTGGTGGTGCCCTCATAATAGGTGGTGAACAGAGAGCCGCCGCCGATCCACATGAGTCCGTCAATGCCGGTATTGGTGAAGGCGATGGACTTGGAGCCGGTAATGACCAGTGCCAGGCCCCACAGCACGTTCTTCATGCCCATGGTAGACACGAAGGGATGGGGCAGATCCAGACGGGTCAGCAGCGTACCGTTGATGAAGCCGGCCAGGGTGCTGACGGCCAGGCCGCAGAGCACCAGCAGGAAGGGGTTCGTGATGCCGGACTGGACCATAACGCCGATGGTGCAGGTGCACAACACGCAGTTGGAACCAACGGACAGGTCGATACCGGCGGTAATCAGGGCGCACAGCATACCGGAAGCGATCAGGCAGTTGATGGATGCCTGCTTCAGGATATTCATGAAGTTACCGACCTTCATGAACTTGTCCGGCATGGTGATGCAGAAAATCAAAACCAGGATGGCAAGGGCCATCAGTGTACCGAGCTTTTGCAGAAGCTCTTTCATTTTCGTGTTTTTCATATCAGTCTAACTCTCCTCCCCAGGCCGCTTTCATGATGTCTTCGGAATTGAAGTGCGGCGTGTCCCGGTCAATATCAGCCATCACTCGGCCGCCGCGCATAACTACCACATGGTCGCTCATAGCCAGGATCTCCGGCAGCTCGGAGGAGACCATGATGACGCACTTGCCGGCCTTCACCAGATCGTTCATGACCCGGTAAACCTCGATCTTGGCGCCCACGTCGATACCACGGGTGGGCTCATCGAAAATAAAGATGTCGGCGTCGGTATTGACCCACTTGCCGATAACCACCTTCTGCTGGTTGCCGCCGGACAGCTGGCCGACGACCTCATTCAGGGAGGGGGTCTTGATCTTCAGGGCGCTGACATTGTCATTGCCCGCCTGCTCAATGCGGTCCTTGTCCAAGAAGGGACCGTTGGAGAAGCCCTTCATATTGGCCAGGACCAGATTGGTCCGCACATCCAGGTTGAGCACCAGGCCCTGGCCCTTACGATCCTCTGTCAGGAAGGCGATTTTTCTCTTGATAGCGTCCTTCGGCGTTCTGATATGTACCTTCTCGCCCTTGACGTAGATCTCGCCGCTGTCCAGCTTGTCAGCGCCGAACACCGCCCGCATGGTCTCCGTGCGGCCTGCGCCGACGAGGCCCGCAAAGCCGGTGATCTGGCCCGCATGGGCCTTAAAGCTGACATCGTGCAGGACGCCGGCCTCGTTGAGGCCCTTGGCCTCCAGCCACACCTCGCCCTTGGTGCCGAACTCCTTGGGATACAGGTTATCCAGAGTACGGCCCACCATCGCGTTGATGAGGGAGTCCTCCGTGAGGTTCACGGTATCCTCGGTGATGATGTGCTCGCCGTCACGCATGACGGTCACGCGGTCGCAGAGCTCAAAGAGCTCTTCCAGTTTATGTGACACGAACAGGATGGCCACGCCCTTGGCCTTCAGGCCCCGGACGGTCTCCATCAACTGCTCGATCTCTTCCTTACCCAAAGAAGAAGTGGGCTCATCCATAATAATGAGCTTGGCATCCAGGGACACAGCCTTGGCGATCTCCACCATCTGCTGCTGACCCACGCCCAGCTTACCGCACTCCAGGTGGACGTTGATCTCCGGATGTCCCAGTGTTTTCAGCGCTTCTTCCGCCTCGGCGTGCATCCGGGGATAATCCAGCAGCAATCCCTTCTTAACGGCACGCCCCATAAAAACGTTATCCGTGACAGGCAGCTGCTTGACGATGTTCAGCTCCTGATACACACAGGCGATGCCTGCCTCGCGGGACTGAACAGGGTTTTTGAAAACGACCTTCTGGCCGTCCACAAAGATTTCCCCTTCTTCCGGAGTGTGAACGCCGGTGAGCACCTTGATCAAGGTGGATTTACCTGCGCCGTTTTCTCCGATCAGACCGTGGATCTCACCGGGTCTGATGCCGATAGACATGTCTTTTAACGCGACAACACCAGGAAAACGTTTGGTAATATGTTTCAGTTCGACGACATACTCGCTCATGGAATTACCTCGTTTCTGTTTTTCCTGATTTCCGAACCGCTCCCGCCGCAGCGGAAGCGCTCTCTCGATCCCGATTCCCGGGGTTATTTTCGTTGAAATGTGCTTGCTGTTTAATCGTTTTCTTCTGTGCGTATTGTAACCGGGATCAGACAGAGAATGGTTCCTGCCAGATCCCGGCGTGCCGAAAATTCTCCGTTCCGCCGTGGGAACCCATCAGGTTTCCGCTTGCAGGCACGCGCATGATCGGCTTTTCGGAATACAGCGGCAGAAAACCTGCCGCTGTATTCCGGCTTTTTGCTTTTCAGCTATGGATAGCAGTCAGGCTGAATTAGCCCTTCATGGCCTCCAGGTTGTCCAGGTAAGCCTGGCCGTTCTCAGCGGTAACGACCTGAACGGGAGCGTTGATGACTTCGTCAACGGACTCGCCCTTGACAGCCTTCACGGCAGCCTCGACCACCTGATAGCCCATCTCATAGGGCTGCTGAGCGACGGTAGCCTTCACCAGCTCGCCGTCCAGGATCAGCTTCACGGCGGAAGCGTTGCCGTCGAAACCAACGATGGTGATGTCAGACACGCCGGCGGACTTGCAGGCGTTCATAGCGCCGATAGCGGTATCGTCATTGTGGCAGAGCACGATGTCGATCTGATCGGGATAAGCGCTCAGCAGGTCTTCCATGGCCTTGGTAGCGCCGTCGGTCAGGTTGTTGCCGGACAGCTTGGCCAGAACTTCCACGCCAGCCTCGGTGCAGGCCTTCTCATAGCCTTCCATACGCATGTTGGAGGTGTTGTCGCCTTCCTGACCGTAGATGATAACGGCCTTGGCGTCGGTACCGGCCTGCTCGATGGCCCACTTGCCGCCCTCATAAGCAGCGTCCACGTTGGAGGTGCCCACGAAAGAGGTCTGGCCAGCGATGCCAACGTTGGTGTCAACAGCCAGCACGGGGATGCCAGCGTCGATGGCAGCCTGCAGAGCGCCCTGAGCGGCACCAGCATCGTTGGGAGCGCAGACGATGGCGTCGCAGCCAGCGCCAATCTGCTGCTCGATCATGGAAACCTGACCCTCGATATCGCTCTCAGCGCCGGGGCCAACCACGACCACGTCAACACCCAGATCATCAGCGGCGGCCTTGCAGCCGGCCTCCACATAGCCCCAGTACTCAGAGGCCAGGGTCTTCAGGACAACAGCGACCTTGACATCGCCGGTAGTGGGGGTCTCGGTCTCGGTCTCGGTCTTGTTCTCGGTGTCGGCAGGGGCCTCGGTCTTCTTGCCGCCGCAGGCAGCCAGAGACAGAGTCATTACCAGTGCGAGAGACAGTGCAAACAACTTCTTCATTCTTCATTTGCTCCTTTTCATTTTTTTCAGGATGTTTCCGGCAAAAAGCCGAATTCCTGACAGTATTAATTTAGCACAAACATAGCAGACTTTCAATCTTAAACTTTGCTCAAAGTGCAAAACTGTTATCGAGCACAGGGAAAATCGTTTTCGTTTGGCACTTTTCACAGTTCATTTTAGAGATCAGCCGCCGTAGTCATTAACCGTGCTTATGAATATACTATCACGATTTATGGCTGGTTTCAGGCTGCGGCGCATCGTATGTCTGCCGCGGACATTCTTTGGTCAGTTTGCGCACACAGTATGTCTTGCCGTTGGTTTTCTCCGTTTTTTTGTCCGCTTTGTCAATAGGCACGTCCCCGCTTTACCACTTATAATCAGAAATAGAGTGTCATACTATAAATGAGATGCATACCTGGTCCGATGGATACTTCGGGCAGAAAGGGATCTGATATGAACATTTTCTCTCTCTTTACCCTGTGCGGAGGGCTGGCCTTCTTCTTATACGGCATGACGGTCATGTCCAAAAGTCTGGAAAAAATGGCCGGCGGCAAGCTGGAGCGGCTGCTCAAGCGCATGACTTCCAACCCCATCAAAAGTCTGCTGCTGGGCGCCGGCATCACCATCGCCATTCAGTCCTCCTCCGCTATGACGGTCATGCTGGTAGGTCTGGTGAACTCCGGTGTCATGGAGATCGGACAGACCATCGGCATCATCATGGGTTCCAATATCGGCACCACCCTGACAGCGTGGCTGCTGTCCCTCACCGGCATTGAAAGCGAGAACTTCTTTGTCAACTTCCTCAAGCCCAAGAATTTCTCCCCCCTGCTGGCTTTGATCGGTATTCTGCTCATTATGGGCTCCAAGCGGCAGCGCCGCCGGGACGTGGGCCGGGTGATGATGGGCTTCTCTATTTTAATGTATGGCATGGAGCTGATGAGCGGTGCGGTGTCTCCTCTGGCAGATATGCCGGGCTTTACCCACTTCATGACTGCCTTCACCAATCCCTTCCTGGGTGTGCTGGTAGGCGCCGCCTTCACCGGCATCATCCAGTCCTCCGCCGCCTCCGTTGGCATTTTGCAGGCACTGGCCATGACCGGCTCCGTCACCTACGGCATCGCTATCCCCATCATCATGGGCCAGAACATCGGCACCTGCGTTACGGCTCTGATCTCCTCTATCGGCGTCAGCCGCAACGCCAAGCGGGTGTCCGTCATCCACATCTCCTTCAACCTCATCGGCACCGCTCTGGGTCTGCTGGCCCTGTTTGGCGGCGAGATGTTCCTGAATCTGCCCTTCCTGGCAGAACCCATCGGCGCTGTTGGCATCGCATTCTGCCACACGATCTTCAACGTCTGCACCACCCTTGTGCTGCTGCCCTTCAGCCGGCAGCTGGAGCGCCTTGCCAACAAGGTGATCTCCACGGAGGACAAGCCCTCTGACTTTGCCTTCCTGGACCCCCGGCTGATGCGGACCCCCGGCGTGGCTGTCAGCGAATGTGCCGTCATGACCAACCGCATGGGCGCTCTGGCGCTGGAAAGCATGCAGCTGGCTCTGGCCCAGTTCATTCAGTATGACGGCAGCCGGGAGGAGCAGATTCTGGCCAACGAGGACAAGCTGGACACCTATGAGGACCGTCTGGGCGGCTATCTGGTCCAGATCTCTCAGCACGGCACCTCCTCCGCCGATATGCGCACCGTCTCCCGCCTGCTTCACGCCATCGGAGACTTTGAGCGCATCGGCGACCATGCTCTGAACCTGCAGGAATCCGCCAAGGAGCTTCACGAAAAGCAACTGGCCTTCTCCCCCATTGCCCGGGAAGAGGTGGATGTGCTGACCGCCCTGCTGAAAGACCTTCTGAACAGCGCCCTGCGCAGCTTCCAGTCGGACGATCCCCAGATGGCTCGGCAGGTGGAACCTCTGGAGGAAACTATGGACCTCCTTACGGAGGAGATCCGCAGCCGTCACATCCGGCGGCTCCAAAGCGGCCAGTGCACCATCCAGCTCGGCTTCATCCTCAACGATCTGCTGAACAATGCCGAGCGTGTGGGCGATCATTGCTCCAACATCGCAGTCAGCGTCATTGAGGAGCAGGAAAAACAGGCCGCCTCCCACGCCTATCTCCACAGTCTGAAGAAGAATGACGAGTTCTCCTTCCAGCTTCAGCAGAACCTGAGCCGGTACGTCCTGCCTGCGGAAACCGCAGAGGACCAGCCTGCCGAATAAGAAACCTTGTCAGCGTTCCCTTGCGGGAGCGCTGGCTTTTTGCGTTTCCGGCCGCATATTCGGTTGAAGATGGCCCGTTCTGTCCGGGAAATCAAAAAATCAGCAGCCTCAGCCGCCGAAACAGTCCCTTTCTGTATAAATATGTGCTTTACCTTCCGGTGTTTTTCTGCTATACTGTATGTTTGTTAATGTGGAACATTGTTTGTTCCGCCTGATTTGAGAATGGGGGTGTCCGAATGAAGTATCAGAAATGGCATATCGGTACGGCATCAGAACAGGACACTGCCCTTTTGAAGGAAGCCGGCTACCCCAGTCTGCTGGCCACGGTGCTGGCCGCCCGGGGCATCACCACCTCCGAGGCCGCTGCCGAGGCGTTGGAGCGGGAGACCTCTCTGACGATTTCCCCCATGCTCATGCGGGACATGGACAAGGCGGTGGCCCGGATCCAGAAGGCGCTGGCCAACGATGAGACCATCGCTGTTTTCGGCGATTACGATGTGGACGGCATCACCTCCACGGTGCTGCTTCTGGACTATCTGAAAAACTGCGGTGCCAAGTGCCTGCGCTATATCCCCCGGCGGATCGAGGACGGCTACGGCCTCTCCAAGGACACCATCCAGGGCTTGCGGGACAAGGGCGCCACCCTGATGATCACCGTGGACTGCGGGATCACCGGCAACGAGGAGATCGACTTTGCCGCATCCATCGGCATGGACGTGGTGGTGACGGATCACCATGAATGTAAGGAAAACCTCCCCAGGGCCGTAGCGGTAGTGGACCCCCACCGTCCGGATGACACCTATCCCTTCAAATATCTGGCTGGCGTGGGCGTGGCGCTGAAGCTGGTGCTGGCTCTGGGCGGACCGGACCGGGAAAACGCCCTGTTCGCCCGGTACTGCACTCTGGCCGCCATCGGCACCATTGCCGACGTCATGCGGATGGAGGGCGAAAACCGCACCATTGTCTCCTGCGGCCTTGCCGCCCTGAACCACACGGATTTTGTGGGCATCCACGCCCTTTTGAAAGAGGCAGGGCTGCTGGGCAAGCCCATCACCTCCATCCAGATCGGCTTCGTTCTCTCCCCCCGGATCAACGCCGCCGGGCGCATGGGGGCTGCGGATCTGGCCGCGGACCTTTTGCAGGAGACCGATCCCGCCAAAGCGGAGGAGCTGGCCAAGCAGCTATGCGACCTGAACCGGGAGCGGCAGGCGGTGGAGCAGTCCATCTGCGCCGATGCCATCGCCCAGATCGAGCGGCTGCGGCCGGAGGAACGGAACGCGCTGGTGCTTTCCAGCGAGGAATGGCATCAGGGCGTGGTGGGCATCGTAGCCTCCCGTCTCAGTGAAAAATACGCCGCCCCCAGCTTCATGATCCATCTGAAGGACGGCTCCGGCAAGGGCTCCTGCCGCTCCTACGGCGGGTTCAACCTGTTTTCCGCGCTGGAATCCTGCTCTGACCTGCTGGACGGCTTCGGCGGTCACGAGCTGGCAGCCGGTTTTACCATCCCGGAGGAAAACATTAATACCTTCCGCCAGCGGATGAACCGCTTCGTAAAGGCCGCCTCCGGCGGTGAGCGGGCGGTGAGCTGTCTGGAGGTAGACGCCGCCATTTCCAACCCGGCGGATATGACGCTGGAGCAGGTGGACCATCTGGCCCAATTGGAGCCTTACGGCTCCGGAAATCCCCGCCCGGTGTTCGCCCTGCTGGGCGCCACGGTGGACAGCGTTCAGGCCGTGGGCCAGGGCAAGCACCTGAAACTGCGGCTCAGCAAGGGCCCCAGCCGGTTTGACGCCATTTTCTTCTCCATGCCGGAGGCCGCCGCTCAGTTGGAGCCCGGCTGCCGGGTGGATGTTGCCTTCTATTTGCAGGCCAACACCTTCCGGGGCACCACCACTCTGCAATTGCAGCTGGTGGACCTGCGTCCCTCTTTGACTCCCAGCCGCCACGAGGCGGAATCCTTGGACCTGCTGCACCGCCTGACGGGGGAGCAGCCCCTCACGGCCCAGGAGACCGCCCGGCTCATGATCTCCCGGGACCAGTTTGCCGCCTTCTGGCGGATTCTGGACCGGCACCTGAAGCAGGGCAAGCTGGAAACAGATCTACTGCCCTATCTCCGTTCTCTGGCGGCGCAGGTAGGCGGCTGTGACAGTTTTCTCCGGGCCGCGCTGGCCCTGACGGTCTTTCAGGAGCGGGGACTCATCTCCCTGTCCCGGCAGGAGGACCGGGTTACGCTATGTCTCAATCCCATTCAGGGAAAGGTGGATCTTTACGCCTCTCCCTGCCTGCGCCGCCTCCGGGGCGGTGCGGAGGTTAAACGAGGTGATTCGCAGTGACGATTGACGAACAGTTTGAGAAATTGGAGAACACCGTCCGGGAATATAATCCCGGCGCGGATTTCAAGCGCATCCAGGAATCCTATGAATTCGCCAAGCAGCATCACGGCGAGCAGCGCCGCAAAAGCGGTGAGCTTTATATCACCCACCCCTTAGCCGTGGCGCAGATCGTGGCGGAGGAACTGCACCTGGACTCCGAGTCCATTGAGGCGGCCCTGCTTCACGATGTCATTGAGGATACGGACGCCACGTATGATGACGTGGCCAAGCTCACCTCCCCCACGGTGGCGGATCTGGTGGAGGGCGTCAGCAAGCTGACCCGGATCCAGTACGCCACCAAGGAAGACGAGCAAATGGAGAACCTCCGGAAAATGCTCATCGCCATGAGTAAGGACATCCGGGTCATCCTCATCAAGATCTCCGACCGGCTCCACAATATGCGGACCATGGAGTATCAGACTCCCGCCAAGCAGAAGCAGAAATCTCTGGAGACCATGGAGATCTACGCCCCCATCGCACACCGGCTGGGTATACAGCGGATGAAGTGGGAGCTGGAGGATCTCTCCTTAAAATATCTGGACCCCATCGGCTACGATGAGATCGTCTCCAAGCTGGACGCCAAGCGCCCGGAGTATGACGCTTTCATGAGCCGCACCCAGGCTCAGATCGATCAGCGGCTCAATGAAATGGGCATCAAGCACATTGTCTACGGCCGCATGAAGCACCCTTATTCCATCTACCGGAAAATGTTCAGCCAGAACAAATCTCTGGATGAGATTTTCGACCTCTTTGCGTTCCGGGTGGTGGTAGACACCGTCAGCGACTGCTACAACGTGCTGGGCGTGATCCACGACCTCTACAAGCCCATTCTGGGACGCTTCAAGGACTATATCGGCACCCCCAAGCCCAACGGCTACCAGAGCCTTCACACCACCGTCATGGGCAATGAGGGCATCCCCTTTGAGGTGCAGATCCGCACCACGGAGATGCACGAGATCGCCGAGTACGGCGTGGCCGCCCACTGGAAGTATAAGCAGAACGGTCAGGGTGCCGGCACCGAGGGCAAGTACGAGTGGGTACGCCGCCTGCTGGAAAATCAGGAAGGTGCCGATGCTGAGGAGTTTATCCACTCCCTGAAGGTGGATATGTTCTCCGACGAGGTGTTCGTGTTCACCCCCAACGGCGACGTGCAGAACCTCCCCGCCGGAGCCACCCCCATCGACTTCGCCTACGCCATCCATTCCGCCGTGGGCAACCGCATGATCGGCGCCAAGGTGAATAACCGCATCGTCACGCTGGACCATGTGCTGAAAAACGGTGACATCGTGGAGATTTTGACCTCCAAAAACGCCAAGGGCCCCAGCCGGGACTGGATGAAGATTGCCAAGAGCAACGAGGCCCGCTCCAAGATCCGCCAGTGGTTCAAAAAGGAAAAGCGGGACGAGAACATCGCCAACGGCCGCTCCGCCTTCGACGCGGAGCTGCGTCACTGCGGCATCGCCATGAAAGACGTACTGGACCCGGAATTCCTGCCGGTGCTGCTGAAAAAGGTAGCTTATCCCACGCTGGACGATCTCTACGCTGCCATCGGCTATGGCGGCTTCACCGCTCAGAAGGCGGTGAGCCGGATCCAGGGCGAGCTGCAGCGCCGCCAGCAGCAGCGGCAGCAGGAGCAGATGCTGGCAGAGGCTGTGGCGGAGCCCAAGGAGGACCCCAAGCCTGCGGACACTCCCAAGCAGCCCAAGGCCGTCAAGAGCGAGCAGGGCATTATCGTGGAAGGTCTGGACAACTGTTTGGTGAAGTTCTCCAAATGCTGCACCCCCGTCCCCGGAGACGACATCGTGGGCTTCATCACCCGTGGCTACGGCGTGTCCGTCCACCGGGCGGACTGTCCCAACGCCTCGGAGGAAAAGCGGAAGGAGCAGCCCGACCGCTGGATCCATGTCTCCTGGGGCACCGATACCAATGACAGCTATCCCACCACCATCGAGGCGGTCTGCAAGGACCGGCTGAACCTGCTGCTGGACATCTCCTCCGCCCTCTCCACCACCAAAACCTTTGTGCTGGGTCTGAACACCCGCAGCACGGAGGACGGCTTCGCCATCATCCGCATCGAGATCCAGATCAAGGATGGCGCGCAGTTGTCCACCCTCATGAACAAGCTCCATCAGATCTCCGGCGTTCTGCAGGTCAACCGGCCTGTGGGCTGATCTTTCGCGGCATTGGAAACGGGTTTTCTCCGCTGCCGCAAAAAACCGCTCTTGATAAAATGCAAAACACACGGATCTGCCCGATTTGCGGGCAAGGCCCATTACGAAGCATACCCTTTCGGGTATTAAATAAGGAGTTGCTACCATGCGTGCTGTTGTTACACGAGTCAAAAACGCCTCTGTTGTCATCAATGAACAGGTCAACGGTCAGATAGGCACCGGTTTTCTGGTGCTGCTGGGCGTAGGCCCCAACGATACGGAGGTCACCGCCGACAAGCTGGCGGACAAGATCTGCAATCTGCGGGTCTTTGAGGATGAAAACGAAAAGATGAACCTGAATCTGGAGCAGGTGGGCGGCAGCCTGCTGGTGGTGTCCCAGTTCACCCTGTACGCCGATACCTCCTCCCGCCGCCCCGGCTTCTCCGGCGCGGCCAAGCCCGATCTGGCCATCCCCCTCTATGAGCGGTTCATGGCCCACTGCCGGGAGCGGGGCTTCGACGTGCAGCACGGCGAATTCGGCGCCGATATGCAGGTCTATTCCCAGAACGACGGTCCGGTCACCATTCTGTTCGACACGGAAGAGTAAACTGATTTCAACGAGGTGTGTCTTATGAAGATCCAAGCCTTGCAGGTGGGGTCCATCGGTACCAACTGCTACATTCTCTGCGATGAAGCGGCTAAGGTCTGCGCCGTGATCGATCCCGGTGCGGAGCCGGAGCTGATCCTCTCCGCCGCCGAAAAGCTGGACTGCACCGTGGATAAGATCCTGCTGACCCACGGCCACTATGACCACACCGGTGCGGTGGCGGCTTTGATGGAGACGCTGCCGCCGACGGCGGTCTATATCCATCAGGCGGATTTTGACAGTCCGCAGACCCAGCTGTTCCCTCTGAAAAGCGAACTGGCCCGGATCCCCTTCGGCGGCGTGAATTTCTACGGCGAGGGAGACCGCATCACGGTGGGCACTCTGGAACTTCAGGTGCTTCACACCCCCGGCCACTCCGAGGGCAGCGTCACGCTGCTGTGCGGAGATACCCTGTTCTGCGGGGACACCCTGTTTGCCGGTTCTTGCGGCCGGACAGACTTTCCCGGTGGCAGCATGAAGCAGATGATGGCCTCTCTGGCCCGGCTGGCCGCCCTTCCCGGGGACTACCGGGTCCTGCCGGGACACATGGAGCCCAGCACTCTGGACCGGGAGCGGCGCTTCAACCCCTATATGCAGATGGCACTGCGGGAGCAAGGCTGATATGAAGCTGGAATTTTTAGGTCATGACGAGCGCTATATCGTCGAACAGAGCCTGATGACCCTCTTCCCCTTGGAAAAACCGACCTATGACGCGGTACAGCCGGAAGATGAGGCGTGGTGCCTCCTTGCCGCCGGGGAAACGGCGGCGGACTGCCAGGTCTCAGCGGAGCTGCACTATCACGGATACACCGCCGCCGGGACCTTTGCATCCCCCCTCACCGGCACGGACTTTGAAAAAGAAGGCCAGCGGCGCTACGCCGTGGCGGCCTGCTTCTATCTGGCATTTCTGGATCTGTATCCCAAGCTGCCGGAAGCGCTCCGCGCCGCGGAAAAGCTGACGCTGCCCCCTTGGGGGATGCTCACCGGCGTCCGGCCCGACAAGCCCATCACACGGGCGTTGATGGAGGGCAAGACCCCGGAGGAAGCCAAGAACTATCTGAAAGAGCATTACTTTGTCCCGGAGGACCGGGCCGCCCTGGCCCTGGAGACTGGTGCCGTGGGCTATCAGGCGTTGAAGCGGCTGGAAAAGCGGGATATCGACCTGTATGTGGGTATTCCCTTCTGTCCCACCCGTTGCGCCTACTGTTCCTTTGTCAGTCAGAGCGTGGAGCGAAGTTTTTCTCTGGTGGAGCCCTATGTAAAGGCCCTGATCGCGGAGATCCGCTCCGGCGGGGATATGGTGCGCAGCAATCGTCTGCGCCCCCGCGCCTTTTACATGGGCGGCGGCACCCCCGGCATCCTGACGCCGGATCAGATGGATGCCATCCTGACGGCTCTGGAAGAATCCTTCGACCTCTCCGCCTGTCCGGAGATCACGGTGGAGATCGGCCGTCCGGATACCATCACCGCCGAAAAACTGGCCGTTCTGAAAAGTCACGGCGTCACACGGGTCTGCGTGAATCCTCAGACCATGGAGGATCACGTCCTCGCCGCCATCGGCCGCCGCCACGCCTCTGCGGATACGGTGCGGGCCATGGAGCTGGTGCGGGCCTATCGGTTTCCCCACGTCAACATGGACCTCATCGCAGGTCTGCCGGCGGATACACCGGAGGGCTTCCGCCGTTCTCTGGACAAATGTCTGGAACTGGGGGCCGATGACATCACCATCCACACGCTGGCGCTGAAAAAGGGCAGCCGCATTCTCATGGAGGGTCTCTCCATTCCCGACGGAGCGGCCGTGCAGGCCATGCTGGACTATGCCGCCCCTACCCTGCGGGCCGCAGGCTTCGTCCCCTACTACCTCTACCGGCAGAAGTATATGTCCGGCAGCTTTGAGAACGTGGGTTGGAGCCGCCCCGGCGGGGAGTGCTGGTACAACGTGGACATCATGTCGGAGCTGTGCTCCATCCTGTCCTTCGGTGCGGGCGGTTCCACTAAAATGGTGGAGCCCGGCACCAACCACATCGAGCGGGTCTTTAACCTGAAGTATCCCAAGGAATACACGGAGCGGCCGGAGAAAATCCAGCAAAACCAGACTGCTTTCGCGGAGTTTTATCAAAAATACGTTCCCGAAACTTAAACGGGCGGCCACGGCCGTAAGGAGGGTCATTCATGGAACATAGCTGTGAAGCGTATTGGACCAAGGCGGAAGGACTGGCGCGGGACGCCATCTGTACCATGGGGTTGGGCGCCAAACGGCTGACGGACGCCGCCAAGCGGCAGTTAGAGATCGCGGATCTCCGCGCCGGCGTCAACGTCGGTCTCCGGGAACTGGGCGAGCTGCTGTATGCCACCCACACCGGCACTCCTACGGATTCCGACCGGCTGCTGGAAAAGATGCAGGAGATCGACGGTCTCAAGGCCCGGCTCCGGGAGTTGGAGGGAGAACCCATCATCCATTTGATCTGCCCCCGCTGCGGGCATGAGGTCCAGCCGGAGGACGTATACTGCCGGGACTGCGGCGAAAAGCTGTAATGACGGGTATGTTCCGCTCCTGCGGCGCATACCTAACCAATAGCGGCGGTACGCCGCCGAAAGACTGTCGATAAAGCGATAAATTCTCCACAGCGGTAAGGTAGGGCAGCCGTTAGCGGCTCCGCCGCTCTACGGATGCCGCATACCCCTTGCGGGTAAAGGGTGTGTGCGGGAAACCTAAGAGGGGTTTCCTGCGCCATTGAAATCCTAAGTTTTCAGAACTTTTATAAAGTTCTGAAAACCTGCTCAGCAGGGCGAAAAGATTTTTTCGCCCGCTGAGCGGGGATACGCCCCGCCCCTCTCAATCTGAAAATTCGAGGTAACATCCATGGCAACTCCTGCGAAAAAGCAATCCTTCTTGGGCGGCGCCGCCATTCTGGCGGCGGCTGTGGTCATCGTCAAGCTCATCGGTGCGGCCTACAAGATCCCTCTCAGCAATATTCTGGGCAGCGCGGGACAAACTTATTTTGACACCGCCTACCAGATCTACAACTTTTTGCTGACCTTTTCCACGGCGGGCCTGCCCCTGGCCATCTCCCGGATGACCAGTCAGGCCCACGCCAAGGGGCTGGAAAACGAGAAGCGGCGGATCTTCTCCACCGCCATCTGGCTGTTCTTCGGTCTGGGTTTGGTCTGCTCCGTGCTGATGTTCTTCCGTGCGGACGCGCTGGCCCGGTTCCTGAACAACTCTCTGGCCGCCACTGCCGTACAGGCGCTGGCCCCAGCGGTGTTCTGCGTGTGCCTGCTGGCCTGTATGCGGGGCTACACGCAGGGTCAGGGCAACATGACCCCCACTGCCGTCAGCCAGGTGCTGGAGGCCCTTTTGAAGCTTGGCATCGGCCTGCCTTTAGCATGGTACGTGCTCCACATCGGCAAAACCGCTGAGCTCAGCGCGGCGGGGGCCATCGTGGGTGTCACGGCGGGCACAGCGGTATCCATGCTGTTCCTGTGCGCCTATCTCGTCACCCACCGGAACCGGAAGGAATCTTTGGACGTTCCCTCCTCCAGCGGGCAGATCATTAAGCAGATCCTGCTCATCGGCGTTCCCATCACCCTGAGCAACTCCGCCATGAGCATCATCAACATCATTGATACCAAGATCGTCATGGGCCGCCTGCAAAACGGGCTGGGCCTTTCAGAAACAGCAGCGGCTGTGCTGAACGGCCAGTACCGCATCGCCATGAATATGCCCAACATGGTGGCCTCCTTTGTTTATCCCGTCACCATGAGCCTGATTCCCTTCGCGGCGGCGGCGCTGGCCCGGAAGGACCACGCTGAGGCGGACCGCATCATTTCCTCCGCCTTCCGACTCATCGCCATTCTGGCGCTGCCCGCGGGCGTGGGTCTCTCCGTGCTGTCCACCCCCATTGAGCGGCTCATGCTGCCCATGCAGCCGGAGGACGCGCTGGCGGCGGGTCCCCATTTGCAGATTTTAGGCATTGCCCTGATCTTCATCTGCCTGATGATTTTGACCAATGCCATTTTGCAGACCTATGGTAAGGAGAAGCTTCCTATTTTCACCGTCATCGCCGGCGGCGTGGTGAAGGTGGTCATGAACTACATTCTGGTGGGCAACCCGGACATCAGCATCCACGGCGCGCCCATTTCTACCCTGTGCTGCTATCTGACCATCTGCGGACTGAACCTCTTCTTCGTGTGGAAATATTCCCCGGAGAAACCCCGGTACACGCGGCTGTTCGGAAAGCCCATCGTAGCCTCCGCCGTGATGGGCGCCGCCGCCTGGGCAGTGTGCGGCCTTGTTGCCAGAGTCCTCAGCGGCCACAGCGCTTACGGTGCCAATGCCCTCGCTACCTTCTGCGGCATTCTGGCCGGTGTAGTGGTATACGGCGTTCTGGTCATTACCCTGCGAATCTTACGGGCAGAGGACGTAAAAGCTCTGCCTAAAGGCGAAAAAATAGCCAAACTTTTGCGCTTGAAGTGAACGATTTATAAAAAATCCTGTTATATCAACGTTTTCAGGATAAAATAGCTTGCAAAGGCAGTGGAGATATGGTAAATTTTCAAAGGAAACAACGCTATGGGTGGGAGGATCTTCTCACCATCATGCACCTGCTGCGTGCCCCCGAGGGCTGTCCTTGGGACCGCGAGCAGACCCATCAGTCCATCCGCCGGAATTTTCTGGAAGAGACCTACGAGGCGCTGGACGCCATTGACCGGAATGACACCCCCGGTATGTGCGAGGAATTGGGGGATGTTCTGCTTCAGGTGGTGTTCCATTCCGTGATGGAAGAGGAGCAGGGCCGTTTCACCGCAGATGACGTGGTGGACGGCGTGGCTCAGAAGCTGGTGTTCCGCCATACCCATGTATTCGGCGCTGCCGAGGCCGCCGACAGCGCACAGGCGCTGGAGGGCTGGGAGGCTCAGAAAAAGAAGGAAAAGGGGTTCACCTCCCCGGCGGACGCTGTGGAAGCCGTCCCCCATACGCTGCCGGCGCTGTGGCGGGCGGAAAAGATCGTCTCCCGCTCTGTAAAGGCCGGATTCAACTGGGACTCCGCTGCCGGTGCGCTGGACAAGCTGGATGAGGAAACCGCCGAGCTGCGGCAGGCCGTGGAGGCCGGACAGCCTGTGGACAGTCCTCACGGCATCCGGGAGGAGTTGGGCGACGCTCTGTTCATTCTCTGCAAGATCGCCCAGATGTCCGGTGTGGACCCGGAGGACGCTCTGCACCGGGCCTGCGACAAATACCAAGGTCGGTTCCGCCGGGTGGCGGATGCCGCCGACCGTCCGCTGAACGCTTATACGGAAGCGGAAAAAATCGCTCTTTGGGAGCAAGCCAAAGAAAACTAAGATCTTCATTGCGGAAACGCGATAAAAGATAAATGGAATTTTAATTATTTTACAGGAGGATATACTCATGAACAAAGCTGAACTGATCGCCGCCGTGGCCGCTGCCGCTGAAATTTCCAAGAAGGACGCTGAGACTGCTGTCTCCGCTACCCTGGACGCCATTACCGCCGCTCTGAAGGAAGGCGACAAGGTCCAGCTGGTTGGCTTCGGTTCTTTCGAGGTCAAGTCCCGCGCTGCCCGCACCGGCCGTAACCCCCGTACCAAGGAAGTTGTCGAGATCCCCGCTTCCAAGGTGCCCGTGTTCAAGGCCGGCAAGGCTCTGAAGGACGCTGTGGCTGAATAAATTCACACCGTAAAGGGGGCGTTACGCCCCCTTTTTCATTTTTCAAGAAAGGAAGCATCATGCGCTTAGACAAATATCTCAAGGTCTCCCGGCTCATCAAGCGGCGGACCGTGGCCAACGAAGCCTGCGACAATGGATTGGTCACCGTCAACAGTAAGCCCGCCCGGGCCTCCTACGAGGTGAAGGAGGGAGATCAGATCACCCTTCGCTTCGGCGTACGGACCGTCACCGTGGAGGTGCTGTCCGTTCAGGAGACCGTGCGGCAGAGCGATGCCGCCGCCCTGTACCGGCAGATCCAATAAGTTCTTCTATCTCCCTCCCTGTCCGCATACACTGAGGGCAGGGAGGGATCTTATGACCAATGACTTCAATATGCCCGTCACCCCCCACCGGCTGGAGCTGATGGACCGGGCGCATCTCACCGTTTCCGGCGTGGAGGACGTGGAACGTTTCGACGAGAGCGGCGTCATTATGACCACCTCCGCCGGGACCCTGATCGTCACCGGGGAGGACCTGCACATCGGTAAGCTGTCTTTAGAGGGGGGCGAGTTGTATGTGGATGGCCGCATCACCTCCATCTCCTATGAGGACACTCCGAACCGTCAGGGCGGCTTTTTCAGCCGTCTGTTCGGATAGGCCATGGCCATCCATGTCACGGAGCAGCTCCGCACGTTCCTCCTGTCGATTCTGCTGGGGCTGGGCGCCGGGGTCCTGTACGACCTGCTGCGGGCGGTGCGGCTGCGGCACCCTCGACTGACGGCGCCGCTGGACCTGCTCTACTGTCAGGCCATAGGTCTGGCGGTCTTTCTGTTCGTCCTGCGGCAGTCGGATGGCCAACTCCGGGGGTTCATCCTGCTGGGAGGACTGGGCGGCGGCGTTCTGTTTTTTTCCCTGCTTTCCCGGCCCCTGCGGCCGGTTTGGGACTTCTGGATGGACCGGTGGATGGAATTGTTCCAATTTCTGAGTCTACCGGGACGGTTTTGCGCCGCAGTTTGTAAAAAATTTGCATTTCAGGCAAAAACCCTCTTTTATTTTCTCAGGAAATACGCTACAATACATATTGAAGGAGTATGGAAGCCCCTTCGCAAAGGAGGGATGTCCCATGGCAAAGCCCGTCAAACCCGCAAAAAAGAAAAAATCAGGTAATCTGCTGGTCCATGTGGTGATCCTGCTGCTTCTGGCCACAGTGGGCTGGCGGCTTCATGCCCTTCAGGGGCAGGTCCGGGCCGCACAGGCGGAACGGGATCAGTATGCCCGGCAGGTAGAGAATGTCCAGCAGGAAAACGAGACGCTGCGGAGCGACATCGCAGAAGGTCCCACTAAAGAAAAATTACTGGAACAAGCTCGAAATGAGCTCGGCTGGGTTCCTTCGGACTCTTATGTTTTTTATGACAGAGAGCGATAAACCCAACTGAGCATTACCGGCACAGCCGGTCACTATTATTTTAACAAGAATAAGAATAGGAGTAACACAGCACTTATGGAGTACGAGGTCGGAACAGTCTTAGAGGGCAAGGTCACCAGTATTACAAAATTCGGCGCTTTTGTGGCCTTGGAGGGCGGCAAGTCCGGCCTGGTACATATTTCGGAGATCGCCAACAGCTATGTCAATGATGTACATGACTTTTTGCAGGAGGGGCAGGACGTTAAAGTAAAGCTCCTTGCTATCAAGGACGGAAAGCTGGATCTTTCCATCAAAAAGGCGCTGCCTGCACCGGAGCGCCCCGCCCAGCGGAACTTCCAGCCCCGTCCGGCAGCAGTCCCCCGTCCCGCAGCGGCTCCCCGGCGGCCCGCCGTTCAGGCAGCGGACACCACCCCCTCCGGCGATCTGGCCTTCGAGGACAAGCTCAAGCAGTTTCTCTCCTCCTCGGAGCGGAAAATGGCAGACCTGAACCGAAATATCTCCGGCAAGCAGGGCGGCCGCAGAAGAAGATAAATCCATTTTAAACTGATAACAACGCAGCCGTCTCCGGGAGAGCATCCCAGAGACGGCTGCGTCAACTTATATGTGTGAAAAATCACGCAGAAAAAGCGTCCACGCCCGCAAGGGCACATTTGATAGGGCCGATTTTCCGCGCCCCTTTTACGCCAGTCTGCGGAAGCACTCATTCTGGGTGTTGCTCCAGAAGTGAGTGTCATCGATGCCGGACACGTAGTAAACAAGCGGAGCGGAAAAGTCATTTTGCAGATAGTCAATGTCCAACTCCGGACAGTATCCCACGCTGCTGCGGTCCCGGACGCGGAAGGGATAGGCGGTTTCGCCAAGCAACTCCAGTTCCGGATACACGATGCGGCAGCCGTCCTCGGAAAACAGCAGAACGGTGGTACCCGCATCGTCCACCCAGATACCCGCAAGGGCTTCCTCCGTCACGGCGCTGTAATCCCCCGGCGCTTCGTAGCGGTACTCCGTGCGTTCCGTGCGGTCTAAAATCTGCGTAAACAGGGGGAGCAGCTTCCACGCCGCCCACTTCACCCGGCCCGTGCTGCGGTACGGCTGTTCCAGGGTATAGCCCGCGTCATCCAGTGCGTCATAGGCCGTCTCATCGCCCCGCATGAGGGCCTCCGCCTCCGTCAGCGCCGCCGCCCATGCCCGGGCCAGCTCCGCAGAGTTTTCCATGGGCACGTTTTCATCTATCCACCTGAATACGTCCTCCTGCTCCACCGAGTTCACATCGATCCAGTCCAGCAGCTCTCCGGCGGCATAGGTGGTCCGCAGAGAGCTGCCCGCCGTGCCGGGTGCCACGGTGTAGATGTCCGTCAGCACATCTTCCAGACTCAGCGGTTCTTTTTCCTCCGGTTTTGCAGGTTCAGGTTCCGGTGTTTCATCGGGAGGTTCTGCTGCCTCCTCCCCCGGTGCCGACGGCTTCGCATCCGGCGGATTCTCCGGCTCCCTGTTCTGCCCGCCGCAGGCGGTCAGCAGCAGTGCCAGCAGCAAACATACCGTCAAGATTCTGTGTTTCATCCCATTCACCTCTCGATCTTTGATCTCGCGGCCATGCCAACACACGCAAAATACAGGACCTCCACAGGTTCTGGCCATGGCCGAAGCCGGACGCCACACATGGATACATTGGAGCAGGCTTTCAAAGGAAACCTCAATGCCATAAGCAAGCACATCTGTATATGCTTATTATATCAATACCATGCGGAAATTCAAGCTGGACCCACAAATTCCCGCCTTCACTGTGGCAAAGGGGGCACGGGAAATTCAGAATCACGGCTCCCCCGCCGCTTGCAGTCATTCGTTCTATCGACCTAAAAAACCACGCGGTCAGCCTCTCGGCTGACCGCGTGGTTCCACAAGTATTCTGTTTTTACTGTACGGAATTTTTCATTCTCCACACGATGGCAGAGACCTGACCGCGTGTCAGGGTGTTGTTGGGCTTATAGGTGCTGGTGCCGTTGGAGAAGTACCCCTCAATGATACCGGCGGCATTCAGCGCCTGCACATAGACGTCATTGGTGTCGGTAAAGGGTTTCTTGCTGGGCAGACCGGTGGTAGAAAGCTTCAACGCCTTGGCGGCGATCTGCGCGATCTGCAGACGGGTGATAGGCCCGTTCAGCTTGGGATTGCCGGACACCAGTCCGGCAGCCTTGGCCTTCGCCAGATAGCCGCTGAAGGGGCTGCCCTTCACCGTGGGGGCCTGCTCGCCGTAGCCCGCCGCCAGCATGATGAGCTTCAGGGCCGCGCCGTAAGTAATGGTATTCTTCTCCTGGAACGTTCCGTTGCTGTAGCCGGAGATAACATTGGCGCTGGCAAGCTCCGTAACATACTTATAGCACCAGGTGGAGGCGGAGATATCCGTAAATTTCTTCACGCTGTCCACCACGCCGATGGAGACCACACCGGCACCCAAAGCGGTACCGCTGCTGCTCAATGCCACATAGGGGATGGAGACAGAACCGGTGAACTTGCTGTTCGGAATAAAACGCAGCTGACCCATGGAATCAGTTCCATTTCCATAGCTGTAAGCGCTGGTGGTATCCGCCGCATAGGAGCCCACGTACAGGACGCCGGCAGTGGAGGCAGGCAGTTCCAGCAGCTGGATGCTGCTAAGGCCGAAGCCAGTGGCGGATGCCACTGCGGAATACACGGAGTTTGCCGGGAAGTTCACGGAGGTACCCTTGGTGGTCACGCTGTAAACCTCAGACACCGGAGAAGCCGTCACGCTAATCAGGATGGTCGCGGAAACAGTTGTGCCGTTGCTGCTGTATCCGGTGAAGCCAAGAGACGTGCAGTAATTGCTTCCGCTGGGGATATAAGTCAGCTCGGAGAGATCATATTCCGATGCAGAGGCGGGACTGTAGGAGAAGACCACATTCCCCGCTGTGGAAGCGGTGAGCGGCATCTGTGCGGAGCCATACTTACTGGTATTGTAATAGTTGTAATATAGGCTGCCGGTAGCAGGTACACTGGTCAGCGTCAAATACTGCAGGGCTTCGCCAGAGGTGTACTTACGGAAAAGACGGGCAATGTCATTGGCATTGATCTGCAGGGCGGTGCCGGGCGTGGTATTGTAACGGATGTTGCCCACATAACGGGATGTTCCCGCAGATGTGCCGGTGGTGATGACCAGTGTACCGGTGGCGTTCTGGTTGGTCCGGGTACCGGTGCCGCCATAAACAGTGAAGCTCAGCTCCACGCTGCCGGAGAAGGACTTGTCCGCCACAAAGCTCAAATCGTCCAGGCTGTAGTCCGCATCTTCATAGCTGTCATAACCAAATGTGGTTCCGGGCAGGCTGGAACGGGTAAAGGCAGTCTCACTGTGCTTACCGTACCGGGAATAGAGGGTGCCGGCATTGTTGAACGCACTGTCAGGCCGACTGAATTCCACATACTTAAAGCTGCCGCCGCACTTGTTGCTGTAAAACTTCTCGAAATCGTCCTCATCAAAGACTGTCTCATCACCGGCCTTCACCGTGTAGGTGACATCGCCCTTGGCTGTGGAGGAACCGGTCTTATCGGTGGTGATGACCAACGTACCGGTGACATTCTGGTTGGTTCGGGTGCCGGTGCCGCCATAAACAGTGAAGTTCAGTGTAATGCTGCCGGAGAAGGACTTGTCCGCCACAAAGCTCAGTTCGTCCAGATCGTAGTCACCATAGTCGCTGTCACCGTAGTAGAATTTATTGCCGCTGAGACTGGAACGGGTAAAGGCAGTCTCATTCCGCTTGCCATACCGGGAGTAGAGCGTACCGGCATTGTTAAATGCGCTGTCGGGCCGGCTGAATTCTACATACTTGAAGCTGCCGGTGCAGCTGCTGTTCTCATAGATCTTCTCAAAATCGTCATCGTCAAAGGCAACTTCCTCACCGGCTTTCACCGTGTAGGTGATGTCACCCTTGCTGGAGGCTCCGGTCTTGGAAACCTCCAACACCAGGGTGCCGTCAGCGCTGTAGCTCTTGCCGCTGCTCTTCTCACCATAGACAGTGAATCCGATCTCCACGCTGTCATCGGACGCAGACTTACCCGCCTCCAATGTCAGACGCTTGAGGGGATAGTCGCCATAATCAGAGTCATCGTCATAGAACTTGCTGCCTACCAGATCAGAACGGCTCAGTGCTTCATCGCGATAAGCAACATAGCCGCTGAAATCGTTATAATTGCTGGTAGAGGTGCTAAAGGTCACGTACTTGAAGGTGCCGTCGCACTTGCTGTCATAATATTCTTCAAAATCGCTGACTTCAAAGCTGGTTTCCTCGCCGGGCTTCACCGTATAGGTGATGTCCCCCTTGGAGGAACCGGAAGTCTTTCCAATCGTGATTCTCAGTATGCCTGTCAGCTTACCACCATTATCGCCACGCATCTGGAAAGCCAGATTGACCGTTTCTCCATTAGAGCGCTTCCCCGCAAGGAAGCTCATGCCATTTAAGCGGTAATCATCACGGCTCATATCACTTCTGGACACATAAAAGTATGCCGATTCCAGATCATCTTCGTCTAAGCCTACTTCTTCTCGGCTGTAATCATAGGCATACAACCGCCCACAGCTATCTAGGCCAGTCACATCTGTAAATCGCAGATAAGAAAGGTTGTCATCCTTGTTTTCATCATAATAATCTGTAAACTTTGAAAGGTCAAAGCTCACCGTTTCCCCAGCCTCCACTTTGTACTCAAGATCCGCCGAGGAGCGGGCGGACACGGCCGGGACCATCGTCATGACCATGACCAGCGTCAGCAGAAAGGCCGGAAGCCGTTTTCTGAAAAACCGTCTCATAAAAAACCTCCTAAATTCAGTTTAGCACCTATGTATACTTCTATAAACCTACCATAGCGGAAAGTTGCTTTGCAATCATGAACAAATTGTGAATAAGATGCTACAATCCGGTTAAAATTTATCGCTGCGAACAGCCGGAATTTTTCACACCACAGCGGGCATTTCCTTCTCGTGAAACAGTCCTTCAAGCCGGGCCCGCTTTTCATACTGCGCCGCCCTTCTCCAGCCGCGGAAAAGGGGTTTGTATTTTGAGGAAATATCTGCTATAATAAAGGTCAACCTTAGAAAACTTGGCGGCCGGACGCTGCTGCGGGCCGTGTGCCCCCGGCGAACACGCCCGGAGAAATTCCGGGCTGCAGCTTGGGACGATAGGAAGTAATGCGATGATCGATCAATATGGCCGGACAATTGATTATCTGCGGCTGTCGGTAACGGACCTTTGCAATTACCGATGCCAATACTGTATGCCGGCGGACGGCGTGGAAAAAGGCCCTCACGGGACCGTCCTCTCCGTAGAGGAATACGGTGAGATCGCCCGGGCGGCGGTGAAACTGGGGATTCGGAAGATCCGTCTGACCGGCGGGGAGCCGCTGGTACGGCGTGGGATTCTGGACATCTGCCGAAGCCTGCGGGCCATCCCGGAACTGAAGGAGCTTTGCCTCACCACCAACGGCAGCCTGCTGCCGGAGCTGGCACAGCCCCTGCGGGACGCCGGGGTGGACCGGCTGAACATCAGTCTGGATACCCTGCGGCCGGAGCGATTCCGGGAAATCACCCGCCGGGGAGATCTGGAGGACGCCTTTGCGGGCATCCGGGCAGCGGAGGATGCCGGATTTCAGAATTTGAAGCTGGACACCGTGCTGATGGGCGGCGTCAACGACGACGAGATCGGGGATTTTCTGTATCTGACCCGGAAACATCCATGGGAGGTGCGGTTCATCGAACTGATGCCCATGGGGCCGTGTGCGGCATGGCCCCGGGAGCGGTTCCTGCCAGTGACGGAGATTTTGAAGCGTTTTCCGGAACTGGAAGAGATAGAGCCAAACGGTGTGGCCCGGCGGTACCGTCTGCCGGGAGCCATGGGGACTGTGGGGCTGATCACCCCCATGAGCCACGAGTTCTGTGGAGCGTGCCGCCGCATCCGGGTGACGGCGGACGGCAAGCTGAAAGGCTGCCTTCACAGCCGGGAGGAAATCTCCCTCCGGGGACTTCACGGCAGGGAATTGGAGGACGCCATCCTACGGGGCATCCTGCAAAAGCCCAAGGGGCATCACCTGACAGAGCATGTCAGCGATACGCCCCGAACTATGAACGAGATCGGAGGCTGAACCATGGGAGAACTGACCCATTTCAACGAGCAGGGCCGCGCCCGGATGGTGGATGTAACGGAAAAGGCTGTGACCCACCGGCGGGCCGTAGCCGCCGGAGAGATCCATGTTTCCCCGGAAATTATGGCCCACATCAAAAACGGTACCCTGAAAAAGGGAGACGTGCTGGCGGTGGCCCAGGTGGCGGGCATCCAGGCCGCCAAGCACAACTGGGAGCTGATCCCCATGTGCCACCCTCTGCCCCTGACAGGTATCGACATCATGTTCCATCTGTCGGACCAGCCGTGCATGGTGGAAATTCAGGCCGCCGTCACCTGCACCGGCGTCACCGGCGTGGAGATGGAGGCACTGACCGCCGTTTCTGTGGCGGCCCTCACCGTTTACGATATGTGCAAGGCGGTGCAGAAGGATATGGAGATCACCAACATCCGCCTGCTGGAAAAATCCGGCGGCAAGAGCGGAGACTATAAGCGAGAGGACTGATAGAACCATGGCAAGGGTCGTATCCGTCAATATCAGCGAGAAAAAGGGAACACTGAAAAGGGCTGTTCCGGAAATTGAATTGAAGCTGCGCCACGGCATCGTGGGGGACGCCCACGCGGGCGACTGGCACCGCCAGATCAGCCTGCTGGCGGAGGAGAGCGTGGACACCATGCGGGCGCTGTCCCCAATTCCGCTGGATCCCGGCGTATTCGCGGAGAACATCAATACGGAAGGCATCGACCTCAAGCACCTGCCGGTGGGCACCCATCTGCGCATCGGAGAGACGGAGGTGGGGGTCACCCAGATTGGCAAGGAATGCCACAACGACTGCGCCATCAAAAAGGCGGTAGGCAAGTGCGTCATGCCCACGGAGGGCATCTTCGCCGTGGTGGTAAAAGAGGGCGTTGTCAGGCCCGGAGACGAAATTGAGGTGCTGAAGTGAAGCTGATCCGAACAGAGGAGGCCGTGGGCCACGTGCTGTGCCACGATATGACTCAGATCATCAAGGATCAATATAAGGACGCCCGGTTCCGCAAGGGCCACATCGTCACAGAGGACGATATTCCCGTGCTGCTGAGCATGGGCAAGGAGAACCTGTATGTCTGGGAGATGACTCCGGGCATGGTCCACGAAAATGACGCGGCGGAGCGGCTGCTGGCCCTGTGCGGTCAGGAGAACATGCTCCGCAGCGAGACGAAAGAGGGCAAGATCGAGCTGACCGCCGCCTGCGACGGCCTGTTCCGGGTGGACAGCCAGCGGCTCATCGCTGTCAACTCCCGGGAGGACGTAATGATCGCCACCCGGAAGGGCAATACCGCCGTGAAAAAGGGCGACAAGCTGGCGGGGATGCGGGTCATCCCTCTCATCATCAAGGAGGAAACGCTGCAAGCCGCTGAGCAGGCAGCAGGCGCCGGCCCTCTGTTGGAGCTGCTGCCCTATGTGAAGAAAACCGCCGCTATCGTGGCCACCGGCAGCGAGGTGAAGAAGGGTCTCATCCAGGACACCTTCACCCCGGTGGTGAAGGAGAAGCTGGCGGCCTACGGTATCGAGACCATCTCCACCGCCTATTCCGGCGACGGCGTAGAAAATGTGGCCAACGCCATCGGCGAAGCCAGGAAAACCGGCGCGGACCTGATCCTGTGCTCCGGCGGCATGAGCGTGGACCCGGACGACAACACCCCCGGCGGCATCCAGGCAAGCGGCGCCCGCATCGTCACCTACGGCGCGCCCGTGCTGCCGGGCGCCATGTTCCTGCTGGGCTATTTTGAGGACGGCACCCCCATCTGCGGCCTGCCCGGCTGCGTGATGTATGCCGGGGCCACCATTTTCGACCTGGCGCTCCCCCGGATCGCCGCAGGCGTGGAACTGACCCGCAGAGACTTCGCCGTGATGGGCGAGGGCGGGCTGTGCCTTGGCTGCAAGCCCTGTCATTGGCCCAACTGCCCCTTCGGAAAATAAAAGTGAGAGTGCCCAAGCGCGCTCCTGCTTTTCCGAACCGTTCATCTCGATTGAGTATCACGATTTACTCTGTAGAGCCGAGATAGATTTTTCATCGAATCAGGAAGGAAGAACCAACATGAAAAAGTATTTGTCCCTGCTGCTGGCCCTGTGCCTGACCCTGTCCCTCGCCGCCTGCGGCTCCAAGGCCGACACCAGTGCCAACGCCGCCGACGGTTCCCAGACGCAGGACAACGCCTCCACGGAAGCCCCCGCCGGTGAGCCGGTGGAGCTGATCGTGTTCGCTGCCGCCTCTATGACGGAGACCATGAACCAGCTCAAGGAAATGTACGAGCAGAGCAACCCCAACGTGACCGTTACATATAACTTCGATTCCTCCGGCAAGCTGCTCACCCAGATCAAGGAGGGCGCGGACTGCGATCTGTTCATCTCCGCCGCACCCAAGCAGATGAACGCCATGGACGGCAGCCTGATCGGTGATGCCGAGAAGAACCCCGACGGGCTTGACCTCATCGTCACTGACAGCCGCATCAACCTGCTGGAAAACAAGGTGACGCTCACCGTTCCCGCCGGCAATCCCAAGGGCATTGAGAGCTTTGACCAGCTTGCCGAGCTGCTGAAAAGCGGTGATGTGATGCTGGCCATCGGCAACAGCGACGTGCCCGTGGGTCAGTACACCCTGAAGATCTTCAACTACTACGGCATCGACGAGACCGCCGTCGCAAATAAGCTGACCTACGGCAACAACGTGAAGGAGGTGGCCGCTCAGGTCAGCGAGGGTGCCGTGGACTGCGGCATCATCTATGCCACGGACGCCCACTCCGCCGGTCTGACGGTGGTGGACAGTGCCACTGCCGAAATGTGCGGTCAGGTCATCTACCCCGCTGCCGTGCTCAAGGGAGACAAGGAGGATGCCGCCCAGGACTTCCTGGCCTATCTCCAGACCGACGCAGCCATGACCGTGTTTGAGTCCGTGGGCTTCTCCGCCGCTTGACCGAGAACTATTTCTGAAAAGGCCGATGATAAACCGCTCGCCCGCCGCTGATACGGCGGCGGGCCGTCGGTCCTCCATCCCTTCCCCCTCAGGAGGTAACTTATGGACCTGTTTCCCCTATGGAACTCGCTGCGTGTTGCGGCTATTTCCACGGCGATCGTCTTTTTCGCCGGGATCTTCGCGGCGTACTATATCGCCCGCCTGCCCCGGCTGGTGAAGGGCGTTCTGGACGTGGTGCTGACGCTGCCGCTGGTGCTGCCCCCCACCGTCATCGGCTATCTGCTGCTGCGGCTGCTGGGGCCAAAGCGGATCCTCGGCGCGTGGCTGCTGAGCCATTTCGGTGTGAAAGTGGTGATGACGTGGTGGTCTGCCATCTTTGCCACCGCCGTGGTGATCTTCCCGTTGATGTACCGCACCGCCCGCGGAGCCTTCGAGTCCTTTGACGAGACACTGGCCTACTCCGGACAGACACTGGGCCTTTCCAACGCCTATATCTTCTGGCACATCCGGATGCCCTGCTGCCGACAGGGCATCTTAGCGGGAACGGTGCTGGCCTTCGCCCGGGCCTTGGGCGAATACGGTGCTACCAGCATGATCGCCGGGTACACCCCCGGCAAGACCGCCACCATCTCCACCACGGTCTACCAGCTTTGGCAGACCAGCAATGACGCGTTGGCTATGAAATGGGTAATGGTCAACCTGACCATCTCCGCCGTGGTGCTGCTGACGGTGAATATGCTGGAACGCCGGGACTTTCTGGCGGGCGGCAGTAAAAGGAGGAACCGTGCATGAGCCTTTCCGTGGATCTTGAAAAGCGGCTGGGCAGCTTTCACCTGCGGGTGCAGTTTCAGGCGGAGGACGAGATCACGGCACTGCTGGGGGCCTCCGGCTGCGGCAAGAGCATGACCCTCAAATGCATCGCGGGGATCATGACCCCGGATCGGGGGCGGATCGTGCTGAACGGCCGGGTGCTGTTTGACAGCGAGGCCAGGATCGACCTGCCGCCCCAGCAGCGCCGGGTGGGGTATTTATTCCAGAATTACGCCCTGTTCCCTACCATGACGGTGGAGAAAAACATCCTCTGCGGCATCCGCTCCGGTTCCAAGGCGGAAAAAGCCGCCGCACTGTCGGCGACCCTCCACCGCTTTCGGCTGGAGGGTCTGGAAAAGCGGTATCCCGCCCAGCTTTCCGGCGGACAGCAGCAGCGGGTGGCGCTGGCGAGGATTCTCTGCTCCCAGCCGGAGGTCATTTTGCTGGACGAGCCGTTTTCCGCGCTGGACAGCTATCTGAAATGGGACTTGGAGCTGAAGCTGTCCGATTTTCTGGAGAATTTCTCCGGACCGATTTTATGGGTGTCCCATGACCGGGGCGAGGTGTTCCGCAACTGCAAGCGGGTGTGCGTACTGGATCAGGGGACTTCGCAAGGGACCTTCACCCTGCGGCAGCTGTTTCACGAGCCGGAAACGGAGGCCGCCGCCCGGCTCTCCGGGTGTAAAAACATCGTGGAGGCCGTACCGGCAGGCAGCGCCGTAACGCTGCCCGCGTGGGGTCTGACGCTGAACTGCGGTAAACCGGTCCCGGCGGACATCCGTCAAGCGGGCATCCGGGCAAGACACGTGATGACGGTGCCGGAGGGCACCCCGGACGCCTTCTACTGCACGGTGGAGCGGGTCATTCAGGATGTGTTCACCACCATCGTCCTGCTGCGGCCGGAGGGAGCCGCGTCCGGTGCCCCCCTCCTGCGGATGGAACTGGAACGGGACGATTGGCGGCGGCTGAACCGCCCGGAGGGGCTTTGGATCGCCATCCAGCCAAGGGATATTCTACTGCTGAAATGAGGAGATGAGCGTATGTATCATGCTGCTGTATTGACGGTCAGCGACCGTGTTTCCCGAGGCGAGCGCCCTGACGAGGGCGGCCCGCTGGTGGCAGAGCTGCTGAAAAACGCAGGCTATGAGGTGGTCCGGACCGATGTGGTGCTGGACGAACAGGCGCAGATCGAAGCGGCGCTGCGGCAGATGGCCGACGATGGTGACATTCAACTGCTTGTGACCACCGGCGGCACCGGCTTCGCTCCCCGGGACGTGACCCCGGAAGCCACCCTTGCCGTGTGCGACCGGCTGACTCCCGGCATCCCGGAGGCCATGCGCTACGCCTCCATGCAGATCACCAGCCGGGCCATGCTGTCCCGGGCGCAGGCGGGCATCCGGAAAGGGACCTTGATCCTGAACCTCCCCGGCTCCCCCAAAGCGGCCAAGGAGAATCTGGAGGCGGTGCTGCCCACCATTGGTCACGGTCTGGAAATGCTCTCCGGCCGCCCCGCCGATTGCGCCAAGCTGACGGACTGAGGGGAATATCTCTGCCAAAACCGGATGCTTCCCCCGCAAGCAAAAAATCGGCTAATCTTTTGTATAGAGAAATTGCAAAAAAAGCTACCGCCTGCAAAATGCAGACGGTAGCTTCATACATATCTCGGCGCTTTTTCGTTGGCAATTGTTGTATATTTGTGGTAAATTCATCAGATTGCCACGGAAAAGCCCTTTATTTTCAAGGCTTTGCGGTGTCTCTTAGTACATGCCGCCCGTCATGACCCACTAAAACAGGGGGTTCCACGCTACTCTGCGTAACTGTACATATCCCTGTATTTGCAATCGGTTCGGGAGTTTCCTTGGAAATCCTGTATTTTCAAAATCCACCTAAATCTACGCAAGTCTGCATAGCTTTCGGCGCAAATGGTGTAGAAATTGGTGTATAACCGGCAACTTGGTATATTCCGCATTTTCCGGACAAAGTCAAAGGTTTGTGGCTGCCTGGTCGAAGGCACGCTTTACGACGTTGTAGTCCGTATGGGTGTAAACATCCAGCGTCACGCTGGCGTTGGAATGCCCCATGAGATACTGAAGACTTTTGATGTCGATGCCGGCCTGCTGCATATTGGTACAGAAGGTGTGACGCAGCACATGAGGGGTCACCTTTGGGAAATCTCCGCCAAGCGCCCACGGATGCTTTCGCTGAAGGCCCCGCATGAAGTTCTCCAGATGCATCGCTACTTTGGGTTTCCCGGCCTTATCGAGGAATATAAACCCTGTGCAGCCATCTACCAGCATTTCCACCTTGGGCGAAGCGCGATTCTTCAGGACGCGTTTCAGAGCCATATACACCGTGTCTGTCATGGGAATGGTGCGAACACCGCTCTTGGTCTTGGGACTGCTGATAAAATAGGGCTGGTTTGCCGTTCTGGAGAGCTGCCGCCGCACATGAATGCAGCGACGGTCAAAGTCAAGATCGCTCTTGGTCAGCCCATACAGCTCGCTGACAC
>Ga0256405_10002251_pt1 | contig 45722 bp, 43 predicted proteins | sample RumenRJG_02DNA_FD_189096 | JGI IMG/M metagenome (GOLD analysis project Ga0256405, IMG submission 189096) | Bovine rumen microbial communities from Lethbridge, Alberta, Canada - RJG_02 | ecosystem: Host-associated > Mammals > Digestive system > Stomach > Rumen | place: Canada: Alberta... | reverse complement strand
ATGAGTGCATTATAGCATTTTCACTCTAGACCCGTCAACCTGACTGATAGTTTTTCGGAACTTTGACTGATAGATTTTCGGAGTTTTGACTGACAGATTTTAAGCCTCCCGTCTACGCGTATTTCAAGAAATCAGTAGACGTCTGAATTACCAGCAGCTTGGCGATCTCTTTCGCGTCGCGGGTGGTGTAGGAAGCGACGCGACGGTCGGAGATTTCAATGCGTTCAGCGCCTTGACTCGGCCTCGGCCCTCAAAAGCTTCGCTTTTTCGGCGGTTGACGACAGTACAACGCAAACAAGGCACTATGACACACTGGCCTAGTCCACTTTTTTCATCTCCCTGAAACGCGAGCCGCGAGACTCTGCAAGGGAGATTATGCGCATGGCCGTCGCGCCGATGCGCCACTCGCGGTTCAGGTCGAGCCAGAAAAGCCCGCCCTCGCGCCTGAGATATTTTGCGTCGACCGCCCTTTCAAGCCGCTCGGCAGTCTCGGCATCGCCGCACGCACGCGAGGCGGCGGCGAGAAACACCGACGCGACGCTTGCGGAGACGGGCCGCGGATCGCAGCATCCAATGACGCCCGTCCCGTCTCCGCAGCCGTCGAGCCGCGACCAGTCCAGCCGGTCGCGTACTTTCCGCCAGAGCGCCGTCGCGACGCGCCTGTCCGACGCCCAGGCCTCGTACCACAGAAGCGTCCATCCGTCGAGCGCGTCCTGCCCTCGCGGATACATGAAGTTCCCGCGCACATGATAGACGAGATTGACCTCTCCGCCGCCGAAGAGCGGCGACGTATAATGGGCGAGAGCCCACTTCTCCCATCGCGCGGCATCCGCGCTCCAGTCGCCGTAGCCGAGCTTCGAGAAAACCGAGAGAGCCACGTGGGGATGGCTGTTGCACGCGAAGAACATCAGCCCCGGCTCGCAGGTGACACCGCCGTTCGGGCCTTTCCGCATCTGCTCGACGGTCACATCGATCAGCTTTTCGACATCGTAGTGAACCTTGCGCCCGTCCTTCCAGACGAAATCCCATCCGCCGCCCTCGCGGTGATACCGCCTGTCGCCGGTGAAGAGTTCATAGTAGGCAAGCAGATGCAGGAGGTGCCCCGTGTACATCACGTTCTCGCGATAGCACGGATCGGGCGCCCACGGCTTTCGCCCCCAGTAGTTCTTCGACATGGAATACGCCCATACGTCGGTCTTCAGCATCCGCTCAAAGCAGTTGCCTACAACCTTGCCGGCGCGCGCCCTGACCTCCGCGTCACCGCGCATCCCTATCGCGGCAGCGGCGTATCCGGCAAAGGCGATGTTGTACCGCTTCGCGAAGATGCCGTGCTGAGTTCCGCCGATGTCCCACAGCTCTCGCTCCTCCTCTGCGCCAAGCGGGCCCGTGACGTGCTCAAGCCAGGCAAGCGCGGCAAACTCGTCATCGGAAAGCGGAAGGACGCGCGGCGCATCCGCCGCGTCCTGTATGGACGGCGTTCCACCGCTGTCCGCTTCCTTCAGCAGCCCGCCCATGGGACAATCGTCTGGACGAAGAAAGAGAAACGCGGCAAGAATCAGCGGAGCACCCAGGAACACCGCTCCCGCGATGCGAGCTCGGCGTCCTGCATTCTTCGCCGACAGGCAGAGCAGCCACGCCGCAAATGAAAGGATCACGATCTTCTGCAGAGTCGTTACAAGCGGAGCGAACGGGACGACATTCAGCGCATGAAGGACGAGGGCAAGTGCCATCGCAGCAATCGGCAGGACGAGCGCGATTGTCCATCCGCGGCGAATGCGCCGCGCCGATTCCGCCCTTCGCCACGAGAAGAGCATCACTCCTCCGCCAGCCGCCGCAAGCCAGCATCCAGCATCGTGGAGAATCTGGTTAACGTTCTCCGGCACGAAAGCAATCCACAAAAGCCCCGCGACGTTCAGCGCGGTTCCCCACTTGGACAGTCCTGCGCGACGAGCGGCAGACATGACGGCAAGCGCGGAGAAGAACATTCCCGCCATGAACAGATAATGGCTCCACGGCCATTCGACGAGCCGCACCTCGGTGCGACCGAGTGCGCTCAGCATCCGCATCGCGGGGTTGTATCCACCGGGGAAGCAGTGCATCGCGAGGACAAACGAGAGCAAAGCCGCCGCGCAGAGAATGGCAACTGCGGCAAATCCGGCTGGCATCCAGCCCCGCCTATTCGAATCGGGCGGCATCGGTACCTTGCTGTCCATGTCAAGATTCTACCAAAAACGACGCAGCCCTATCAACCACAAGGCCCAAGGCATTAAAGCGCCAACAGCTCTTCGCGGAGGAGCTTGCAGGCAAGAGCCGTCGAGCGGCCGGTAGGGTCGAGCGCGGGGGAGAGCTCCACATTGTCGAGCGCGACGACGTTAAGCTCGCGGCAGATCATGCGCAGATCGTCAAGAAGCCGGCCGTAGGAAAAGCCGCCCGCCTCCTGCGTTCCGGTGCCGGGAAATTCGGAAGGATCCACCACATCAAGGTCGACCGTCAGGTAGACGGGAGCGTCATGGCCGATCTTTTCCATGACGGCTGGAAGTGTCGTGTCGGAGAAAAGCTCGGTCGTGACGTGCCCATCCTTAATGAATTGCCGCTCGTCGCGCGTTCCAGAACGTATGCCGAACTGGAAGATACGCCCGTCGCCGAGGATGTCGTGGCAGCGGCGAATGACGCATGCATGCGAGAGCTTCACGCCAAGGTAGTCGTCGCGCAGGTCCGCATGTGCGTCGAAATGGACTATGTGCAAGTTAGGGTAGCGCTTCGCCACGGCGCGGACGCTGCCAAGCGTGACTAAATGTTCGCCTCCGAGAAGGAACGGAACCTTGCCGGCGCCAAGGATCTCCGCGGCGCGCTCTTCGATCATGCCGAGCGCGGCATCGGGCGCGCCGAACGGAAGCTCAAGATCGCCCGAGTCGAATACGGAAGTATCTTCGGAGAGGTCGCGGTCCTGAAGCATTGAATAAGTCTCAATGCCGAAAGACTCCGCACGCATCGCCGCCGGCCCGAAGCGAGTCCCGGGTCGGAAGCTCGTAGTGGAGTCGTACGGCGCACCGAAAAGGACGACCTTCGCGTCGTCAAACGGCTTGTCGCACCCGATGAACTGATTGAGCTGGGGTTCCATATCGTCAGCCGCGCTGCGGCTCCTCTTCCTTCAGGATGTCGAGGACGTAGTTGGGGAGCGCGAAGGCTCCGCGGTGAAGCGCGGTGTTGTAGTAGCGCGTCGGAATTCGCAGCTTGTTCCACCTCGCCTCGTCGAGATTGCCGATGGGGTGGTACTTCTTTGACGCGAAGCCGAACAGCCAGTGGCCTGAAGGATAGCTCGGTATGTGCGCCTGGTAGACGGTGGAGAACTTGAACTCCATCGCTATGTGCCTATGCGCGTCGCGGACCGACTTCTGGTGGGCGGCATAGAACGGCGACTCGTGCTGGTTGATGAGGATGCCGTCCTCGCGCAACGCCTTGAAGCAAGTGCCGTAGAACTCGCGCGTGAAGAGCCCTTCGGCCGGGCCGTAGGGGTCGGGCGAGTCGACGATCACTAGGTCGTATTCGTCCTTCTTGCCGCGGACATACCTGAGCCCCTCCTCGAACCAGACCGAGACGCGCCTGTCCTTGAGCTTCGACGAGACGAAAGGAAGAAACTTCTTGGAGAGAAGCACAACGTCCTTGTCGACTTCAACGAGGTCAATCGACTCTATGGAGCGGTACTTGGTAAGTTCGCGCACCGTGCCGCCGTCGCCTCCGCCGATCACGAGGACGTTCCGCACGCGCGGATGCACCGCCATCGGCACGTGGGCGAGCATCTCGTGGTAGATGAACTCGTCCTTCTCGGTGATCATGAGGCCACCGTCGAGGACAAGCACCCTTCCATAGGCGGGCGTGTCGAGGATGTCGATCTGCTGGACGGCGCTCTTCTTCGAGGCGATCTGCTCGATCGTCTTCATCGAGAACCTGACGTCCTTCGTGTGTTCGTCGGTATACCAGAGTTCTGTCTGCATTCCTATAACCTCTCGCGCCGCATATTATACCATAACCGACGGTCGCAGACTGCCGTGCGTTTTGCCAAAAATGGCCGGCCAAAAATCTTCTCGCCCTCCGCAGGCATCGGGGATATCAGGAAAAAGAAAACCCCCAGAACTTCCGTTCTGAGAGTCAGGCGCCAATGTTGGCGGAAGGGGGGGGATTCGAACCCCCGGTGGAGTTGCCCCCACACAACCTTTCCAAGGTTGCACCATCGACCACTCGGACACCCTTCCAGTCGTTGTCTTGTTCGCCTGTCGTGTTGGTGCCAGGAGCGGGACTCGAACCCGCACATACTCACGTATAGCAGATTTTGAGTCTGCCGCGGCTGCCATTACGCCACCCTGGCTCTCCCCAGTCTGGAGCGGGCGAAGGGAATCGAACCCTCGTAGCCAGCTTGGAAGGCTGGAGCTCTGCCATTGAGCTACGCCCGCTTGCAAACGAACGCCGCAAAGTATACCATTTTTTTGGTATAATGCGCAAGGGTGAAAATCGACAGATCCATACTTCCTCCTGGGCGGATCGGCCTCGCCGTCAGCGGCGGGTCCGATTCCGTGGCGCTTGCATTCCTGCTCACAAAGGGCGGAACGAAGAAAAACGCCGCGAAGCGCTTTGTCGTTCTCCATGTCGACCACGGGCTCAGGCCCGAGTCGAAGGAGGAATACCGCTTCGTGCGATCGCTCGCGAAGAGACTCGGCATCCCCTTCAGGGGAACTCACGCCAAGGTCGTCAAGAGGCGCGGCGAATCGCTTGAGATGGCCGCGCGGCGCGTGCGCCTCGCCTTTTTCTCGAAGTGCATGAAGTCGCTCCATCTCGACGCCGTCGCAACAGGCCACCACATGGACGACGTCGCGGAGACGTTCCTCATGAAGCTGCGCCGCGCTTCGCTCTCGGGCATCCGCGCGACGAGCGAGGTCGCCGGAATCAAGTTCGTGCGCCCGCTCCTCGGCTGCCGTGACGACGAGCTAAAGGACTACCTTCGCAAGTTCGGCGAGGAATGGCGCGAGGACGCATCTAACGACGACGTCTCGATAGAGCGCAACAAGGTGCGCCACGAAGTGATCCCATTTATGGAAAAGGTGCTCGACGCAAACCTCGTCGAGCACCTCTACCGCATTTCACAGCGGCTGTAGCTTCGCCACCGCTACTTGTTGAACCCCTTGTGGTTCATGAACTCCCAGATGCGGCCGATCCACGTGTAGCTGCCGGTGCCAGGCGACGCCTTGCGCTGGAAGCAGTGCGGCCTCTTGCAGAGCGTGTGGAGGTCGCTTGTGACTCCCATCCTGCGCATCTGCTCCCACGTCTTCACCGAATTCATCGCAGCCCAGCCATCGGCGTCGCCGTGGATGAACACCATCGGGCACGTGTCGGGGTCGAACGCGAACTCCGGGACGAGACGCGCGGAGTCGTCGTTTCCGCCGGTCTTGTTGTGCATGTCGTCGCCGTCCGTGAGCGCGTAGGCGGGGTATATCCCAACACCCCACTGGACGTTGCACGGAACGTTGTCGATGTCGTCAATGTTCCAATACGAGCGGCTCCTGGAGCTCGTCACGCCCATAAGCGTGAGGTGTCCGCCGGCGGACGAGCCCATGATGCCGATGCGGTTCGGGTCAAGCCCCTTCTCGGCCGCCTTGGAGCGGACAATCCTGATGCAGCGCTGGAGGTCCTGCCACGCCGTCGTGTGCTTCGCGAGCGGCGCCGCGGGACGCGGTGTGCGGTACTTCATCACCACTACCGCCATTCCCTTCTCGTTGAGGAAGCGGCGCGCCGGCGCGACCTCGAAGCCATCGGGGGCGTTGCCGCCGTATCCGCCGCCCGAGTAGATGATCTGGATTGCCTTGGTCGTCAGTTTCGCGGGAATGTACCACTCGAGGTAGGGCGTGCACTGGTTCGCCTGCACATCGGGCATCTTCCCCTTCGGCCACAGCTCCTCCTTCGCGTACTTCGCAGGATCGTGGAAGTCCGTCGCATAGCGCTCCATCAGATCCTCTTCGGGCGAAAGCGGGCCGAGGAATCCCATCTGCGCAAGGAACTCATGCGCGCGGTCGAACCAGTTGTCGTACGCGGCCGCCTCGTCGCCCTTTCCGTCCTGGCCCCAGAAGCCGTGCTGGCGGTCGGCGAAGAGGTGGAGCTCCGCCGGAACCTTCCGCTTTCTGAGCTCGCGGTACACGAGCGTCGAGGCCATCGGGGAATACGGGTCGTCGCTGCCGTGGAACATGCACATCGGCGCAGTCTTCTCGTCGAACTTGAAGATAGAGTCGAGCTTCGCGTCGACGGCCTGGCCGTTGCGGGTGTTGGGAACGCCGATTCCGTCAGTCACCGCATATGCGATCGCCCCGGTGATCGCCCAGTTGATGTGGCACGGAACGTCATCGAGCTCGTCGACCTTCTCGTACGCCGGGGTGAGGGCGCTCGTCGCGAGCAGCGTCGCAAGATGGGAACCCGCGGACATTGAGATGGTGCCGATCTTCTCGGGATCGAAGCCGCGCTTCGCCGCCTCGGAGCGCACCATCCTGACGGCGCGCTGACCGTCCTCCCACGCGCTCTGGTGGATCGGGAGCCCTTTCGGACGCGGCGTCCTGTAGACGAAGTTGACGCACTGGAAGCCGGCGTCTGTGAACTTCTTCGCCCACGTCTCGACGAGTCCTACGTCGCAGCAGCTGAAGTACCCACCGCCGGAGATGAGGATCATGCAGCAGCCGTTCGGCTTCTCGGGGGCGGGGCACCAGTCGAGATATGGGAGCTTGCCCTTCTCCTTCTCGTTCGTCATGGCAGCAATCTGGTGGTCCTGCGCGTCGGGCATCTTGCCCTCCGGCCAGATGTTCACACGCTCGGCGAACGCCGCGAACGCGGCCGCGCAGAGTGCGCCAAGCAACATGGTCTTCTTCGTCATATTTTATCCTTTCTTTTTGTAAAAGTTTTTAGCCGTGTAGAACGTGTGGATTGTGCAGAGGTCATCGGCTTGCGAGGGCGAGGCGGACAAGCGTCTCGACGTCTTTGACGGACGGATCGGCGGCTATCACCTTCGTCACCATCTTGTTCGCGGCTTCCTCGCCGAAGCCGAGCGCCGAAAGCGCAAGAATCGCATCGTGGAGAATCGGCGCCTTCGCATCGGCGTCGCCGCGCCGCGAGTTGGCGGCAAGCGCCTCGATCGCGTTGACCTTGTCCTTCAGCTCGACGCATATCTTCTCCGCCGTCTTCTTGCCGACGCCCTTGATCGACGAGATGCGCTTGGCGTTTCCAGACGCAATCGCGAGCGAAAGCTCGCCTATCGACGAGCCGGAAAGTATCGCAAGCGCGATCTTGGGACCGACTCCGCTCACCTGGGTGAGCTTCAGGAACATCTCGCGCTCCTCCTTCGTCGCGAACCCGAAGAGCAACTCGTCGTCTTCTCGCACGCAGTGCCACGCGAGGAGCTTCACCTCCCCGCCCTCGCGGGGAAGCCTGTCGAACGAGGACACGGGTATGAGGAGTTCGTACCCGACGCCGCCCGCCTCTATAACGACGCGATCGGGCGCCTTTTCGGAAAGAACGCCTCTTATGTACGCAATCATGCGAAGAGCTTCGCGAGCTTCTCGAGCTGCGCGACCTTCTCCTTGTTCTCGGCGAGCTTGCGCCTTGCCTCGGCGACAACCGCCTCCGGCGCGTGCGCGACGAAGTTCTCGTTCGCGAGCTTCGCCTCGGCGGACTTGATGAACCCGCCGATCTTCGCGAGCTCGCCAGCAATGCGCTTCGCCTCGGCCCCCTTGTCGACGAGCCCTTCGAGCGAGAGGTAGACGGTGCCGAACTTCGTGATCTTCGACGGCATCGCGAGATCGCTGCCCGCAGGAACAAACTCGACAGACTCGGCCCTCATTGACTTTGCGAGGACCTTGACCTCGTCCGCAGGCAAGGGTGCGGGAGCGCCAGAGCTCCCGTCCGTTCCGCGCGCGACCGTCACCTTAACGAACGTCGCCGGCGGAACCTTGTATTCGGCCCTCAGCGCGCGGATCGCGGTGATCGCCTCGCGCTTCGCGTTCACGAACTCGTAGTTATCCTCAGTAACGCCCCACGCCGCCTTCTCGGCGTCCGTGTAGCCCTCTGGGAACTTCTGGAGCATGATCGTTTCGTTTTCCTTGAGGAACCCGAGCTGGTGCGCGACCTCCTCGGTGACGAACGGCATGTACGGATGGAGGAGCCGCAGCGCCTTCCAGAAGACGTCGCGGAGAATCGCCACCGACACGGCCTTGTTCGGCGAGTCCTTCACGTACTCCACGTAGCCATCGCAGATCTGCGTCCAGAAGAAGTCGTAGACCGCGAGCGCGCCATCCTGGATGCGGTACGCCTCGAGGATCTCGTTGACCTTGCGGCAGGCGAGGTCGGCGGCGTATAGGATGTGCCTGTCGTCGGCAGAGAGGGAAGAGGCGCGAAGATTGGACAACGTCACGGGGGCTCTGGTGCCCCCGAACCCCTCCTGCGGAAGGGAAGTTTCTTGCAGCTCCAGAAACTTCGCCGCGTTCCAGATCTTCGTAGTAAAGTTGCGGCCGATCTCGAACTTCTCCTTGCTCACCTTCGAGTCGCACTCGAGCGAGGTGATGAGCGCGATCGAAAAGCGAAGCGCATCGGCGGAATACTGGTCGATGAGCTCAAGCGGGTCGAGCGAGTTGCCCTTCGACTTCGACATCTTCGAGCCGTCCGCTGCGCGGACAATGCCGTGGATGACGATGTTCTTGAACGGCGGCTTCTTCATGAAGTGGATGCCGGCCATCATCATTCTGGCGACCCAGAAGAAGATGATGTCCTGCGCCGTCACAAGATCCGTCGTCGGATAATAGTAGTCGAGGTCCTTCGTCTTCTCCGGCCACCCGAGAGTCGAGAACGGCCAAAGCCACGAACTGAACCACGTGTCGAGAACATCGGGATCCTGCTCGAGGTCGGCGAGCGTAAGCGCCGCGTTGCCAGTCTTCGCCTTCGCCTGCGCGAGCGCCTCCTCGGCCGTCTCGGCGACAAAAACCATTTCACCGGAACCGGACGGGGAGTGATCTCCCCGCACCCCTTCAGTGGAAGTGGTCTTTTTCAAGTAGTAGGCGGGAATCCTGTGCCCCCACCAGAGCTGGCGGGAGATGCACCAGTCCTGGATGTTCTCCATCCAGTTGAAGTAGATCTTCGACCAGCGGTCGGGAACGAACTTGACCTCGCCCGACTTGACCGCGGCAATCGCGGGCTCGGCGAGGGGCTTCATCTTGACGAACCACTGCTTCGAAAGACGCGACTCGACCGTCTCGTGGCAGCGGTAGCAGTGTCCGACCTGGTTGTCGATATCCTCGATGTGGTCGAGGAACCCGCCCTCCTCGAGGTCGGCGACGATCGCCTTGCGGCACTCGAAGCGATCCATGCCGCAGTACTTCGCGCCGGCGAGCTCGTTCATGTGGGCGTCGTCGGTCATGATGTTGATTTCCTCAAGGCCGTGGCGCTTGCCGACGAGGAAGTCGTTCGGGTCGTGCGCGGGCGTGATCTTCACGATGCCCGTGCCGAACTCGCGGTCGACGTAGTCGTCGCTTATGACGGGGATCTCGCGCCCGGTGAGCGGGAGGATGACCGTCTTGCCGACGAGGTGCGCATAGCGGTCGTCCTTCGGGTTCACCGCGACGGCAGTGTCGCCCGGGAGCGTCTCGGGACGCGTCGTCGCGACCATGACGTAGTCAAGATAGGGCCTAAGCTCCTTGGGCCGGGGTGCGGGGGTGCCAGAACCCCCGTCCGTTGCCCATCTCCCCCCTACGACAGGATACTTGATGTACCAGAAATGTCCGTGGTTGGGCTCGTGCTCTACTTCGTCGTTTGCGAGCGCCGTGCCGCAGCGCGGGCACCAGTTGACGATGTAGTTTCCCTTGTAGACGAGACCCTCGTTGTAGAGCTGAGTGAACACCTTTGCTACGGCCCTGGAGCAACCCTCGTCGAACGTGAAGCGCTCACGCTGCCAGTCTGTCGAGTTGCCGAGCATGCGCTGCTGGTGGACAATCGTCCCGCCATACTGCTTCTTCCACTCCCAGACGCGCTCAAGGAACTTCTCGCGCCCGAGGTCCTGGCGGCGCTTCCCCTCCTTCTTGAGCGCCTTCTCTACGACGTTCTGCGTCGCGATGCCCGCGTGGTCGGTGCCGGGGAGCCACAGCGTGTTCCTGCCCTGCATGCGGCGCCACCTGACCAGGATGTCCTGGATCGTCTGGTTGAGCGCATGGCCCATGTGCAGTATGCCCGTCACGTTCGGCGGCGGGATTACGACTGAATACGGTTCGCGCCCGTCGGGCTCCTGGTGAAAATATCCGTTCTTCTCCCAGATCGGGTACCACTTGGCCTCCGCGGCCTTTGCGTCGTAGTTCTTGTCCATCTTGTCTTCCGTTGCCTTTTGAAGTGATATTATACCATATTCGCGCAGTACGCAGACAGTCACTTGAGGCCAAGGATGCGCGACATCGCAGTCGTCACCTTGTGCATGGCATTCTCGAAATCGTCCTTTTTCGCCGGGACGGTCGCGCTTTCCACGACAGTCTCGCCCTGCTTCAGCGAAACCTCGACCTCTTCGCCGGCACGGCGAACCGAAATCGCGAACTCGATCACCTCCTCCGGCGGCTCCTCGGGCGTCTCGTCCGGCTGCGGCTCTTCCGGCGGCGGCTCCTCGGGCTTTTTCTCGTTTTCCGGCTGCGGCTCGTTCATCTCTTCGAGGATTGACTTGGCGATAAGCTCGATCTTGCGCCTGACACTGGGGAAAAGCGCCTTGTGCTGGTCGGCGGCGTTGGCAGGCCGATTGGCATCGCCCGGCCAGAGGGTGTCGAGCCTCGTTGCGTCCCACGCCTCCTCGGTCGCCTGCGTAAGCAGCCCGACGACAGTCTTCAGGTCCGGCGTGCGCGTCCAGAACGAATCCTTGCGCCGCCTCGCCTCGGCGAGGACCTTCGCATGGTTCCCGTCGACTATCGCGTTCTGCGCGGCGATCGCGCTCCTCGCGACGTCAAAAGCGGCGGCGACCGCGGAATCGGCGCGGCGATCGGCCTCCTCCATGAGCGGCTTCCCGCGAGGCGCGTCGGCGAGCGGCTTCAGGGCGGCGAGACCACGCCATTCCCTGACCGACTTCTCGTAGTCGCTTCTCGCCGCAACGTCGTCCGCGACATCCGCGGCCGGGAACCACGTTCCGTCGGCGAGAGAAGGCCATGTCTCCTCCGCCTGCAGCGCCGCCGCGACCGTGCGCGCCTCACGCCACTTCGGGAGGACGTCCTTCTTTACCTTGGCCTCGGCAGCCCTGCGGAGGCGCTCCCCGCCCAGGCGCTCCGCGAGATACGCCCTCAGCTCGTCGCGCTCCGCCTGGGGCGCGTCTTCGCACGTTCCGTCGAGCGCCCGCGCGAGGACACCCGCCGCATACCGTTCGGCAAATATCTTTTCGCTGTCCGCGGCCTTGACATGCCTTTCCGGCGTCTCGGAGATCTCCTTCAGAATCGCGTCCGCCTCGACGTCGATCGCGATTGCGTCCATCTTTTTCTCGAGCCTGTCGAGCGTGCGCCGCTCTACGGCCGGCCCGACGGACTTCCCGAAAGTCCCGGCGAAGACGCCCCACGCCTTCGAGGGGTCAGCCGCCTTCTCGCGCCGCTCCCTCACGTTCTCCTCGAGCCGATCCCTGAGATCGGCTGCGAGCTTCGATGGCGAAGCGGTGTCGCACCTCGCGCGCATCAGGTACTCGGACTGCCTCTTCTGCTCGCGGCGGGCGTCCTGTATGACTGGCTCGACCATACGCTCGCTGATGAACTGGCGGTTCTCCGAGAAGACGACGGCCTTCTGCTCGCCTACGATGCGCGCAAGCATCTGTTCGCGCAGCTCCCAGTCCTCCTTCGCGTCGAACTCCTCTTCCGTCGGACGCGTCGCGGCTACGATCGTCTTCGCCTGGGACTCCACCGCCGACTTCCGTTCCGCGGCGAATGCGCCGCCGAAACGGCGGTTCACGATCTCCTCGACCTTCGCTGCGTCCATCTCTGCGCCGGACGACGCCGATTCGGCGCGGTTCGACGCGATCCCGAGCCGCTCGTCGATCGCGAGGACCTTCGCGGCGAACTGGGAGCGCACCTCCTCGGCAAAGAGCCCGCGGCACAGCCTCTCGGCCTCTGCAGGCTTCTCGAACTTCGCGGGGTCGGCGAGCATCGCCTTCGCGAGCGAGCCCGGCGCAGGCCCATTCTCGCGCAGCTCAGCCGCTGCGCGCGAGATCGAGATGCCTCGCGCGCCATCGCGGGCGGTCGCGTCGAACTCGATGTTGCCCGCCGAAAGCGCGGCGGCGAAAAGAACCACGGAAATGTTCACGGCAGCACCTCCGCTCCCGTCGCCTCGGCGACGAATTTCAGGGATTTTGTCTTGAGCGCGTCGGCGAGCGCGCCGGGATCTGCGATGTCGTCGAACGCGGACGGATTCTCGATCCACTGGCGCTGGAGACGCGCCGCAAGAGCGCGCTGTACGCCACGGGCGTCAAGGCGAACCTCCTCGACGGATCGCGCGACTTCGTCGCCGAGCCATATCCTCTCGTCGTCGGTAAGCGCGTCCTCTGCAAGCTTCGCCTCGGCGAGAACGGCAGCCTTCCACGCGGCCGCGAGCGACACCCTGTCGCGGTAGTCGGCGCAGGCCGCGGCCGAACCGGAGGCGAACGCCGCCTTCGCCGCTGGCGCAAGGTCGATCTTCCCGCCCTTCACGTGCTCGTCGGCGTCGAACGAGCGGCGCCCGTCGGTTCCCTGGGTCATCAGCGCGTTGAGGCCGTATCTGACGCGGTGATCCTCGGCGACCTTTTCAAGCGCAAGGACGAGCTTCTGCCTGTTCACCTCGAGTATCTCCTCGGCCCTCTCCTTGCGCGACGTCTCCACGAAGATGAAGTACGCAATCATGAAGACCATCAGCAGGGCAAACACCACCTGCAGAAGAAGCCCCTGCAGGTCGTCGGTCGTCGCCCTGAGGGATGCATCGCCCCCGAGAAGCCTTTTAATCGCGGCGCGGTCGGATTCGGTCATGGCCCGTCATCCCCTCAGCGCTGCGGCTATGCGCGCGAGGCGAGACTCCGTCTCGACGCGCGCCTCGTCCGCGGCCTTCGCGCGGCGCTCGAGCGCGTCTATCTCGCGCTTGAAGAACTCGACGTATTCATTCTGCCGCTTCTCGAACGACTGCTCGTAGTCGGCAAGCCGCTTCTCGAAGTGCGCGGCATATTCGCCGCGCCGCCGCTCAAACGCCTCGGCGTCGGCCGCCGCGCGCTTCGACGCCTCGGCCGCGTATTCGTCGAGCCGCCTGCGGAACTCCGCCTCGAACTCCCTCTGCCGCCTTTCGAACGCGTCGGACGCCGCGCCGAGGCGGACGACAAGCCTGTCCACCGCGGCGGCAAGATCGCCGTCGTCGGTCTCGGCGAGGCCCGTCTCCTCGAGAAGCCGCGTGAAATACGGCCTCACGAGCGGACGGTCGACGAGGAACACCCAGACGACAGCCGTCAGCGTCGAGAACAGCGCCGTATGGAGGCACTGCATGAGGTCCGCCATCGTGACCGAGTCGAGCTTGAAATAGCCGATTACGATGATGCCCCAGAGAGTGCCGAAGAGTCCGAGCGCTACGTTGAGCTGGTCCGAGCCGCGGAAAAACGGGAAGTCCCCGGCGCGGCAGCGCCTGCCGGCAGCCATCCGCGCGAGCGAAAGAGTCATGCAGAGGAACCCGAGAGCCGGAACGAACGTAGTGACGGCGGAATAGTCCACGACCGTCCAGTCGAGCCACGGGACGAACCCCGGCGCTTTCGCCGCAAAAGCCGAGGAATCTCCGCCGACCGCGAGGAACGACGACCACCAGTTGAATATCGCCGCGACGTTGTTTGCGAACGCGAGCGCGAAGAACGCCGTCGCCGCCGCGCAGAGCGCGAGAAGGACCTTTACCTTTTTCATGTGGAGATTATAGCATTTTAGGCCGTCCGCCTCAATCGCGGACGGCGGGATTGAGGTAGATAGGCAGGGGCTCGGCCACTAGCGCGGACGGGTTCGCCTCGGCAAAAACCCTGAGGCCGTCGGCAGTCGGCTTGACGCCGCCGATGTACCGCTCCCCGAACGCCTCGGAAAGGACGTCGCCTATGCGCGACTCGTCGCTCGTCGCGACCTTCGCCGAAAGAGGCACGCGCGTCTCAAGAAGGTCCCTTTCGACCTGGAACACGGGGCAGACGAGCTTTAGCCCCTCGAAAAGCGCAATCCACAGCTTGCCGCGACGCGCGTCTCCCACGACGGCAAGCGGGAAGCCAGAGCCGCCGGCATAGACCTGCGCGGCAACGGCACACGGCGAGGGGAGCCCCAGAACTTCGCATTTCGACCCGAGCGCGTAGCCCTGCGCGAACGCGAGTGCGGAGCGGATTCCGGCGAAGCTGCCGGGACCCGTCCCCACGACTATGCGCTCCACACCGTCAAGGTCGAGACTCTCGGCCCAGTCGCCGTTACGCCCTTCTCCCGTCGACCTTTCTATATAAAGAACCTTCATTCGACAGACACTTCCAAAACTTCTCTGCGTACTCTGCGACCCTGCGTCTCTGCGTTAAGAATCTCTGCGTTAAAATTATTCGTTGACGGTAAAATTAACTTCCTGCCCATACGGGAAGTCGCTCGGGACGTAGTTGCCGACGCGTGGGCGAACGAGGGAGTTGGACTTGCTGTAGTGGCCGAAGATCCACGGGCAGTCTTCGCGTACAAGCTCCTGGCAGATCGCCCAGTTGCGGTTGCGCTCCTCCCGCGTTGGCGCGGCCATCGCCGCGTCGTAGGCGCGGTCGAACTCGGGGTTTATGTAGTGGGAATGGTTTGGCCCGGGGCTCACGTTCTTGGAGTAGAAAAGCTGGAGGAAGTTCTCGGCGTCAGGATAGTCGCCGACCCAGCCCATGTTGTAGAGCTGCACGCGGCCCTCGTTCACCGACTTGAGGAACGCATCCCACGTCTGAAACGCAAGCTCGAGCTTGATGCCGATCTTCTCGTAGAACGACGCAAGGAGCTCGCCCATCTCGCGCGTCGAAGTGGACGCCTTGCCGAACGAAAGCGTAAGCGTAAGGCGGCGACCGGTCTTGGGGTCTATGCCGCCCGGATAGCCCGCCTCATCGACGAGCTTCTTCGCCAGCTCGAGGTTGAACGCATACGGGAACGGCGAGACAAGCTTGCCGTCGACCCCTGGCGGAACGGGGCCGTCCGAAGGCGCGGTGCGCTTCGAGAAGTATTCCTCCCAGCGCGGATAGTCGAACGCAGCGTTCAGCGCCTGGCGAAGCTTCTTGTTCGGCCCGAGCACCGGATCGCGCAGGTTTATGCCGATGTAGAAAGTGTCGAGCGTCGCGATCGAATGGAGCTTCACCCCTTCCGCGACAAGCTGGGGATCGAGGTTCCCGTCCTTGCCCATCACGGCGTCCCAGTTGTCCTTGGAGATTTCGCCGAGGAAGTCGAGCTCGCCCTTGAGGAACATGAGCCACTGCGTCGAGAGGTCGTCGATGACGAGGTAGCGCAAGGTGTCGAACTTGCCCTTCTCCGGAACTTTGCGCGTAAAGACCATCTCGTGGTTCTTGCGCCACTTCGTGAGCTCGAAAGGCCCGGTGCCGGAGCCGTCGGGCCGGCGCACCGCCGCGGGGCTCATCGCCATCAGCCACGGGAAGAAGTGGCAACGGCTCTTCATGCGGAAAACGACAGTCCTCTCGTCGGTCGCCTCGATGGTGTCGACGCTCTTGAGAAGCCAGCTGTTCGGCGAGACGAGATCGGGGTCGCGCAGACGCTCGACGCTCGCGACGACGTCCTTTGCCGGGCCGTGCAGAGTGCGGAACGTGTAGACGAGCCCGTCTGGGCTGACCTCGGGAAGTTCGCAGTAGCCAGCCGTCAGCTTGTAGGGACGCGCGAGGTAGTCGACCTTGAGAAGCGGCTCGTAGAGGAGCTGCACGACGCGCGAGTCGTAGACCGACTGCGAGAACGCAGGGTCGAGCGTCGCGACGCGCTCCATCGTGCGCGTGAAAGTCGCCGCGAGGACAAGTGAAGCGAGAATCATGATGCGTGTGCCTCCAGTCGCAGTTCAATTTTTTTCGGGGCCCCGGGAAGTTCCGCGAGACGGCGCCTGATGGTCGGAAGGCGCGGACGCATAAGGAACAGCGTCGGAGCGTTCTTTACGTAAATGAATATCTTGCCGTCCTCGTAGCGGCCGGGGCGGGCGGGCTGGTCGGGGAAGAGCCGTCTCCAGTTGTCCACGAGCGAGTCGAAGAACTCGTTCTTCTCGACGATCATGTCGGCGAACGCGGCGCCTACGGCAGAGCCGAAGGTCTTGTGCCTTCCGCGCTTCTCGGGCTCAATTGCCCGTCCGTATAGATTCCTGTCTTCCACTAACTCCTACCCCCTGACCCCTGACTCCTGACCCCTGACTCCTGGCCCCTGACCCCTACTTCGCCGCCTTCATCTGCAGCCATGCCTCGACAAACGGCTGAAGATGCCCGTCCATAACACCGTCGACATCGCTCGTCTCGTACTCGGTGCGGAGATCCTTGACCATCGTGTAGGGGCAGAAGACGTATGAGCGGATCTGCGAGCCCCAGCCGTTCTCGGACTTAGCGCCGTAGAAGCGGTCCATCTCGGCCTTCTTCTGGTCTTCGTAGTACTCGTAGAGCTGGGCCTTGAGCATCGCCATGGCCTTCTCCTTGTTCATGTGCTGCGAGCGCTCCTTCTGGCAGGCGACGACGATGCCCGTCGGAAGGTGCGTCAGGCGCACCGCGGAGTCTGTCTTGTTGACGTGCTGCCCGCCGGCGCCGCCGGAGCGGTAGGTGTCTACCCTGAGGTCCTCGTCCTTGATCTCGACCTCGATGTCATCGTTGATCTCCGCGACCGTCTCCATCGACGCGAACGACGTCTGGCGGCGCTTGTTCGCGTCGAACGGCGAGATCCTCACGAGGCGGTGGATGCCGCGCTCGGCCTTGAGCATTCCGAAGGCGTACGGCCCCTCGACGCGGAAGTAGACGTCCTTGTATCCCGCCTCTTCGCCAGGCTGCACGTCGTATTCCTCGACCTTCCAGCCCTGCGACTCGGCGTAGCGCTGGTACATGCGGTAGAGCATCGCGACCCAGTCGCACGCCTCGGTTCCGCCCTGTCCGGCGTGGAGCTTCACGAACACGTTGCACTGGTCGAACTTGCCGCCGAGAAGCGACTGGAGGCGGAGCTTGCCGAAGTACTCGTCGGCCTTCGCACATTCAGCGAGGGTGTCCTTGAGGGCCGTCTGCTGGGCGGGACCCTCTTCCATCTCGGCGAGCTCGAGCATTACGCCAGCGTCCTCGACCGTCTTCGTGAGCGAAGTGAACGGCACGACGTAGGCGCGTTCCGCGTTCGTCGCGGCGATGACTTCCTTTGCCTTCGTCTGGTTGTTCCAGAAATCACCCGACGCCTGCTGCGCCTCGAGCTCCGCGAGCTTCTTGCGCCTGTCGTCGATGTGGATGTAGTCGGCCATTTCGCCGACTTTCTTCTTAAGGTCTTCGATTTTCTGCCGTACTTCCTCTACTTCCAGCAGTTTGATTTTCTCTTCTTCCGCCATGATTGGTAGATTATACCAAAAATCGCCGCGCAATGCCTTGTCAATAGAGCTTTCTGCCGTAGACGAGCAGTTTGTTCAGGTGGTAGACTTCGTCCTTCGCGTCGGGAACGCGCCTGACGCGGACGTAGCGCGCGCGGGGAGCGGAAGACCTGAGGTCTATCCGGTAGGTGTCTCGCACCTGGTCGTCGCGATACACTGTCGTCCACTCCGTGCCGTCCTCGGAGACCTGAAGCTCAAGCGGCGCCTGACGGTGGCGGTTCTGCCATCCCGCCTTGTTCTCGGCAACCACTCCGCACACCGAAACAGGCCCGGGGAGCATCACGACGGCCCAGGGCGATTTCTCCTTCGCCGTATGAAAACCGTTCTCGCCGCACGGCGTCTCGTCGATGCAGCGGGCGTAGTTCTTCGGCTTGTCCCATCCGCTCGTCGACGATGTCTTGAGAAGCCCTTCGGCAGAGACAAGCTGCCCGCCGAAGTCAGAGACAGGATATGGCTTGCCGCCGCCCTTGTATGGCTCGAGCTTGTCCTGCAGCAGCGCAATCTGGCGGAAGGCCTCGAGGTTGTCAGACTTCGACGCACCGAGCATCAGCGGGTTGAAGTCGAGCGCAGAGCCCGCGCCGTCTTTCGCCTTTTCCGCAACGACCTCGCCAAGCGTCTTGATGTAGACGGCGGAAAGTCCCTTGTCGCTCATCATGACATCGCCGCCCCAGCCAAGCACCTGCGTAAAGTAGTTCTTCGTCCCGTACTGCGCGAGAAGCATCGCCTTCAGGACCGGCACCACAAACTCGACATCGGAGCCAAGTGGCTTCGCCCACTCTGCGAGCGTCGCCTTGAAGTCCGCCTCCTCCTGTATCTCCTCGTCGCTCTGCCGAAGCAACGGCGCAAACGCGACAAGCTCGTCGGAAAGCGCCTTTTTCCCCTTCTCCTTCATAACACGCGCGAAGTAGGGAGAAAGGAAATCCCAGACCGGCTGACGGCCCGTCTTCATCCCGCGCGCACAGCCACGCACCCATGTCCGCATCGTGTCAAGCGACGCGCCCGTGCGGCCAACCCAGTCGCCGTACGCCTTCCACGCGCCGTAGTGCGCGGGCCACGAGCGGCATGCCTGCTGGAAGTACGCCTCGACGTCGGACGATTTAAGCCCGCGCTCCTCGGCGACTATCGCAAGCTCAAGGAGCCGGTTTGCGGCATGGCGCCTCTCGCGGTCGCCGCGGAACGTCTTCTCGATGGCGACGGAATACTGCCAGGGATGCTTGTTCCAGAAGCAAAGGTGCATCTGGGAATGGCCCGTGACGCTGTAGTCTACCTCCCACCGTCCGTTGACGAGCCGGCGCGTGTAGGCGCAGTGTGCAGGCTGCCCCGCAGTCGTCGAGGGAAGCCCGTGGGCGTTGGAGACGGCGCTCCCGAACTTCGACAGCTCGCCGCACACGCCGCCAACGATCTGCGAATACTTTCTCTTCGGCCATTCGCCGGCCGTCGCCCACGGCTTGTAGTAGAGAGGCCCCTGGACGGAATCGCCAAAGCAGTTGAAAGTGCGGTACTGTATCATCCAGCACGCACCGCCGTATTCCCTGCTCGGCAGGTTCACGAACTTGTCGAGATGACGCTGCTGCGCGGCCATGTTGTCGGCGCTCGCCGTGCCGTGGCCCTGATGCAACGCGAAGCGCCAGATCCAGACCGGCTGCGAATAGGCGCTCTTGTGGAGACGCCCCGCCTTCGCAGTCGCGCGATAGGCGTCGAGAACGTCGGCGAGCCACGCCTCGTCCTTGTCGGGATAGTTCAGCGCAAGCGCGGTCATGAAGCGGCGGCCTTCGTTGTTCACGAACGCGCCGTCCGCGAATGGAACCCACTTGCCGTTGTCCTGGAAAATCAGCGACTCGAGCGCGAGCGCAGCCGCCGCGCCATCGCCAGGACCGTCGCCGGCGCGTGCCCAGCCGTCGGAGCTGTTCGCCGGGAACGTGCCGCTCCACGCAAAGTCCTCGAGCCACGTGCGGTCATTCAGGAATGCCTTCAGGAACTGCGCGGAGCCCGGGCGCGCAACAAGATCGTTCCAGCCCTTCTGGCCGATCAGCCGCAGCACGGCGTGGCGTGCGACGGCCAGCTTCTGCTGTTCGTTGAGAACCGCCTTCGGCTTGATGTTGTCGATTGCGTTCTTCGCCCGGTCGAGCGCAAACGCGGGGCTTGCACCGCCCGTTCCCGTAGTTGGCCGCGGCCGAACCGCCGCGCGAGCGAGCCCCTGCGTCTCGAACTTCTCGCCGTCCATCATGAGCCGCCCCATCGCGTACTGCCCCCAGAAGGTGGTGCGACCGAGCTCAAGCGCCGCCTTCAGGGCGGCCTTGCCCTGCGGTTTCAGCGGCTTGTCCGTCCCGTCGGTCGTAGCGGCATACTCCATAATCTTGACGAGCTGGCGCTGGCTTGCATTGAAATGCGACTGCGGAACACGTTTGATGCTGTCAAGGAACGCCGTCGAGCCGCCCTTCTTCTCGTTCGTCACCTTCTCAACCATCGTGACGCCCTTGTAGTCGTCGATCTCGAAGTGCTTTACCCAGCCGAGGGAATCGTTCGCGTCAAGCGCGGAAAGCGCTTTCCATTCATCCGCCCACGCACACTTGCCCTTTGTCAGCTCGTCCCTGTGGAAAGTTCCCATCAACGGAAAGAGCAAATCGAACGCAGCGCCGTAGAGGTCTGCGGCCTTCTCGCCCTTCTGCGACGACGCCTTCTTGAAAAGCGCCTCCGCCTGGTTCTTCCGCGCGGACACCTTCGCGACAAGTTCGGCGAGCTTCTCGGCCGTCACATTCCCGGGCACGTTCTCCAACTGGGCGAACACGCGCAGAGGCGTACCAGGGGCGTAGCATGTTATCGCGGGGAAGCGCTTCGTCCTGACAAGGATGTCCGAGACGGCTGCATTCGACTCCTTCACCGCATCCGTCGGCTCCTCCATCTCGTCGTGGACGGCGAAGAGGTATTTCGACCCTGCGGCGCGGCGGAACTCGGAACTCTCGAACACTTTGCGGACCTGTTCGCCGCTAACGCACCAGTCGCTGCCGGTCTGGAGAACCAGCACGCCCTTGCCCGCCCGCGCCGCCAGCACGTCGATCTTCGGCTCGGCCGCGCGAGCCGAAGCGAAGACCGCCATACCCGCGGCAACCACCGCAGCGCGCACAAAGACTCGCATCGCCGTCACCATGCCCCCCCCCGCGGCAGAAATCAGAGCCGTGCAACCCCGGTGCGCCTCGCGGCCTCGGCAACTGCGGCGGGAACGATGTCCTTGAGGCGGCGGTCAAAGGGCTTCGGGATGATGTAGCCAGTGCCGAACTCGAGCGTCTCGTCGGGATAGAGCGCCTTAACGTCATCCGGGACGCTCTCGCGCGCAAGCATCGCAAGCGCGTTCGCGGCGGCGACCTTCATCTCGGTGTTTATCGTCGTCGCGCGGACGTCGAGAGCACCGCGGAAGAGATACGGGAAGCCGAGCACGTTGTTGATCTGGTTCGGGTAGTCGCTCCTCCCAGTCACCATTACGTACTTCCTGCCCTTCAGAGCCTTTGCGACTTCTTCGGGAGCAATCTCTGGATCGGGGTTCGCCATCGCGAAGATCGCAGGAAACTCACCCATCTTCGCGACGTCCTCTCCGGAGAGCACGTTCGCGGCGCTTACGCCGATAAAGACGTCTGCGCCGACAATCGCCTCCTTGAGCGTCTTCGCCGTCGTGTCGACGGCGTGCCGCGCCTTGTAGGGGTTGAGGTCGGTGCGGTCCCTGCGGATCGTGCCCTTCGAGTCGCACATCGTGACGTCGACGACTCCGGCCGCCTTGCACATCTCGCAGATGCGGATGCCGGCCGCGCCAGCGCCGTTCATCACGATCTTGAGGTCCTTAAGCTCCTTGCCGGCGAGCTTGGCGTAGTTCATCACGCCGGAGAGCGAGATTACGGCCGTTCCCCACTGGTCGTCGTGGAAGACCGGAATGTCGAGCGCCTTGTCGAGCTTGTCCTCGATCTCGAAGCACGCGGGCGCGGCGATGTCCTCGAGATTGACGCCGCCGTACTGAGGGGCGATGGCCATCACTGCGTCGATGACGCGCTGCGGATCGGTTGGCCCGGTGTCCTTGCCGTCCTTGCGGCAGTGAGCGAGCGGAACGGGCCACGCGTCGACGTCGGCGAACGCCTTGAAGAGCACCGCCTTGCCCTCCATCACGGGAACTGACGCCGCTGCGCCGAGGTCTCCGAGCCCGAGAATCGCCGTGCCGTCCGATACGACTGCCACGAGATTGCGCTTGGCCGTGACATCCCACGCCGCGTCCCTGTTCTCCGCGATCGCCTTGACCGCGTGCGCGACGCCGGGCGTGTATGCGAGGCAAAGGTCGTCCTTCGTCTTGAGCGGCTTCGGGAGCGCAACCGCCACCTTCCCGCCGATATGGTACTTGAGAACTTCTTCCCTGTCGTATGCCATGACTATATCTCCTTTTCAGTAAAGTTGAAATGCGTTATCTTGACGCCGGTCGGCTCCAGGGTCTGCCTTACGATCTTGAGCCAGGAATCCGAGATCTCGCACGCTATCACGACCGCATCGGCGTTCACCATGTTGATTATCTCAGGCGCTTCCATAAGCGTCCCATAGACCTTGATTCCGCCGATATACTGACCGCGCAGCAGGATGTCGTCGTCGAGAAGCCCGACGATTATGCGGTCGTTCGCGGTCGTCTTCCTGACGAACTCTCGCCTGTACGCGCGGTACCTGAGACCCGCGCCGTACACGAGCACGCGCGAGACGTCCTTGCGCCCCTTGAGACGGGAACAGTCCATCGCGTAGAAAACATCTCTCACAAGCGGACGCGCCATACGCGCCGAGGCGATCAGAAGAAACGACACAAGGAAGTAGACGAGCGTCGCGCCAGCGATTTCCGCGGCCGCCACGTCGTCGGTGATTATGCTCGGCGCACAGCACACCCCGATGCCGCCCAGAATCGCGCCTGCGGCACATGCGACTAAAAGACGCGCAAAGTTCGACATCATTGCGCGCGACCAGACGGTCATGTACGTGCGGAGGAAAACCAGCGACGCAAACGAGGCGGCGGTGCGTATCGGAAGCGCCACGCGGCATTCCAGCTTGGTGACGGGAATCTGCATGGCGTAGAGCATTACGAAGAACGAGGCGACGAGCGCCAGCACGTCGAAGACGACGTAGAACGGAACGGAGAGCTTGGCCCAGCGCCTGCGCGAAGCCGTCGCCCTGTCGTGCGCGAATGACGCGAGAAGCCGCCCCGCGTCGAAAAGCTCCACGCGAGCCATGTCGCGGAACATGACAACGCAGCCGACCGCGAACGCCGCGAGCCACAGCCCCGCGGAACGCGACTTCAGCATCATGCCGCCGAGACCAATGAGAACGGCCACGAGCGTCATGAGATAGAGTATCCACGCCGTTCTGCGCTGATTGAGGCCGGTCGCGCGAAGTATGCGGTGGTGAAGGTGGTCGTGGTCGGCGGTCATCACGCGGTCGCTGTCGCCTTCGGCCGCCGAGCGCCTCTCGTGCCTGAGGATAAGGTGGCGAATCGAGCGGCGGAGAATCGCAAGGGACGTGTCGAATATCGGCACGCCCATCGCGAGCATCGGAACGCCAACCGAGACGAGGAACGAGTTCGGCGTCTGCGTCGCAAGCGGAAGCGTAGCAACGAGAAAGCCGATGAGCATCGAGCCGGAATCGCCGAGGAAGACGGACGCGGGGTTGTAGTTGTAGCGGAGAAAACCGACAAGAGCCCCCGCAAAAGCGAAATGAAAGAGCGTCTGATCGGGTTTGCCTACGAAAATCAGCGACCCCGCCATGCCGAGAGTGGCGATTAGGGCTATCCCGGAGGCAAGCCCGTCGAGCCCGTCGATGAGGTTGAACGCGTTCACCGCGCCTACGATCCAGAACACCGTGAGGATGCAGTCCACGGCGGGCGGAAGCGCGGGCCAGAGCGTGCTGAAGCCGAGCCCTCCCCAGAACCACGTAGCGAACGCGACGGCGATCTGGCCAAGCAGCTTGAGTTTCGGCGGAAGGCTCCATTTGTCGTCGGCGAGCCCGATGAGAAACAGGATGCCCGCAAGCGCCGTCACCCGCACGGGATGCGTCCCCACTCCCGATCCAACCCAGCGGCTGCCCGTGGCGAAGACATAGACGATGAACGAGCCGAAAAGCCCGAGGAAAAGCGCGACGCCTCCGCCGCGGGGAATCGGCACCTTGTTTATGCGTCGCGGATCGGGCTTGTCGACCATTCCGAGGCGGCGGTTCACCTCGCGCACGATTGGCGTGAGAACGAGCGTCAGCGCAAGCGCCGCGAAAAAGACAATCGCAAAAGGCGTCAGCTTACCGAGAAGATTCGTCATTTCGCACTGCTCCTTTCGAGATCAAGCCGCGACAGCAGCGCCGCAAGCCCGGCGTCGTCACTCCGAGAAGCGTTGACCGTCACCATGACCCAGCGGTCGATGCGGTTGAGGATGCTGCGGTCAACTACGTCGCGGAAGATGCGCGAGACGTGGCTCGCCGTCTTGAAGCCATCCTGGTTGAAGAAAGTGTAGGCAAAGCCGAATGTCGGGGAATCCTTCGATGCAAGGTCGATGAAACGCCAGTCTCGTCCGGCGACGGATCGCGTGCGCGGGCGCTCCATGCGGAGCCCCTGCGCAGGGAGGCAGAGCTCGGGGCGGTGGATTGAACTCTTGGACTTCCCGCCGACGACGAGGGAGACGACCATCCAGTCTCCGCTGTCCGCGACATAGCGGCGCTTTTCGATCACAGTGTCGGACGGGAGGACGGTGAGCTCGGCTTCGGACGGCTCAAGGACTTCCGACGAAAAGCCCGGGATATCGGAGAGGTGGACGTTTGGCGCCTCTGCGACCGTCACGTCCGGCGTCGCCGCCTGGAAGAACATGACGGAAGCGACAAACGCGAAGGTGACAACGGCAACAAGCGACGAAGACCATGGGGTCAGGCCACGCTGACAACGCCGTGTGGGCCTGACCACGCTAGTCTCGCCGGTGTCCATCACCCGTTCCCCCGACTCACAACTCTTAACTCCAAACTCACAAACTCTGCTTATCCCCTCGCCTGTCGCCACCATCAGCAAGATTGCCACCGCAAACACGACGAAGCCCGAGTAGTCGTGGTAGAAGCCAGTTGCGAAATCCGAAGACGCGAAGTTCGCGACAAGCACGATCGTGAGAATTCTCATCACGTTGCCAAGTATCGCGATAGGCACAGACGCCGCGAAAAGAATCCCGCGGCGAAGCCACGTCGGCTGCGTAAAATACGCATAGCCGGCGGTGAGGGCCATCAGCGCGAAGAGAGACCGAAGACCGCTGCACGGATCGGCCACGTCGATCGCGAACGAACCGTCCGCCGCGCCGACCATCGTGCCCTGCTGGACGATGTTCGCGCCAACGCCGCGCGCGACCGCGAACGCCGTAGAGCTCGCGAGGAGCCGCAAGTGGACAGTCACGACATCGAGGAACGTAGCGAGCGGAATGCAGAAGAGAAGGAAAAGCGCCGGGAAAAGGACGGCCTTCGCCGTCTCCTTGCCGAAGAACGCCCATGGAACGGTTATCAAGAGCCCGACGAACGCCACAATCTCGAAACGGAGCTGGACTCCCCTCACGCCGAGAAAGCCGAGCGCGAGAAACGGCAACGCCGCCAAGAGCCCGGCCCACGAAGGAGCCCCGAGCGAGTCGAGAATCTTCCGCCTCTCGGTCCAGACGACATAGAGCGAGAAAAGCGGCACATACCACCCGAACGACATATCCTCCTGCGGTGCGCGGAACATATCTGGCGCATGGTGCAGGATCATCGCATGGAAACCCCAGAGCATGGCGGCAAAGACACCCGCCATGAGCGCTGTTCTCGCATGGAGTTCCCGAACTTTCATAAGTGTTCGGACATTATACCATAAATACCCCCATCAGGGGGGGCACTTGGCACGGCCTCAAGTCGAGGCGGCCGACTTCTTGAGCAGCAGCACGTTCACAAAGTTCAGCGAATAAACTATGACGAGGAGCGCTACGACGGCGACATAGCCGTGGCCACCCTCTCCATAGCCGCCAAACGCCTTGGAGACGGCCATTGCCGCCTGGTTGCCCACAAGTCCCGCGAAACCCCAGGCCGAGAGGACGGCACCGTGAATCTTCGAGATGTTCGTCATGCCGAAGTGGTCTGCGAGAATCGCCGGAATCACCGAAAAGCCCGCGCCGTAGCAGGCATTGATGACGAGTAGCGCAAGGCCGATCAAAATCGGCAGGAAGCTCGCAAGCATGATGCCCGCCGAAATCGCAAGTATGATGAGCAGAATGTTAATGCGCTTCGCGAGGCGGTCGGACCACCATGCGAAAAGGAACCGGCCGCCGCCGTTCATGACGCCCGCGAGCGCGACGATCCAGTTGATGAGCTGGCGGTTGTCGCCGTAGACGTCGGGCGAGCTCATCATCTGCTGCGCGAGCGGGATAAGGCTGAGCCCGGCGGAGATGTTGAGGAACATGAAGAGCCAGCTACGGCGGAAGAAATTCCAACGGAAACAACTCTTAACAAAATTCCAGAAAGAGCTGAAATCAAGACCAAGCAACTCAAAGTAGCTGAACTCGAGTTCGGGGATACCGTGACCGAAACTCTGCACTTGGATCTTCGGCTTCTTAAGGAGAAAGCACGCGATGACCATCGGAACGGCGTAGAAGATCGCGTAGGCATGGAAGACGTTAGTGATGCCATAGTCCATGAAGCCGCGAAGCTGGAACACGGCGACAGACGATCCGGGCGTGCCCCAGTGGATGCCGCTGCAGAGGATCGCCGACAGGGTCGAGCCCAGACCGAAGGAGATGATGGGCAGCGCCGCCGCGATCGCCTTGTGCTCGGGGAACCAGAGCATCATCGTCTTGACGGGCGAGATATAGATGATGCCGGTGCCCAGGCCGATGAGCAGGCCGTAGCCGAGGTAGATCGTCGCGAGCGACTTCATGTTGATGCCGAGCTCGGTCACGATCAGGCCTGAGAGGAAGAGCGTCGTACCGATGATCGTCGACAGCCGGATGTTCTTCTCGACGATCTTCCCGAAGAAGGCCGCGCCCATGCCAAGGAAGAAGATGCCGAACGAGAACGCCCATTGGACGTCGGCCTGCGTCTTGCCGATATGGGCCGCAATCTCCGAAGAGAACTTGGTGAATGCGTAGATCTGACCTACCGACACCGCAAGGAGGAAAGCCGGCAAAACTGCTCTGATAAAACGTTTCATGGCGCGTATGATACCAAATGTTGTGGCTCATTGCAACGGCAAACCACTACCGATAGAGAATTTTTGTTTTCTCCAATTTAACCATGTAGAACATGTAGATCGTGTAGATCTTCTACATGTTTCTACATGTTCTACACGGCTAATCCTCTTCAGAAAGAGGGTTTTCTACTCCCTCTCTATATTTCAGACAAGCCGCTATCCGCGCAAAATCACCGCTTTTTAAGCCAGTTCCGCTCGGTAGGCACACCCCACGCTCGAAAAGCGCTTCGGCAACCTCGCCGCCGAAAACGCGGCACTTTGCGAACACGGGCTGGAGATGAAGCGGCTTCCACACCGGACGCGCCTCGATGTCAGCCGCCGCAAACCGGCGCAGCAGCCTGTCGCGCTCGCGACGCGACGCAAGAAGCGAAACCGTCAGCCAGTGATTCGCTCCAGGCGTAGGCGCGAGCAAATCGCCCTTCCAGTTCTTCGCATACCACTTGAAGTTCGCCTCGCGCTTCCTGAGGATCGCGGGAAGCCGGCCGAGTTGCGCAAGGCCGAGCGCGGCGAGGATGTTGCTCAGCCGGTAGTTGTAGCCGACTTCCTTATGCTCGTACCAGACGCACTTCTCGCGAGACTGCTGCGCGCGCTTTCTCGCGCGTTCGGCAAGGCCGCGGTCATCGGTCACAATCGCGCCGCCGCCCGAGGTCGTGATAATCTTGTTCCCGTTGAAGGAGTAGACACCCGCAAGCCCGGCAGAACCCGCAGGACGGCCCTCGCGCGTCGCACCGACGGCCTCGGCCGCGTCCGTGACGAAGACGGCGCCGAACTTCCGGCAGAGCTTCGCAATCGCGCCATAGTCGCAGCAGTTGCCATAGAGGTCCACGCCTACAACGAGCGCCTTCTTAGCCCTAAGAGACCCCAAGGCCCTTTCGAGAAGCGAGACGTCGATGTTGCCTGTCGCGTCAGAGTCGACAAAGACAAGTTTCGCACCGCGATGAAACGCAGGGCCCACCGTCGCTATAAACGTGAGCGTCGGCGCGAAGACCGTCCAGGTCTCGTCGACGCCGAGCTCCGCCATCAAAAGATCGATTGCCGCCGTTCCGCTCGACACGGCGACGGCGTACTTGCGCCCCGCGAGTTTCGCAAGCATCCGCTCGAACTCGTCTACCTGCGGGCCACACGGCGCAACATACCCTGAATCAAACGCCCGCGCTACGGCCGCGCGCTCCGCCGCGCCGACGAACGGCGGCGAGAGGAAGATTCTACTTTTCGTATTCGACATGCGCGCCTCCCGTCTCCGCCTTCCTGTATTCCTTCGACTTTACGTCGTAGTAGACTACCTTCAGCCGCGGCGTTTCCGCCGCGCCGTCCGCGACGAAATACCGCATCCATTCGACGGCCGTGACGCCGCTGCGCGAACCGCGGCCGATCTCGAAGGCAACGCCCTCGGGCCGCCATCCCTTAGGCAGATAGCCGCGGCACTCGAGACGGTATGTTATCCTGATGACGTCGTTCGTTCCGACCTTCTTCATGTCGAGACGCTCGGAGAGCCCGAGCCCTTCGGAGATGATTCCGCTGAAGTCGTCTGGCTGCCCCGCAGAGGGCAGGGGCTTTATGTCGACGTCTATCGGAGCGGCGTCGACGCTGAAGCTGTTGGAGAACGAGAACGACATATTGCCCGCCCTCTGCCGCCCCGACACCATGCCGGTGACGGCGAAGGAGAGCTTCCCCTTGAACGGCACGTCGTAGCGGACCGGTATCGAGAGGCGCTTCACGACGTTCGACGAATTTTTCGACACGCCGTCCGTCAGATTCTCCACCCTGCCGACCACCGTAAGCCCGAACATCTCGCTCGGAGTGATCTGTACCTGCCCGATGGAAACCGATCGCGGTGTCTCGAGCGCAAGAACGAACGAAAACGGCTCGCCGACCTGCAGCTCCGCTGGCTCGGTTCGGACCGACGCCTTTATCTCGACAGGTTTCTGCCGCTCGCCGTTGATTGTCATTCCCATGGAGGAATGCATCTGCTGCATGTGCTGCTGCATCTCGCGTCTGGACTGCTCCATCATCCGCTCCATCTCCTCGAAGATGCCCTGCCCGGAGGCCGCCGGAACGAGAAGGAGCGCGAACGCGACGCAGGCGAGCGCCCTTATAGCGCGACCGAGAAGCCAGAAAAGAAGCGCGACGCCAAGCGCAAGACCGAGAAGAATCCCAACGCGGCCCTTCCACGCGTACCTCAGCAGAGGACGCCCCACGACGCGCCAGACGGGAAGCTCTGCCGCGGCATTGTCGAACTTGAGGGCGCGCGCGGCAAGTATGCCGCGCTCAATCTCCGGCGTCTGCCCGACAGACCATTCGAGGCGCGAGTATATCCCGAGCGCGCGGCGCCACTGCCCCTCGCGAATCGCGCACGTTGCCTCGTTCATGCGCCCGGCGGCGAACCGGAAGTCCCTGAACGCGTCGGCCGTCGGCTCGGCGCACGCCTTGCGCCACGCGAAAAGCTCGTCGTCCCCGAGCGCTACGCCGGGGTCTTCGGCGAGTTCGGGCGGCTCCGGCATCTTCTCCACATCGACGGCGAGCTCCTTGACCACCACCTGCTCGCCCGGCTTCGCGTGGACGGGAATCTCGTTCGCCGCGACCGTCCGCACTTCTCCGTCAGGCCCTTCGTACTCGAATTCGAGCGCGGGGAACCAGAGAACGCCCTCGCGCATCGGGCGGACGCGATACGTGAGCGAGCGGGCGACTGCGACTTCCCGCGAACTGAAGAATCCGCCAACGCGCTTCGTGTCGGTCTCGGTCTTCGCGCTCAGGTCGTCGACCTTCCAGTCCTCCTTAGGGACGTGCCTCGAAAGCGCCGGCGGATGGAGCGCCGTGAAGTCGGCATCCCCGACGAAATCTATCGTGAGCACAAGGGGATCGCCGACCTTTGCATTGTTCACGTCGAAGTAGGCGCGCGTCGTGAGTTCCCCGCCCGTCACGCCCACGAGCTTGACCGCCGCCAAAAGGAAAACTGCACACGTCATCGCGCCACCACCTTGTAGCGGATCACGAGATCCTGCTTCCCGAACTCGCGCAGAAACTCCTTGTCGAGCCCCGCAATGGGGCCGACCGAGCGGACAACCGTGAGGGCGGCGGAATCGGAGGTCTTGTCTCCGCACGATTCGCTCAGGCGGCAGTTCACCATCTGCCCCGCCGAGTTGAAGCGGACGGCAATCAGCACGTAGCCCTCCGCACCGATGCGCGGGTTCACCTGCGACCACCGCGCGTTGATCGCCATCTGGATGCGCGAGAGACACAGCTGCATCGTGCTTGTCGCGAGCTGCGTCTTCGATCCCGGGGTATAGCCCTTGTTGAGAAGGTCGCGTATCTGCGCCTCGGTCATCGTCTGCTTCGCGGTCCTGCCGTTGCCGCTCGGCTTGTCCGGTACCTTGATCCTGACGGTCTTTGCGCTCTTGCGCATATTATCCATGCGCTCCTTCAGAAGCTCCTCCTTCGTCTTCTCGGGCTTCTTCGGCTCTTCCTTCTTGGGCGGCTCGGGCTTGTCCTTCACCGACTCGCGCATGCGCTTCAGTCGCTCCTCGAGCGTCTCCTTCGGCTTCTCCGGTTTCTTCTTCTCCGGCTCCTTCACGACGGCGTCGACCTTCGTGTCGACCTTGGGAGGAGGCGGAGGCGGCGTCACGACCTTCGGCGGCTCCGGCGGCTTTGGCGGAGGGTCGTCGAGCGGCGGCGGCTCGTCTTCGTTGCCGTCGAGATTCTCGTTCACCACGACCGTCAGGTCTATCGGTATGACAGTCTCCTTCGGCTTGAAATGAAAGCGCGCGAAAAAGAAGAAGCCAAGGAAGCAGGCGACGTGTATGACGAGGGCAAGCACGACATTCGCCGTGCTCAGCACTTCAGGCCGCCTCTCGTCTATCCAGACTTCCATTTCCGTCTACCCACCAACGACTAACGACTACTTCTCCACAGTCACAAGCGCCATCCTGTGTATCTTGCACTTGTAGACGACCTTTACGACCTTCATGACGTCGCCGTAGGAGTTGCGCTCGTCGCCCCTCACGAGCACCGGCACCTCGGGATCCTCTGCCGCCATCGCCATAAGCTCGCGCTCAAGCTCTTCGAGAGTGAGCGGCTTGTCGTTGAGGAAGATCACGTTATCCTTGTCAACGGTGACGGTGTTGGCCTTCTTGTTCTTCGTCGGGAGCTCGTCGGTCTTCGCCTGGGGGAGCATGATGGAGATGCCCTGCTCGAGCGCGGGGAGCGTGACGATGAACGTGACGAGAAGAAGGAAGGTGAGGTCGATCAGCGAGTTCATGTCGATCGACGCCTTCGGCTTCTCGCCGCGCAGTCTTCTGCGTCTTCTGAGCATGTCAGGCGCCCCTTCCCTGGAACTCGCAGGCGATGCGCCCGATAAGCTCGTCGGCGAAGCCCTCCATCTCCGACCTTATCTGCGTGATCGTCGCGTTCATGCGCGTGTAGGCCATGACGCCCGGGATCGCGATGAGAAGGCCGACGACCGTAGTCACAAGAGCGGCGGAGATGGACGGCGCGATCGTAGCGAGATTTGCGCTGCCAGCGGTGCCCATCTCGGCGAACGCGTCGAGAACGCCCCACACGGTGCCGAGAAGACCGAGCATCGGCGAGAGCGAGACGACTGTCGCGATCACGCCCATGCCGTGGTCGAGGCGAATCTCCTCCTCGTCGAGAGTATGCTCGCATGTGCCGCGCACGAGCTCGATCTCTCGCGCCGTCAGAGCGGCGGAACCGTCGCCGTTCGTCTGCCTTCCGACGAGAAGCGAGCGGACGTCGGGGGTGAGAAGCTTGAGAAGCCGCTCGCACGTCTCCTTGTATATCCCCTCCACGCCGGTCGCGGCCGAGGGCCTGCGCTCGAGGTAGTATTCAAGGGCATCGTGCCCGCCGGTGAAGTCGCGCACGAAGCGGCGCGTCGCCATGCGGACGTAGCTGAGCTCCTTCCACTTGCCGAGTATGACGGCGAGCATCACGATCGAGCCAAGGAGCTGAACGAGGACGATTCCCTGTCCCATCAGGTTGGAACCGAGGAATCCGTCGACTAACGAGTTTGCGAGTATCATGGTTTCGAATTGCAGTTGCATGGCGGCCGCGGGACGGACACGGCACCCGCCGCGGCCGTCCGTAGACCAATGACATTTCAACGGATATTATATCACAATCCCGCAAAGCCTGCGTCGACACTACATATGACGGGGCAAAAGGTTACAGTGTTTTTCGCCCAGTCTCCCGCTGTCTGCGAAACTGTAGTGCGATTTCTCGGTTAAACCTAAAAGTCGCAGTTGAAGTCAAGGCAGGCACTCCGTGGCGCAGGGAGGCGTTTTTGGCACCGTTCGCGCCCGTCAGCCGCCTTGCGGCATCGTAGCAAAGGCGCTCACTTCGGATTCCGCAGCCCGCAAAGCCCACCTCTAGGCGGAGTGCACATCCGGGCTGCTACATCAGATGCCCGAAACGCCTCCCTGCGCCACTTCGTGCCTGTGCCCGTCCGGGCTTCGCATGGGATTCCCGCCCCTCGCCGCCGTCAGCGAAGGTGTTGGAACGCGGACATGGCGTTTCCGCGCCGTCAGGAGAGCGGCATCGTCATCTGTCCGCCGATGTCGGGTGGGAACAGCCGTCGGATCGCGCCGTATTCGCGGAACGCGTGCGCGATTATGCGCTGGCGACGCTCTTCAAGGCTCAACATTCGCCTGTCGCGAAGCGATCAGGTCGCGCACCTCCGGGGCGTTGTTGCTCGTGAGCCTCATCGGGCATGTCTCGACGAGGCGGTCGAAGAAGCCTCCGGCCTTCGCGAACTGGCTCAGCAGCGCGGCGTGCGCGTTCACGCTCATCTGCGTCTCGTCGTCCCACTTCAGGGCGTAGTCGCCACCGAGGGTCGAGATCGTCTGCGCACGTGCGGCCCGTTTTTTGCTATACTTTCCCATGTCGTTCGTTCTTCCTTTCTAGTTTCGTCGCTGAAAGTATAGCACGAACGACGTTTCTTTTGCCCGAAAGGGGCGACGCGGCGGAGGCGGGATGCCGCCGCGGGCATCTGATGAAGCGGCCCGGAAGCGCGGCATGCCATGCGTCGGACATTGTGGGCCGCGGAATCCGAAGTGAGCGCCTTTGCTACGCTGCCGCAAAGCGGCTGACGGGCGCGAACGGTGACCGCGGCGGACATCCCGACGAAGCCGCGCTTCACCCAGATGGTGAAACCGCATATGCGTCAAAACCGTTGAAAATAAACGTTGAGGCCGCCATCAGGCGGCCTCAACTGCGACGCTTAGGTTAAACTTTCAACTGCGACGCTTAGGTTCAACCGTCAGCTTGAACGGCTGCGATCCGTTGACCCCCCTGGTCCTGGCATTTTGCGCCTCCTCTCTTACTCTGCGAACGACGGCATCGGCGGAGCCGGAAGACTGAACGCCGCACTGACGAGCTTTCCGAGTTCATCATCGCGCATGAGCGCCGATTCAGGGACTTCCGAGACCGGCTCACTGTCCTTCACCGGATTGAAAGCATCAAGCCCGATGCCCGAGGTGCGAAGCGAAGACGCCGATTGGCGGATGCCGGAAGCCGCAGTCTGGGCGACTTCAGACCCCTGGCCGGAGACCTGAAAGCCGTCCTGCCTCGCACCGATGTTGTTTCCAAGATTGATTTCCATTTTCATTACCCCCATTGTGTGGTGATTTCGCCTTGTCTACACATATCTCGCTAAAAGGTTACATGTAAATCTGCGAGAATTGTCTTCAACTTCTCTTTTGCCCGGAAAATACGCACTTTTACAAGATTTTCGCTCACTCCTGTCTGATTTGCGATGTCTCGCACGGACATTTCACCCACTTGGAACATCGTATACGCGTCGCGAAGGATGGGCGGAAGCTTCGCAAACGCCTCCAAAAGTCGCTTGCGAAGGTATTCCGTATCGGACTGCGAAGTCTCGCGTTGCTGCGGCAAGGCGTCGAGATGCGCCGTCATGCCGACGGTCGGCGTCTCTGTTTCGCCTCCGATGCCATCGTCCGGGTCGCGTATCTCGCCGACGAACGTCAACCGCGAATTGTCGCGCACCAGGTTCTTGCGGAGGTTGCGGGCGATCGTAAATGCAAGGCCCGAAACGGAGCTGGCATCGTCGCGCACATCGTCGCGCATCTTCCATATCTTGAGGAATGTGTTTTGCACGATGTCGCAAGCCTCGTCGTATTGGCTACCCGAGGAGACGAGCCAATTCGTAAGCCTCGGGGCTATGGACTTGTAGAGCTTTTCCATGTCTTTCATAAAACTTCTCCCACTATGTCGTTTCTCCTACATCTACCGCGTCCCCCACATGCGGCAATTCGTCCAACGTCACGCTGTCAAGCTCTTCCTCTTCCTTTTTGGCGTCTTGAAGCTGCTTGGCCCACTTGAGGACCTCCGCGACCGGCTCGATCAGCGAGTCGGGGACGAATTCCTCTATCCTGCCGTCTGCATAGAGTGCGCGGGCAAGGGGGCGATCCTCCATGATCGGAATTCCGAGGGCAAGCGCCTCCTCACGGATGATCTTCGCTATTGGCCCGGAACCAAGTGCGCAGATGCGCGGGAGCGGGGCCTCCTCCGAGTTGAATCGTATGCCCACGGCGAGACGCGTCGGGTTGGTTACGACGACGTTTGCCTTCGAGACGGCCTGCCGCGGATCGGGCCCGTTCAGGATCTCGTCGCGGAACTGCCTCTGCGCCTGCTTTATTTCCGCAGACCCTTCCATCTCCTTGTATTCGCGCTTCACTTCGTCCTTCGTCATCATCATCTCCTTGGTGAAGTTGCGCCCCTGGAAAAGGCGGTCGACGACGGCGATTACTATGTAGCCGAAGGCCGTGTATACGGCGAGGCGCTTCAGCATGAGCTTCAGGCACGGGAAGATGTCGTCAATCGTGCCGTAGCACATCGTGAGCAGCTCGGGGACGCTCGCCCAGATGATCTTGTAGAGGAGGTAGCTGAGGAAGCAGACCTTCACGATGTTCTTCAGGAACTCGAAGAGGTTCTTCATGCTGAAGATCTTCTTCGCGCCCTCGACGGGATTGAGCTTCTCCAGCTTCGGTATTATCGGCTCGAAGGTGAAGAGAAAGCCGATCTGGGCGGTGTTGGCGGCGATGCCGATGACGGCTGCGACAAGGACGAAGATGAAGGAATGCTTGCAGATCACGAACGCCGTCATCCCCATCGCCTGGCCGGTAGCCGCGAAAGGATCGCCGCCCATGCGGTTCCCTATGTAGCCGAGAAGCATGGAAGCGTCGTCGACAAGCGCAATGCCCATCCAGCCGAGAAGCACGAAGAGCACGACGAGAATCGCGGTAGAGACGATGTCCTTCGATGTGCACACCTGTCCCTTCTGCCGCGCGTCACGCAGCTTCTTCTGGGTGGGCATCTCCGTCTTCTCGCCGCTCGACTCAGCCATGGTCGGTCATCCTCCCAGGAGATTGCGGACAGGCGAGAGGATAGCAGTGTCCTTGGTGTACATCAGCATATCCATTATGAACGGAAGATAGACGACAAGCATAGCGACGCCAAGCGCGGACTTGACGGGCATCGACAGGAAGAACACGTTGAGCTGGGGAGCCGTGCGGTTTACGAGGCCGAGGCCGAGCGTCGCGAGGAACATCACTATGATCACGGGCGCAGAGATCACGACAGTGGCTTTAAGCATGTCGTCTACGGTGCCAAGGATCTGCAAGGGCGTGCCTGGTGCGAAGGAAATCCCTTCGACGAACACCGGCCAGATGGTGTAGCTCTTGTAGAGCGCCGCCAGCATAAGGAACACAGCGCCGCTGACGAAGAACACTGTCGAGACTATCTGAGTGAAGAAGATGCCGGTAGTCGAGACCTGCGCCCCGGAAAGCGGCGAATACACCTCGCCCATCGTCGCGCCGCGCTGGTTGTCTATGAAGTTGCCTATGTTCTCCGCGACCCAAAAGGGAATCGACGCAAAGAACCCGAGCAGAAAGCCGATGATGGCCTCCTTGAAGGCAAGGATCGAGAACATCCAGAGATTCGGCTCGCCCGGCGGCATCTCGTTCTTTACGAAAGGAACCACAAGGCACGCAAAGCCAAACACGGCCACCCTTCTCGCTACGCCGGGGATCATCGAGTCCGCAAGCACCGGACAGATGGCGAACGCCCCGCCGATTCTCGCCATGGCAAGAACCGCCGCAAGAATCCAGCGATGGAACTCAATATAGGGCATGGGCTATCGCAACAAGGCGAAGTGGGTGAAGATGTCCTGGGTGTAGAGAAGAAGAGTGGAGCCAAGCCATGAGGCGCAGGCGAGGAGCGTGAGGGAGATCGCGATCAGCTTCACCGCGAAGCCGAGCGTCTGCTCCTGTATCTGGGTGAGCGCCTGGAGAAGCGAGACGATGATGCCGATCACCGTCGCCACAATGATCGGGATAAGCGAAAGCCTGAGGATGATGATGAGGCAGGTCTTGGCGTAATCAAGTATCTGCGCCTGGCTCATATCATGTATCCCTTCACAAGCCCCTGGATGAGAAGCGTCCAGCCGTTGACCATGACGAACAGGAGCAGCTTGAACGGCAGGGAGATCGTCACCGGCGAGACCATCATCATGCCCATCGCGAGCAGGATGTTAGAGACGATGATGTCGATCGCGATGAACGGCAGGTAGACGAGAAAGCCGATCTGAAACGCCTTCGTGAGTTCAGAGACGCAGAACGCCGGCAGGAGAATTGCGAAACTCTCAGGATCGACCACCGCCGGCTCGCCGTCCTTGCCCCAGAGCATCTCGGCGGTATTTATGAAGAAGGCCCTCTCGCGCGGCGCCGTATGCTGGGAGAGGAACACCCTGAACGGTTCGGCCGCCTTTTCGATGTCCAGCGTAGAAAGGTCGAGCTGCGCCGGCGCGGCCGTCACTGCTCCCGCCTGCCCCTGCCCTGCCGTAGCGGGCGCTGTTGCCGTGGCGGCGTTCCTTGCCTTCTGCGTCTCGGCGATTATGCCCCACGACTCGCTCGCAACTGGCGCCATGATGTAGAACGTAAGAATCACAGCAAGCGCATTTACGACCATGTTCGGCGGAATGGACTGGATGCCGAGCGCGTTTCGTATGAGCGAGATAACGACCACTATCTTCAAGTAGCTCGTCGCCACCATCGCCACAAGCGGAAGGAGCGACAGTCCTACGAGAACCAGTATAAGTGTAAATGGATCTGTTTGAAACATGGCGAGTAGAGGTTAGGGGTTAGGGGTCAGGAGTCAGGAGTCAGTGGTTAGGAGTTAGGGGGTGGTGGATTCGACGATGAACGCCGACTGGTCGCCAAGTCGGTCGAGATGGCCTATCGCAATGGTCTTGGTGCCAAGAAGAAGCTTCAGAGGACCAGATGGCTTGGCGTCGGTGGTGCGCGGCGTATCTGCCGCGTCGAAGACCTCGCCAAGCGTGATCTCCTTCGGCTCGGCGTCAACAACGCGGACAAGCCCCCCTGCGGCGTAGCGCGACACGCCCCCCTCGCCAACCGTAAAGCGCCCGTCGACGATAAGCCCCGCCGGAACAGTGCCGATTTCCGGCAAAAGCACCGCATCGCCAACTTCAAGCCTGTCGATATCCGTCTGCGGAAGCGCAAACGCGGCATATTCCGCAACGGCTCGGAGCGGCGTAGAGCGAATCGACTCGTGCGCGAGGTCGAGATTCCTGAGATTGCCTATCGCGGAAACGACGGCAGGAGTGCGGGTAATCGCAAACACTATGTCATCAACCTTCGCGACAAGAGTTCGTACGTCAGGACTGTCTGGCGTCGCGAGCCCGACAAGCTTGAGCTGCTTGCGAACGGCGTTCTCAATCAACTGAAAAACTGCGCCAGCGTCCTTCTCGACAAGAGCAAGCAAAATTGGCTCCGGAACGTCGGCACGGCTATCCCAGACTGCTTCCAGCTCCTTGAAGCGCGGAGAGCGCCCGAGGGAGAGAATATGCGCTTCGTCGTCGAGCGTCACAGAAAGAGAGATGGCGTCCGCAGGAGGCGTCGCGCCGAGGACAAGCGTCGCGCTCTCGTCGCCAAGCCGACACGGCATCGCAAACGCAGGCGAGTCGACTATTGCCTCGGCGGCAAGCTTGGACCACTGCGGGAGCGCGGAGAGTATCTCAAACGATTTCATTGCCCTTTCCTTTCATGACTGAAACCGAGATCTTGCGGAAGGCGGAGACATGCTCTGCAAGCGCCGTCTCGAGGCGCGGCATCGCTTCCGTCGCGAGCTTCGCGGCATTCGGCGTCGACGGGACGACTTCGACGGCGAGAGTGCCGCTTTCAGACGAAAGGCGGATCTCCGACCCATCGAGGACCTCTGGCTTCAACCTCACGATCATCTGGCCTTCGCCGCGCACGAGCGAGGGCGTCACGAGTATCTGGTCGGCTATTGCCTCGGCCACGTTGCTCACGACTTCGACAATGGCCTCGGTGCGCGCACTTGCGGTCGAGGCGGCTATCTCCTGCTGCGCAGCGGCCACGAAAGGCGCTTCCCGGAGCGGCGCTGCGGCACGCGCGGATTCCTGCGAGAGATCGATAACAACGACTTCTTCAGGAGCCGCAGTGCGCTTCCCGGCGACAACTGGCCTTGCCGAAGTGAGTTCAGATTTGGCAACAGGCGCGTCAACGGCGGGCGCGGCAGGCGACTCAACGACTGGCGTTGCGACAGGCGCGACTTGCGGCTCAACAGCTGGCGTTGCGACAGGCGTGGCAGGCGTCACTTGAGCTGCGGCGATTGTCGCAGGGCGCGCGGCTGGCGCGACGGGCGCGGCGGGCGACTCAACGACAGGCGTTGCGACAGTCGAAGTTGGTGTTGCTGGCGCGGCGGGCGCGACAGGCAACTCAACGACAGGCGTTGCGACAGGCGCAGCGGGCGTCACTGGAACTGCGGCGACGGGCACAGGACGAGGGTCTGGCGCGGCGGGCGCGACGGGCGGCTCAACAGCTGGCGTTGCGACTGGCGCGATTGGCGCAATTGGCGCTTCGACAACTGGCTTTTCAACAACAAGCGTACTACAGCAAGAGGTGTCTGCCGACTCGACAACGGGATTTTCAACAACAAGCGTACTACAGCAAGAGGTGTCTGGCGACTCGACAACGGGCTTTCCAACGATTGCCGCAGGGCGCGAGCCGGCCGCAACAGGCGCCACAACCGGTTTCGACACGTCGCGTGGAGACGACATGTTTTGCGCAATGCTGCCCATCGCAAGGCGAATCGAATCGACCGCTGACTTGTCGTCAGACATCGACAACAAAAAGCGCCCAATCGCATCTGACGAAGGCGGATTGAACGACAGCGGCGTAAGCCCGCTTGTGTCCGCGACACAAAGAGCGTCTGCGCCCGAAAACATCGCGTCAAATTGTATTGCGCCCACTGTCATATCTCCGGCTTCCTTACGATGAAGTCCTCGAGTTCGCATTCGGCACGACGCTCCTGTTCATTGGCCTCGTCCTCCATCCAGACGGACTTGTGCTCCTCGATCTTCATCCTGTTTTTCATTGCAACTGCAAAATTCGCCCTTGCGGCCTCGGCCGCCGCCTCGCGATCCTTAAGCTCCCCTTCCGCACGCATGACATTGTCGGCCTTGAGAACGCCCTCTTCGTCTATTCTCGCCACGCCTTCGTTCGCAATGTCTATGCGGTCACGGCTCACGGGCCGCCCAATTATCGCATCGTATATGCGCTCGCGCCTCTCCTCCTTTGTCCTCTCGTACTCGGCAAGCTCGCTCTTCCTCTCTTCAAGCTTGCGCTCCGCCTCTGCGACGGCCCGACGGGCAACGGTCAGTTCGCCCGCGGCTCGGTCTTCTCGCATTACGCGTATGCGCAGCAGTGGCTGGAGGAAGTAGGACATGAGAGAGTTATGAATTGGGAGTTGTGAGTTATGAGTTGTGCGAGGTTAGGATACTGCTTCTTTTAGTTTCTCGATGGTGTCGGCGTAGACAGGTTTTTCGTCGAGGCCTTGTTTCAGGAACGCGTTGACGGCGCCGATCTTCGCTACCGCCTCGTCGGTCTCGGGGTCTGTCCCCTTCTTGTATTCGCCGATCTTCAACAGAAGCTCAACCTCGGCGTACTTGGCGAGCAGCGAGCGGAGTTTCGATGCCGCGGCCTTGTGGTCCTTCGGGATGATGGCGGACTGGCAGCGCGAGATCGACGCCAGTATGTCGATGGCCGGATAGTGGTTCTGCTGCGCGAGCTTGCGCGAAAGAATGATGTGCCCGTCGAGAATGGAGCGTGTCTCGTCGGCTATCGGCTCGGTCATGTCGTCGCCTTCGACAAGGACGGTGTAGAGCGCGGTGATGGAACCCTTGGAGGAATTGCCCGCGCGCTCCATGAGCTTTGGGAGCTCGGAAAAGACGCTCGGCGGAAAACCGCGTCTCGTCGGCGGCTCTCCTGCGGCAAGGCCGATTTCGCGCTGCGCCCGCCCGAAACGCGTCACGGAGTCCATGAGCAGAAGAACCTTCATTCCCTTGTCGCGGAAGCTCTCCGCAATCGAGGTCGCGACGTATGCCGCCTTGAGGCGTTCCATCGCGGGACGGTCGGACGTCGATATGACGAGCACCGCCTTCTTCTGCCCCTCGGGGCCGAGGTCCTTCTCGATAAACTCCCTGACCTCGCGTCCGCGCTCGCCAATGAGAGCAAGGACAGTGACGTCTGCTTCGGTGTTGCGGATAATCGACGCGAGCAAAGTCGACTTGCCTCCGCCAGCCGCGGCGAAAATCCCCATGCGCTGCCCCTCGCCGCAGGTGAGAAGCCCGTCAATCGCGCGGATGCCAAGCGATATCGGCTTGGAGATGATCGTTCGCTCCAGAGGCGAGGGCGGAGACGAATAGACGGGGTAGTAGCCGTCCGGCCTGAGCGGCCCCTTCGTGTCGGCGTCCATCGGCGCGCCGAGGCCGTCAAGGACACGGCCGAGGAGATTCACGCCGACGGGCACCATCTGCACGCGCCGGGTCGGGATGACCTCGGTCTCGGCGGAGATGCCGATCATCGGTCCGAGCGCCGTCAGCAGCGCGGCGTCCCTGGTGAAGCCAACTACCTCTGCATGGACCTCGTACTCTTCCCACGGATTCCTGAGAATGCAGATTTCGCCGACTTTCACTCCCGGCACCGACGCCTTGATGATCGTGCCGACCACCTGGATCACCTTGCCCTTCACGTCGATGGGCTGGGCATCCTCCACGGCACGGTCGAGAACCGCCGGAATATAGTCGAACGGCGTCGTCATGCACCGGCGCCTTTCCCGGAATCACCGGTTTGCCCGTTCTTGCCGGACAGATGACGGGCCATCGACCGCTCTATCGCCTCGAGCTGCGTCTCCACGGATGCATCGGCCACGCCGGCCTCGGTCTCGAGGATGCAGGCCGGCCCCTTGAGCCTCGGGTCTTCCACCACGTCGAACGTCTCGATCGTCGGATATTCCACGCGAAGGGCCTCGATGCGCTCCTTTACGGCCGGCACCATCTCGGGCGCGACCTTGAGCGTGACGTGGCGCTGCGTGCGGATGACGGCGTTCATCGTCTTGCGCACGATGTTTACGACCATCTCCTTGTCGCCGATCTCGACGACGCAGCTCTTAAGCGCCTTCATCACGATGCCGGCCATTTTCGACTCGACCGATTCCATGAAGGCAACGGACTGGTCGACCTGGTCCATCTTCTGCATGGAGATCTCTATCTTGCCGTCGCGAAGCCCCTTCTCGTAGCCCCGCTTCTTCTCCTCCTCGAACGCCGCCTTCGCCTCTTCCCTGATGCGCGCGGCCTCCTTTTCGGCTGCGGCGATTATATCGGCCGCGGAGCTGACCGTGGCGAATTCCGACGACTTGACGAGACGTCTGTCCGATGCAAGCGAAAAGTTCGGTTTTTCAATCAGCAGCATAGCTTGTACGCCTCCGGAAATTTCAGTTTGAGAAGCTTTGCGAGCGCCTTGCCGCAGGCCTCGGGCTTTGAGCGCTGAGGCGCGGGAGCGCTGGTGTCCTTGGGGAGTTTCAGCTTGAGGCGCGAGACGAGCGCCTCGGGGAGAGGGGCGAGAAGCGCGTCAATCATCGAAAGTCCCGTCGACACGACGTTTTCGGCTGATGGAGCGCCCTCTCCCCGCGTCTCCGCATCCTTGCGCTTAAGATCAGTCCCGCTGAAATACGCCGTAAACCCGAACACTTCGGGATACACCCCGGACAACGATGCCTTAAGGGCGCGCACAGTCGCGCCATCCATCACACGCCGGAGATCGTCGGCAAGGACGATCGCTCCAAGCCATTTCGCGATCGCCTCGAGCGTTGCGCCGTCGAGAAGCAATATGCGGCTGCCGTCCTCCTTCGGAAACGCATGGAAGCACGGTTCAACGCCAAGCGACTCAAGAATGTAGCGCTTGACGCGTGGTGCATTTCTTTCTTTGCCGCAAAGAGCGCAAAGGTCGCAAAGGGCATTCTTCCCATTCTTTGCGTTCTCTGCGTTCTTTGTGGCTAAAACATCTTCCAGCCACGACTCGTGCACTTGGGGCGCAAAATCCCAAAGGAAGTCCCTGACACGCGGCCAGAGCGCCTCGTCAGCGACCAGCGCCCTCGCATCGTCGATTGATATGTTTGCCTCGTTTGACATTCTTCGTTAGATTTTTGGACATTCGGCATTCGACATTCGACAACCGGTTAACCCTCTCTCAACTCACAACTCTCAACTCACCCATTTCCTCCCGACGCCCTTCCTCGCCTCGATATAGCGCAGCCACCTCGAGTCGGCTTCCCGGGAGCGACCCGCAAGCCGGAGCGCCCGCGACTCGAGCACCGCCTCGGCATGCGCAAGCTCAGGCGGAACGTCGGCCATGCGCAGAATCTCCACGGCCCTCCTCGCCTCGCCCCGGTCAAGAAGCAGTTCCGCGAGCGCGACCGCCGCGACGCCGTCGCGCGAATCGGCCTCGTGCAGGGCCTCGCACACACTCAGCGCGCGGTCGCTCCGTCCATGCCGCATGAAGAGCCATACGGCCGTCCGCAGGAACTGTCTCTCCTCTTCGCTCATTTCTTCGGCGGCGAATCCTTGAACACGGTCACCATGATCTTTTCGTACTGCAGCCCCTCGATTGCATTCTTTACGAGTCCCTTTACGGACGGCACTATGTCGGTTATGTCGGCGTCCCAACGCGAGCGGATGGCGACCGCCGCGGAGGAAGGAAGCGCATTGCGCGCGAACGGGTCGTTCTCGGGCAGCACCACGTGCACACGCGCATCGACAACTCCGTCGACCATTGAAATCGTCTTAGCGAGGTCCTGTGCGAGCGCGTCCATGAAACGTATGCGCTCCTCGGACGGCGAAGATATCATGCCCGTCTTCTTGAACACCTCGCCTATGCCCATGTGCGCACGGCGCGGGAGGCCCTTCCGCTCCAGGAGGTTCACCGCCGCGGCGAACTTCTGCTCCGACACCATGACGTTCCACGTGCCTTCCTCGCCGGCTTCCTTGCTGCAGGTGATTCCGGCGTCGAGAAGCGCCGCCATCACGAGGTTGGCCTGCTGCTCCTCCAACCCTGCGTGAAGCGTAGTCGCCTTGTCGCATCCTGCCAGCAACAGTGCGGCGGCCGGCACCATCAGCCGCAAAGAACGGAAAAAACCTTTAACGTCTCTCATCTTGTCAACCTTTCAACTTTCCAACCATCAACCGGTCAAAAATCACTGATTTTTGACAAGCGTCTGCACCGCGTTCGACGTCTTGTCGGCGACCTTTGCGACTACTTCCTGCTGGAACGAGAGGTTCATCACCTCGTACTGCAGCTCGACAAGTTCGGCAGACGACGGCCCGTGCATGCGTCCCAGCTGCGATAGCGCACGGATGCGGTGCAGGATGCCCTGGTTGTTCATATGCGCCGAACGCCACGAAGCGGCGACCTCGTTCGCAAATGGAACCGGGTCCACCTCCTGGGTTCCCTGTACACCCATCGCGGCCTGGAATCGGCTCACCGCGGACGGATCGGCTACCGGCTGAGCCGAGCCGACTCCTGCGCCCTGTTGGTCGAGCGCAGATGGCCCGCCGGCGGCGCGCACCGCCTCAACTATCATCGATTCTGTCATGTCAGTAGGTCCTTTGCCAATTGTGCCGCCGCAGGATCGGCGGTCTGTTCTGCCGCAGCCGACAGTGGCAGCACGGCTTCTTGCTTGCGTCCCAACCGTATGAGCGCCATGCCCTTGAACGCCTGGAGCATCGCGGATGACGGGAATTTCGGAAGAGCGACTCGGTCTATGTAGTCTATTGCCCCGCCGAAGTCCAGCATGCTGATGAAGAGGATGGCGTTCGCCACGGCGACGGACGCCTCCTCCGGGCGAAACCGCTCCAGCGCCGCGAGTATCTTCGCGGCGGACCTGAAGCGGTTCTGCCCGGTCGCCATCAGGGCGACGTTCAACAGCAGCTTCGCTTCTTCGCTTTTGAGGTCGAAGATCAACGGAAGTTGGAGGCGATCGAGTTGAGCGCGTCGCCCATGTTCTTGTTGATGTTCGTCATCGTCGTGAGCGCGAGGTTCCACTGCTGCAGGTCGTATTGCAGCTGCTGGAGGTTCGCCTGCACGTCGGGGTGCTGCTGATAGTTCTCGAGCGACTCCTTCAGGCGGGCTTCCATCGCAGAGGCGGCGTTGAAGAGCGCGTTGTACACCGAGTCCGTGTGGATGAAGTTGCCGCCCTCGATCGAACTGGCGGCGACACGCTCATAGTGACGCTGCTGAAGCCGCAGGTTAGGGCTTGGAATGTCGTCGCTTATCGGCTGGAGCGGTGATTGTGTTGCCATTTTTCTTTTCCTTTTTGTTTGTTGTTGAACGTCGCCTTTCGGCTACGCTTTTCTCGTCTCCCCGCCCACCCGGGCGGTAAGACGCAAAATCTTTCTTGCAAGGGTGTTCGCCTCCCTGAGTTGCTCGACCTTCGGGAACTCGTCCGGCGACATCCCTTCTTTCATCGCGGCCTCAAGCCGCCGTTCAAGGGCGACAAGAACCGCATCGTATCTCGCGAGAGCGGAATCCTTTTCAGGCCCCGCCAGCTCCCTCTCGATTTCGAGAAGCATCGTAGGTTCGTTCACGGTTTCCATGTGAACCTCCCCGTGGCATTGGTCACGGTCACTGCGTCTGCCTCGATCTTGACGATGACATTTCCGCCAAGCGCCGCGCCTTCGAGGACACGCGACCCGTCACGCATCACAAGGCATGGATACGGCGCAGTCAAGATTCCGCATACAGGCAGCGACGGCTCCTTGGCCTTTGACGTGCGACGCCTGGCATGAAACACGCCAATCGGCGTTTCGCCGTCATCGCCGTCGCCCTCCTCGCTCTTCTCGTTTCCGGGAACCATGCCGTACGCAACCCCGGTCGCATCGATGTCGCGCAACTTCGGAAGATCGGCGCTGAGCGACTCGAGTATGCGCTTCAGCGCGAACGGAGACGGCGACGTTCCCGCTATCGAGAGGACGCGGTTTGTCGCGGCAACGGCTTTAATCGCGCCCTCGGTGATCGTAAAGAGCGCGTCGTCTGCCGATGCCCTGAACGACTCGTCGTCCGAAAGGTCGATGTCTACGCCTGGCCTCGCCTCGTAGGCCTCGGCCGTGGCGCGAAGGCGTTCGGCGCGCGTCTTGAGGTTGCCGGAGAGCTTCGCCTGACCGTCGTTTTCCTCAAGTTCAAGACCATAGCTGGAGGCGACTTCGGAAAGCGTCATGGGCAGTGCAGCGCCCATGCCCGCACCGCCAGTCCCACCGGCAACATGCAGCGACTCACGTGCGTACGCAAGCACCTTCTCCGCATACGGGCGCACGGTGGCGCGGAAGAGCCACGCAAGGACGCCAAGCAACAAAACAAGCAGCACCAAGACGACAAGGCAGCCCAGGCAACCATGCTTCTTCTTCTCGGGTTCTGGAGCATCGGCCTTTTCCTCGCGCGGAGTCGCGGAGTCGCGGAGGTCTTCTTCA
>Ga0256405_10002250_pt1 | contig 45725 bp, 43 predicted proteins | sample RumenRJG_02DNA_FD_189096 | JGI IMG/M metagenome (GOLD analysis project Ga0256405, IMG submission 189096) | Bovine rumen microbial communities from Lethbridge, Alberta, Canada - RJG_02 | ecosystem: Host-associated > Mammals > Digestive system > Stomach > Rumen | place: Canada: Alberta... | reverse complement strand
AACAAACATCTGGTCGATACCAACAGCAAGCTGAAACGGATGAACGATTGGGTGAGCAAAAGCAATGCCGAATGGCAGGCAGAAAACAAGAAACTGAAGGAGAAAATACATGAGACTAATAAATGACTACAACCTAAAATCCGCAACTAATAGTCATTCGGACTAATTTCGCCGTCTCGCCCTCCATCTGAGGAATCTCCAGCCACTACAGGTGCAATTACGTGTTGTCCCCGCCCAATATCCCCTTACCGTCGTACTTCTCCGTCTCTATGAACTGGTGGTCGAAATCCAGGTCGTATGACTCTCCGGCCACAAGCTGGCCTGTACTCAGGAGCGCCTTTACCAGCAGGCTGTTCAGCATTGTGGCCGTATTGAAGTCATAGCTCCTGCCTGTGTCAGATGTATAGGTCGTATTGCCCACGGCCAGTTCTGAAATCGCTCTCAGAATAGTGTCAGAACTACATGTGCGAAGAGTGGGATGGAGTGAGAGATGGGGCATTAGGTGGCTTGTCACGTCCTCAACGCAGTCACCGCCACAGAAGTAGACGCTTGACAGCGAACCCGCAATCTCGCTGTATTGATAGCCGTATGACGTGCACCGGAGACCCAACACTTCGTCGATAACGGGGCCGACGTAACGGGAAAAAAGCTCTCTCACATGAAATATTCCTCCAAAAGGAGTGATTTTCTCAGATTTTATGCTTACCTTTGCCATGTCATTGAAGATTTTTTTGCTTGTCTTGAAACGCAGCACTAAGGTAAGTGAAAAATCTGACATGGCAAAATCCTGGGCAACTTTTTGTTGCTCAGGTACTTATAAAGAAAGCTAAACTAAAGTGCTGCGGAATTTAGGTATATACAAAGGTACAAGTTGATTCGATAAATATTGCTTCCTCAGAAGGGGAATTATCTAATTGTACGTTCATAAAAATGGATTCTGACTGTGCACGTTTTAGTATGCATTGCAACGAACCCATATTTAAAGATGAATGTATAACTATGGGCAATGTCTATTTCCAAATGCCAGAAATAATTAAAGAGGAGTTTATCCAAACCACAATTATCAGAATCGTATTGTTTTATGAAGGAGGAGCGACAGAATTATTATATCTCCTTAGGAATCGAGTCGTTGAAAGGAGGAAAGACCAGATTAACGCAATAATAAAGTCGAATTATCCAAGATACAATGCGAAATGGTTATAAGACTCAAGGTTGACATGGGCCTGCCCTCTGTCAGGTAAGAGATAGAGATACTTAAAGCGGAAAGGGTTATAAGTTATGGGAACATTAAAAGAGTATAAATGCAATGGTTGTGGCTACACCATAACAGGCACAAGGAAAGGGCATACTTTAGGCATGTTTGGAGAAATCGAAACTGAGAAAGTTCCGAGGAAATGCCCTAAGTGCGGAGGTGACATGAAGGAAACTGGTACAGTCATTATGATAGATTAGGGAGATGAATCATAGGTGACGAAGGGACAGGTACCATTGACACTGATGGAAGAAGGAAGAAGTGTAGGCCAATTTTTATCATCTGACATTCTAAAAGGTTAAAAAAACGATGCAATAAGATTAAAATTTATGTCAAAATGATTGCAGAATGAAATAAAATGCTTATATTTGCAGCGTTAATTTATTAAAGATTATGGCACAGGTATCTATGACGGTGAGAATGGACTCACAACTGAAACAGAATTTTGATGCACTCTGCTCGCGTATGGGCATGAGCGTTAATGCTGCTATCAACATCTTTGCGAATGCTGTGGTAAGAACGCGTAGTATTCCTTTTAAGATAAGTGCAAATCCAATGGAAGTGGAAGATCAGGCGTTGAGAGAATTCCGTGAATTCAAGAATATGGTTGCTGCCAGTGACAGGCCAGAGCTCACACTGGATGAAATCAACGAAGAAATACGATTAGCACGTGAGGAAAGGGCTGCACGGGAAAATACTGTTAGATGACGAAGGAGACAGATACCATTGACACCTCATCTGGGAATACCAAAGTTTAGGAGTTTAGATATTTAGGATTTATCCGCCCTTACTCTTTTATATAAAAATAAAGAGGCCTAATAAATGCTAAAAGGTGTGGGGACGTTTTGGTCAGTTCACTTTTTTTGTTTACTTTTGCAGCCGTTTCATATAATATATAATATGGTAGAGACGCTGGTTGTCAGTTTAGTCATCATTGCAGCAGGTATGTTGCTGCTGTTGGTCAAGGTGCTGTCGCGCAAAAACGGGACCTTTTCATCGCAGCATATTCACGATAGTCAGGCTATGCGTGACCGTGGCATCCACTGCGTGATGGACCAAGACCGTGAGATGCGCCGCAAGAGCAGATTTGCTGTCAATGAGAAATCGGAATAACGGAATAACGAAAATAATAACAATTAAATAACAACAATGAAAAAGTACATGTTTCTGGCCGCTGCTGCAGTAGTAGCACTGGCTTCTTGCAACAACGCAAGCCCCAAAATGGACGAACAGCCTGCTGCAGCTGCCGCAGGAGAGAGCACTGGCAACGTCAAGATTGCTTATGTGGAGGTTGACTCGCTGATGACTCAGTACGAGTTCTGCAAAGAGTTTACCCTCATTCTGCAGAAGAAGAGCACCAATGCCCGCAATACGCTGAACCAGAAAGGTCAGGCCTTGCAGACTGCCGCTGCCAACTTCCAGCAGAAGCTACAGAACAATGGTTTTACCAGTCGCGAGCAGGCAGAGAGCCAGCAGGCAGCCATCCAGCGCCAGCAGCAGAGCTTGCAGGAACTGCAAGCCCGCCTGGAGAACGAGTTGGCCAACGAGACCAATAAGTATAACGAGGGTCTGCGCGACTCACTGCAGCACTTCCTGGCAGCATATAATAAGGATAAGAAGTTTGACCTCATCCTGACCAAGCAGGGCGACAACATCCTGTATGCTGCCAAGCGTTTTGACATCACCAACGATGTCATCAATGGTCTGAACAAGCGTTATAAGTCAACGCTGAAGGCTGAGGCTAAGAAGGAAGAGAAGAAGTAAGAAGCCTCCCCCCACCCCCTCCAAAGGGAGGGGGCTGTCTAACATGGATATTGAACAAATACTCCGAAAACTAGGCATCACAGAGCTTAACGAGATGCAGCAACACGCCGCCGAAGCCATTCTGGGCTCCGACGGTGATGTTGTTTTACTGTCTCCTACCGGCACCGGCAAGACGCTGGCCTATCTCCTACCCCTCGTACAATTGCTGGACAGCACATCAAATACCGTTCAAGCACTCGTCATTACTCCTGGGCGTGAGTTAGCCCTGCAGTCTGACAACGTACTGAAGAGCATGGGCTGTGGCCTGCGCTCTACCGCTTGCTATGGTGGACGAGCTGCGATGGACGAGCATAAAGTGCTGAAAGACGTCAAGCCGCAAATCGTTTTTGGTACGCCAGGACGACTGAACGACCACTTGGACAAGGAGAACATCTCGCGCTACGGCATCCGCTATCTCGTCATTGACGAGTTTGACAAGTGTCTGGAGATGGGCTTCCATGCTGAAATGCAGAAACTCATCAAGAGTCTGCCAGGCTTGCAGCGCCGCATCCTGTTGTCGGCAACCAACTTGGAGCAGATTCCGCAGTTTGTCAACATGTCGAAGAAAGGCACGCTGATAGATTTCCTGCCTGACGACGAGCAGACCTCTGAGCGCATCACCCTCTATGAGGTGCATAGTCCGCAGAAGGACAAGCTGGAGATGCTCAAGCAACTGCTTTTGGGCTTTGGCGACGCCAGCAGCATCGTCTTCCTGAATTACAGGGAGTCGGTAGAACGTGTCAACAACTATCTCGTAGAGCAAGGATTCATCACCAGCTGTTTTCACGGTGGACTGGAACAGAAAGAGCGTGAGGCGGCCCTCTACCGCTTCAGCAATGGTTCGGCTAACGTGCTTGTCAGCACCGACTTAGCCTCGCGCGGCCTGGATATTCCCAATATCGAGAACATCATCCACTACCATCTGCCAGAGAGCGAGGATGGCTACATACACCGTGTAGGACGTACTGCCCGCTGGGATGCCAAAGGACGCTCGTTCTTTATCCTGAATAGCGAGGAGCATATCCCTGAATATGTAGAGGGCGATGTTGAGGAGTATGTTGCGACCGAGTCGCAACACACAGAGCCAGCCCTCCCCAAGATGGCCACCATCTATATCGGCAAGGGTAAGAAGGAGAAGATTTCAAAGGGCGACATTGTAGGGTTCCTCTGTAAGTCTGGTGGACTGAAGGCTGACGAGATTGGTCGCATCGACGTAAAAGACCGTTATACCTATGCTGCCATCAAGCGCGAAAAACTGAGACAGGTACTGCAACAGACACGCGGAGAAAAAATTAAAGGTATTAAGACTATCGTCGAAGATTGCAACGCCACACATCGACCGAAAGGTTGAAGATGTGAGATAATTGCAACACTGACTTGACAAAATGCAAAGAAAAGTATATATTTTACTTAATTTTTGAACAAAAATTTGCCCAATTCAAATAAAAAGTGTAATTTCGCACCGCAAAAAGAGAAAACATTAGAAACGTATCACAAATAAAATTGAATCAACAATGAAGAAGTACAACTTTAATGCCGGTCCTTCAATGCTCCCCCGCGAGGTTATCGAGAAGACCGCTCAACAGTGTTTAGACTTCAACGGTTCTGGTCTCTCGCTGATGGAGATCAGCCATCGTGCCAAGGATTTCCAGCCCGTCGTTGACGAGGCCGTAGCTTTAGTTAAGGAACTGCTGCAGGTTCCTGAGGGTTACTCAGTTATCTTCCTCGGTGGTGGTGCATCACTGGAGTTCTGCATGATTCCTTACAACTTCCTGATTAAGAAGGCTGCTTACCTGAACACTGGTGTTTGGGCAAAGAAGGCCATGAAGGAAGCTAAACTGTTTGGTGAGGTAGTAGAAGTTGCTTCTTCTGCTGATGCCAACTATACCTTCATCCCCAAGGATTGGACTGTTCCCGCTGATGCTGACTATCTGCACATCACTACGAACAACACCATCTATGGTACTGAGATTCGCAAGGACCTCGACGTTCCCGTTCGTCTGATTGCCGACATGTCTTCAGATATCTTCAGCCGTCCTATCGACGTTGCTAAGTACGATGCCATCTATGCTGGTGCTCAGAAGAACCTGGCTATGGCTGGTGTGACTATCGCCATTCTGAAGGACGACGCACTGGGCAAGGCTCCTCGTGAGATTCCTACCATGCTCGACTATCGCACACACGTCGACAAGGGTTCTATGTTCAATACTCCTCCTGTAGTGCCCATCTACTCTGCTCTTGAGACCCTCCGTTGGATCAAGAAGAACGGTGGTGTAGAGGCTATGAACAAGCTGGCTCAGCAGCGTGCAGAGATCGTCTATGGTGAGATTGACCGCAACAAGATGTTCCGTGGAACAGCTGTTGAGGAAGACCGTTCACTGATGAATATCTGCTTCGTCATGGCTGACGAATACAAGGAGCTGGAGAAGGACTTCCTCGACTTCGCAGTATCAAAGGGTATGGTTGGTGTGAAGGGTCACCGCTCAGTAGGTGGCTTCCGCGCTTCTTGCTACAACGCACAGACCATCGAGGGTGTCAACGCTCTCGTAGCTTGCATGAAGGAATTCGAAGCTCAGCACTAATTGATAATTGAGAATTATGAAAGTATTAGTTGCAACAGAGAAGCCATTTGCAGCAGCAGCTGTTAATGGTATCAAGGCAGAGATTGAGGCAGCTGGCAATGAGCTGGCGCTGCTCGAGAAATATACTGAGAAGGCTCAGTTGCTGGACGCAGTGAAGGATGCTGACGCGCTGATTATCCGTTCGGATAAGGTTGATGCTGAAGTGCTCGATGCAGCCAAGCAGTTGAAAATTGTGGTTCGTGCCGGTGCTGGTTACGACAATATCGACCTCGCCGCTGCTACTGCTCACAACGTAGTAGCTGAGAACACTCCTGGTCAGAACGCTAACGCCGTAGCTGAATTGGTATTCGGTTTGCTGGTGATGGCCGTTCGCGGTTTCTATAACGGCAAGAGCGGTAGCGAACTGTTAGGCAAGAAGTTAGGTATTTTGGCTTTCGGAAATGTTGGCCGTAATGTTGCTCGCATTGCTAAGGGCTTTGGCATGGATGTTTATGCTTACGATGCTTTCTGCCCTGCAGAGGTTATCGAGAAGGCTGGCGTTCACGCTGTTGCTAATCAGGACGCTCTGTTCGAGACCTGCGACGTTGTATCACTGCACATCCCTGCTACTCCTGAGACCAAACAGAGCATCAATTATGCTCTCGTTGGTAAGATGAAGAAGGGTGGCGTGCTGGTGAACACAGCTCGTAAGGAGGTTATCAACGAGCCTGAGCTGATTAAGCTGATGGCTGAGCGTGAGGACCTGAAGTTCGTAACCGACATCATGCCTGATGCTAACGACGAGTTCCAGAAGTTCGAGGGTCGCTACTTCTCTACTCCTAAGAAGATGGGTGCTCAGACAGCCGAGGCCAACATCAACGCTGGTATCGCTGCTGCTAAGCAGATTAATGCCTTCTTCAAGGATGGAGACACCAAGTTCCAGGTGAACAAGTAATTTTTTATTCTTCACTATAGAGCCCCGATTTGGTTTACTCCGAATCGGGGTTTTACTTTGCGCTCAATTTATTTGGCTTTTCTCTCGTTTTTTTGTAACTTTGCGACAAAAAGTCGCGAAGTTACTCCGTCTCGGCAAAAAAAGAAACAAGTTTCTTTGTTTTGCGCTCGACTTTTCGTAACTTTGCAGCCAAATTGCGTAAATCATGAAAAAATTATTCACACTGGCTGTCATTGCATTTACCATGCTGGGCAGCACAAAAGCACAAGAAACAGAAGTGATTGGAAAGAGCAACATCAAGTTGAACAGTCGCATGATGACTCCAGAAGCTATGTGGGCTATGGGACGTATCGGTGCCACAGAGGCATCACCCAATGGTGACAAAGTGGTCTATCAGGTAGGTTACTACAGCGTCAAGCAGAACAAGAGCCATCAGGTTATCTGCATCATGGATGCTGACGGAGCCAACAACAAACAGCTAACAACCAGCAGCAAGAGCGAGACCGACCCTACATGGCTCGATGCAGAAACCATCGCCTTTATCAGCGGTGGAGAAATATGGACCATGAAAGCGGACGGTAGCAATCGTCGCCAAGTATCAAAGACTGACGGCAATGTTGAAGGATTCAAATTCTCGCCAGACCGTAGCAAGGTTATCATTCTGAAGAGTCTGCCTTTCCACGAGATTATAAAAAAGAATCCCGATGACCTACCCAAGGCAACGGGTCGTCGTGTTACAGACCTGATGTATCGCCACTGGGACCACTATGTGGAAAGCATCCAGCACCCCTTCGTATTCTCTGTAGGTGACGGTTTTGCCATTGCAGGTAACGGCACCGATATTCTGGAAGGTGAGCCCTATGAGTGTCCTATGGAACCCTTTGGCGGTATTGAGCAACTCGCATGGAGCAATGATTCTAAGCAGATTGCCTACACTTGTCGCAAAAAAACAGGTCTGGAGTACAGCATCTCTACAGACTCGGATATTTTCTTGTATAACATAGATACCAAGACAACCCGTAATCTCTGCAAACCTGCAAACTATGTGGCTCCAAAGGTTGATCCTACACGCACACTGGCCATTCAGTCTGTTAACGACAAGGAGAATCTGAAGAACAACGTGGGCTACGACCAGAACCCACAATTCTCACCTGACGGCAAGTATATTGCATGGTTGTCAATGGAGCGCGATGGCTACGAGGCAGACCTCAACCGCCTGTGCATCTGCGACCTGCAGACTGGTGAGAAGCGTTATATTGACTGGCAGTCAGATGTTGATGCCTTCTGTTGGGCTCCCCAGAAAGACAAGCAGGCTAAGCTCTTTTTCCTCAGCGTATGGCACGGTTGTGTCAATATGTATAGCGTTACACAGAAAGACGAAGTGAAACAGCTCACTGAGGACTGGGCTGACTGGACGAGTCTGCAACTCGCCAACGATGGCAAGCGTATCTTGGCAACTCGCCAGAGCCTCTCCGCTCCCACCGATATCTATATGGTAACCCCTGGTAAGAGCATTGAGAAAACCAAGATTGAACAGCTCTCGTTTGAGAACAAGCATATCCTCGACCAGTTGACCTTTGGTAAGATGCAACAGCGCTGGGTAACAACTAGCGACGGTAAGCAGATGCTGGTATGGGTGATGCTGCCCGCCAACTACGAGGAAGGCAAGAAGTACCCCACCCTGCTTTTCTGTGAAGGTGGTCCTCAGAGTCCTGTCAGCCAGTTCTGGAGCTATCGTTGGAACTTCCAAATCATGGCCGCTAACGGATATGTGGTGATTGCACCTAACCGTCATGGACTTCCTGGCTTCGGACAAGAATGGAAAGAGGAAATCAGTGGTGACTGGACAGGTCAGTGTATGCAAGACTATCTGGCAGCTATCGACGATGCTGCAGACAACCTGCCTTTCGTTGACAAAAACCGTCTGGGGGCTGTAGGTGCTTCGTTTGGTGGATTCAGCGTCTACTATCTGGCAGGCATCCACGAGAAACGCTTCAAGGCTTTCATTGCTCACGATGGTGCTTTCAACCTTGCTGCGATGTATACTGAGACAGAAGAAAACTGGTTCTCTAACTGGGAGTACGACGAGGCCTATTGGCACCGTCCACAGATGCCTCGTGCCAAGAAAACCTATCACGATTCTCCGCACAAGATGGTGGAGAAGTGGGACACACCCATTCTATGCATCCACGGTGAGAAGGACTATCGCATCAATGCCACTCAAGGAATGTCTGCTTTCAATGCTGCCCGCATGAAGGGTATTCCTGCCGAGTTGCTTATCTTCCCAGATGAAAACCATTGGGTGCTGAAACCCCAGAACGGTATTCTTTGGCAACGCACCTTCTTTGACTTCTTAGACAAGTGGTTGAAATAATTCGAGATAACGTAATAACGAAATAACGACAAAAACAAAAATAACAATGACACAACAGATTCAAAAGACGCTTCGTGACAGTGCTGCTATGCGCTGGACTGCTCTGCTGCTGTTGGCTATGGCCATGTTCTGCAGCTACATATTCATGGATATTCTTTCACCCATTAAGGACCTGATGCAGGATACACGTGGATGGGACTCGACAGCCTTCGGTACCATGCAGGGCTCAGAGGTATTCCTCAATGTCTTTGCTTTCTTCCTCATCTTTGCAGGAATCATTCTCGACAAGATGGGTGTACGCTTTACGGCTGTACTTTCCGCCGCTGTCATGCTCGTAGGAGCCTGCATCAAGTGGTATGCCGTCAGTGAGGGTTTCATGGGTAGCGGTCTGGAGACTTGGTTTACCAACAACCTGAATTACATTCCCGTATTTGACGAATTAGGCGTTAGTCCTTTTTATGAGGGTATGCCCGCTTCAGCTAAGTTTGCAGCATGTGGATTCATGATCTTCGGTTGTGGTTGTGAGATGGCTGGTATCACCGTTAGCCGTGGTATCGTGAAGTGGTTTAAGGGTCGCGAGATGGCGCTGGCTATGGGTTCTGAGATGGCACTGGCTCGTCTGGGTGTTGCCACCTGTATGATTTTCTCGCCATTCTTTGCCCGTCTCGGTGGTGTCGTCAGCGTAAGCCGTTCAGTAGCCTTTGGTGTAGTACTGATGTGCATTGCACTCATCATGACAATTGTCTACTTTGTAATGGATAAGAAGCTCGACGCACAGACTGGTGAGGCAGAAGAGAAGGACGACCCCTTCAAGATTAGTGATCTCGGACAGATTCTCACCTCCAGTGGTTTCTGGCTCGTAGCTCTGCTCTGCGTACTCTACTATAGCGCCATCTTCCCCTTCCAGAAGTATGCTGTCAACATGCTGCAGTGCAACCTGACACTCGTTGCTCCCGACGCTAATTCTTTCTGGGCTACAGATACCGTCACCTACATCCAATATGCTTTGATGTTGTTTGTTGCAGGCACAGGTTTTGCCAGCAACTTCCAGGAGAAAACAGGCAAGAAGTATGGACTGCTGGGGCTCAGCGTACTGGGTCTCGTCACCTACTGCTATATGGGATTCATGCAGCAGACGGCAGGTAGCATCTTTGCCGTATTCCCCCTGTTGGCAGTGCTCATCACTCCCATCTTGGGCAAGTATCTGGATCACCACGGAAAGGCTGTTAGCATGCTAATGCTGGGCTCATTACTGCTCATATTCTGCCACCTGACATTTGCCTTCATCCTCCCCTTGTTCAAAGGTAGCACCACTGGTGGCATCGTGATTGCCTACATCACCATCCTCGTCCTCGGCTCATCCTTCTCGCTGGTTCCCGCTTCACTGTGGCCCAGCGTTCCTAAGCTGGTTGACGCCAAGGTTATCGGCTCTGCATATGCCCTCATTTTCTGGATTCAGAATATCGGACTGTGGCTGTTCCCCCTGCTTATCGGTAAGGTACTTGATGCCACCAACCCTGAGGGAACCAGTGCTACGGAGCTCAACTATACCGCACCACTCATCATGCTGGCTTCGTTAGGTGTTGCCGCCCTGCTGCTGGGTCTGGTGCTGAAGGCTGTTGACAAGAAGAAGGGGCTGGGTCTGGAAGAACCGAATATCAAATAAACAATGAACAATACATATCAGTTAAACAACGCTCGGGCAGAAGTATTCAGCTTTACCGGTCATGGTGAGGTGACGGAATATCACGTCATGATACATGCCAAAGCTTGTGGGCTTACATTTCAGCAGCAATTGGACGCTGTGCTTGATGGCTATGAGCAGCTAAAGGCAACGACGTTGAATGGTGCAACAGCCGTCTTAAAGCGCTATTTCCTCAGTGATATAGCCAATCAGGCCGACGATGTATTGCTGGCAGATACCAGCGACTGCGCCAAGAGCATTATCGGACAAGCTCCCCTTGACGCTTCTAAGATTGGACTATGGGTATACTTGCTGACAAATGTGGGTAGTCGACAGTTAGCGAGCGGACTCTATGAGGTTAGTCACGGTAATTTTCGTCATCTCTGGAATGCCTCTGCACACAACACTGCACAGAACTCCGAGTACCAGACACGACTACTCTTCAACGAGTATGTCATGCAACTGGCTCAAGAAGGTTGTACTTTGGCCGACAACTGCATCCGCACATGGCTTTTCGTCAACGATGTCGATGTTAACTATGCTGGTGTGGTAGCTGCTCGCAATAAGGTATTCTTTACCCAGGGACTAACAGAAGACACCCACTATATTGCCTCTACAGGTATTGGTGGACGTGCTTTCGACCCAAAGGTGCTGACACAGATGGATAACTATGCCATTGCCGGTATTAAGAAAGAACAGGTACACTATCTCTATGCTCCCACACATCTGAACCGTACCAGCGACTATGGTGTCAGTTTTGAGCGTGGCACAACCATTGACTATGGCGACCGTCGTCATGTTATTATCTCTGGTACCGCTAGCATTAATAATAAGGGACAGATAGAACATCCGAAAGACATTGTAAAACAGACCCATCGCATGTGGGACAACGTAGAGGCTCTGCTTAAAGAGGCTGGCAGCAGCTACGACGAGGTGGGAGTTATGATTGTCTATATCCGCGATGTTGCGGACTATGAGACTGTCAACAATCTCTATGAAGAACGTTTCCCTAACTATCCACGAATCATTGTCCATGCACCTGTCTGCCGTTCTGGTTGGCTTATTGAGATGGAAGTGATGGCTGTCAAGGAACAGACAATTGACGACCTGCCTTCATTCTAACGACGAAAACGTATCACCAGCGGCAGATGGTCACTGAAGCCACGCTGGTAGCGATAACCATTAAAGGTACGGAGGGGTTTTACTCCTCCGTATTTTTTGTCTTCTTCCAACAGGAAGGGTGCATCGTTGATGAAAGACTGCTCAACAGAATTAAGCAGCACAGTGCTAACAAAGACATGATCAATACTCTGCCAAAGACCTTGGTAGCGATAAGTGGCTTTTGCACCATGCAATCCTTTCACTCCAGCAGTGACGTTGTGAAGACCGTTGTCTTCCAGATAACGTAATGCTGAATCAGTAGCCTCATCATTGAAATCGCCAGCAACAATCACTTTGGCATTTATAGGCAACAGTTGGATAGCATTCAGCACACGGTCAGCTATCAATTTACGATTAGGACGTGTCTGCTTCTCGCCCGCATAACGACTGGGAGCATGAACCACAAAAATATGCAACGTATCACAATTCAACGTTTCTCCTTGAACATACAGGATATCACGCGTAGGTCGCATACCCTCCAAGGGTTTGATATCCAGATAATCATAACAGATGGGGCGAAACGTCATGGGCTGATAGAGCAGAGCGACATCAATACCGCGCACATCTGAAGACTCTGTCATAAGATATTCATATCCAGCCCGACGTAACAACGAACGCTTTGTCAAGTCGAAGAGAACGCTGTCATTCTCAACCTCAACCAACGCCACTAAGTCAGGTACGCCGTCCTGCTGACAAGACAATATCTCCTGACCAATATTGTTCAGCTTGCGCCAATAACGAGCAGGCGTCCACTTGCGTTTGCCTTCAGGCATCCACTCCGTATCGTCTTTCAGTGAGTCATGTTGACAATCAAACATGTTCTCACAGTTCAGTTCGACAAGGGTTAAGAAGCCCGTTAACAACAGACTTAAGAACATGTTCTCTTGATTTTCCACCCTATCGATGCGATGAAGATACTCATCAGCGGCGACAGGTAGTTAAAGAAGCAGTAAGGCAGATAGGTCAGCGTGGCAACACCCAGTACGGTGCTCTGCGTCAAGCCACAAGTATTCCAAGGCACGAGTACAGAAGTGACTGTAGCGCCATCCTCACAAGAACGGCTCAGCAGCTGGGGCTCATAGCCACGCTCACGGTAGGAGTCCTTGAATACCGAGCTGGAGAGCATGATAGACAGATACTGGTCGGCAGTAGCAATATTACAGAACAAGGCAGTACCTACCGTTGAAGCCACCAGCGATGCGGTGCCACGGACAAAGCGCAACAGCAGGCGCATCAGATCTTGCAGCTGACCAGTAGCTGTCAGTGCACCACCAAATGTCTGTGCACAGATAATCAGCCAGATGGTAGGCATCATGCCTGCCATACCACTGGTATGCACTAACTCGTTCAGCACACTGTTACCCGTCTCTATGTCCGTGCTACCATAGCATACGCGCATCATTCCTTTATATGATGTCAACAGTCCTTGTCTGTCATCGCCAGCTATGCGAAGTACCAGTTCAGACTGCACCAACAAGGCAACAACGACAGCCAACAAAATAGCCATGAACAGTACCACCATCGACGGCCATCGGCGTGCAATCATGACGCACGTCAACACAGGGACAATCAGCAGCCATGACGAGATAACAAAGGTATTCTGTAAGCCATCCATAAACTCGGCAACGTTGCCGTGTCCAGAGACATTCATCGTAAAACCAGCGATGAGGAAGATGGTCAGCGAGATGCAGAACGTCGGCACAGTGGTGTAAAGCATATAGCGGATATGCGTAAACAGCGGCGTTCCCGACACACTCGATGCCAGCACCGTGGTGTCCGACAGTGGTGAGAGCTTGTCACCGAAATAGGCACCAGTAATGATAGAGCCAGCAATCCAGCCATCATCGAAACCATGAGCCTTACCTATTCCCATCAGCGCCAGACCGATGGTAGCAACAGTTGTCCATGACGAGCCAATCATCAAACTCACCAAGGCACAGAGTACGCTGCTGCTAACCAGAAAGATTTCCGGCTGTATAATCTGCATGCCGTAATAAATCATGGTAGGTACGATACCTGCCACCATCCACGTACCACCAATAGCACCAATTAGCAGTAGAATAATAATAGCCGGCGTACAGCTGGCTATCTTTTCAGAGACCTCCTTTTCCAGGCTCTCCCACTCCAGTCGTTTCGAGAAATGTCCTATCAGCACACTCACTGCTGCCGCCACCATGAGCGACACCTGCGAGGCACCATCAAGCGTTGCATTGCCAAAAACGGCAATGTAACACGTGACGAGTACTATCAGTACGAGGAATGGGATAAAGCTTAGCATACTTTCTCCAGACGCTTCATCATAGCGAACATGAAGATGGCAGCAACGAGGCAGACGCCCAGGAATACGCTCCAGCATACCCAAAGGGGAACAGCGCCCCAGAGCAGTCCACCTACGACAACAAGCTGGTTACCAATAGCGGTAGCCACAAACCAGCCACCCATCATCATACCCTTATACTTGGGAGGAGCTACCTTAGAAACAAATGAGATTCCCATAGGCGACAGCAGCAACTCACCAAAGGTAAGGATGAGGTATACGCTAATCAGCAAGTTAGGTGTCACGTCAGCCACATGAACAGCAACAGGATTGCCATCGGCACCCATCTCGGTCTGAGGCATAGGCAGTCCCAATGATGCAAAGGCCATCAGCGCATAGGCAATAGCAGCAACAATCATACCGTAGGCAATCTTACGAGGAGCAGAGGGCTCTTTGCCCTTAGCAGCCAGCGAACCGAAGATAGCCATCGACACAGGAGTCAGAGCCACCACATAGAACGGGTTGAACTGCTGGAAGATAGGTGCAGAAACCGTCACGCTGCCATCGGCATCGTACGACAGACAGAGGAAAGCACCGGCAGCCACAATCACAGCGGCAGAGATAGCCTTGGCCTTAGCGGTTTTGCTCTGGAACAGCGAGAACAGTGCATAGACGATAAAGATAACGGCTACGAGGTTCCACACGTTGAAGCACATAGCCTGCAGACCCTCAGCAGACTGAGCGGTAAACTCGTCAGCAAAGTAGGTCAGCGACAGACCGTTCTGGTGGAAAGCCATCCAGAAGAAGATAACCACAGCAAATACGAGACAGAGTGCTACGATGCGCTGCTTAGTTTCTTCCTTGCTGAGTTCTTCTACGGGAGCAACATCGGCAGCCTTGGCATCCTTCTTCGCACCACCCTCCGTATGACGGAATGTGCTACGGAAGAGATAGTAGATGGCGATAGACAGAATCAGCGAGGCACAAGCCACGGCAAACGAGAAGTGGTAGGCATCGTTAGACGAGTAGCCCAGCGATGTCTCTGCGTACTCCTTAATCTTAATGGCGGCAGTAGGTGCAAACAAGGCACCAATGTTGATAGCCATATAGAAGATAGAGAAACCTGCATCGCGCTTGTCCTTATACTGCGGATCGTTATAGAGGTCGCCCACCATCACTTGCAGGTTACCCTTGAACAGGCCGGTACCAAAGCCGATGAGCAGCAGGGCTGCCAGCATCACAGCCAGTGCTACACTGTCGCCACCCAAGGGGACAGACAATAGCAGATAGCCTGCAAACATGATGATGATACCCGTTGTCACCATCTTTCCGAAGCCGAACTTGTCAGCCATCATGCCACCGATGAGCGGGAAGAAATACACTAACATGAGGAACGCACTATAGATGGTGCCTGCCATAGCGGGCGTCAGTCCATAGTTTGCTCTCAGAAATAGGGCGAATACGGCCAGCATAGTGTAGTAGCCGAAGCGCTCGCCAGTGTTGGCCAATGCCAACGCAAATAGACCTTTCGGTTGGTTTTCAAACATAACTTATTTTATTTTAGGATTACGTGTTCTGATTATATCGAAAAGATAGGTGGCCTTGATAACAATCTGACCATAGTTGGACTTACCAAAATAGTCACTTTTCGAGTTTTTGAATATATTACCCAAGCCATAGTAGTAACGGCCTTCTAAAATGAAGTGTCCTACTTTAGGTAGTGAAAGTTCAATACCAGCACCAGCAGCAATACCATAGTCAAACTTGTTCTGTACAGCCAGTGTGTCCTGCGCTACTACCTGCGAGGCACGCTGGTTGGCTGTTCCATGACCTAACATAACGTTCGTTTTTGTCGATTCACTGAGATAGAAACCTATCTGCGGACCAGCCTGAATGAAAGCCTGCAATCCCTTACGCTCACGTCCCCATCCCAGTCGTGCCAAGAAAGGAATTTGAACATAAGTTATCTTACGCTCATAGTTCAACGGATTCATCTTTTCAGCATCATCGTAATAGTAAACTGGATCGTTGTTAGCATCACGGATATCTTCCTTCCAACCAGTCTGTGTAACGTTTACCTCTCCGACAATGGAACAGATGCTACTGAAGTATTTTTCACAGGTATAACGTACCGACAAACCAGCTGTATAACCTGGCAACCAACCCTGTGGCACGTCAGGTACAAAACCCACATTACTCATCACATATCCAGCACTTCCACCTATAGCGAAGTCTGTACGGTAATCGCCCACCTGCGCCGTAGCAGTATAAGGAAGAAAAGCCAATAGGCAAAGGGCTAGAAGATATTTCATTATTTTACTTTTCACTATTCACTGTTCTCTTTAGAAGTTGATAGTTTCAATCTTGTTCTGTGGCGTATAGTGCACAAAAAGAATGGCACGATTCTGCAAACCGCCATTGCCAATACGTTCAAAATGTAACGGAGTCTGGAGAGGTGTGTACCCTACTGTACCAGAAGCCCCTGTGAAGTGAGTGCCATACATGTGCAACCCCTTAATCATGAAGTATGCCTGATCGAATCCCGTCACAGCATAACGCTGATGGTAAGGCTGCATATCCTGATGGAAATTCCAACGATACTTCTTCTTAAAATGCTCACCACGGTGTGACAGTGAACTCATATAGTAAGTCGACGGGATGTACGTATCAAACTTATAGAAATTATCCAGATGTTTGTTAATATACATCAGCCACTCTGGGTAGCCGAACATCGAGATTTTCAATGATGGATCTGTCATCAACAGACCATTGAGCTTGGCAAATGCCACGTTCAATTCCTGCGAACGACTAGTATTCAGCACTACGACATTATGAGCAGTTGTCGAGAAACTCTGTTTGAACTTCGTCTCACTTGATTTTAGATTGGTAATAGTATAGGTAGCACCCTCCTGCTCTAACTTACGACGCAACACGGTCGTGAAGCTACCTTTTGTACTGGTGGAGTCGTTACAGTCGACGATTACCACATGACTGTCCTTAAAACGCTGGTAGAAACGGAACACATAAGCATTGTTTGTCTGGTTGCCGTTCTGGAAAACCTGGAAAAGGTTGCCATTGTCAAACACCTCATTAGAGTTAATAGAGAAAGGTATCAACACGCGGATGTCGTTCCTAAGGGCAAAGTCACCCAAAGCCTTCACCTGCTTAGTATATAGCGGACCAATGATCAAGTCACAATCTAAAGCCTTAGGGTCTTTCAGAATCTGTTTTATATCGGTATTCTCGGCTAAGTTCCATGCACGTATATCGGTAGAGATGCCGTTGACACGCAGACTATCGCAGGCCATCAAGACACCCCGATAATATTCCACCATACGTTTTCCATCGCCATTCTCGTTGTGCAAGGGTAACATAACACCAACCCTGATTTCTCGGTTTCGCATGTCACGCTCCACGACAACAGGCTTCGTAGGCATCTGTGGTTGCTGGTTGACACTTTCCAGCTCAGGGTGCTTGGGTGGATAGGGAATCTTGATGTAGTCACCCTTGCGCAACTCATAGCCTGGTGTCTTCATCTCTGGATTAGCCTCTATCAGTTCATCGATGGTCAATCCATTGTCACGAGCTATACCAAAAATGGTTTCCTTGCGTTTTACCTTATGTAGTTCCTTATATTTCTGCACCTGCGCCATTGCCGTCTCAGTGACAAACGACAACACTGTAAGCATGAAAAAATATCTTAATAATCGTTTCATAAACTATCTTTTTTCAGTTTTGCGCTACAAAATTACGAAATAATTCATAATGCATAATGCATAATTCATAATTATTTTCTAATTTTGCACAAATATTCGCATATCAAACATGAAAACAGGTAAATTATTAACCCTTTTTGCCTTTTGTCAGCTTGCCACAACAGCATCAGCCGACATCGTTCTGAAGGCAACATACATTGAAAAAGGTGTTGAGGTTGAGAAGACGGAAGATTTCACCGCCAACGCCCCACTCTATGTAGAGTTCACGTCTAACCCGTCAGATCTTGATACGGGAGCTACTATCGAGTGGCACATCTCCAACACGTCGGCAGGCATTAATATCACTCGCTATGAGGAAAATACCAGCTATACATTTACGGTAGCAGGTAAACATGTGATAACGCTCAATGTAGTTCAAGACGGTGACATCTTAGAGAGTAAAAGTATAAGTATCACTATCAGCGACAGTCACTTGGAGATGCCTAATGCCTTCTCACCTAACGGCGACGGCATCAATGATTACTTCCAAGCAAAAACCAATTCGAAGAGTATTGTCGAGTTCCACGCATACATTTTCAATCGTCATGGACAGAAGCTCTACGACTGGACTGATTGGCAAGATGAGAAAAGCGGTTGGGATGGTACCCACAACGGCCATCCTGTAAAGGACGGTGTCTATTTTGTCTATGTCAAGGCACTCGGTGCAGACGGTACAGAGTATAATATCCGCCGCGATGTAAACCTGCTACGCAATTTCAACACAGTTGATAGCACCAACCCATAAAAGCCCATTAATCCTATTAGACCCATTATCCAAAAATGGAAAAAATCCAAATCTTCGGCGCTCGTGTCCACAATCTGAAGAATATTGACGTAGAGATACCTCGAAACTCGCTAACCGTTATTACTGGTCTTAGTGGTTCGGGCAAATCGTCGTTGGCATTCGACACCATCTTTGCCGAGGGTCAGCGCCGATACATAGAGACTTTCTCGGCCTATGCGCGCAATTTTCTGGGTGGTATGGAACGTCCTGACGTTGATAAGATTACTGGACTCTCGCCTGTTATCAGCATTGAGCAGAAAACCACCAACAAGAATCCACGTTCTACCGTAGGCACAACAACAGAGATATACGACTACATGCGTTTGCTCTTTGCCCGTGCAGGCAAAGCTTATAGCTATGCTACAGGCGAGCCAATGGTGAAATATACCGAAGAGAAGGTCATCGAGATGATTCAAAGCGACTATGCCGGCAAGAAGATTCTCATTCTAGCACCGCTTGTCAAGAGTCGTAAGGGACACTATCGCGAACTCTTTGAATCGATGCGTCGCAAGGGATACTTACATGTCCGCATCGACGGCGAAGTTCAGGAACTTACACCCGGCATGAAGGTTGACCGCTACAAGAATCACGACATTGAGGTGGTAATAGACCGTCTAGCTGTAAAAAGCCCATTAGCCCTATCAAGCCCATCAAGCCCAGACGACCGCCTCAAGAAGTCCGTCCAGATAGCCATGAAGCAAGGCGAAGGTCTCATAATGATTATGGACCATGAAACTGGAGCCGTCAAGCACTTCTCCCGACGCTTGATGTGTCCGACAACAGGCATCTCCTATGGCGACCCGGCACCTAACACCTTCTCGTTCAACTCCCCGCAAGGAGCGTGCCCGCGATGCAAGGGCTTAGGGTACATCAATGAGATAGACCTTGACAAGGTCATTCCTAATCGCAAACACTCCATCCACGACGGCGGTATCGTTCCTTTAGGGAAATACAAGAACCAAATGATTTTCTGGCAAATAAGTTCCATCCTTGCTGGCTATGAATGTGACATAAAAACACCTATCAATGAGATTCCCGAAGAGGCACTCAACGAGATCCTCTACGGAACGCTCGAACCTGTTCGCATCGACAAGGAACTGGTACATACCTCCAGCGATTATTTCGTGGACTATGATGGAGTGATTAAATATCTTCGCTCAGTAATGGACGATGACGACAGTACACCCACCTCGCGCCGTGGTCCGTCGCTGGGTTCTGAGAAGTGGGCGGAGCAGTTCTTAGCCGAGTGCCAATGTCCTGAGTGTCAAGGTCAGCGACTTAATCGCGAGGCGCTGTCCTATAAGATTTGGGATAAGAACATCGCCGAATTGGCGAATATGGACCTTGATGAACTGCGCGAATGGCTCAACGAAGTAGAAAAGCACTTAGACAAGCAGCAACAACAGATTGCCGCTGAGATTCTCAAGGAGCTCCGTACTCGTTTGGATTTCCTGCTTGATGTCGGTCTCAACTATCTGTCGCTGAACCGTCAGTCAGCCTCGCTATCTGGCGGTGAGAGTCAGCGCATCCGCCTGGCAACACAGATTGGTTCACAGTTGGTCAACGTGCTCTATATCCTCGACGAGCCGTCCATTGGCCTACACCAGCGCGACAACGAACGTCTTATTCATTCTCTTAAAGAGTTACGCGACCTTGGGAATACCGTTATCGTCGTTGAGCACGACCGCGATATGATGCTCAGCGCCGACTACATTGTCGATATCGGTCCTAGGGCTGGTCGCAAAGGTGGCGAAGTAGTCTTCCAAGGCACTCCCACAGAATTGCTGAAGACAGATACACTCACCGCCCGCTATCTTAACGGTTCCGTACGTTGCGACTCTGTCGCAGCAAAGAAAACCACTACTGATCAACACCTGGTGCTTACCGGCTGTCGTGGCAACAACCTTAAAGGCATTACGGCAGAGTTTCCTTTGGGCAAACTTATTGTGGTAACTGGCGTCAGCGGCTCTGGCAAGTCCACACTTATCAACGAGACGCTCTACCCTATTCTCTCTAAGCATTTCTACCGTTCTTTACAAGCACCATTGCCTTACGACAGCATTGAGGGACTGAAATATATAGATAAGGTGGTGAATGTTGATCAGAGTCCTATCGGTCGTACGCCACGTTCCAACCCAGCCACCTATACGGGTGTCTTCAGCGACATCCGCTCGTTGTTTGTCAACCTGCCCGAAGCTCAGATTCGCGGTTACAAGCCTGGTCGATTCTCATTTAATGTCAAGGGAGGACGCTGCGAGACCTGTGGTGGTAACGGCTACAAGACCATCGAGATGAACTTCTTACCAAATATCCAGGTACCCTGCGAGGAGTGTCACGGCAAACGCTATAACCGAGAGACCTTGGAGGTACGTTTCAAGGGCAAGTCGATTGCTGACGTGTTAGACATGACCATCAATCAGGCCTGCGAGTTCTTTGAAAACGTACCAGATATCCTTCGCAAGATTAAAACCATTCAGGATGTGGGTCTCGGATACATCAAACTTGGTCAGCCCTCTACAACCCTTTCTGGCGGCGAGAGCCAGCGCATCAAACTGGCTGCCGAGCTGTCGAAGAAGGACACTGGTAAAACATTCTATATCCTCGACGAACCCACCACCGGTCTGCACTTTGAAGACATCCGTATTCTCATGGAGGTGCTGCGCCGACTGGTTGATCGTGGCAATACTGTTCTCGTCATTGAGCATAATCTCGATGTTATCCGTCAAGCCGACCATATCATCGACATGGGTCCTGAGGGCGGTCGAGGCGGTGGCACTATTCTCTCTACTGGCACCCCAGAAGAAGTTGCCAATAGTGACAAGGGGTATACACCTCGTTATCTGAAAGAAGAATTAGAAAGGCAATAATATCTTCGCAAACGTTAACGTTTTAAATAACGTAAAAAAAAGAACAACTTCAAGAAATATTCACTATCTTTGCATCACAATAAAAACAAACTAATAAAACAAAAAACAAATACGTTATGTTAAAGCCGTTAAACAAACACTTCGCTCCGAAGAGCGTAATGCCTGAAAAGGTGATTCAGTTTGGTGAGGGTAACTTCCTCCGTGCATTCGTTGATTGGATTATCTGGAACATGGACCAGAAGACCAACTTCAATGGTAGTGTCGTCGTCGTACAGCCCATCGACAAGGGTATGGTTGACTGGTTGAACGGTCAGGACTGCCTGTACCACGTAAACCTGCAGGGCCGCGAGAACGGCAAGCCCGTAAACACGCTGGAGCGCATCGACGTTATCAGCCGCGCGCTGAACCCTTATTCTCAGAACGATGCCTTCATGGCACTTGCCGACCAGCCTGAGATTCGTTTCGTTATCTCGAACACCACTGAGGCAGGTATTGCTTTCGACCCCGCTTGTAAGCTGGAGGATAAGCCCGCAAGCTCATATCCTGGCAAACTCGTACAATTGTTATACCGTCGTTGGCAGACCTTCAACGGCGATCCCACAAAGGGTCTGATTATCTTCCCCTGTGAGCTGATTTTCCTGAACGGCCACGTGCTGAAGGATTGCATCAATAAATATATTGAACTGTGGCAGTTGCCCGCAGACTTCAAGAAGTGGTTCGATGAGTCTTGTGGCGTTTACGCAACTCTCGTAGACCGTATCGTGCCAGGCTTCCCCCGCAAGGAGATTGCTGAGATTCAGGAGAAGGTGGGCTATCGTGACAACCTCGTCGTACAGGCTGAGAACTTCCACCTTTGGGTTATTGAGGCTCCAAAGGAGATTGAAAACGAGTTCCCCGCAGACAAGGCAGGACTGCATGTACTGTTCGTTCCCTCAGAGGAGCCCTACCACAAACGTAAGGTTACCCTGCTGAATGGTCCGCACACCGTACTGAGCCCCGTTGCTTTCCTGAGTGGTGTTAACATCGTTCGTGACGCCTGCAACCATGAGGTTATCTCTAAGTATATTCATAAGGTACAGTTTGAGGAACTGATGCAGACTCTCGACCTGCCGATGGATGAGCTGGAGAAGTTTGCTGGTGACGTGCTGGAGCGCTTCGACAATCCGTTCGTTGACCACCAGGTAACCAGCATCATGCTGAACTCATTCCCCAAGTTCCAGGCTCGTGATCTGCCCGGCGTAAAGACTTATCTGGAGCGCAAGGGCGAGCTGCCTAAAGGTCTGGTATTTGGTCTGGCTGCTATCATCACTTACTATAAGGGTGGCAAGCGTGCTGACGGCGTGGAGATTGTTCCTAACGACGACCAGAAGATTATGGACCTGCTGAAGGAGTTGTGGGCTACTGGCGATACGCAGAAGGTGACCGATGGTGTACTCGGTGCTGAGTTCATTTGGCAGGAGGACCTGAACAAGGTTGCTGGTCTGAACCAGATGGTGAAGCTCTTCCTCGACCTGATTCAGGAGAAGGGCATGCTGGAGGCTGTGAAGACGATTCTCTAAGTATACGCAAACAAAAGAATAAAGCGGGTTGCAATGAGCAATCCGCTTTTTCTTTATGCCAGAGAAACATTTTTCTTCATGGCAGGTCGGAGAAACGTTTCCGACCTTTCGCATAATATTGCCAAAGCAATGAGAAGTGTCGTTGCTCTGGTATTTCCTTTGCCACTCGAGAAGTCTGTATCTTACGACGGTCCTCGTCAAAATCCTTTCGCCAACGCTTAAAAGCGCGACGAGCGCGATAGATAGCCTTGAAGTCACCCCAGTTTCGTTTCAGCAGAAGCGTTTCCCAAGCTGCCAAGTAGTCGAGGAACCAGCGCCAACGCATCACGTGCTGAAGTTCCTCATCGGGCAGACACTTGTAGAGCATCGTCAGGTTGTTGCGGAAATTCAGAAACGTCTTCATGGGATTTGACTTGGGTAATGTACCGCCACCAACATGATAGACGTAGCTCTCTGGCAGGCAGTAAAGCTTACGGCCACGAATGCGCAGACGCCAGCAGAGGTCTATCTCCTCATTGTGGGCAAAGAAACGACCATCCAGTCCGCCGACATTCCAGTAGTCCTTAGAGCGTATCATCAGCGCAGCACCGGTAGCCCAAAGAATCTCCGTGGCATAGTCGTACTGGCCGTTGTCCTCCTCGACGGTCTCGAAGATGCGCCCACGGCAGAAGGGGTAGCCATAGCGGTCTATGTATCCCCCACTCGCCCCCGCATACTCAAACATGTCCTTATTATATATAGAGAGCAGCTTAGGCTGACAAGCTGCCACCTCCGGATGAACATCCATAAACTCTATCATGGGCGTTAGCCAGTGGTGCGTCACCTCTATATCCGAGTTCAGCAACAGGTAGTATTCAGCCTTTATCTGCTGTAAAGCCTTGTTATAGCCCTCGGCAAAGCCCCAATTCTTGTCCAGCACAATGGTCTTGACCTCAGGGAACTCGCTACGCAACAGCTCCATCGAGTTGTCCGTCGATGCATTGTCGGCCACATATACCGTCGCCTCGTCGCGCGAATAGTTCAACACGGTGGGCAAATACTGGTGCATCATCTTCGCACCGTTCCAGTTCAATATGACAATTGCTACTTTATCCATTTTTCAGCGTTGCTTTCAGTGCAGTTTTATCATGATTAAAGCCACCCAACTGAACGGTCATTAATTGATTATCGTATTCCTCACGAGCCTCGGCAGCCGACAGTTCCACACGGATGTAGTTTTTCGTAAAACCGTGCATTGCCTTACCACGAGGAGCCTTCTCAAACAGCACCTCAGCTTCCTGACCGATATAGTGCTCATAGAACGCGTATGTTTTCTCGTCCGACAGTTCCAACAGTCTGCGACTACGCTCACGCTTGTCAGCATCCGCCACTACATACGGAATCTTCAGTGCCGACGTTCCAGGACGCTCCGAATACGGGAACACATGCAGCTGGGTAATATCCAGCGCCTTCAGGAACTCATACGTCTCTTCAAAACACTCTGGAGTCTCACCACGACAGCCCACCATCACGTCCACTCCGATAAAGGCATCGGGTGTTACCTCTTTGATACGGTGTATTTTGTCAGCAAACAACTGGCGATCATAATGGCGATGCATCAACTTCAGCACCGTATCACTACCACTCTGCAGAGGGATATGCCAGTGTGGCATGAAAGCTCTGCTCTGGGCACAATAGTTTATCAGTTCATCGCTCAGCAAGTCGGGCTCCATACTACTGATACGATAGCGCTGCACACCCTCCACAGCATCCAGCGCCTTTACCAGGTCCACAAAGCTTTCGCCTGTCGTCTTGCCAAAGTCACCAATGTTCACACCCGTCAACACAATTTCCTTGGCACCCTCACGGACAGCCTCCTCGGCCTGCGCCACCAGCGAGGCTATCGTTGGATTACGGCTGAAGCCACGGGCATAAGGAATCGTGCAATAGGTGCAGAAATAGTCACAGCCGTCCTGTACCTTCAGGAAGTAGCGCGTCCTATTTCCTCTTGAACAACTTGGTGCAAAGGTCTTGATGTCCTTCGTCTTCTCCGTACAGTGAGTCGCAGTTCCGCTATCTTTCCCGTAGGTCGAGGCTGAGCCTCGACTTACAAAACCATCTGAAAGATATTGCACCAGGTTTGCCTTCTCGTTCGATCCCAGTACCAAGTCCACGCCCTCAATCTTGCTAATCTTTAGTGGCTCCAACTGCGCATAGCAACCTGTTACCACCACAAAGGCGCCAGGGTTCTGGCGTACCAGGCGATGAATGGCCTGCCGACATTTGTGGTCAGCCACCTCTGTTACCGAACAAGTATTGATGAGGCAGATGTCAGCCTTTTCACCCTTCTTGACGGATTGGACGCCCAATTCACTGAGCATCTTTCCAAAAGTAGAGGTCTCTGAGAAGTTCAACTTACATCCCAGCGTATAATAAGCAGCTTTTTTCCCTTGAAAAGCGGAAGTATCTATCATATATACAATAAGGTGTCTTTTTTATTTTTGCAAAGGTACACATTTTTATCGTAAAATACCCGTTTTTTAGCAAAAATTCAATATAGTGTAGAAATTACATGAAATTTAACATTTCGTAATTCACTGATTTATAGATACTTGTAAAAAAGTTACAAAAATGGGCTAAAAAAAAATGAAAAAAATGATACGTCGTATTAAAAAAATGCCTAACTTTGCAGCGTTTTAATAAACAAATGATTGTTTTACAGATTTAAAAAGCTTAGAAAAATGAAGAAATTAGTATTTATGTTCGTTGCTGTTGCAGCTATCTCTTTCGCTTCTTGTGGTAACAAGACCGCTCAGGCTGAGGCTGTTGATTCAGATTCAATCGCTATGGTTGATAGCGCTGAGGTTGACACCGTAGCTGCTGACACAGTTGCTGCTGATAGCACTGCTGCTGCTGAGTAATTCAAGCACGAACTCAAAAAAATTGAGAGAATGCCGTCGGATGTGAATCCGGCGGTTATTTTTTTTCTAATTTTCTAGAAGTTCTAGATTTACTAGAGATACTAGGAATACTAGAAGTACTAGAGAGAGACTAGCACTACTAGAAAAACTAGACAACAAAAAATCCCGACTGCTTGATAGCAATCGGGATTCACAGTGTATAATAACTATGATTTGCTTTACAGCGGGTTATTACTCTTCTACAGGAGCCTCAGCCTCTTCTACCTCTGCCTCAGGAGCTTCCTCCTCAGCAGCTGCAGCTTCAGCAGCAGCCTTCTTTGCCTCGGCAGCAGCCATGATGGCAGCCTCCTCGTCGGCAGCAGCCTTCAGCTCAGCAGCATTCTCGGCTATGACCTTTACGGGAACCTCTACGGTAACCTCCTTGTGGAAGTGTACCAGAGCTACGAAGTCGCCAATGGTCTTGGCATCCTTCATGGTGATAATCTTGCGATCAACCTCCTTGCCGAGCTTCTGCAGTTCCTCAGCAACCTGGTTGGCACCTACTGAACCGTAGAGCTGACCGGTAGCACTTACCTTTGCGGCAATGCACAGAGCAACGCCGTTCAGGGTCTCTGCCTTCTTCTCAGCCTCTGCCTTGATGGCAGCCAGCTTGTGTGCCTGCTGCTTCAGGTTCTCAGCGAGAATCTTCTTAGCCATAGGAGAGGCGATAACACCCTTGCCCTGAGGGATGAGGTAGTTACGGCCATAACCTGACTTAACGTTCACGATATCGTTCTTGTATCCCAGACCGATAATATCTTCTTTCAGTATAATTTCCATGTCTTGCGTCCTCCTTGTTTTACTTCATCATGTCAGTTACGTAAGGCAGCAGAGCAATCTGGCGGGCACGCTTAACGGCCTGAGCCACACGGCGCTGATACTTCAGAGAGGTACCGGTGATGCGGCGGGGAAGAATCTTACCCTGCTCGTTCAGGAACTTCTTCAGGAATTCGGGATCCTTGTAGTCGATGTACTTGATGCCGCTCTTCTTGAAACGGCAGTACTTCTTCTTCTTTGTGTCGATAGAAGGAGCGTTCAAATAACGGATTTCAGTGTCTTGCTGTGCCATAGTTTAAGCCTCCTCTTTTTTACCAAATTTGTTACGACGCTTTTCAGCATACTCAATGGCATACTTCTCAAGCTTTACTGTCTGGAAACGGATAACCTTCTCGTCGCGACGGAAAGCGGTCTCCAGCGTCTTAATCACTGATGGCTCAGCCTTGAACTCTACCAGGAAGTAGAAACCTGTAGATTTCTTGTCGATAGCGTAAGCCATCTTCTTTAGTCCCCAGGCCTCTTCGTTCAGAATCTCTGCACCCTTATCGGTGAGGACTTTCTTGAACTTAGCGACCGTTTCCTTTGTCTGTTCATCAGACAAAACGGGAGTCAAAATGAAAACGGTTTCGTATTGATTCATACTACTTTTAATTAATAAATAATGTTATTTTTGCAAAATGCGGGTGCAAAGGTACAAAAAAAAGATGAAAGATGAAAGATGAAAGATGAAAAATTCGTATATTTGCACCAAAATTAACGTTTTTATGAAGAAATTGACCACATATCTGGGTTTATTCCTTATTATAATAGGTACTATCGCGCTCATTGCCACCCGATTCAGCACCCTGTCGACTCACAATTCCCTACTCGTCGCAGGCCTTTTGTGCATCCTTTCAGGCATCATCCTCCACATCCGTAGCATCAAGCACGAAAGCAATTTCTGAGTTTATTCTTCCAGACTCGTTATGCGATAGTTCCCCACCAACGCATCTTTTACTTTTTCCCCTGATTGATGATATAGATTCCGAGGGTGGCCAAGCCAGCGGCAAAAATGTACTTGGAATAGAACGTCTCGCCTAGACAGAGACAGGATGTCAGGGCACCCACCACAGGAATGAGCGAGTTCCAGATGGCAACCTTACCAATGGGATTGCAAGTGAGCAATTTGTTATACAACGTGAAGCCGATGGTAGAGATGCCTACGAGCAAGGCAAGGATGCACAGTCCCCAAAGAGTAATATGAGGTAGCGTGGCACCCATCAACAGGCTGGGAATAATCAGTAACGTGCCACCCACTGCCAAGCTATAACCCGTACCCACAAAGACATCGATACGCTTATTGACGCCCCGTGTCAGCAAACCAGCAAAGGCACCACAAAGGGCGTTCAGGATAATCAGTCCGTCGCCCAACAGAGTAAATGCCCCACTCTCTTTTCCTCCAACATTCAATGTCAGAATACCCGCAAAACCTATCACGCACCCCAATAGCTTGCGATAGGTCATCTTATCGCTCTTGAAGAACACGCAAGCCAGAATAACCAACGTAAAAACACTCATAGAATTGAGGATAGCGGCACGAGCACCTTGACTATATGACAATCCGATATAGAATGCGGCATAGTGCAGCGTGGTGTTCAGTAAAGCGAACAATAATAGAAACAGGGTATTAGAAACTTTTCCTTCTGGTGCTGTTGGCTTATAGGCAAACGAGCGACCCGTCACAATAGCAATAATCAGAATGATGACTCCCGCTATGTCAAAGCGCAATCCTGCAAACAGCATCTTGCTAGCTGTCATATCCTGCACGATGCCAAACTCTGCAAAGCCCAGTTTGACCAATGGGAACGCCCATCCCCAGCTGAATGCAGCCAGAAACGCCAACAGCGCCACCCATGCAGGTCGCTGAAAGATGCTGGACGAAGAAGACGGATTACTCATGGCTGCATGTGCTGAGACGTTCACCGTCTCAGATAAGGATTATATTGCAGTTCATCGGCAATAGTGGTCTGCGGTCCGTGACCTGGATAGACAACGGTCTCTTTGGGCAGGATATCCGCAATCTTCGCCATACTCTGCTCCATCGCCTGCCAACTACCTTCGGGGAAGTCGGTACGACCGATACTCATGCGAAACAGCGTGTCGCCAGAGAACACCACACCTTCCTCTTTAAGATAGAACATACACGAGCCGTGACTGTGGCCAGGTGTTCTAAGTACCTCTAAGATGTGATGGCCAAAGGTGATGCTATCACCATCGCTAAGCAAGCGGCCCACAGGGGGCTGGTCGTCGCTGATTTCAATACCGAAGAGTGCAGCAGCCTGCTGGGGCAAGCGCTCTACCAACTGTTGGTCTTCGGCACATATCTCCACCTTCAGACCATATTGCTGAAAGAGGTGGGCATTGCCGAAGTTATGGTCCAGATGTCCATGCGTTGCCAACAGATGGACGGGCTTCAACTGCTGCTTACGGAGGTAGTTGTCGATGGCCACGTACTCCTCGTCGTAGAAGGCACCACAATCGATGATGACACACTCGCGGCTGTCGTCACTCACCACGTAACAGTTCTCCTGCAAGATGTTACACTCAAAACTCTGTATATTGATCATTGTCGTTTAGTATTTCACCTTTACCTTCTTATAGCTACTCTCGTTATGCATACGGTCCAATGCCGTAACGACATACACCTGACGCGTCTTGCGCGGTTGCTCAGGCAGTTCAAAGTGGGTATCCTCCGTGATGGCGACAATCTTCGACGGGTCGTCAATATCCAGACTTTCACTCTTGTCGAAGCAATAGACCACATATTTTACTGCCTCATCGTTCCATTTCTTTGCCTTGGGAGCCGTCCAACAGAGCACACGGTGTCCGTCGACATCTATCACCTTCAACTTCTTCACCTTATCAGGTGCCGTATTGTCAATCCACGGTGTTGTGGGATGCAGGGCCGGATAGCGCCAATAGTTGTTGCGCAATTGTGTACCATAGTTGCCCACATTATCGACAACAGCCTTGGCATACCACAGCACAACGCCCTGGACATGCTCCATCTCAGCATGTAGCGTCATCTTCTCAGCCATATGCTGATACTTGACTGTGCGCTCCACATCTTCTCCAATATATAGGTTGGTATTTTGACAGTTGTCATTCCACCAGTGTATCAGCTCGTCGTAGTCGGCGGCTTTGTTACCGATCTCCCAATACAGCTGGGGCACGCAGTAGTCCATCCACCTGTTCTTGTCCCATAATAGGATGTCGGCATACAACTGATCGTAGTTCTGTAGACCATTGGTGCGACTGCCCTTCGGATGACTCTTCTGGTTGCGGTAGATGCCGAAAGGCGAGATACCCACCTTCACCCAAGGCTTGGTGTTGTGCACGGTCTCTGCCAGTTGTTCCACAAACAGGTCCACATTATGGCGACGCCAGTCACCAATATCGGTATAACCTTCATTGTTGGCCTCAAAATCGGCAGTATCAGGAATCTCTACGCTTGGCGTAGGATATGGATAGAAATAGTCATCCATATGCAGTCCGTCGATATCGTAACGTTCTACGATATCCATAACGACGGCACAGATATAGTCGCGGTTCTCCTTCAAGGCAGGATTGAGCAGTGTCAGACCGTCGTAATCAAAGCAACGCTCTGGATGACGACTGACCACATGACCAGGACTATTGGTATGGGCCACCTTTGTTTTGGCACGATAAGGATTGATCCAAGCGTGCAGCTCCATGCCGCGCTTGTGACACTGGTCAATCATCCATTGCAACGGGTCCCAATACGGCTGTGGAGCCTTGCCCTGCTCGCCAGTCAGATAGTAGCTCCAGGGCTCCAACTTGCTCTCATAGAGCGCGTCGCACTCCGGGCGCACCTGGAAGATAATAGCGTTGCAACCGTCCTTCTTCAGCTCGTCCAACTGGTAGGCCAGTGTTTTCTGCATATCCTGTGTAGGCATACCCTTGAACTGTCCATTGACGCACTGTATCCATGCCCCACGGAACTCACGTTTTTTCTGTGCTTGTGCTGTCAGGGCCAGCAACATAACCAATAATAATATAACTCTTCTCATCATTCCTCTTTTAAGTAGTCATAGATTTTCTCCGTCCAGTCGGCACCATTCTCTGGACAGTACGTCCGCATGCCCAACTGACTGGCAACCATCACGTTACGTGGACCATCATCGACGAAGAGCACCTGCGAAGCAAAGGTCTTCTCCCTGCGCAACACCTCACGGAATATCAACTCCGAGGGTTTCATCATCTTCATCTGATAGCTCAGATAGCAGGCGTCAAAATAGTACGATACCGGATGTCCGTGACCATCGAAATGCTCACTCTCTGCCCACGCCATCATAAAGGGGTTAGTGTTCGACAGTAGCAACACGCGATAACCTTCCTCGTGCAGTCGACGCAAAGCGTCGAGGTTGCGCTGTGGCAACGCCTTGGCATAGCCCTGCCAAGCATATTCACACTGGTCGGTGGTTACCTCGTAGCCCACCAGCTTGGAGAGTTCCCTGCGGAAGTCCTCCGCACTAATCATACCTTCCTCCAGCTGTCCGAAGATGCCACTCTGCTGGTAAGGGTCCAGACGCTGTGCAGCATCGGGCACTCCCAACTCCTCAAAGCGTCGTATAGCTTGCGACTGGTCGAGGGTAATAATGACTCCTCCCAAGTCGAATAACACGGTTTTTATTTCCATAAGTTCGGTTTATTGTTGCGGGCCTCCTCCAGCGACAACAACTCCTGCTGTTGCTGCTGATAGTCGTGCCTCAGTTGTTCGTATTTCTCGTCGAGCTCGCGCTCCACCTGCTGTTCGTCGTCCATCAGTCGGGCAGCTACTAAGGGGTTCTGCGAGGCGTCTTTCATCCACACCACGGGACCACCATAGACAGGCGCTATCTTCAAGGCTACATGCAGTTCGCTGGTCGTCGCGCCACCAATCATAATAGGTATATCCAATCCTGCACGCTGCATCTCATAGGCCACCTCGACCATTTCCTCCAAACTGGGTGTAATAAGTCCTGAAAGACCAATCATGTCAACCTTCTCCTCGATGGCTTTTCGTACAATCTGTTCGGCAGGCACCATCACACCCATGTCGATGACCTCGTAGTTGTTGCACGTCATAATGACGCTGACAATATTCTTTCCAATGTCGTGAACGTCGCCCTTGACGGTGGCCAGCAGTATCTTGCCAGCCTTCTCCGCCTTGCTGTCGCCACGCTGCTGTTCGATATAGGGTTGCAGAATAGCTACCGCCTGCTTCATGGTGCGTGCCGTCTTCACTACCTGTGGTAGGAACATCTTACCGGCGCCAAAGAGTTCGCCAACCTGATTCATGCCAGCCATCAGCGGTCCCTCAATGATGCTGACAGCTTTAGGGTATTTCTGCAGGGCTTCCTGCAAATCCTCAGCGAGATAGTCGCCAACGCCCTTCACGAGAGCTTGCTTCAGGCGCTCATCGACGGATTCCGGACGCTGTTCATGGGTAGGCGCTACGGTACTGGCAGGTGAACCGCCAGCCACATTTTTTTCCATCAGCTGATTGGCCAGTGCTATCAGTTTTTCGCTGGCATCAGGACGCTTGTTCAAGATGACATCCTCGATAATTTCGAGTTGGTCAGAAGGGATATCCGTGTAAAGAACTTTCGTAGTAGGATTCACAATACCGAAGTCCATACCTGCCTGAATGGCGTGATAGAGGAAAACGGCATGCATAGCCTCGCGAATGTAGTTGTTGCCACGGAACGAGAACGACAGGTTGCTCACGCCACCACTGACATGGGCACCGGGCAGGTTCTCGCGTATCCATGCTGTCGCACGGATGAAGTCGGCAGCATAGCTGTCGTGCTCCTCCATACCTGTAGCAACAGCCAGTATATTTGGATCAAAGATAATGTCTAACGGATTCATTCCAACCTGCTGGGTTAGAATGCGATATGAACGTTCTGCTATCTGAATGCGGCGTTCATAGCTCGTCGCTTGTCCTTCTTCATCGAAACACATCACCACCACAGCAGCGCCGTAGCGCTTCACGTCAAGAGCATGTTTGATGAAGACCTCTTCGCCTTCTTTCAGCGAGATGCTATTCACGATGCCCTTGCCTTGCAGACATTTCAGTCCTGCCAGGATAACGTTCCAATCCGATGAGTCAATCATTACAGGCACGGAGGCGATGTCGGGCTCAGCAGCAATCGTGTTCAGAAAATTTACCATCTCCGAACGGGCATCCAAGAGGGCATCGTCCATATTCACATCGATGACGCGTGCACCATCAGCCACCTGTTTGCGGGCTATGGCAATGGCTTCGTCGTACTTCTTTTCCTGGATGAGTCGAAGGAACTTTCGTGAACCGGCGACATTACAGCGTTCGCCCACATTCACGAAGCGCACCTCTGGGGTGACGTCCAGCAGTTCCAGTCCACTGAGCCACATAGTCTCGGGCTTAGCAACAGGTGTTCGTGGTGTCTTGCCCTCAACGAGTGGCACATATTTGGCGATAAAAGCGTCATCCGTACCACAGCAGCCGCCTACGATGTTCACCAGCTGCTCGTCAATCATCTCAGCTATCTGTGGTGCCATCGTCTCTGGCGTCTCGTCGTAGAGTCCCATAGCGTTGGGCAGTCCGGCATTCGGATAGGCACTAATATAATAAGGTGCCTTACGTGCCAACTGACGCAGGAAGGGTAGCATCTGACGGGCACCAAACGAGCAATTCAGACCCACCGAGAAGATGGGATAGCTGCTGATGCTGGCCAGGAAGGCATCCAGCGTCTGTCCACTAAGCGTTCGACCAGCCAAGTCACTGACTGTCGCGCTGAGCATGATGGGCAACTCTACACCACGCGCTTGCATGGCCGACAGAGCAGCATCGACAGCCACTTTCGCATTCAGCGTGTCAAAGATGGTCTCAATGAGCAGAATGTCCACCCCACCCTCTATCAGCGCATCCATCTGTTCGTAGTAAGCATCAAACAGCTGGTCGTAGGAGAGCTCGCGCAGGGCAGGATTGCTCACGTCGGGCGACATCGAGCAAGTCTTGTTCGTAGGACCGATGGAGCCTGCCACAAAGCGGGGGTGGTCTGGCGAACTGAATTCGTCAGCACAAGCTCTGGCGATGCTGGCACCTTGTAGCGCCATCTCGCGGGCTTTATCCTCGAAATGGTAGTCGGCCTGCGAAATACGCTGGGCATTAAACGTGTTGGTAGTGATGATATCAGCACCAGCCACCAGGTATTTGCGGTGGATGTCGGCGATGATATCAGGGCGCGTCAGATTCAGCTCGTCGGAATTGCCGGTCTTGCCCAGCACCTTTCCTATCATCGTGCCCATGGCACCATCGAGAATCAGTACGCGTTGTTTAGCTAAGTCGTTGAGTGTTGTCATTTGTATACCTTCATGGCACGATCCATCTCGCGCTTGTCTTCCTTTTCCTTCAGCGTTTGACGCTTGTCAAACGACTTCTTACCTTTACACAGGGCAATGTCCATCTTGGCACGCCCTTTCTCGTCGATGAACACCAGCAGGGGCACGATGGTGTAGCCCGTCTGTTTGGTGGCCGACGCCAGTTTCTGTATCTCGCGCTTCGTCAGCAACAGCTTTCTGTCGCGCTTCAGCTCATGGTTGTTGTACGAGCCGTAGAAGTAGGGCGAGATGTTCATACCCTTCACCCACAACTCACCATTAATAATCACGCAATAAGTATCTACCAGCGAGGCCTTACCCAGACGGATACTCTTAATCTCCGTACCCGTCAGCACGATGCCTGCCGTGAATTCCTCGATGAAGAAATACTCAAACGAGGCCTTGCGGTTCTTTATCTGTATAGGACTCTTCTTACGAAGTTCCTCTTGTTGCTTATTCACTGTCCGAAATTTAATCTTTTGTTTTTAATCTTTAATCTCAGCGAAGCGTTCAATGTGTTCGTCAATATAGCGCGCTATCTGTTCCGTCCATTCTTCTTCCTTCTCTACGAACTCATCGTCCAGGTCGTCGAACTCCGGGTACTGCTCAAACAGCGCCATGAACTCGTCGTCCGTACAGTCGCGCTCCAATGGCTCATGATACTTCACATACAGCGAGTGAGCATCGTATATCAACTTCGACAGGTCGCGCAAGCCCCACAATTTCAGAGCCTTCGCCAGCGGATTCTTGAAGATGAACGGACCGTAGCCATTGTGTATCAACTGCACAAAACCACCGTCCATGACCTCCTCGTGCAACTGGTCCCATGCCAGCAGCGTTATCTGGTCGCTGTTCAACTCTGTCAGCGTCTCACTGGTCAACTGACCGCCTATCGCCTCCTTGATAGCCGTCACGAAAGCACCGACGAAGGCATCCATACCCTCGCCTGCCGCCTTGCGCAGCACACTGTCACTAATCTTCACTTCTTTCATACCGCCGGCAAAATTACAAAAAAATGAGCGAACCACCAACGATTCGCTCACTTTTCTTATTTCTATAAACCACTATCTATTTGAAGAGCAGCTGGGCAAACTGGTACAGGCTACGGCGCCAGGTCTGCCACTCGTGGGCTGTCTCAGGCGAGACATAACTATGAGCATTGATACCCATCTTCTTCAGGTCTTCAGCAGCCTTGCCGACGCTTCCGTCACCCTCAGCCATTCGGGTTTCTCTGCCACCAGCACTCATAAAGAGCACCTTGTTGGTCTTCTTGAAGTCGGCAGCATCTTTCAGTTCCTCCGTATTGAACGTGCCACCGCTGAACATTCCCACATAGGCAAAAGTGGTCGGGTTGGCAAGCGTGATGGCGTGCGTCTGCATACCACCCATCGACAGACCTGCCATTGCACGGTGCTCGGTATCAGCAATCACGCGATAGTTCTTCTCCACCATCGGGATGATGTCCTTCAACAATATCTGCTGGAAAGCTTCTGCAAAGTTGCCAAAGCCACGGCCGAAGCCGCCAGGGCGACCACCCTGAGGGCGCGGTCCTTGAGGACCACCCTGAGGAGCACCCTGTGGACGCGGTCCCTGAGGAGGACCCATACGACGCATCTGTGCGGGATCTGGATCGCCAGGACGACGCGTGTCAAGACCATTGTCCATATATATAATAAAAGGTGTAGCCTTGCCAGCAGCTATCAGGTTATCCATAATGATGCCCGTCTTACCCTGTGCACTCCATCCCGTCTCGTTCTCACCCATGCCATGTTGCAGGTAGAGCACGGGGAACTTCTTCGTAGGATTCCTGTAGTACTCGTTGGGCAGGTAAACATAGCCGTGACGCATTTTCCCCTGCACCGTCGACCAGTAATACACCTCGTTGATAGAGCCTTGTGGTACGTTCTTAACCGTATAGAATTCCTCATCCTGAGCAGGAATATCGATACCACTACCCCAACGGCTGGCACCATAATAGTACTTACTGCCTGGATCGGGCACCGAGGCACCGTCGATGTTCAGCTGATAATAGTGGAAACCCTCGTCCTGAGGTTCTGATGTACCTGTCCATACACCATTCTCATCCTTCGTCATCTGATAAATCTTACCAGCGATGTCCAGTCCCACGAACGTAGCCTGAGGGGCCGAAATCTGAGCGCGCACCATGCGCTGCGAGTTCACTGCAGGAAACTGCTTGTTCTCCTGGTTAGTGGTGGCAGGCTTGAAATCTTCTACCACATTTTCTGTTACTGAAGGAACCGTAGGGTTCTGTCTGGGCGCACCAAACTGTGCCCATGCTGTGAGGCTTGTGACAGCCATCAACGATAAAAATAGTCTTTTCATATCAAATAATAATAAGTTAGGTTTACTAATTCCTTAGACAATGCAAAAGGCGAAAAGTAAAATGCAAAACACCATAGTTAATGAAGATTAACAAATGATATTGCCCCCTAATCCGCTCCTACTACACCAGGAAATAGCAGCAAAACAAAGAAAAATAGGCATTGAACGAAAAAAGTCATGAAAAAATTTGCAGGTTTCAAAAATTAGTCGTACCTTTGCACCCGCAATCAAGGAGATACCCCCACGGTTTGCAGCTGAGACATCTGGAAGGATGGGTGAGTGGCTGAAACCAGCAGTTTGCTAAACTGCCGTACGGGTTCCCGTACCGGGGGTTCGAATCCCCCTCCTTCCGCACCGAGGGGACTTCTCTGCGAATGCAACGCCACACTTTGTACCTTTAGGTCAGAGAAAGCATCTAACGTTGGTCGATTCATCTAATGGTTAGGATACAAGATTCTCAATCTTGGCATAGGGGTTCGATTCCCCTATCGACTACAAAAGAAGCGCTGATTTTCAGCGCTTTTTTGTTTTTATGCTTTAAACAAAAACACCTTATACATTTTCTACCTGAGGAAAGATAAAAAGGAGGCAAATAATTTGAAAGTTAGTTCATTTATTCGTAAATTTGCACCAACTCTGTTAAATAGAAACCTAAAGTCATGAAAAAGAATCTGCTGTTTATTATTGCCATGCTGTTGGTGCTGGGAATTTCGACTATTGAAGCCAAAACCCAAGTGAAAAGAAGATTCTATGCCACTCGAGCGATCAGTGTCGCAAAACAGTGCCTTTGCATTGAGAAAACTGGTTGAGTTGGCTGACCAAGGCGCCAAAAATACGTTGGCAAGAAGTTTCAAGTATCTATGGACTGGTGAGAAGTCTAATCTGCCCAAAAACAGACAGAAAGCTGTGGCACTGCTGGACAAGAATCCTAACGATAAGCATGTCAACGTCTTACGTGCCATTGCCAAGGGTGCTGGACTGTCTGATGGAAACATTCCTCTTGAGGCCTGCAGGCGCTTGCCGAATATCGTGCTAAGGAGGCAAAGAAAAGCAGCTATTCAAGTAGCAGCTCGAATGACAGTTCGGATGACAATTCGGCTGACATGAATTCTTGTCAACTTCACCTGTACTTTGAAGACGGAGATTATATAGCCAATGAATATATAGAAGTAGGTTATACAAATGCTTGGTCTGGCAAATCATGGTCTGGAGAATTCTATGTTGGGGATAAGGGTCACGTAACCATCAAATGGCCCAAAGAATTTGAAAAACTGAATTGGTTCGTCGTTAAATTTTCATTAGACCATCTGAGATATGAGAGAAAAGCGGAATTTGAAAATGGTGGCAAATATGAAATCTGTCTGAATTGCAAATAGACCGAAAAAGACAGGCTGATACACAACTGTATCAGCCTGTCCTCATTTTCTCATTCTCGCTTTGCGATTAAGACTCAAAAATTTTACTTGTGGGATGAGTGGTGAGAAGCTAGAAGATAGTTGGATAAAAAACAAGTATCACTATCACGCGTAACATATTGTATTACTGTACGTTAAGTGTGACACTTATTTTAGAACCTATTCTATCATTGGGGGTAGAGTAATTTTTCTTTACATGATATCAAAAATAATGTTAAATTAGGCCGTTTTTCTAAGCTTTCATTTACAAACCGACCCCTACTACCCTACCATTTCCTCAAGCAAGCCTAATACGTAACCTGCTTAGCCATAGTCAGTTACATATCAGTCATCCTTGCCTCCCGTATCAGCCTTCCTTCTTTTCCTTATTAGCTATTTTCGTTATGTGTGACGGCCGTCGCACATATATTCGATGGTTGTCGCACATATCTGCGACGACCGTCGCAAAATTCAAGAACATTGTAGCGTATTATGAGACTGAATAAGAAGGAAAATCAGACCTGCAGATATGGCCTTTACGAAAATAGAAACCGTCCTTCCTCAGGAACCAAGATTCCTAAGGAAAGACATTACGAAGTCTGACATTATGATTCAAAAACAAGTGTCACACTTAACACGCAGTAGTACAACATGTTATGCGTGACGGTGACACTTGTTTTTATGTTTTTTCTGTGATTACTCCATGTCGAAGAAGTCCACATCTCTTCCATAGGCGGGTTCTGTGGCTTCACCATCGATGTCGCCACTGAGGCAGAGCATACCCACCGTCTTCATTTCCATTGCCACCATCTGGGGCGTCATATATTCTTTCTTCATATTACTTTCCATTTAGTACCCGAAAAATTTCTACAATAGAACAAAACGACGCATAATAAATCATAATTTATTTTGCATTTCACTCGGTTTGCACTAACTTTGAGACTACATCTCGAAAGTACTCTCGCTCGACAATAAAAACAAAAAGGGCCCTTTTTGTTTTGTATTGTGCTCACTTATTCGTACCTTTGCAGAAAAGAAAAAGCGAAGATGGAAAATATCAAGATATTCACAAAACTCATCAGCACAGAACTGCACCTGCAGGAGCATGCTGTGGAGAATACACTGAAGTTGCTGGACGAGGGTTGTACCATTCCGTTTATCTCTCGCTACCGCAAAGAGCGGACGGGTGGACTGGACGAGGTGCAGATAACCTCAATTTCTAACCGTCTGGAACAGTTGCAGGAGATTGCCAAGCGTAAGGACACCGTTGTCAAGACGATTACGGAATTGGGCAAGATGACGCCCGAACTGCAGAAACGCATCGATGACTGTTGGGAGTCGACAGTTCTGGAGGACATCTACCTGCCCTATAAGCCCAAGCGCAGGACAAGGGCACAAGTGGCCCGCGAACAGGGACTGGAGCCACTGGCCCAGTTGCTGTTGCTACAGCGTGAGCAAGACCCCAAGCGTGCCGCCCAGCGCTTTGTGCGCGATGGTTTGGCCGTCGCGGATTGTCTGAAGGGTGCCCAGGATATCATTGCCGAACAGATGAGCGAAGACGAGCGTTCGCGCAATCAGGTGCGCTCGGCTTTCCGTCGTGAGGCTTTCATTGAGTCAAAGGTTGTAAAGGCCAAGAAGGACAGCGACGAAGCACAGAAATATAGCGACTACTTCGAGTGGGAAGAACCCCTGAAGCGCTGTTCCAGTCACAGGCTGTTGGCTATGCGTCGTGGCGAGAGCGAGGGTATATTGCGCGTCAGCATCACTATCGACGACGATGAGGCCGTAGAGCGTCTGCAACGTAACTACGTGCGTGGCAACGGAGCCTGCCAGCCACTGGTGGCAGAGGCGGTAGAGGACGGTTACAAGCGCCTGCTGTTGCCCTCGATAGAGACAGAATTCATGAACCTCAGCAAGCAGAAAGCTGACGAAGAGGCTATCCGCGTGTTTGCCGAGAATCTGCGACAACTGTTGCTTGGTGCGCCACTGGGACAGAAGCGTGTGATGGGTATCGACCCAGGTTTTCGCACAGGATGTAAGGTGGTCTGCCTTGATGCGCAGGGCAACCTGTTGCACCACGAAGCCATCTTCCCCCACCCGCCCATCAATCACCGCATGCAAGCCACCATGCACTTGCAAGACATGGTGAAGAAATTCCAGACAGAGGCCATCGCCATTGGTAATGGTACTGCCAGCCGAGAGACGAAAGAATTCGTGGAAGATGCGCTGAAAGAGATGGCGCAAGGGAAACCAACGCCCACGATTTTCGTGGTCAGCGAAGACGGTGCCTCGGTGTATAGCGCCTCAAAGGTGGCCCGCGACGAGTTCCCTGATGAGGACGTCACCGTTCGTGGTGCAGTCAGCATTGGTCGCCGACTGATGGACCCGCTGGCAGAACTGGTGAAGATAGACCCGAAGAGCATTGGCGTGGGACAATATCAGCACGATGTGGACCAGAGTCAGCTGAAGCACACTCTCGACCAAACGGTAGAGAGTTGCGTGAACCTGGTGGGCGTCAACCTGAATACCGCCTCGCAACACCTGCTGACCTACGTCAGCGGACTGGGACCGGTGCTGGCTCAGAACATCGTGGACTACAGGAAGGAGAACGGCGCCTTTACCAGTCGTGCACAACTGAAGAAGGTGCCCCGACTGGGACCTGCTGCCTATCAGCAATGTGCCGGTTTCCTGCGCATCCCCGATGCCAAGAATCCACTGGACAACTCGGCCGTTCACCCAGAGAGCTACCACGTGGTAGAACAGATGGCGAAGGACCAGCATTGCAGTGTCAGCGACCTGATAAGCGATGCTACCAAACGTTCACAGATAGACATCAAACAGTACGTCACAGATGAGGTCGGTCTGCCCACCCTGACAGACATCATGAAGGAGTTGGAGAAGCCTGGCCGCGACCCTCGTGAACAGATAGAGGAGTTTGAATTCGACAATAGCGTACAGACCATTGAAGACCTGCACGAAGGCATGGAACTGCCTGGTATTGTAACCAATATCACCAACTTCGGCGCCTTCGTAGATATCGGCGTTCACCAAGACGGACTGGTACATGTGTCGCAGTTGGCCAACAAATACGTCAGCGACCCCACACAGGTGGTCCGACTGCACCAACATGTCCGCGTTCGCGTGATTGGTGTCGACCTGCGTCGCCAACGCATCTCGCTCAGCATGAAGGGTGTGCGGAATTGATTTCATCGATCCCATAGCCCTGCCACGGGCTATGACACAAAAAAAAGAAGACTTGTTTTGAAAGCAAGCTTTCACACAAATCTTCTTTTCCTTGTGATCCGGTCGGGATTCGAACCCGAGACCCACAGCTTAGAAGGCTGTTGCTCTATCCAGCTGAGCTACCAGACCGTTTTGCGGCTGCAAAGTTACAAATATCTTGGCAAAATACAAAATAAAAAACGCAATTTCTTTCTATTTAAATGAATATCATCGAGATTTCGTCACTACAGCAAGCAGGCTTAGAGGTGTTTAGCACGCTCACCGAAGCTCAGTTGCGCATGGAACTGGAACCAGAGAAGGGACTATTCATTGCCGAGAGTCCGAAGGTTATCCGTGTAGCGCTGGATGCCGGTTGGGAGCCTACTGCCCTACTCTGTGAAAGCAAGCATATTACAGGTGACGCAGCAGACATCGTGGAACGTGTTGGCGAGATACCTATCTATACTGGAGACCGCGAACTGCTCGCCCAACTGACTGGTTACACCTTGACGCGTGGTGTATTGTGTGCCATGCGCCGCAAGCCGTTTCCTGCGATAGCTGATGTGCTGAAAGACGCCCGTCGCGTCGTGGTCATTGAGGCCGTTACCGACACCACAAATATTGGTGCCATCTTCCGCTCAGCAGCCGCCTTGGGTATCGATGCTGTACTGCTGACACGCGATACCTGTGACCCCTTGAACCGTCGTGCTGTCCGTGTGTCGATGGGTAGCGTCTTCCTCGTTCCTTGGACGTGGATAGACAGCGCCAAAACGCTCCACGACTATGGTTTCAAGACCGCAGCAATGGCACTCAGCGACAATAGCATCTCGTTGGACAACCCACAGCTGAAAGCAGAACAGCGCCTGGCAGTCATCATGGGAACAGAAGGTGACGGACTGCCACAGAAAACCATTACGGAAGCCGACTATACCGTCAAGATTCCGATGGCCCACGGCGTTGACTCGCTGAACGTTGCTGCCGCTGCTGCTGTGACCTTCTGGGAACTAAGACGATAATCAGATATTGATGCCGTAGCTCTGCTTCACCTCGCTCATGACGAAGGTGCTCTCAATGGACGCCAGACTCTCTATCTCGCCCAGTTTGTTGAGCACGAACTCCTGGTATTGTTTCATGTCGCGTGCGCGTACTTTTAATAAATAGTCATAGGCACCCGACGTGTTATAACACTCCGTCACCTCAGGAATGCGCTGTATACGACGCACAAAAGCATCAGCTATCTCATGATTGATTTGCTTCAACTTCACCTTACAATACACCTGTAGTCCCAAGTCCAGCTTCTCCGGGTCAAGGATAGCCACATATTTTTTGATGAAGCCCTTCTTCTCCAACCGTTTCTGACGCTCAAAGACGGGTGTGGGCGTCAGATGGACGGCATCTGCCAACTCCTTCGTAGTCAGCTTGGCATTCTTCTGCAGCGTTTTCAGTATCTGCAAATCTACATCGTCTAATTTCGTCATTGTTGTTGGGAATATGATGGTTTGTACTTGACGTTAACGGCATCTCCCTTGAACACATCGGCAAAGGTCTGCGGAGTAATGGTGACAGGTCCCTTCATGAATTCAGGAATGTTATAGCTGCGCATGAACTCGCGATGATAGTTGGGGTCCTCGCAAGGCAACTCGAAAGGCTTCGTGGCATGGCCTTCCTTATCGACATGAGCAATGAAAGGACGGGTGAAGGTGCCATCGTTACGACGACTGCTGATAATAATCCAGCGTCCGTTGCTCGACCACGAGTGGTAGCTCTCCGTATCGGGACTGTTGACCTCTGTAAAGGGGCGTACTTCACCATTTGTCAAATCCATCAGCCACAGGTCGGCATCATGGTGCCAGATGTGGAAGTAGCCATAGTGGCCCATCGTGAACAAGAGGTAGCGACCGTCAGGCGAGATGCGAGGCCACGTGGCGCTACTGTCAATGGCAGCAGCATCGAACACCATTTCGCGTGGACCGAACTGACGCGTCTCAGGGTCGAAGGACTTGCGATAGATATTGTACTTCACCTCTTTGTAGCGCTTATACACCTCAGAGCTCTTTTTACCCGTGGTGTCCTTACGCTCAAAGTGAGCACTGCAGTAATAGAGCATCTTGCCATCGGGTGCCCACGCTGGGAATACCTCAAACTCGCTGTCGCTATTCTCCAGGTTCGTCACCTCGTCAGTCTCCACATCATAGACAATGATGTCGCTCTCCTCGTCGCACACTTCCACCTTGTTGGGGTCAACGGTATGGAAGTTCTGACTGGTCTTGTCGGTAGCATAGACAATGAGGTTCAGCCACGGGTGCCAGGCAGGATAAACGCCAGCAGAGAGGATAGAGTCGTTGCGCATGTTCACCTTCTTCAGCTTACCGTCATAGGCGACAACTGTACCACCCAGGTTCTGACGGGCATGGAACTGCATGCGCTCCGGGTTGTAGTTTTGATAATGGTGACAATTGATGCACTGGCCGTCTTTCTCGAAACCGCAGAGGATATTGTCGTAGATAACGCTCTCGTCATAGTTCTCCAAGCAGCGTTGATTGATGGTCAGTGCCTCGTAGGAGATGAACGACGGGGCTATCAGACGATAGCTGATATAAGGGTCGATGGAGTCTGGCGACACAAATATCTCGAAGGGTTTGAAGCGCGTCCACTCGTCACCGTTTCGTGTATAGACATCAACGGTAATAGACTTGCCCTTGGCTTTCTCAGCCAACGAGTGCCATTTGTCAATATCAGGCTGTCCGTTGCACACGATATCATCGTCGCCAACAGCATAGCGGGCCACCATCTCGTCAGCCTCTCCGTCAAATTCAAAACTCAGCGGTGCCATATTTACAGGTATTGTCACCTGTGCATAGTCAGGATAGATGGCGGGCAATTTGTCCGACTGCGTATAATTGGTAGGAACTGACGGACCACAGGCCACCAGCAGAATGGCGGATGTCAGATGCAAGATGTATGATGTGAGTCTTTTCATATCGTTTAATATTCTGGAAGGTTTGCCATGATGTAATAATTATAATAGAAGGTATTGCTGTATGGCAACCCTGTCTGTTTGCGAATTTCTTCTGCCTCCACGCCCTCGTACTGGCCAAATACTTGGAAGAACTTCTCGAAACTGTCCTTCACGCCCTGACTGAACGGCATCTTGTCAAGGTCTGGGCGGCCTTCTTCTTTACCATAGAGATAGGCTGCCTCCTGATAGATGACAGGAATAGGACCATTAGGATGGAGGTACGTATAGACATTGAAGTGGTACCAGAAGATTTTCGGGTCTCTGAACCACAGTGAGGCCAACAACGACTGCTCTTGGAAGATAGGATCTTTCGAATAGCTGTAATTGGACAACTGTCTCATCACGTAACGCTCCACATAGCCGTTGTCGCTATTCAGCTCGTCTGTGAAGTGGAGCATGTGGGTAATAGGCTCCATTTCCTTGTCCTCGGCAATGAGTTTGGGATTGTTCAACATTGCTTCTGTCTCTATTGCCCAATCCTTATAGTACATCGTTTTCTTCAGAATGTTGATATATTTCTTGGCCACTTCCTTCTCCTTGTTCAGCACTGCACAACGCGTCAAATACTTCAGGTGTTCAACACGCCAACCGAACTCTACGCCCATCTCCGTACACAGACGGCTACAGCTGTTCAGCAGTCCGTATTGGTAATAGACCAGCGTACCGTTCACCAGCATCTGGCGCATACCAAAAGGCGCATCATACGCTTTTGAACCATTGCGGTATTCATACATCAGGTCGCCCTGACGTCCCAGTCGCGCCAATGCCAGATTCCTCATCATTACGATGGCACGTGTAGGCTCGTCGTTCTGTCGGGCTGCTTCCTGGAGTACACCTTCCCAGTCGGTCTGGTCTATCAGGTGCATCATCTTCACTTCATGGTGGAAGTTCTCATCCTTGTACCAGAAATGAACCACACCCCACGCCACGATGGCCAGCACTACGGCCTGTACAGCCCAGGGCAACCATACTTTCTTGATGGCTGATGGCTGATGGCTGATGTCTAATGGCAGGCAGATCATCACTAACATGAAGAGTACTAATAAATAATAAGGTGTATAGTACAGCGGGTACTCCTCGGTAATGAAGAATACGGGTAGTCCGGCATAGTAGATATTGGCCAGATTGGTCTCGTGGTACACATAGCGATAACAGAACAGCGGTACGGCTATCGCCAGAAGAATGGCTATCACTGTATGGATAGCTGCGCGCCCACGGCCCATCAGTCGCCACGACCAAATACCCATCAGCAAGGTGGCTGCCAGACCGTAGATGCCCAGCAGTGGATAACCAACGATACCTGTCAACACCAACCAGATGGTGCGCAACCAATATTTGTCAGGCATGGAACGGAAACCCCACAACAGCGCCACAACCGATACTGTTGCTATAGTAGTCAGGAAGAAGTGGCCGCGCAACTTCAGCATGTAAATCCAGTAACCTTGGTCAACATCCGTCAGCAACAGCAAAGCTACAGGTATCAGCAAGAGCGCCGTCCAACGGGCAGAAACGTTGAAGGTCTTCTTCAGCAACCACAACAGCAACAGCCACCAGCCACACAGCACCGTCACACCCAGCCACGGGTAGTAGAACAGCTGGGTAAACCAAGTACCCA
>Ga0256405_10002249_pt1 | contig 45727 bp, 37 predicted proteins | sample RumenRJG_02DNA_FD_189096 | JGI IMG/M metagenome (GOLD analysis project Ga0256405, IMG submission 189096) | Bovine rumen microbial communities from Lethbridge, Alberta, Canada - RJG_02 | ecosystem: Host-associated > Mammals > Digestive system > Stomach > Rumen | place: Canada: Alberta... | reverse complement strand
AGAGGGTTAACCTTAAAAGCAAAACAGGGATGGGACTATCATGCGTTGGATGCTCAGGAGCAAGATCCACAGGGCGACCGTGACGGAAGCGAGACTCGACTACGAGGGAAGCATCACCATCGATGCAAATCTCGTCGACAAAGCAGGCATGCTGGTCGGAGAGAAGGTCACTGTCGCCGTCGTCGAGACCGGTGCCCGCTTCGAGACCTACATCCTCCCTGGCGAGAGGGGCAGCGGAATCATCGCACTCAACGGAGCCGCCGCAAGACTTGCTGCCGTTGGAGACAAGGTCATTATCATGGGCTACGAGCTCACCGACGAACCCATCCGCGCCAAGGTCCTGCTGGTCGACATGCACAACAGGATCTCCAAGGAGTTCACCTACTGATGCTCCGCATATTCTCCGATGGCGGATCAAGAGGTAACCCCGGTCCGTCCGCTTATGCCATTGTAGTCACCGAAAATGGCAAAATAATACACGAACACTCGGAATTCCTGGGGGTCCACACCAATAACTATGCGGAATACAGGGGGCTCATCGCAGGTCTCTCCTTCGCTACCAATCACGGTGCCAAAGAAGTGGAATTCGTCATGGATTCTCAGCTGGTCATCAGACAGATGAATGGGGAGTACAAAGTGAAGTCCCCGGACATGCTGGAACTTTACAAAGATGCAAAGGCTTTGGCATCTCTGATTCCCTCTGTCAGGTTCACGAACGTCAGACGTTCCGAACTGCTCATACCCCGCGCGGATGCACTCCTCAATGAGGAAATGGACCGCCACGGCAGCAGATGAGGTAGAATCCTTTTAGTATATGTTCTACTTGGAGGCAGATATGTTGGATTATCCCTCCAAGTCATTTCATCCCGACTCCGAGGTCCGCAAACGCCTGACCGAGGCTTACGAACATTTCGAGAAGGGTGAATTGGATGAGGCAAAGAATCTTCTGAGAATCAATATAGACGAAGGCTGCATCGAATCGACGGTCCTGATGGGTGCGATCCTGGCGGACGGCTCCGAACAGGACAGGAAAAGCAGCATAGAGCTTTTCAGGATTGCTTCAGATGAGGACAGTCCTACAGGCAGCAGGAATCTGGCGTATTGCTACGCCATCGGTCTGAACATCGAGAAGGATAAGAAGAAAGCCGCGGAGCTCTACATCAAATCGGCACTCCTCGGTAACATGAGATCCGCATGCAACATCGGAGTCATGCTTGATTACGGAAACGGGGTTCATAAGAACTATGACGAGGCCTTCGAGTGGTATACCAAATCCGCCGAAGGAGGATATCCCCGCGGAATGACCAATCTGGGAGAGTATTATCTCTGGGGAAGAGGAACTCCCAAGAATGTCGACAAGGCTATCTACTGGTTCGAGAAATCCGGCAGCCCCCGTGCGATCTACCGTCTTGCGGAGATATACCTGGACGAAGAAGGATACATCAATAAGGCCAAAGGCATCGAATATCTCAAACAATCGGCAGAATGCGGCCACTCCCGCAGCATGATAAGGTATGCCAACATGATTGAGGATTCCGAACCTCAGAGGGCACGCGAACTCCTGGAGAAGGCTGCCGCCAAAGGCAACAGGGACGCCATTGCCGAAGTACAGAAACGCGGATGGCCGGTTCCCGAATCCACCAGGAAGAGACGTTCGTCCTGATTCTCATGCCCTGCTTAGGGCGACATGTGCCAGCAGATAGAATACGACACCGTAGACTGCCAAAAGACCCAGGGATATCCAGGGGAAAGCCCAATCAAGTGCCACTGCCCTGATACAGGCTGATGTCTGCGATAGGGGCAGCAGATCGATAACCGTGGCCAGAGCCGAAGGCAGAGCATCCAGCGAGAACATAGTTCCGCACAGGAAGGTCATGGGTAGAATCACGAAAGTCGTGAAAAGACTCATATGAGCCAGATCCTCGACTATCACGCCTGCGGCCACTCCCAGCAGGGAAAATACGAAAAAGGATGCGAGCATCAGGAGGAACAGCTGAACCGTGATGTGCATATCGGAGGTGAACACCATCCCCATAATCACCAGAATCGTGCCGCACATCATGCCCTTGACGACGCCCAGAAGTGCTTTTCCGAAGATTATAGAGGTCTTCGACACCGGACACAGGAGCATCTCATCGAAACTCTCGTAGAAACGTTTCTGGATCATGATCTTGTGGGAAACGGTATCAAAGGTGGAGGTAAGGGTCGTCAAAGAGATAACTCCCGGGATCATGAACGCGATGTAATCCACACCTTCCATCGTAACGCCCTGCCCCAGACCATAGCCGAATGCCAACATGTATAGCAGCGGGGTGACCATGGAAGTTACGAGCAGGAGCAGACAGTTCCTGCGGAAGTAATAGAAATCCGCCAATGCGACCCTGCAGGTCTCCCCGATGAGACTCATTCCAGAACCTCCTCTATGCGGGAGACGTCGATTTTGCCTGAATACTCGAGGAAAACATCCTCCAAATGAGTACCGCGGAGAACGGCACCATCGGATTCCTTCTCGGTGTAAAATTCCTTGGCCTCCTCACGTGACCTAAAGAACTTCGTCAGTCTCTTTCCGTCGTCCGCATTGTATTCCACCGTGAAAGAACCGAACTTCTCACATAGTTCGCGGGGTGTGCCGGTGGCTCTGATCTTTCCTTTGGTAATAATACTGACCCTGTCGCACAAGGACTCAGCCTCATCCATGTAATGGGTGGTGATGAATACCGTGGTCCCCCTCTTATTGAGGATCCTTATGATGTCCCAGAGCATGTGACGAGACTGCGTATCAAGTCCTGCAGTAGGTTCGTCGAGGAAAAGGATTGAGGGTTTGTGGATGAGCGCGCACAGAATGACGGTCTTCCTCTTCCACCCTCCTGAAAGGTCGCGGGGCAGTTTATCCAGGTAAGGGGTGAGCCCGATAATATCACTCAGCTCCATCATCCTGGCCTCCAGCTCCTTGCGGGGTATGCGGTGAAGGACGCCTTTGGAGATTATGTTCTCGCGTATAGAGATATCCACGTCAAGGGCCAGATTCTGCTGGCATACGCCTATGAGCTCCCTGGCACCCTTGGCATCGACGGCCACGTCATGACCGTCCAGAACTATCCTGCCGGCGGTGGGCCTGCGCATGGTGGTGACGGCGCGGGCAGTGGTCGTCTTCCCAGCCCCGTTGGGGCCCAGGAAACCGTATATCTCCCCGCGCCTGACGGAGAGACTGATGTCATCGACAGCGGTGAAATCACCGAACTTCACGGTCAGTCCTTCGACCACGATTATGTCGTCTGGCACAGTCTTTCCTCTTGTATTGTTTACCTGCCCATGGTATAGAGAAGAGCGTTGATGATGGCGGCACCGATGTTGCTTCCGCCTTTCCTTCCCCTGGCGACGATGTAGGGTACACCGGCCTGCATGATGAGCTCCTTGGACTCCACCACATTGACGAATCCCACAGGGACTCCGACGATGAGGGCGGGTTTGACCTTGCCCTCCTTGATGAGTTTGTCAAGCTCGATGAGTGCGGTAGGTGCGTTGCCCACTACGAAGATGACGGGTTTCTTGATACGGGCTCCCCTCTCCATACTGACGGTGGAACGGGTGCAGCCCCTGGCTTTGGCCTCTTCGACCACATCAGGGTCGCTGATGTAGCAGTGGACCTCTCCTCCGAAGGTGGAAAGTTTGTTCTTGTTGATTCCGGACATGGCCATCTTGGTGTCAGTGACGATGTCGGCTCCGTTCTTCAGCGCCTCGATTCCGATCTGGCAGGCGTTGGGGGAGAAACAGAGATTGTCAGCGTAATCGAAGTCTGCGGAGGTGTGGATGCACCTCTTGATGACGGAGAACTCGGGTTCGGGCCAGGTACGGCCGTTGAGCTCCTTGGTGATGGTCTCCATGCTCCTCTGCTCTATCTCGCGGGGGGTTACGATCTCAAATGCCATTTTTCTCACCTATATCTCTCAAAATGTTTCAGTTAAGGTATTTCTCCACATATCCGCGGGGTGTGATCATAAGTCCGTCCTTCTCATAGGACTGGGAATTTCCGATGACAACCGTGCAAAGCATGTCGACCTCGGCATCTTTCAGCTTGCCGAGGGTGGTGATGGTCTTGGACTGGTCCTTCCTTCCGATGTCTCTTACGATTCCGACAGGGGTGTCGGGGGAACGGGTCTTGAGAAGTATGTCCGCAGCCTGTGCCAGATACTCGGTACGGCCGTGGCTCTTAGGGTTGTAGAGAACGATGACGAAATCGGACTCTCCGGCCAGCTGGACCCTCTTCATGATCTTCTCGATGGGGGTCATGAGATCGGAGAGGCTGATCAGTGCGGTGTCATGCATGAGAGGTGCTCCGAGAACAGCCGCGGCGGAAGATGCTGCAGTGACTCCGGGGACAGCATCGATCTCGATATCTGCTTTCATCTCGAAAGCCAGCTCGTAGATGAGTCCGGTCATACCGTAGATGCCGGAATCGCCGGAACTTACCATGGCGACCTTGTTGCCGGCCATGGCATCCTCGATTGCCATCCTGCACCTGTCGATCTCCTTCATCATTCCCGTGGCCTTGTAATTCTTGTCCGGGAAGAACTCCTTGAGAATCTTGATGTAGGTGGTGTACCCAGTGACGATATCGGCGGTCTCGATGGCCTCGACTGCTCTCAGAGTCATGTCCCCCTTGCTGCCGGGACCGAAACCCACGATGGTGAGTTTGCCGCTCATCTCAATCCTTTCCCTGACGGTAGCCGGTGGTGAAGTGGCTGTCGTACAGCTTGGAGAGCTCGAACTCGTCTCCGAGGAAGCCTCCGACCATGGTCATGGCCTGCCTGCTGATGTTGTTCTCCTTCACGATCTTGGCCATGGTGGCACAGGTACCGTAGACGATCTTCTGGTCGGGCCAACTCGCCCTGTAAACGACCGCCATCGGGGTGTCTGGCTCATAGCCTGCTTCCATGAGGGTCTTGGTGAGCTCATCCATGAAACCGACCGACAGGAAGATGCACATCGAAGCGTGGTGCTTGGCGAGGTCCACGAGTTTCTCCCTGGGGGGAACGGGGGTCCTGCCTTCCATCCTGGTGATGATGACGGTCTGACTCACGGAAGGAAGGGTGAACTCCTTCTTGACAGCGGCAGCGGAGGCACAGAACGAGCTGACTCCGGGAACCACATCGTACTCGATGTTCTCGGCATCGAGCCTGACCATCTGCTCCCTGATGGCCCCGTAGATGGAGGGGTCTCCGGTGTGCACACGTGCGACGGTCTTTCCTTCCTTGACGGCGGGGATGGTGACGTCCATGACCTCGTCGAGGCTCATGTAGGCGCTGTCGTAGACAACGGAATCCTTCTTCCTCTTGTCGAGGACCGCGGGGTTCACGAGGGAACCCGCGAAGATGATGACGTCTGCCTCTTCGATGAGTCTCTGTCCTTTGATAGTTATAAGTTCTGGGTCTCCGGGACCTGCTCCGATGAAATGTACCATTGCTGCCATTTTCACACCTTCTTCTTAATCAAAACAGTTGTAAAGTATCCGTATTCACGGTTGGGATCGAGAGGTCCGAGGTATTCGTCCTCCATCCCGATGTTGCTCATGACGGTGGCGTTCTCCAGAGGGATGTTCCTCTTGTTGAGCATCTCCACGATGGCGGGGATGGATGCGAACGCCTTCATAATGATGAGATTGTCGACCGCATCAAGGACCTTCTCGGCATTCTCGTTGTTGCGTTTGGCAAGGGACACGACGGCGACGCTCTCCTCCCCGATCATGAGAGGAAGACGTGCGAGTGCCGCACCGTGGCAGAATGAGGGGATGCCGGGAACGACCTCGGTCTCGTACCCTCTCTTCTGGATGTCCCTGTCGATGTACATGTATGTGCTGTAAACGGAAACGTCACCGAGAGTGACCATGGCGATGTCTTTTCCCTGGTCAAGGAGTCCGCAGATCTTCTCCATTGCCTCGGCCCTGCACTTCTTGCGAACCTCGTCGTCGGGATTCATGCTGAACAGGAGCTCCACGACCTCCTTTCCCTTAACGTCCACTCTCTGGCTGATGATGTTGAGCGCAACGCCCTCCTCGCCGAGTTTCTTGACGGGGTATGCGATTACCTGCGCTTTCTCCAAAAGTTCCTTTGCCCTCAGGGTCATCAGGTCCGGATTTCCAGGGCCTACCCCTATGCCGTATAATTTTCCTTTCATTCTCACACCTTATATCAGTCGGAAATCACTATCACTAGGACAGTACATCCAACAAATGTGTCAGTCAATACGGATATTAAAATTCATACCGTCTTTAAGCAGGGATAATAAATCCGATGTACAAAAAATCATCATCCTCCATCGTTTATGGTACCAACAATATCACAAATTTTTACAGTAATTTTAGGCATATCTAACAAACATCAATCTAAATAATACAGTCTTGCATATACATCCGATATTGGTGTTAACATGGATTCGGAAAATATCATAGAGGTCAAGGGACTCGTGAAAAAATACGGGGAAAAGAATGCCCTTGACGGCATTGATATGACGGTCAGAAAGGGAGAGATGTATGCCTTCCTGGGACCAAACGGAGCCGGCAAGACGACCACGGTAAGGGTGCTGAGTACGCTCACCGGATTCGATTCAGGAACCGTGAAAATCAACGGATTCGACATTCTCAAGAACCCCATCGAAGCAAAGGGCTCTATCGGGGTCATTCAGCAGCAGATCAGTCTCGACAAGGATCTCACCGTGTGGGAGAACATGATGGTTCATGCGCTGTACCACAAGATCCCCCGCGCCGAACGCAAAAAGCGCATCGACGAACTCGCAGATTACATCGGGCTGCGCGAATACTACAACCGCAGCGTGAACAGCCTCTCCGGCGGATGGAAGAAGAAGGTCGCCATCGTGTGCGCCCTCATCGACAAACCGAAGATCCTGTTCCTCGACGAACCTACCGTGGGACTTGACATCCAGTCCCGCAGAAGCCTGTGGGATCTCCTCCGCAAACTGAACGACGACGGGATGACCATCTTCCTCACGACCCATTACATCGAGGAGGCGGAATCTCTCTGCACCAGGATAAGCATCATCAATTCAGGAAAGATCATCGCTGAGGACACACCCGAGAATCTTTCCAAAAGACTCGGTGCTTTCACCGTGGAACATTACGGCAGCGACCGCAAGACCCAGTACCATTACTTCAACACCAAAGATGAGGCCGACGCCTACTCCAAATCCCTGCCCGACGACGTCACCGTGACGCTCCGCCGCACCAACCTCTCGGACTGCTTCGTTGAGCTTACCGGCAACCATATAGAGGCGAACGGCGCCATGATGAAAGGGGATTCCAAGAAAGGAGGGATGGCCTGATGTCTTTCTTCCACGAAGTGTACTACATCGCATGGGGCGACATCCGCTACATGCGCCACACCATCGGGAACATTCTGGTCTCCAGCCTCATGACGCCTCTGCTGTATCTCCTGGCTTTCGGTTACGGAATCAAAGGAGGGTCCGTGGATGTCGAGGGAATAATCGTTCCATACATCGACTTCATCATCCCCGGTATCATCGCCCTTAGCTCGCTGTCGGCATCTTACAACGCGACATCGGCGAGGCTGAACGTGCAGAGATTGTACTACAGGTGCTTCGACGAGATGATGATGTGCCCGCTCAGCAATTCATCCATTGTTGTGGGAAAGGCATTGATCGGTGTGATCCGCGGAGTGATGAGCGCTGCGATAATGTTCGCCATCGGATATGCCCTCGAACCTTCCTATCTGCACCTGACACCGCTGTTCATCATCAGTCTGCTGGTCTCTTGTTTCACGTTCTCGCTGCTGGGGGTCACGGCCGCGCTGCTGGCTAAGTCACATGCATCCATGTCTACTTTCAGCTCACTGGTCATCACGCCCATGACCTTCCTGTGCGGTACCTTCTTCTCGGTTTCCACCCTCCCTGCATGGGCACAGGGACTTCTTTACGCACTCCCTCTGACCGAATCGAGCGTATGCATCAGGGCTGCGACATTGGACATCTACGCATTCCCATTCTGGGCGCTGGGTATTCTGATAGCATTCCTGGCTGCGTTCTTCCTGATAGATCTGTATCTCGTGAAGAACAGGAAAATATGATCTCAGCGGGGCCGGAAGGCCCCATACCCCTTCGGAACACTGTCCGTTCTTTTGGAACGCTACTGTCAATCAAAGCCCTTCACCCATCGATTCGTAATAAAAATTAGACATAACTCTTTTAACATATTTTTATTCTTTGGACAATATAACCAAGTCTAAATACTATCACAAATATCCGCAGGTTGGATGATTATCCAAATGATACTATGAATGCAAAAATTGCTGCAATTATAGCGATTGTTGTTATCGTAGCTGCAGGAGTCGGCGGAGCCGTCGTCCTCACGCAGAACCACGGAAACAGCAACAACAGTAATGGCGGCAGCGGCGACACCCCCTCCACCAACAAAGGCTGGTACGCTTGGGACCCCACTGTCGTGATTACCAAAACTGCATACTACGGACAGTCCCCCATGCTCTACGAGGGTGCGGCCGAGATGTTCAAAACCATCTATGGCAAAGACGTGAACACATCCCAGTACACCTCCAGCCAGGTCCCTGTTGACTTCCTCACTTACGACAGCCTTATCGTCGCTGAGGACAACGTGAACAACACCGTCACCATCGACAGCATCATCAGGAACACCCCGGACTCCAACGGTAACTACACCTGGCACCACGAGAACACCGTTGTCCCCGTGAACCCCGATTGGATGATCTGCACCGGTTCCTATGTTGCTCTCCTCTACGAGCTCATCAAGATCCACAACAGCGGAACCGCAGACCAGTCTGCAGTGTTCAAATACGTCTACGGACTCGACAAGAGTGCTCTGGCAGGAGGAAGCTCCGATATCAACGAAATCTACGGACTCACCGTCCCCAACACCGTTGTGTCGATCAACAGTACCTACTACCTCAACAAACAGCCCAACCTCGCTCAGTACCTCAAGGCATACGATGCAGCACATGATCAGAACAAGAAGATTGTCACCATGATGTCTGGATCTACCGGCGACACCTACGATAAAATGATTGAAGAGAACGGTTTCCTCAAGAAATCCTCCGAATACAGTGAGGTCACCAACCTGTTCTTCGGAGCAACCTCCGTTGCAGAGGTCTTCTCCTCCATCGAGGCACTCGGAGCAGTCTTTGGACTCAAGGATGAGGCCCAGACATTCATCCAGGAGACCCGTACCAACTTCTACAACATGTACATGCAGGCCAAGGAAGTCACTCCCCAGAAGACCGTTTACTGGGAATCCAGGAACAACTCGTCCGCCTGCGGTCAGAACAACATCTCCTCCACTATTCTCGACCTCCTCAACCTGAAGAACATCGTTACCGGTGAGGGTTGGGTCAAGGGATTCGGAGACGAGAACGTAGTTCTCAAAGAACCTTCTGTCATCATCTTCTACACTGGAGATTCCAGGACTATGGACCAGATGATGAGGGTCGCAACCGCTTAAACGTCTTAACCGAGGGGGCCAACCCCCCCCCATAATGTTGATATAATGAGTCAGGAAGAAGAGATCCAGGAAAATCTCGAGAAGAAAGAAGTACGTGCTATATTCATAATAATGGGTCTCAGTCTGCTCATATTCGTTATTTTTGTAGTAAGCTTATTCTACGGCGTGGGAGAAATCCCTCGTCAAACCGTTCTCGATATTTTATTCAATAACGGCGGAAGCAGAGGCCAGATTTATGTCGTGAAAGACATGAGGATACCCAGGGCAATCTGTGCTGCAACAGTCGGTGCAGGATTGGCGATAAGCGGTATGGCTATGCAGGCCCTGTTCCGCAACCCAATGGCCTCGCCGTCCACTCTGGGTATATCGTCCGGAGCCGCATTCGGAGCAAGTATAGCCATCGCTTTCGGCATCGGTACCTCCATCGGCGGCGCACCTATGATGGCGTTCATCTTCTGTCTTATTACCATGCTTGCGGTCTACGCTCTCTCCATAACACGCCACGGAACTCCTGTGACCCTGCTCCTTCTGGCAGGAGTCGCTATTGGTTCCTTCTTCGGAGGATTGACATCATTCCTTCATTTCATTGTAGACGCGGAAGCACTTCAGAATGTTGTGTACTGGACCCTTGGAAGTTTCGATCGCTGCTACTGGAGTGCTGTGAGGACAGGTGTACCGATCATAGTCGTAGGTGTGATCATCCTCTGTTTCACAATCAGGGAACTGAATATTATCTCTCTCGGGGAAGAACAGGCCGAATCCCTCGGTGTGAACACCAGAAGAGTTAAACTTACAATTCTGCTAGGCACCTCGCTGACCGTGGGTGGCTGTGTTGCCATATCGGGAGTTATCGGGTTCGTAGGACTCATCATCCCTCATATCTGCAGGGCACTCACCGGCCCCAACCACAAGATTTTGGCACCCATGTGTATCGTATCGGGCGCTATTTTCATGATGCTCATGGATATATTATCAAAATCGGGAGTGATTCTCGACAGCGTCATCCCCGTAGGTGTCCTCACCTCCCTGCTTGGTGCACCGTTCTTCATATACATCATGAGGAAAAAGAAAACGGAGTTCTGGTGAGATCATGAAGTTGATTGTCAACGATGTCAATTTCAGTTACAGTTCCAAGAAGAACCTCGAGAACATCTCCTTCACCGCCAGCAAAGGAAGGCTGCTCGGTATCATCGGTCAGAACGGATGCGGAAAGACCACCCTTCTGAAGTGCATCGACAGGATGCTCAAACCTTCTCAGGGAAGTATCCTCATCGAAGAGCCCGATGTATCTATATTCAACAAGAACCGCACAGATATAGACCTGTCCCAGGTCAACATAGCCGATCTGAAACGCAAAGAGCTCGGACGTGCGATCGGAGTGGTCTCCCAGAGCAGTTATGTCTCATTCCCGTTCACAGGTTATGATGCGGTCATGATGGGCCGCTACTCCCGTATCAGCGGAAACGCGAAGAAGGACCGCGAGGCCGTTCTATCATCCATGAAACGCGCCGGCGCAATCGAGTTCGCGGAAAGAAACGTGAACGAGCTGAGCGGAGGAGAGCTCAGGAGGGTAATGATCGCCAGGGCCCTGGCCCAGGAGCCGAGCGTTCTGTTGCTGGACGAACCCACCCTGCATCTCGATGTGAACCACCAATTCGATCTTATGAACCTCGTCACGGTCCTGAAGAAGGATTTCAACATGATCGTGATCATGGTCACCCACGACCTCATGTTCGCTTCCAGATTCTGCGACGACATACTTCTAATGGAGAAAGGCAGAATCGTGGCCGCCGGAAAGACGGAGGAGGTCCTCACCAGAGAGAACATCAACTCCATCTTCGGCATCGATGCTATCGTCGAATACGACGAGCGCGTACAGGGATACAACGTGGTCATGATTGGCCCGAGCAAACCACACACCCCGGATGCCGAATCGGATGTGAGGTAAGAAAATGAAGATCGTCATCCTCTCTATCCAATCCGCGGACTCCCACGTGATCGCCGAACCCGCACATAGACTTCAGGAGCTCGGCATACCCGTCGAAATCCATAACTGGAACCACGAGGAGATCGACGACGATCCCCTGCAGCTGCAGGAACTGATCAGATATACCCAGGATGCGGATTTCACCTTCGTCAGGTGCATGTCGGACGTCTACCGCTGCAAGAAGTTCGAGCGGTACGAGAAGTGCTTCCCGAAGTGCAGGGGATTCGTGTTCGTCTATTCGGGAAGCCCCGATGTCACCATGATGCAGCGCGGGACGTTCAAGGGAACCGAGGAACAGTACAAGGAACTCTGCAGGTACTGCTCCCACCGTGGCGCCGAGAACGAGTACGGCCTGTTCGTGACGGCCGCCAACATCTGCGGCTTTACCGATGCAAAAGCACCGGAGCCCGTCGTCCCCCGCACAGACGGCATCTACCATCCCCACTATCCCCGTGACATCACTCCCGAAGAATACTACGAGACCCTCGATCCTTCGAAGCCCACCGTCGGACTCTTCTTCACCTCCGCCATGTGGATCTACAACAACCTGAAGCACGTGGACCGCATGATCGAGGTCTACGAATCTAAGGGGATGAACGTCATCCCGGTCTTCTACACCGCCGCCTCCTATGCGATAGAGGGCAGCAAGACGACCAGGGACATATTCAGGAAATACTACACGCGCGACGGCAAGCCTATCGTCGACGTAGTCAACACCCTCACCGCATTCTCCGTCCTCAATGCTTCGAAGGAGAACGAAGGATTGGGCGTCCCGGATGACCAGAACTTCTACGATTACATTACCAACGTTCCGGTGATACACGCCATCGGTGTCGGCGGAGAGTACAATGATTTCGAAACCGACAAGATCGGACTGAACAAACACGAGATTGTTTCCAACGTGGCCTTCCCCGAACTGGACGGAGATATTATCGGATTCCCGGTCAGCTGCACCCCGTCCAAGAGCGGCATGAAGAAGGCCCAGCCCATCGACGACAGGATTGAACGCATGGCGGAGCTCACCTACAATTGGGCCAAACTACGCCGCACACCTGCTTCGGAAAGGAAAGTAGCCATTCTCATGTGGCAGTCACGTCCCAACTCGGGATGTATCGGAAATGCGGCGGGACTCGACACCCCGGAGAGCATCGCAGGACTCCTGCAGGAACTCGATAAACAGGGATACACCGTGAAGAACGTGCCCGAGAACGGCAGGCAGATGATTGAGGAGATCCTCGACGGAGTTACCAATGACCTCGACAGCATGTCGGTCGCCACCATGAGGGAGAAGGCGGTGGACCTCGTACCGTCTGGTACATACAGGAAACAGTTCGAATCGATACCCTCCTGGGACCAGGAACAGATGATAAAGGATTGGGGAGAATGCCCCGGCACCATCTGCGTGGACGGGAACGATGTCGTCATCCCCGGCATCATGAAGGGCAACGTGTTCATCGGATACCAGCCTCTCAGAGGCACTGCGGAGAAGATGGAGGAGAACATCCACGACCCGGTCATCTTCGCCCAGCACCAGTATCTCGCCTACTACATATGGATCCGCGACGTGTTCAAGGCTGACATGGTGATCCATGTGGGAACCCACGGAACCATCGAGTGGCTCCCCGGCAAGAACGTGGGGATGTCCTCCAAATGCGATCCCGATGTGGTCCTCAGCGGACTTCCCAACCTTTACTATTACGTGGTGGACGACCCAGGAGAGGGGATCCAGTGCAAGAGAAGGATCAACTCCGTACTGCTGGGTCATATGCCGCCTTCGATGGCACGTGCCGGCGAGTATGAGGAACTCTCGGAGATGGAGGTTCCTCTTCAGGATTACTTCACCCTGAAAGGCAACGCCTCTCCCGAGCGCAAAAAGGAACTGATCAACCAGATTTATCTGAGCGCGAAAGAGCATGACATGTTCAACGACCTGAACATAGCCGAAGACCCGGGTGCGGAAGGGTTCGAACCATACATCATACCTCTGCACGAGTACCTCAGCGAAGTCAAAGATGCTCTCGTGAGATCTGATATGCATGTGATCGGCAGGGTTCCCAAGGACACTCACTTCGATGAAATGGTTTATTCCCTGGTCAGACTGGATAACGGAGATATCAGATCGCTGAGAGACGCCTACGCAGAGAATGCGGGGGTCGACATGCAGGATGCACTCGACGACCCCACAGGAAAACTCCCCTCGGGAGAACTCAAGAGCGTCGCTGCGGACCGTCTCGATGCTGAACTTCAGGAATTCCTGGGCTGGCTCAGAGAACACGATTACAATACCCAGATAGGTATAGATGAGCTTGAAAAAAGATACGGCAAAGTCTCTTCCGACCTGAAGGAAAGCCTGCGGTTTACCTGTGAAAAAGTTGTCCCCAACATCAGGAAGATGTCCGAGGAACTCGGCAACACATTAAAGGGACTCAACGGAGAATACGTGCTCCCCGGACCGTCCGGAGCACCCACCCGCGGCAATGCCGATATCCTTCCCATGGGACGCAACTTCTACAGCCTCGATCCGGACACAGTCCCCAACCGTACCGCATGGGAGATCGGTAAGAAGATGGCCGACCAGATGATCGAGAAGTACGTCTCCGAGAAGGGAGAGTTCCCGAGAGAGATCGGATTCATCATCTGGGCCACGGACACCATGAAGACCGGAGGTGACGATGTGGCCTACCTCCTGTGGCTCATGGGTGTCAAACCCGTATGGTCCAAGACCGGCGGACAGGTCATCGACTTAGAAGTAATACCGATCAAAGAATTGGGAAGACCCAGAGTGGATGTGTCCATCAATATCACCGGTCTTTTCAGGGACACCTTCCCCAACCTCATCGACATGCTCGACGACGCGGTGAACCTTGTGATAGGACTCGACGAATCAGATGAGGACAACAGCCTCGCGGCCAACCTCAGGAAGGATATCGTCGACGGAATAGCGGAAGGTCTGACTCCGGACGAAGCCCGTCAAAGGAACTCCGTAAGAATCTTCGGTGCCCCTCCGGGAGGATACGGTACCGGTGTGAACAAGGCCATCGAGAGCGGTGCCTGGAAGACCGTGGAGGATCTCGCCGACGTGTACATCGACTGGTGCAGCAACGGATATTCCAAAGGCAACTACGGACAGAAAATGAGGGACGAGTTCACCAGGAGGTTCTCCAAGGTATCCGTCACCGTGAAGAACATGCCCGACAGGGAGATCGACCTCCTGGACTGCGATGACGTCTACGAGTATCTCGGAGGAATGAACGCCTTCGTGAGAGCTTACGGCAAAAAAGATGCCATGACCATCATGGGCGACGGCTCCAACCCCAAGAACACCAAAGTCCGCAGCACCATGGAGGAACTGAGGTACACATTCAGAAGCAAGGTCCTCAATCCCAAATTCATCAACGGACTGAAGGAGCACGGTTACCACGGTGCGGCCGAACTGGCCAACATCACCGAGTACACCATGGCATGGGGTGCCACCTCCGATGTGGCGGAGGACTGGATGTACGACGGTATGACAGACAAATTCCTCCTTGACCCGGATACCCGCGAGTGGATGATGGATGTCAACCCGTATGCCGCGATGAACATCCTCAACCGTCTGGAGGAAGCCATCGAGAGGGGACTCTGGAACGCTACCGACGAGTACAAGGAGAAACTCAAGGACCTCTTCATCGAGACTGAGGAACGCATCGAAGAGATCACGGACCGCTGACGGAAATTACTCCGGGATCATTCTCCTTTCTCGAAGAATCTGACGATACGGTCAAGTGTCAGCACTTTGCAGATATCCTCCACCTCATCCTCGAGTTTCTGAGTAGTGCCTGCCAATGCCCCATATGCCAGATACGCTTTGATATCATGGTCGAAGGCGGCGTAATAAGTGGAAATTACACAGTATTGAGCCACGGTTCCTGCCATCACGGCAGTATCGCATCCTTTGTCCCGAAGTACCTTCTCGAGATCGGTATCATTGAATGAATTCATGTGTCTCTTGTCGACTATCGTATCGCCGGGGAGGAATTCAATCCCCTCGAAGAACTCCTCTCCGTCAGGCGCATCGTACGGCCTGCAGGTGGGCCCTTCGAAGCGTACGAAAATCACAGGTTTCCCAGCCGCCCTGAAGACCCTGGCCCATTCGTTGATGGCAGATACCATCTCCTGAACCTTCATCGACCAATCCTCGCGGTCCAGATAGAACTTCTTCTGTGCGTCAATGACCACGAATGCCGGATTCTTTCCCCATATCTCCTCCATTATCATCTGCTCATCTCCCCTTCTATTGATTTACAAATATCAGTAATCGTACTCGCTCCACAGATCTCCTTCCCGAGTCCCTCGACCATAGCAGATGCTGCTCTGAAAGCAGCATCTTCCTGAATGAAACCCCATACCACCTCATCCCTGAGATGCAACAGACTAGAAAACAGGATTAACGTTTCCGGGTCACAGGATTTACCCTTTTCTGAACCCAGCCCCAACCGATCGAACAGTATCTCGGGGTAATCCCTCATACCATTCGCTACCGCAGAATCCCTTACGGAATCCATGACGGTGCGTCCGATGAACTCACCTAGTTTAGAATGTTTGCCTGTGCCTGTCAGCGTAATGGGCGAATCGTGCGGCGAGGCAATCACGAACTCCTGTATTTTGGAACCGGTGAACGGAGAACATCCCGTTCCGAGATCGAACTCCCTTAGGACTGCGGTGACCGCCTCGGTTGCGGTGACCATAGCCCTAGCTGCCGAATGCTGGGGAAGACGTGCCGAGATGAGGATAACCACACAGATTCCGTTGCCGGACTCCTTACATTCCTCCCCTGCACGCATAAGATTGTCTGAGAATACTGCGGAAGCTACGGCTGCGACCTCTGTCTCCCCTTTTTTCAATACGGTATACCGAATGGAAGAAGGATCTCCGAAACAAGGAACTTCGAGAACATCCGGGGCACCTTCAGAGAAAGAGATACCTTCGAACCTATCAGAGTAGGCACAGCCCACCGTCGAACATACATCCGCCTTTCCTTTGAAACGTATTGTACACAGATCTTCGGAGATTTCAAAACCGCGGATGAGTTCTGTCATGTCCTCTCCTCCGAAAGAACGGTGGCACGATACTGTATCAGCATTGCCAGCAAGAGTCTCAGAAGCACCGGGAGGGATCTGCATTCGGCTATACGCAGAGTAAACAGATCGGAAGACGGCAATATATGTTCCAGAGCACTGACTGCCATCTTGCGCCCCACATCAAGTCCTGCTTGTCCGTCGATAAGTCCTGCGTTGATCTTATCCTGAATGTGAAGCACTGCAGTGAACACTGCCACCACATAAGGATCGTGATAGACCAAGGGTAGAGCGTCCATGAGGTCCTTCATACGGTTCGGGAAACGGATATCCTCACACATCTCCGCCCCTGTGATACCGAATCTCGAAAGCTGTACCATCGCATCGCATTGCTCACTCGGAGTCATATAGGACTGCCAGTCGAAGGCTTCGGACAGATGTTTCCTCACCATACCGATGACTGCTATGGCAAACTTGGAACCGGAGTCCACAACATCTATCCTCTTTGCGTGCGATTTCGGCACCATCACAGCAATCTGATCTGTTCCGGAACCCGTTGCTATACGAGGGCTGTAAAGTGACTTCGCCTGCATCTCCTCGATTATTTCGCTTTTTGCCTGTGTGACAAGATTCATCAGCTGCAGCATTGCGATATCGGACATCTCCGCCTCTACCGAGAACAACATCACAATAGTCCCGTGCCCGGAGTAATAACGTTCAGCCTCGTCGAAACCTGCCGGATCTCCTGCACACCCACCGTTCCCGCGGATACCTGCAGTGATTGCTACGGATACCTTAATTCCATCAGCATCGACAGTTCCGATAGAGGCATTGTTCATATTGGCAGCAGTCTGCTCGGCCACGACACGGTCAGGATCGTATCCCATCAGCCTGAAGGTCTCCCGGGTGCACCTAAGGTTCTCCTCCCTGCTACCCCACATCATCTCACGTTCGGTCTCCCCGCCCATTGAACCAAGATTGATGAGTGCCTGAGGAGAATCGAAGAACCCGCCGTTGTAGGAACCGTTCGACAGCACTCTAAATCCGCCGTTAGGTGGAATCATAACCAATCCGCGACTTTGGCGATACACCGTGATACCATTACAGAGTTCTGCAACAGGAGTCCGCTCTAGATTATTCTCCGATGCAATTATCCTTTCCCATTCAAGCATAATCCGCTAACCTCCGTTATTAACATTTTATATTATCTTAATAATTGTTGGATGAATATGCCATATTATATATCATCAAACTATTTCACTACTGGAGAATACATCCAGTGATATAATGGTAAACACCAAAGTCATAGCAGTCGCAGCCGTGGCAATTATTGCCGTAGCGGCTGTAGGAGGATTCCTCGTCCTCAATAATAACAACAACAAAAACGACTCCCAAGATCCCGGTTTTGTTACTGACGCAGTCGGCAATAAGATCGACCTCAGCAAGGAGTACAAGAATATTGCTTCCGGTACCGCCGTAGGGACAGAGATCGTGTGCGACCTGGGAATGAAGAGCAGCCTTGTGGCTGTGACTAACAGTGCCCATATCTATGATATGACCGCGCATGTCAGCGGAATCAGCCTCAGTTTCGATTATCCGTCCACCATTGCCACTGAAATCGCTGCCGGAACCCTGACCGCCCTCAAATGGAGCTGGAGTGTTGAGCAGGTTGCTGATACCGAAGCAGACCTTATGCTTCTGGATTACAGCAGCGTAACCGCCGATGATTCCAAGATGAAACAGCTGCAGGAGCTCGGAATCACCTGTGTTGTCCTATTCGCAGAGAACGACTGGGACACCATCTGCAAGAACTACACCACCATGGGAAAGATCCTCAAGAAAGAAGCCCGCGCCACTGAGATCAACGACGCCGCCGTTGCCGCCGATGCCAAGATCATGAGTAAATTTACCAGCCAGACTGGAAAGAAGATCGCCTATATATGCCACTGTTATGGGAAGTACTACATCTATAACCAATCCGGCCTCATGGATGCGGCACTCAAACTCGGATGTACCAACGCTCTGGCTACCAGTACGACTACCACTATCACGCCCGAACAGATTGCCGCAGCCAACCCGGATTTCATCTTCTTCGATGATATGGGAACCAGTCTCAACTGGACTGATGTCATAGCTGAGTGGAAAGCCGATGCCGTCATGGGAAGCATCACTGCCATCGCTAACGACGAGTTCTGCTGCATGGAAGCATGTCCCTTCCAGGCAACTTCCTACCCCACCATCCACTATGTCATGGGTGAGGGCCTGGTTGCCACTATGATCTACCCCGACGTTGTCAGCAAGACCGTCTCCACCGTCGTCACCGACGACAACTACGTCGCCCTTATCGACTGGCTCGACGCTTGAAACATTTTCCGGGCTTCGGCCCGGCCCTCTTTGGTGATTCGATGATTGATCAAAACGAACGTCTTTCGAACGAGATTCACGGTAAGAGAGTTGGTGTGAAGACCATCCGCAGACGTGCAATGATTATTGTCACTATCGGAATCGTTGCGATTGTCACACTATACATCTTTTCCCTGACTGTGGGAGCATACCACATATCCTATTCCGAGGCCTTTGATCAGATGGTCATCATCCTGCAAACTTGGGGCCACCCCACGGACATGAGCGGGAAGATCATCTACAACCTCCGTATGCCGCGTTCCATCGCTGTATTGCTGGTGGGGGCAGGATTATCCATCGCGGGAGCTGTCATGCAGGCCCTCATCCACAACCCCTTGGTCGACCCGTACGTTACAGGAGTATCGTCCGGAGCATCATTCGGTGTAGTCTTGATGACTCTCGGAGGGATGATATCGGTAGGCAGTATCGCTACCATGTGGCTGATTCCTGTCGGAGCCATCCTCGGTGCGGTCGGTGCATTCCTCCTCACCATGACCGTGGCTGAAGCGGCCGGCGGCAAAGCGATGAGCTATGTGCTGGGAGGAACCGTTATGGCGGCAGGACTCAGTGCGGGCACTACCCTTATCATGTACTTCAATTCCGACAAGATCCAGCACATCACCTCCTGGATGTTCGGCAGTTTTGCAGGAATCGACTGGCAGGACGTCTACATCATCACCATACCCATCGTTCTGATAATCGCCTTTGTGATTTACCAGGCACGCAACCTCAACGTCATGCTACTCGGAGAGACCCAGGCACAATATCTGGGAATGAACTCCAGAACTTACAAGCGCAACATGCTTATCCTCGTTGCCGTCCTCACCGCATTCTGCGTCGCTTATTGCGGCGTCATCGGATTCCTGGGACTTATCGTTCCCCACCTATGCCGTATGGTGGTAGGCGGAGACCACCGTGTCCTCCTTCCCACCAGTGTTGTGTGCGGTTCGATCGTGCTCCTTGTGGCAGACATCATCTGCAGGAGCAACCTCCAGGGGGAACTGCCTATCGGCGCCATCATCTCGGTAGTCGGTGTACCGTTCTTCATCTACCTCATGGTAAAGGAGGGAAAGAAGTATGCCATGTGACGAAGCTGTCCTCAAGTTGGAAAACATGACCTTCAGTTACGGTGTCAAGAAGAATCTGGAGGACATCTCATTCGAAATAAAACCGGGGGAATTCGTTGCCATACTGGGGAAGAACGGCTCCGGCAAAACAACTCTCATGAGGTGCATAAACAAGATCCTCAAGATTGATTCGGGCACCATCACGGTCGATGACCAAAACGTTAAATCCCTTACCTTGGAGGAACTTGCCCGTCTCTGCACCACCGTACCTGCCGACACCTCCCTGGATTTCTCACTCACGGTCAGAGACTTCGTAGCACTGGGCAGGACGCCCTTTCTGAAATCCGTTTGGTGGGAGGACGAGGAGGATGAGAAGATCATCGACCAGGCACTCTGGGATTTCGGCATCACCGCATATGCGGATAGACGCCTCCACGAACTATCGAGCGGAGAACGTGCACGTGTCCTCCTCGCCAAAGGTGTAGTCCAGACCCCCAAAATCATGCTGGTGGACGAACCGTCCGCCCATCTTGACATAAAGTACAAGGTACAAGTGATGGAGCTCCTCAAGATGCTGTCCGAAAAAGGGATGGCCATCCTGATGGCCAACCATGATATCAATCTCCTTACCAGATTCTGCGATAGGATCATTCTTCTTCACGAAGGACACATAATCTCCGACGGCCGTCCGGAAGAAGTTATTACGGCAGAGAACATCAAGAAAGTGTTCGGAATAGAGGTGGAAATGGTCACGAGCAACGGCATCCCCTACGTACTGCCCACAGGTTCGGCCATGGACATCTACTGATTAGCAGTTTGAGGGGCGATCATATGTGCGGGGTTCACGACACAGTGGTGGTGACATGGGAAGGCAACGTTGCACCCATGGAACGTGCCAATAGCCGTATCGGGAGCAGAGCCCAGATTCTATGTCCGTCGGACATAAAACAGGGCAGGATGACGGTCGGAGAACTCGTCGATTCCATCATCTCCAGCAAAGTCACCCTCGTATACAGTATACCCCAGCAACTGTTCGAGGACCTGATGGGTTCCCTCGGAACGTCATTGGAATCCTGCAGGATTGTCTGCTTGGGAACCGCTTCGGATTCCGCGCTCAACACCGTGGATCAGTCCGTACAGAACACGGTGAATGGATATCTCACCAAAGGCGGCGATGAGAACCTCTACCGCATGTTGGATTATCTCGGAAAGACCTTCGCAGGCGTTCCCGGAGAACCACTGCCCCCAATAACTACGCCCAAAGATTCACTGATAGATCCGGATGACGGTTCGATGATCCTGTCCCTAGAAGAATATCTATCTGTTCACCCTATCGGCAAAGGCCCTGCGATAGCAGTTGCGGGAACCAAGATCTCATATGACCAGGACCTGCTGAAGGCGGAAAGGGAATTGTGCGCTTCGCTCTCCGCCCACGGCATGTTCCCGATCTTGTTCTACACCGGATACAGCACCGTGAATCCCGGAAAGGACGAGGACCTCTGCGGAGCTATTCACAAATTCTGTTCAGTCGACGGTTCTCCGATTGTTGATGCTATCGTCAAGCCGGCAAGGACGCCTCTGCGTAAGAGCGGAGGTCCGAAAGAAAAATCCCTTGATTGGATGAGGGAACTCAACCTCCCTGTAATCCACCCCGTGATGCTGTCACTGATGAGCATCGACGAATGGGAAACCTCTGAAAACCTGGGTAAGGAGCTTTCATGGCAAATTTATACACCCGAGTTGGAAGGTGCCACGGAACAGATTGTTATGGGTTCGGATATCGGATACAAGAGAACCGACGCTCCTTCGAGGGTCACCATTCCCGAACGTCTGGAAAAGATATCTCGCAAGGTGCAGCGGATCTGCGGTCTCCGCCGTAAGAAAAACTCAGCCAAGAAAATCGTGATAATTCTCAACAACTACCCCTGCCAGGGGGCTGAATCCAACATAGGCAGCGCTGTAGGCCTGGATGCGTTGGAGAGTACGGTCAGATTGATGAAAACCATGCAGACAGCAGGGTACAATGTGGAACCGCCCGAATCCGCAGAGGCTCTGAGGGACATGTTCTTCCAGAGAAAGGCCATGTCAGATTTCAGATGGACCTGCATCGAGGACATCTTGTCAAACGGCGGAGCGCTGTACACGATGAAATCCGAAGAATACGCCCGCTTCTTCGATGCACTGCCAGATTCGGTGCGGCAGGACATGGTGAAGACCTGGGGAGAACCTCCGGGGAACGCCATGGTCCACAACGGCAGGATCATGGTCACCGGACTGAATTTCGGGAATGTCATCGTCGCATTACAGCCCAAAAGAGGATGTTACGGAGCCAGGTGCGATGGAGAAGTCTGCATGATGCTCCACAATCCGGTCTGTCCGCCCACCCACCAATTCCTAGCATCCTACCACTATTTCGAGGATATATGGGGTGCGGATGCCATAATCGAAATGGGGGCACACGGCGTTGCAGAAAACCTTCCCGGCAAGGACAACGGGCTGTCTGCTGGATGCTATCCAGACATCGTGAGCGGCACGGTTCCGCTGATCTATCCCTACAATGTTGCTGACGGACTATCGGGACTGGCCGTCAGAAGACGCCTTTACGGAACGCTCATCAGCCACATGGAACCCGTTTACGAAAGAGCGGGTATATCCGATTCGCTGAAGGAACTGCTGTCGCTACTGGAGGAATATGATATCTCCAACGACCAGGAACAGCGCGATATGCTCCGGACCAGAATAACCGGAAAGCTTTCGGAAACAGGCCTTGAACTTCCCTCCGTTGACGATTTCGGGGAGAGCATACACATTCTCCGTGACAGGATTGCACGGATATCTGCGGAAACCGTTCAGATGGGGCTTCACGTCCTTGGTGATATCCCCGACAGGCACGATCTGACCGAGATGATTCTTACCTCAATGACCGCGGAACAGCCCGACAATCCTCTGCAGACTCTGTGCTGTGACCTGACACAGGTACCGCACATGAACAGAAAATCCCTGGGAATCCATAAGGCCTGTAGGGAATTCATCGAGGTAGTCCTTGAAAGAGAAGATGTGGCCCACTACTTTTCCGAAAAATACCGCACCCGTCTCGACGATGACCTCATGAGAAGTATCGAGGACATGATTTGCAGAATTATCTCGATCCGCGATTCGATAATCGGCTCAGATGAGATAGGTTCGATACTGAACGCATTGAACGGAGGATATATCATGTCCGGTCCGCCGGGAGCCTTGTGCGACGGTGTCACCGATGCGGTCCCGACAGGACGTAATCTCCATGGACTGCCGTCCGAAGCTATGCCGACCCGTGCGGCATGGGATGTAGGCCGCAGGCTGGCGGATTCTATCATCGAAAGATACCTCTCCGAACACGGCACATACCCGGAGAGTGTGGCGGTTTTCTGGATGCTCAGCGACCATCTATCCACAGGGGGCGAGACCATGTGCCAGATCATCCGTCTTATCGGTGCTGAACCCGTTTGGGACACCAATGGCAGATTCAACTCCTGCCGTATCGTACCCCTTGATGAACTGAAACGTCCCAGAATAGATATCTCCGTAGATATCTCGTCCCTCCTGCGTGACGGGTTGAGGCAGTCCGTTGATCAGATCGACTCGCTTGTTGAGAAGATATCTGAACTGGAGGAAAGCGGAGACCTCAACTATCTGCACAGACACCTGATCAAATCACTGGAAAAAGGTATCCCTGAAACAGAAGCGAAGGCACGCATATTCGGTCCTCCGCCCAGAGGCACTGGGAACGCTGTCCATCTTGCCGTCTATTCCAGTGCCTGGAAGGATAAAAAGGACCTTACAGAGCTGTTCCTGGATTCTAAAAGTTATGCTTACGGCGGGAAGAGGAACGGGGAACGTATGCTCCAACAGCGCACCAGAGTACTGGGAAACGTGGATATCACGGTCAATGCGACCGTGTCCCGCAGAAGCGATGTCACCACGTCGTCCATGGTGTTCGCGGACATAGGCGGAATATCCACCGCAGCCGAATACATCTCCGGAAAAAAGAACGAAGTGTACAACGCCGACAGCTCCGACAAAGATTCGCTCTGGGTCGAAGGGTTGTCGGACAAGATTTCCAGACAGGCACAGGCGAAACTCACCAATCCCGCCTGGATCGAAAAGATGAAAGAACACGGATACAGAGGAGCGGCAGAGATAGCATCCAGCATCTCCACTCTGTACTGCTGGCATGCAGTGACCGGCTGTGTCGCGAACGAGGTTTTCACCGGGATAGTGGACACATTCATCCGGGACCGGTCCAACAGACAGTTCCTCTTCGAGAACAACAGATTCGCTCTGGAGGAGTTCGAACGCAGGCTTCTCGAGGCATATTCCAGAGAGATCTGGGACGCACCTCCCGAGACCATCGCTTTGCTGAAGAAGGACTATCTGGATCTTGAGGGCGATTTCGAAGAATATTGCTCCGAGGGGGAGTACCAGGGCGGAGAGATTGACATTATCACCCCGGACAAAATCAAAAACTGGAACGATTCGATGGATGATACAAGACAGTGGGTATCCGATCTGAAGAAATGAATCTGTCCACTTAATACTCGAAGGGCCGTACTGCAAGCAGTTTCATATCTCTTCAAGAACCTCCTTGCGTGCATTCTGGCTCAAGGTCAAGGTATATAGCACAGAAACAATATCGCCATGTATAATGGATTAATTATCCAATTCACGGAGGTTGCCTCATGGCTGAAGAACTCGCAGTATTCCCTTTCACAGAGGTTGTCGGACAGGACAACATGAAGAAAGCTTTGCTTCTAAACGTGGTCGACCCCGGTATCGGAGGCGTCCTGATCAAGGGGGAGAAAGGTACTGCCAAATCCACCACGGTCAGGTCCACGAACAAGATCCTCCCGTTCCGCAAGGTCGTAAAAGGATGCCCGTTCCGCTGCGAATTCGGCCGCGAGGACAGGTACTGCCCCTATTGCAGGGAGAAATCCGAGAAAGGAATCACCCTGGAACCCGAAGAAGTCAGGATGAGAGTCATCGACCTCCCTCTGTCCGCCACGGAAGACAGGGTATCTGGAACACTCGATCTGGAACACGTCCTCAAGACCGGGGAGAAGAAGTTCGAACCCGGTGTCCTGGCAGCAGCCAACGGGAACATTCTCTATGTGGATGAGGTCAATCTTCTCGACGACCATCTGGTCGATCTCCTGCTGGATTCTGCCGCCATGGGAGTCAACTACGTCGAAAGAGAGGGTGTATCTTTCTCCCACCCCGCCAGATTCGTTCTCATCGGAACCATGAATCCCGAAGAGGGAGATCTGAGGCCGCAGCTGCTCGACAGATTCGGTCTCTCCCTCGACATCAAAGGCGAGAAAGATGTCAAGGTTCGGGCATCTGTCGTCAAGAAGAGGGTAGAATATGATATGGATCCGGAGGCATTCATTGCGAAGTGCCAGAAGGACCTAGATGCTATGACCCAGAAGCTGACGGAAGCAAGATCCCTGCTACCCAAGGTCACCTATGACGACTCCATCGTTGACGCAATTGTGTCCGTCACCACCCACTTCGGAATCGATGGTCACAGGGCTGATATTACAATGCTCAAGGCCGCCAAGGCCAACGCTGCGCTGGAAGGCCGCACGCAGGTCACCAAGGACGACATCCGCGCCACCGCGGAACTGGTGCTCTCCCACCGTCTGAAGAGACGCCCCTTCGAGGAGGCCGGCCTCGACAGGGAGGAACTCGATTCATGCCTTCAGAGCATCTGAACGCCTTTCCATTCACGGCCGTCGTCGGCATGGATGACGGCAAGAGGGCGATAGAGTGTGCCCTCGCCAACCCCAGCATACGCACCGTCCTCATCAGAGGGGGCGAGGGTTCCGCCAAGACCACGCTCGCCCGTTCCAGCGGCTCGATAGGTTCCCGCAGGGTCATCAACTGCCCTCTCAACGTCACCGACGAGCAGCTCTTCGGAGGACTCGACATCGAGAAGACGCTGAAGAGCGGAAGACCGGAGATGCAGAAGGGTCTGCTCTCCAGGGCGGACGGCAACATCCTCTACATCGACGACGTGAACCTGATGGACCGGGCTATGCTCTCCGGACTCCTGGACTGCGTCCTCACCGGCACGGTGAAGGTGGAGCGCGGACCCATCTCCGCGTCATACCCCTGCAACACCGTTCTCATAGCCACCATGAACCCCGAGGATTCGGACCTGAGCGACCATCTGCTCGACAGGTTCGACCTCTGCGCCTACGTTCCTCCCACCGATGACGGTCAGAAACGTCTCATCCTCACCAGGAACGCCGAATTCTCCCGGGATCCGGAATCGTTCTGCCGGATGTACTCCTCCGAAACGGAGGAGGAGCGCCTGAAGGTGGAGAAGGCGGAGAAGATACTGCCCATAGTCACCATCTCCGATGAGCTGGTCTCGGTCATCAGCGAACTGTGCGTGAAGGTGGGTGCCGACGGCATCAGAGGAGACCTCGCCATGGTGCAGTGCGCGAAATCCCTCGCGGCCCTCCACGGCAGGGACGAGGTCATGAAGAAGGACGTGGAGGAGGCATCCGTGCTATGTCTTCCCCACAGGAGGAGCTTCGACCAGCCCCCGCCCCCTCCGCCCGAGCCGCCGGAACCTCCCGAGGACCAGGAGGACGAGGAACCCCCGGAGGATCAGGACCAGGAGCCTCCCGAGCCGCCGGAGCAGGAAGAGGAGGAGAAGGACGACGACAGGGAGGATGACACTCCCCCGCCGGAACCTCCCGAGCTCCCCGACCTGGAGGAGATGATGTTCGAGATCGGAAGGGAGTTCCGTGTCATCGACTACCTCGACAAGAACGAGAGGCTGCCCGCCCGCACCAAGACCCGCAAGGGCCGCAGGGCTATGGCGGTCAGTGCCGACGGTACCGGCAGGTACGCCCGCTCACGCATCCCGGACGGGAAGACCCAGGACATCGCTTTCGATGCCACCATCAGGGCCGCAGCGCCCTATCAGAAGGTGAGACACAGCGACAATCTCTCCATCGTCATAGAGAAGCAGGACCTCCGTGAGAAGGTCCGCGAGAGGCGCAGCGGATGCACCCTCCTGTTCCTGGTCGACGCCAGCGGCTCGCTCGGAGTTAGGCGCAGGATGTCCACCGTGAAAGGTGCCATCCTCTCGATGCTCAGGGACAGCTACGTCAAGAGGGACCGCATCGGACTGATGGCATTCCGCAGGGACTCCGCCGATATGATCCTCCCGCCCACCAAATCGGTGGAGTACAGCTACAAGCGCCTGGAAGAGCTCCCTACCGGAGGCAAGACCCCGCTCGGAGAGGCGCTCTCCCGGGTGAACGACTACATGACCTCCTATGCGAGATGCCACATCGGAGAGAGATGCTACGTCATCCTGGTCACCGACGGCAGGGCCAACGTCCCCCTCCAGCCGGGGGCGGATGCCAACGAGGAGGTGCAGAAGATAGCCGAGGACATCAAGATCCCCCATGTCGGGTGGATCGTAGTGGATGCAGGCATGGGCTTCCCGCATTTCGACAACGCGCAGAAGCTCGCGGAGAAGATGGGTGCTAAGTACTTCAAACTTGAGGACCTCGACGCGGACCGTTTCGCCCAGGGCGTGAAAGCGGCCATAGAATCCTGAAACAATCTCTTGTCTGGGTCTGGCCCATCCCCGTTTCCGATAAACGTGTTCGTGGCGCTTTATATATGCGCATCGGGCAATAATTATCGGGCGATGAAAGGTGAGGACATTCAGGGATTATCTGTGGGAGGTCTGCCGGACCACATTGCCCATATCCGTATTCATCCTCATCGTCGATACCATCTATGTCGGGACCAACCCTCTGGAATTCTCCCTTGAGATTATGTGCGTCGTCCTGGTCCTGATCGGGTTCACTCTCTTCCTGTACGGTGTGGACATAGGCATTCTTCCCACCGGGAAGGACATTGGTCTGGAGATGTCGCGCCGGAAATCCATAATCCCCATGATGGTGATTGTATTCCTAATCAGTATCATCGTCACGGTGGCGGAACCGGATGTGACCGTGTTCTCGTCGACCGTCAACGTCCTGTTCTACGACGTGAACTACAACATGCTGGTGGCGTCCATCGCCGTGGGTGTCGGAGTGATGCTGGTCCTGGCGGCACTGAGGATCTACCTGAACCTCTCGCTCAAGCTCCTGATCACCATCGGATACTCCTTCGTCATCATCCTGGGTCTGCTGGTCCCGAAGTACATCCTCGGTATCGCCTTCGACTCCGGAGGGGTCACCACCGGACCCATAACAATCCCTGTACTGATGGCCATGGGAATGGGTATCGGAATGGCCGCGTCACGCAACAGCGACCCCATGAACAGCTTCGGAATGGTCGGACTGGCATCCATAGGTCCGCTCATCACCGTGATGCTCTACGGACAGTTGGCGGACATCTCGGACCTCATGGTGCCCAACGTCACCGAGGCCCGCGTCGACACCGTCAGCATAGCCACGCTGACCCACCATTACAACAGAGCGGTAATCGACACCCTGGGATCCGTGCTTCCGCTGTGGGCATTGCTCGCGGTCATCATGAAGTACTATCTCCACGGAAGCTGGCAGGACTTCAAGGTCATGGGTGTCGGAATGATGATGACCGGCGTCGGAATGATCATGTTCCTGACCGGAGTCTACTCCGGATTCATGCCCATGGCACAGGAGATCGGAGTCTTCCTGATCAACAGCGACGTAGGCATATGGATAATGTTCCTGGGTCTTGCGTTGGGATTCCTAGTCATTGCCGCCGAACCGGCCGTGAAGATCTTAGGATCTCAGGTGGAATCCGTCTCCAGGAACATGATCACCACCAAGACTATCACCATCGTCATCGGCCTGGGGGTCTCCGCCTTCGTCGGCGTGGGAATGTATGTCATGTCGCAGGGCTGGATGTCCATCTACTACATCCTGCCGATCTACGCCGTCGCGATAGCCCTGCTCTGGCTGATGGATGACAGCCTGGTGGGCATCACGTACGATGCGGGAGGAGTCGCCACGGGACCCATGTCGGTGGCGGTCATCATGTCCATGTACGCCGCGATGGCCGAAATGCTCGGAGGCGCGATAGCCTCGGAGAACGCCTTCGGTGTGATCGCGCTGATCGCATTGGCGCCGATCGTATCACTTTCCATCCTTGGAATCTACATCCGCATAAAGAGAAGAAGCAACAGTGTGAGGAGATGAAATGCAAACGAACGAGAATATGGTTATGATAGTCACGATGGTGGACAAGAGCGTCGCCGACGAGGTGGCCTCCAAGGTCCACGATATGACCGAATCGAAGGTCTCGATATTCTACGGGACCGGACACTCCAACGAGAGAGGATTCCTCGGCATCCCCCTCAACGACGAGATCGTCGAGGTGGTATGCGCCGTGGAGCAATCGGTGGTTCAGGAGATAGTGGATACCATCTCGGAACTGGGCCGCTTCGACGAACTCGGAAAGGGATACATAGTGACGATCCCCTCGGTCACCGTCATGGTCCCCTCTCCGAAGGAAGAGCCCGCACAGGACTGAGCGCTCTGTCCTTACTCCTCATCCTTCGTCAGGGGATTGACGACGGGCCTGTCCATGGCAGCGCACCACAGGACATAGAGGGAAAGCACGACCAGGAACGCACCCATTATTGTGATGAGGATATCCATGGACTCCTCGTGGGCCACGATGAGATTCACTGCCACATAGATTGATACTATACTGATGGCAAGTGAGGTCCTGCGGCTGCGCTTGCTCTCCCTGTATCCCAGGGCGGCAGCGAGATACACGACTCCGGTAGAGAGGAACTCCAGGAACAGGATCAACCCGTGAAGTACCTCGAAGATGTAAACGAGGACCACGAACAGGGCACCGAGGAGTATCATGGGGATTCCTTCGGTGCTCTTGATCCCCTGCGTCATTACCGCACGGATTCCAAAAACAATCATCAGGATTCCCGTGACGGTGATCTCGAGGACAATCGCATGGGCTCCCAGCGTGACGAAGATGATTCCCACGGCCAGAAGCAGCACGCCGATGAGCGCACCATGCACGCGGGACTTCGTCGCGATGTCCAACAGACTGTTGACCTCCTCTTTCTCCATACACCCCCATGAGAGTCAGCTAATAAAACATTCGCGAGGGCGGGTTTCGGAATGTGTCCGTTAACGACAGTAATATATCGTCAAAATTCTTTTAACAAAATGTACCATGGCGTCGATAATAGGCAGACAGGACGAATTGAAGAGGCTCGACGAGGTCTACGAGGGCAATATCAGGAACGTTTACATCAACGCCCGCCCCCGCATCGGAGCCTCCGCTCTCGTGAAGAGGTTCTGCGAGAAGTCCAAATTCATCTACACAACCTTCTATGACAGCACCGCCGCTGAGGCTGTCAAATCATTCAGGCTCGCCATCGAGGAATTTCAGAACGAACCCGTCGGCATGGACAACCCCGGCTTCCCCGAGCTCTTCCAGATCCTGTCCCGCATCGCCAAGGAGTACGACCCCATAATCGTCTTCGACCGCACCCAGTACGCTCCCGAGGAGTTCGCCAAACAGCTCAAGTGGTTCACCGAGGACCGCGACTGCATGACCATCCTGATCGGATTCAACGATTCCTCCAGGTATGACATCACCTTCAGCGATGTCATCGACCTCGAGGCACTCCCCAGGTCCGAATGCAACCGCTTCCACCCCAAGATGAGTCCCGTGGACCGTCTCAAGACCTACATGACAGTGGGAGGCGTTCCGCTGTACCACAGCATGATGAACAAGAACGATTACGCCGAATCCGTGGAGAAGTCGTTCCTCGGTTCATATCCGAGGCTGGTGGCCGAATGCGAGCTGATGCTCAGGCAGAGCTCCGTCCCCTACCCCATGTGCTGCGCCATACTCTCCGACATCGCCAACTTCAGGGGCCGCCCCATCGACGTCGCGGTCAACCAGGGGATCTCCAGGCAGCTGTGCGACATCTACCTGAAGAAGCTCGTGGAGGAGGACCTCATCTGCACCATCACCCCCGTGGGCAACTCTCCCAGGAAGCCCGTGTACATCGTCAAGAATCCTTTGCTGTCGTTCTATTTCATAGTGATACGCATGAACCCCGAGGTGCAGGCGGGCAAGGCGGACTACAAGGACATAGAGCGCTACGCGGACATGTTCCTGGAGATCAGGCTCCGCGACATCTGCACCGAATACATCCTGAACCATTACGACGTCGTTACCATCGGCAGGTGGTGGTCCAAAGAGGAGGACACTCAGAAGCCCACCCTGTGCGCCGTCGTCAACATTGACGGGAAACAGAGGACCCTCGTGGCAGACTGCAAGTTCAGAGGCGGCAAGCTAGACCAGGGCGCCCTCAAGGCGTTCGTCGCCCGTGCCGAGATGGTGCAGGATGTCCCGGAGAAGAAACTCATAATGTTCTCAGTCTCGGGATTCGAGGACAAGCTGCTGAAGAAGGCGAAGTCCGAATCCATCACCCTGGTGGGTCCGAACGAGATACTCTGATTACCTGTCGGTGATCTCCTCGATTCTTTCCTCGAACTCCATGTAGATGTCCTTGAGCTTGTCCTTCATCTCGTCGGAGGCATCCCAGAATCCCCTGTCCATAGCCTCCTGAAGGCGGGCGAGCATGGCCATCATCGCGTAGGGGTTCTCGTCCTTGATCCATTCGCGGGTTGCCTCGTCGAGGACGAAGTTGTTCGCCAGGTCGTCGTACATCCAGTTCTCCACGATATCCTCGGTGGCCGACCACCCCATGGTGAAGTCGAAGAGCTTGGAGAGTTCCTTGGCGCCGGCGAATCCGTGCTGCTTCAGGCCGTTCAGCCACTTGGGGTTGTTGATCTTGCTGCGGAAGATGAACCTGCATTCCTCCGCGGTGGTACGTAGCTTGAGGTTCTGCATGTCCGAGGAATCGCCCATGTAGGATTCGGGCTTCTTCCCCCTCACCGCCGTGACGGCCGCGGTGAATCCGCCTAGGCTGTCGTAATCGTCGTCCATGTCGAGCATGTCAACCGCCCTGGTGTTGTGGTTCTTCACGGTGACATCTATGGTGCCCAGGCGCTTGCGGAACATCTCGGGCTTGGCCTCTCCCTTGAGTCCCCTGCCGTACACGTAGCATCCGTGCCTGACGAAGATGTCTCCCAGATCCTGCACGGTCTTCCAATTGCCGTTGGTGACCACCTCGGCGATGCCGTTGCCGTACTCACCGGGCTTGTCGCCGAACACACGGAGGCTCGCATCCCGGCGGGCCTGGTCGACGGGCAGTCCTGCTGCGAGGGCCTCCACGATATCCTTGCGTACATTGGCAGCGAGGTAGTTCTGATCGTCGTCCTCGTCGAGGCCTGCGATGATCTGCACCCCGCGGTCGATCATGTTGGAGAGGTTCGGGAAGGTGTCCCTGAACAGGCCGCTGATGCGTACCGTAACGTCTATCCTGGGTCTTCCCAATTCGGACAGCGGGATCACCTCCAGATCCTTGACTCTGCCGCCGTATCCGGTCCACACGGGCCTCAGTCCCATGAGCCTCAGGATGTAGGAGACGTCGTCGCCCCCGGTCTTCATGGTATCGGTGGCCCAGAGCACCACTCCGACGGAGTTCGGGTAGGCGCCGTTGTCGCGAAGATAACGCTCGACCATCATCTCGGCCATGGCCGAACCTATCTCCCAGCTGGAGTGCCAGGGGATGCCGTCCGGGTCGATGGAATAGAAGTTCCTGCCGGTCGGGAGGATCTGGGCCCTGCCGCGCCCGGGGCATCCGGAAGGCCCGGGTTCCACATACTCCCCGTCCAAAGCGCGGAGGATGTTGATGATCTCCAGATCCATCTGACGGACGGCCCCGATGAGAAAACCGCACATGAATCCTATCGCCTCAGAAAGGTCCTTTCCGGCATTGGGGAAAAGCTCATTTGCGAGGGTCTGGGTCTTATCGGGAACGAAGCCCATGGACTCCGCTCTGCAGATGAGGTCGTAGGTCTCCGAGTCGATGAGATCTATCAGCTCGCCGTTGAGGGTTCCGTCCTCCTGCTTTCCGGAAGGGTCCTTCAGAAGCAACTCCATCTCGAGTCCGTGGGTCCTCGCGACGGCCTCCCTCAGAGAGGGCACGCTGCCGTTGGGATACCTGACGAGGGAATAGATCATCTCGCACATCCTCTCGCCGGATGGGATCTCCCCGAGGATGTGGAGACCGTCCTTGATCATGGCGTCCTTAACTTCGAGGAGATAGTCGTAGAGGGAGTCCATCCTGCGGTCCATCTCCTCCACGGAACAGTCCGCGGAGAGGCCGATGTCGGAATTGAGGTTGAGCCGAGTGCATTCTTCTATGATCTTCTCGGCCGTGGACACCAGCTTGTCCGTGCTCTCGGTGTCCTTGGTCTTCAGGTACTGCTGTATGATCGTGATGAGTCCGTCGATGTCGTCGTAGCCTCCGGCACGCCCCATGGCCGGGATCATGTGGGTGGTGGTAACGGCATACTGACGCCGCTTCGACTGCATCCCTTCGCCGGGATTGTCGATGATGTACGGATTGATGTCGGGGAGCCTGTCGAGGATGAAATCTGGGAAGCAGTCCTGCGTCATGGCAACGCTCTTGCCGGGGAGCCATTCCAAGGTACCATGGGTACCCACGTGAATGACCGCGTCCGCTCCCCACACGTTCTTCAGCCATCTGTAGAATCCGAGATACTGATGGGGCGGTGCCGTCCAGGGGTCGTGGACGGAGGAAGTATCTGTCTTGCCGCGGTCCGGCTGGAATCCGATGAAGACGTTGCCGTTCATGATTCCGGGGAGCAGCTGCCTGTCCCCGAGCATATGGATGTCTCCCGGCGGCTCGCCCCAAGCGTCCACGAAGAGCTTCTGAACGGCTTCAGAGAGCTGCGAGAACCACTCCGCATACTGTTTCTTCGTGACGAAATCGACGGCGGCTGCCTCCAGCTGCATGTCCGAGGACCAGTTGTCGTCGTTGGTGACCCCTTCCAGCAGGCGGGTGACCAGTTCCTTGCCGTTCTCCGGTATCCAGTCGAGACGGTAACCCGCATCCCTCATGTAACGCAGGACCTCGGTGACGCTCTGCAGGGTGTCGAGCCCGTATCCTCCCCCGGCGAGGTCCTGCCTCGGCGGGTACATGTAGATGAGGATCGCGACCTTCTTCTCCGACTCCTTCTTGCGGCGGAGCACGGCCCATCTGTACGCCATCTCCGCCAGTGCCCTGCACCTGTCCTCGAGGGGAATCTGCACGTAGTTACCGTCGTCCTGCTTCTCGGTGCTGCAGTAGGGAGGGGCGTCGATTTGTCCGTCGAACTCGGGGCTGCAGACGCAGTATGCGATCTCCGCGGGGGTGAGCCCGAAGGGGCTCTCCATCCACTTGGCGGCGCTGCCCATGAGGTTGATGGCCTGCAGAATGGGGACGTTCAGGCGTTCGAAGAAGTTGTTCTCCGAGACCTGCTCCCCGCAGCCCGGCTGCGAGAGGACGGTGAGGGAGAAGCCCATGGTGTTCAGGGCGGCATCCATTATCGGCTTCCCGTCGCGAACCAGGTACTCGTCGACGATCCTGCTTATCCCGATGGATCCCGTATTGGCGTTCTCGTAGCTGTGGAAGAACAGTGCCAGAGGTTCCGCTCCTGCCTCCTCCACGGCCTTGTACAGGTAGTCGATGGCGAGCAGATTGCTCCGGACGAAGAACGAGTTGACGAAGAATATTCCCACCACGGGTCTTCCCGTGGATCCGACGTCCCTGAGGCCCTCTTCGAGAGGTATCCCTCCAATACCTGGCACATACACTCCCTGTGCCAGCGGGAGGACGGGTTCGGGGATCTCGACGTCGGCCCCGTCAAAGTGCTTCAGGGCCCACAGGAGGGTGGCGCGGTGGTTGTCGTCGCCGCCGATGCTCTCCAGGGTGAGCAGCTTGGTATAGTCCTCGTCGGAGCCGCGGAAGTACTTGCGGTAGCTCAGCACCACCCCTTCCTCGCACCCGTAGAGGAGGACGGAGATGTCGGAGGAATCCATGAGGCTCTTCAGGGAATCGAAGTGCCTGAAGTAGGTGACGTCACCGTGGACGTTGAGGAACAGGAGATCCGATTTCCTCACCTTGTCTAGGAATCCCGGGATCAGCTCGAGCTCCTCGTCGAGGTTGGTGGAGTCCTCGCAGAACAGGGTTATCTCATGTCCTTCCTTCCTGAGCTCCCTGGCGGCGGGCTCCAGCACGAATCCTCCGTGGGCGCCGATGGCCAGGGTCGTAATGGTCACCATCTGTTATCGGTCAGCAGAATGAAAAAGATAGATAAAAACAGTTGGATGGATAATCCTGTGTTGATATGTTTTTACCGGGGCCGTAAGGCCCCGGAAGATTGTTTCAGTAGTCGTCGCGCCTGAGATAGACGTGCTGCTTGATGAACGAGATGAACTCGGCGAGGAGCATGGTTCCCATGTCTCCCTTGTCCCTGCTCCTTACGGCGACGTCGGTGCCGCTCTCGGCCTCCTTCTCGCCGATGACCAGCATGTAGGGCACGCGGTCGAGCTGGGCCTCGCGGATCTTGTATCCGATCTTCTCGTCGCGGGCGTCGTTGACAACACGGATGCCTGCCTCGGACAGACGGTCGGCGACCTGCTTGGCGTAGTCCCTGCTCTTCTCGGAGACGGAGAGGACCTTGACCTGTACGGGTGCGAGCCAGGTGGGGAACTTACCGGCATAGTGCTCGATGAGGATTCCCATGAACCTCTCCACGGATCCGAAGACCACACGGTGGATGATGATAGGTGTGTGCTTCTGTCCGTCGCTTCCCACGTACTCGAGGCCGAACCTCTGGGGCAGCTGGAAGTCGAGCTGGATGGTTCCGCACTGCCAGGTCCTTCCGATGGAGTCCTCCAGGTGGAAGTCAAGCTTGGGTCCGTAGAACGCACCGTCTCCCTCATTGACGACGAAGGGGATCTTCATAGACTCGATGGCCTCCTTCAGACCGTTGGTGGCATTCTCCCAGTCCTCGTCGGAACCCATGGAGTCCTTGGGCCTGGTGGAGAGCTCGACGTGGTACTTGAAGCCAAACTGCTTGTAGACGGTGTCGATGATCTTCACGATGTTGGAAATCTCATCCTTAACCTGATCAGGGGTTACATAGATGTGCGAGTCGTCCTGGGTGAAGCAGCGGACCCTGAACAGACCGTGCAGGGTTCCGGACCTCTCGTGCCTGTGCACGACACCGAACTCGGCGAGCCTCAAAGGCATGTCCCTGTACGAGCGGGACTCGCTGCTGAAGACGATGGTGCTGCCGGGGCAGTTCATGGGCTTGAGGCAGTAAATCTCGTCGTCGATGGTGGTGGTGTACATGTTCTGCTTGTAGTGATCCCAGTGTCCGGAGGTCTCCCAGAGGTGCCTGTTGAGGACCTGGGGGGTGAGGATCTCCTTGTAACCGGCAGGGACGTGGATCTCCCTCCAGTAGTCCATGAGGAGGTTCTTGAGGACCATTCCGTTGGGGAGGAAGAAGGGGAATCCGGGGCCTTCCTCGGAGAACATGAAGATTCCAAGCTCCTTTCCGATCTTCCTGTGGTCCCTCTTCTTGGCCTCTTCCAGCATGGTGAGGTATTTGTCGAGGTCCTCCTTGTTCTCGAAGGCGGTTCCGTAGATCCTGGTGAGCATCTTGTTGTGCTCGTCGCCGCGCCAGTATGCTCCGGCGAGGGAGGTCAGCTTGAACGCCTTACACTGTTTGGTGTAGAGGACGTGGGGTCCTGCGCAGAGGTCGGTGAACTCTCCCTGCTTGTAGAATGTGATGTTGGCGTCTTCCGGGAGATCCTTGATGAGCTCAACCTTGTAGTCCTCGCCCTTGTCCTGCATGAACTTGATGGCTTCCTCGCGGGGGAGCGAGAAGGTCTCAAGCTTGAGGTTCTCTTTGACTATCTTCTTCATCTCGGCCTCGATCTTCTCGAGGTCCTCTTCGGTGAACCCGCCTTCCCTGTCCATATCATAGTAGAATCCTTCTGCGATGGAGGGTCCGATGGCGAGCTTGGTCTCGGGGTAGAGCCTTTTCACGGCCTGTGCGAGGACGTGGGACGTCGTGTGCCTCAGTACCGAGAGACCGTCTTCCATTTCCTGTACAGTGCCGTCGTTAAGTAATGCTTTCATGTGGGTACTTTCCTATCCGCCCTTACAACAGGCGTCGGACAAGCGACGATAAGGTAAACGCCTATATTTAGTCGCGCGCCTAAAGAAAGGAAAAACGGTCAAAGAGATTCGCAGACCTGGAAGAAGTCCTCCAGGTTCACGGTGATGCCCTCAAGCAGACCGGGTTCTGCATTCCTGCAGCGGAACACCTCGGCCACGTATTCCACCACATAGTTGTGGGTGGCGGCCACGATGGTCTCCGCCCGGTTCTCGTCGATGATGGAACGGATGCAGAGGAAGAAAGCACGCATGGCATCGCTGAAATCCGTGTACATACCCAGACCAGGTTCTGCAAGCTGTTCCTCTATCACCAGTTTGGCATGGGAACCGTTGCCCTCGCGGATGGCCATGGCGGTGGATATGGCCCTAGGCGAAGGACTGGCCATGACGAGGTCCAACGGATAACGGATGCGTTCGCCCGCCAGATATGCATCCCGGCGGCCTTTCTCTGTGAGATCTGCAGAGAACCCGGGACCGTTCTTCTGTCCGTGACGGACGAAGGTGATGGTGTGCCTGACGACCTTGCGGGGCCATTCGTCGGCAGGGAGTACTGCGGGATTCTTTGACATATGAATAAAATACGGGGGAGACCCCCCGCTGTATCAGTTTCTGATCTTGGCAGGGAGGTCTGCGATAGCGACCTCACACTGCTCGCCGGTAGCCATGTCCCTGAGGGTGACGGCATCCCTGGCAAGTTCGTTGGCACCCACGATGACGGCATATCTGGCACATACGGTGGATGCAGATTTCATAGCCTTTCCGAGCTTCCTGCCCATGATGTCGATGTCGGCCGAGATGCCGGCCTCGCGGAGCTTGGCGACGATACCGAAGGAATCCTTCCTGACGTCATCGGAAACGGCGACGACATATGCGTCGATGCCCTCCCTCTGGTACTCGATACCCTCCTTCTCCATGGCGAGAAGGATCCTGTCGAATCCCACGGCGAATCCTGTGGAGAACACCTTCTCCCCTCCGAACAACTCGGAAAGGGTGTAGGAACCTCCTCCGCAGATCTGCTTCTCAGCACCGAGGACGGGGGCCTCAGCCTCGAAGACCATTCCTGTGTAGTAGTCGAGTCCGCGGACCACTCCAAGGTCGATCTCGACATCCTTCACGCCCATGTGGTCGAGGTAGTCGACGACCTCCTTCAGATAGGTTCCCGCGTCTCCGGGGACCATGGAGAGCACCTCGGTGCCTCCGACGGTCTCGGTGAGCTTGAAGAGGTCCTCCATATCGGCATCGGCCACTCCGATGTCCTTGAGGATGGGGCGTGCTTCATCGTAGAGTTTCTTGTCGAGTTTCTGGAGCACCTCAGCGGTCCTCTCCGCGGGAACGCCGATATCGGCAATCCTCTGCCTGAGGACTCCGATGTGTCCGATCCTCATCTTGTAGTTCTTGAGTCCGAGACTCTTGATCATGAAGGATGCCATAGCGATGGCCTCGGCATCGGTCTCGGGGGTGGCGGCACCCATGATCTCGGCACCGAACTGGTAGAATTCCCTGTACCTTCCGGCCTGGGGCCTCTCGTACCTGAAGCAGGGGCCGAAGTAGAACACCTTGATGGGCTTGGGATCGTTGCTCATTCCGTTGACGAACGCCCTGACCACAGCGGCGGTCATCTCGGGACGGAGTGCGAGGTCCCTGTCGCCTTTGTCCTTGAACGCATAGAGCTCCTTGAGTACGTTGGGTCCGGACCTGAGGATGAATAGCTCCGCCTCTTCGAAGATCGGAGTCTGAATCTCCCTGAAACCGAACCTGCGGGCGACATTGCGGAGGGTGCCTTCGTATGCCCTTCTCTTTTCCAGCTCATCAGGGAGGAAATCCCTGGTACCGCGGGGACATTGAACCATGGGGCTGACAAAAGCGGACTCTCTATTAATATTATGGGAGACTCAGGAAAAGGGCTGCTCATCTCTTGACGATGATGCACAGGATGTCCTTATCGGCCACGACGTGGTCCATACCGACGGTCTGTCCGGGGAACTTGGCGCTGTCTCCCCATATCATGGCATACCTGAAGGCGTTCTTGAAATCCCTATGGATGAGCTCGCAGACGTCTCCGACGGTGTTGCCCCTTTTGACGATGAGCGGGATGTCCATATCGGCTTCCTGTCCCTGAGGCTTCAGGAACACGCGAATCATGTCGATGGTCTCGTAGATCTCCTGCTTCAGCTCGTCCATGTGGAGACCGGTGGCGGCGGAGACTCCGACGCTCTTGAACTGCTTGTGCATCTCCTGCACGGCTTCCAGCTGTCCGGGTTTGGCGAGGTCGCACTTGTTAATGGCCATGACCGCCTTGATGTACACCCTGTTGCCTGCGAGGACATCGAGCATCTGCTCCACGTCGATATCCTCACGCACCACGACGGTACAGTTCAGATGTCCGTAGGCGGCCACCATGTCCTTGATGGTCTCCACCGAGATCTTGGTGAGCTTGAGGGTGGGCTTGACCAGGATTCCTCCCTGCTGGGACGTTGTGATGTTCACATCGGGAGCGTGCTGGTTGAGCCTGATGGCGGAGTTGTACAGCTCTTTCATCAGGACGCTCATGTCAGGGTTGAAGATGTCCACGACCAGCAGGATGACATCGGCGGACCTTGCCGCGGCGATGACCTCCCTTCCCCTTCCCTTACCTCTGGACGCATCCTTGATGAGTCCGGGCATATCGAGAATCTGAATCTTGGCGTGGTTGTACTCCATGACACCGGGAACGACGTCGAGAGTGGTGAAGTGATAAGCACCGACCTCGGATTTGGCTCCGGTGAGCTGGTTCAGAAGGGTGGACTTACCCACGGAAGGGAATCCGACCAGCGCCACGGTGGCATTTCCCGCCTTCTTGACGTAGAAACCCTTGGTTCCTCCGCCTGCCCTGGCGTTCTCGATACGCTTCTCCTTCTCGAGCGCCAGCTTGGCTATTTTGGCCTTGATCTTTCCGATATGGGCTTCCGTAGCCTTGTTCTTCTTCGTGTTGGAGATTTCCTTTTCCAACTCTGCAATCTGCTCGTCAATAGTGGCCACGTTCTCACCTCTTAAAACAACCGATAGCCCCCCTTGTATTATAGGTTGCCGATTCCGAGGGATATGGGTAAATAAGATGGGGCATTTTTCCCATCGTGGCTCATCCGCTGTTCGAAGGTCAGGGTAACTACTTCAGGAGGGTACTTGTCCTCATTCTGGGACTCTCCATAATGGCTTTCGCCATAGCGATGTCCAAGAAGGCATTCCTGGGCACCTCGCCCATCTCCTGTATCCCTGCCACCCTCACCGACTGCTTCCCTGAATGGGGGCTCACCCTCGGTGACTGGACGATCGTTTTCAATCTGGTTCTCGTGGGGCTGCAGGTCTGCATCCTCAGGAGGGATTTTCGGCCCGTGCAGGTTCTGCAGATCCCCCTCGCCATCTTCCTCGGCAAGATGACCGACATCTCGATGGACTATCTCCTGTTCTTCATGAACGCGGACAACTATATCCTGCAGTGGATCTTCTGCATACTTGCCTGCGCCATCCTGGGACTGGGGGTCATGATCGAGATCAGAGCCAAACTCCTGGTCGTCCCCGGGGACGGACTGGTAATCGCCATGGCATCACGCATCAGGAAGCTGGACTTCAGGAAGCTGAAGCTCCTCGTGGACTCCTCCATGGTAATCATCGCAGCGGTGATCTCGCTATATTCGGTGTCTCACCTAACGGGAGCCAGGGAGGGATCCATCTTCGCCGCCATCGCCGTCAGCAACTTCCTGTGGTTCTATAGGAACCACCTCGGAAAGTACGTCGACAGATTCCTCGGAGATGAGGAGAGTGCCCGAGCTTCCCGAAATCGAGACCGTCCGCCGTGTCGTCTGTCCGCAGATAACCGGTGCTAAGATCGTGTCCGTCGCTGTCGGCCGCGAGAAAATCGTCGGCCACCCGTCGACAGAGGATTTCATCAGGAAACTTGAGGGCAGGACCGTCGTATCGGATGACAGGAAGGGCAAAGCGCTCGTCATCATTCTCGACCGCGGGAGACTGATCATCAGATTCGGAATGACAGGTCAGCTCATCGTCGTTCCCGAAGGATACCCTCCGGAGAAACACACCCACGTCACCCTCCGTCTGGAGGACGGAAGGGAGGTTTGGTACATCGATCCCCGCATGTTCGGAAAGGTGTGGTACATAGACGAGGATGAAGAGGACACATACTCCGGGATCAGACGTCTGGGTCTTGAGCCGGATGACCCTGAAATTGACTGGAAATACCTCAAGGGGAAACTGGGTAAGAGGTCGCTCACGATCAAGGAAGCACTGCTAGATCAGTCGGTGGTTGCCGGTATCGGCAACATCTGGTCGGATGAGATACTCTTCCGCTGCAAGGTATGCCCCGAGACTCCCTGTTCGTCGTTATCGGATGCCAAATGGAAACTGCTCGCGAAGACGATTCCGGAGGTCATGGAGTTCGGAATCGAGAAGAACGCCATCACTCCCGCCGAGTATCTTGAAGGCAAGGGCAGGAAGTACTACGACATCTACTATCTGGAAGCATACGGGCATGAGGGCGACCCCTGTCCCAGATGCGGAAAGGAGATGGTGAGGACGGTCATCGGCGGCAGGAGCAGCTACTGGTGCCCCCGCTGTCAGAGGAAACCCCGCTGCCGCGAGTGACCTACCCTTTTTTTAATAGGTAACGGATAACCGCCTGCATGAGCAGCTTCGGGAACTCTCCGACCCTCAGCAAAGAAATCGGTCCCGTCACCGTCGGCCAGATCCTCATGATGGCCATAGCGATGGTACTGGGACTGGTAATCGTCTCCGCCGCAGGATTCACCGGAGTCCTGGTTTGGGTCGTCATAGCGATCATCCTGTACATGCTGCCCCACCTGGCTGGCGCCAAACCCGCCACCAAAGCCGTATTCGGTGTACTTTTCGTGGTCATCGGCCTCGTGCTGGGAGCTTTCGTGATCGGTCCCGCTTTCGCAAAGGATAACAGCTCCACCCACCTAACAGGCAACGGCATCGATGCCAACATCACCTACACAGACACGGAGATCTCCTTCTCGGCTACCTATTCCGGTACCGACACCCATGACATGGTGATCTGCTACAGCGAGGTCGACTACATCTCCTTCAAGAACGCCTACCTGAAGAACAACATCAACAGCATCCCGACAGCGGCCATGACGCATGCCGGCAGCACCTACACCGGTTCCGCGGCAATCGACAGCTCGAAGCTGTACTACGTGTTCCTGGCGTTCCTCAACGACGACGGCAAGGTCAACACAACGACCATGTCGCACGTCACCCTAACCAACTTCGACTACCACGGCAACATCAACGACTACACCGTGAAGGGTGCAATCTGGGCCATCGGAATAATCGCCCTGTTCTTCTTCATCGTCCTGGGTGTCACCACCTTCATGAGGATGAGGCTCGCCGCCACCAGGAAGAAGATGGAGGCTCAGGGACGTCTCTACCCCCAGGGATACGGCAGGTGCAACTTCTGCGGAGCTATCGTCCTTCCCGGCCAGGTCAACTGCCCCAAGTGCGGTGCGTACATCGACCGCCCGGAGAGCATGAAGCCCCACAAGAAGGACTACTTCGTCTGCTCGGTCTGCGGATGCGAGGTATCCCCCGACATGAAGGAATGCCCCAAGTGCGGCGCACAGTTCGACGGAGAGGAGAACGTGGTGACCCACAAAGACGGAACCTCCGACGTGAGCGAGGAGACCAAGACCTGTCCGAACTGCGGAAAAGCCATCCCAGCCAACTCCGCACGCTGCCCCTACTGCGGTAAGAAGTTCGAGTGAGCTTACACCGTTATTACGGTATCTGGCACATTCATAACAGGCCATCCTTTTTATCCTGTAATGAGATATACTGCCCGATGGGATCACACGACGAGCCGGTGAAAAGAACGGCAGGAAACAGCAGGGTGACCGCTGAGAGTCTCGCTGACAAACAGCATGAGATTTCGGTCACCGAATTCTTCGAGAAGAACAAGCAGGTATTGGGTTTCGACTCCCGCGCCAAATCCCTTCTCATGGGTGTCAAGGAAGCGGTCGACAACTCCCTCGATGCCTGTGAGGAGAGCGAGTTCCTCCCCGATATCGTAGTTAAGATAGAGAAACTCGCCAAGGAAGAATACCGCGTATCCATCGAGGATAACGGACCCGGAATCGTGCACCGCGCCATGCCCAACGTGTTCGGCCGTCTGCTCTACGGATCCAGGTTCCATGCCATGAGGCAGTCCAGGGGACAGCAGGGTATCGGAATCTCCGCCACAGTCATGTTCGCCAACATCTCCACCGGCAGGCCCGCCCATATCGCCTCTCGTATCGAAGGAAAGGACGAGGTAGCCTGGGAGATGGATATCGCCGTCGATACCAAGACCAACCGCCCCATCGTCACCAACGACAGGGCCTTCTCGTGGCCCGGCAAGGAACACGGTACCCTCATCGAATACACAACCAAGGGCAGCTATGTCACCGGCAGGCAGTCCATCTTCGAATATCTGAAGGAGACCGCCATCGTCAATCCCCACGCACGCATCGAATTCCACGATCCCGAAGGCACCAAGTACGTCTTCGAGAGAGCCACCGAGATCATGCCCCCCAAGGCCAGGGAGATCAAACCCCACCCCCAGGGCATGGAGATCGGTGACATGATGACCTACTCGTCCATTTCCGAGCAGAAGACCGTCAAGGACTTCCTCAAGAACGATTTCTGCAGGATGACCGCCAGGCTGGCGGACGAAATCTGCAAGAAGGCAGGCGTCAAACCTGATATGAACCCCCGCGACCTTGGCAGGGAAGGCAGTATGGCCCTCATCCAGGGTATTTCGGAAGTAAAACTCATGGCACCTCCCGCGGACTGTCTGTCTCCGATCGGAGACATCCTGATCAAGAAGGGCCTTATGCACACCCTCGAGGGCATGCGTCCCGAATACTACGCCACCCCTATCAGCCGTCCCCCGAAAGCGGTGAACGGCAATCCGTTCACGGTAGAGGTCGGAATCGTCTACGGAGGAGACATCCCCGCCGACGGACAGGTCACCATCATGAGGTTCGCCAACCGTGTTCCGCTGCTGTACCAGCAGGGTGCGGATGTCATCACCAAGGCCATCGGAGAGGTCGATTGGAGGAGGTACGGACTGGAGCAGAGGGGAGGAAAGGGAATCCCCTTCGGACCGGCCATCATCCTCGTGCACATGGCCTCCACCAAGGTCCCCTTCACCTCCGAAGGAAAGGAGGCCATCGCCTTCTTCCCCGAGATCGAAGAGGAGATGGTCGCTGCCCTCAAGCTATGTGCCAGGAACCTCAAGAGCCATCTCAACAAGATGGACAAGAAGAACAAGACCCATGAGAAGTTCGACATCGTTCAGGGTATCCTCCCCGACCTTGCGAACAAGATCTCCGAACAGCTCGGAAAGCCCGTACCAGATCTCAGCAGGACCATCTCCAAAATCATGAACGTCGTATGGATCGAGCCTTCCGTGACCAAGAACAAGGAATCCAGGACCGTGACCTACACTATCTACAACTATACGGTCAGGCCCCATTCCTTCATGATCCACCTTCAGATCCCCGTCGAATGCATGAACGATACCATCACCAAGGGACCCATGTTCGACTCGGCCAACGAAGAGGGCAAGTCCCAGTGGCTGGTCAAGGACCTGGAGGCGTCCTCCTCCGTCCAGATTTCTTTCGAACTGAAGGGAGAGATGGCGGACACCTTCGATGCCGACGATGTCTACATCTCTGGAATCAACCCCGTTATGGTCATGGGTGCCGAAGCCCTGCCCGGAGACTGGGGAATCAAAGGAATGAAGATCACCGAGGAGAACGACTACATCCCGGATGATACCGAGGACGAAGCCGAAGAGGAGGCCCTCGAGGACGAGGAGGCCGAATTCGAGAAGGAGGAAGACGAATGAACGACAGACAGCAGGCGGCGCTCGACAGCCTCACGCACATCGCGGAGGAGATCTACGCCGACCTCGACCGCGGGGACATCCCCACCATGAAACTCCCCCTGAGGTCCAAGAGGAACATCGAATTCGATCCCATGACCCAGGTATGGAAGTACGGCAGCATGAAGACCGTCCGCACCGCCAAGACAACGCAGGGTGCCACCACCATGCTGAGGACCGCATACACCACGGATTTCATCAACGAGATGATCCGTGAGAACAAATCATCCACCTTAAGGGAGATGTACTACATCTCCGAGGGATGGAACCGTGCCAAGTTCCACACCCAGGACGAGAGCAACCTCCTCGCCGAGGACCTCGAGACCGTGACCCACTGCATGAGGGAGGATTTCAAGCTCAGGCCCGAGGAGGGAAGTGCCCACGTGTACGGAGACATAAACTTCAGGACCATGACCAGGAAAGGTATGAAGACCTTCAACTGCATGGACGACGTCTCCGAGACAGGATTCGGTATCCCCTACAGCGTGGAGAAGGAGACCTTCGAAATCCACAACAGCAACATCAAGTTCGTAATGGCCCTGGAAACAGGAGGAATGTTCGCCCGTCTCATCGAGAACGGGTTCCCGGAAAGAGAGAACTGCCTCCTCATCCACCTGTCCGGACAGCCGACC